>Ga0335072_10009116_pt1 | contig 14351 bp, 7 predicted proteins | sample Lox_Sample_21_FD_206725 | JGI IMG/M metagenome (GOLD analysis project Ga0335072, IMG submission 206725) | Soil microbial communities from Loxahatchee National Wildlife Refuge, Florida, United States - Lox_Sample_2.1 | ecosystem: Environmental > Terrestrial > Soil > Wetlands | place: USA: Florida... | reverse complement strand
CTCGAACGCATTCGGGCCCGGACGCGCATCGAAGACTGGGTCTGGACCCACGAATTCGCCATTCCCCTCGTCGAGCGCCAACTCAACGTTCGCTCCCTCGAGGGCTATGGCCTCGTCGGTCACGACGCAGCGGCCATCGCCTCCGGTGCCGTTGTGCATTACGTCCGCACCACGCAAAAAAATGAAGCGCTGCACATCGACTCCCTCAAGTTCCAGGAGCACTCAACCGCCCTCGAACTCGACCAGGTCACCGTCCGGAATCTCGAACTCGTCGAGCCCCTCTTCGTCGGCCAGGACACGCGCGCCACCCTCTTCCACACTCTCGACGAATGCCAGACGCCGATGGGCAAGCGCCTGCTGCGCGCTACCATCCTGCGCCCGCTCGTCGATCGCATGCGCATCGAAGCCCGTTACGAAGCTGTCGCCGAAGCCCACGCCGACCTCGTCAAGCGCGAAGAACTGCGCCGCGCCTTTTCCGGCATCCTCGACCTCGAACGCCTCCTCGCCCGCATCAGCCTCGATTCCGCCGGACCACGCGATGTCCGCGCTTTATCCAGCAGCCTCGCGCGTCTGCCCTCCTTGCTTCAGGCCATGCAGCCCATGACCGCGCCGCTTTGGCGCGAACTGATTGCGCGCCTCGATCCATTGCACGACGTCACCGCGCGCATCGAAGCCACCATCGCTCCCGACCCTCCCCTCACCCTCGCTGATGGAGGCGTCATCGCAGCCGGCGTCGACACCGAGCTCGACGACCTGCGCACCATCTCCACCACCGGCCGCCAGCAAATCGCAGCCATCGAAGACCGGGAACGCGCCCGCACCGGCATTGGCTCCCTCAAGGTGCGCTACAACTCCGTCTTCGGCTACTACATCGAGATCACCAAGGCCAACCTGGCCATGGCCCCCGCCGACTATGAGCGCAAGCAAACCCTCGTAAATGCCGAGCGCTTCACCACGCCCGAGCTCAAGGAATACGAGCGCAAGATTCTCAGTGCGCACGACCGCTCCATTGAAATCGAAAAGCGCATCTTCGCCGAGCTTCGTTCGGAAGTCCTCAAATCGGCAGGCCGCATCCGCCAGACCTCCTCTGTCGTCGCCGAAGCCGACCTGCTCGCCAACTTCGCTCATCTCGCCGCCTCGCGCCGCTATGTGCGCCCGCATCTCGTGGACGAGCCCGTCCTCGAAGCTGTCGCCGCGCGTCATCCCGTGATCGAACAATGGATGGAAGACAACCGCGAGGGCCGTTTCATCGCCAACGATGTCTACCTCAATGCCGGCGACGACGGCCCGAGCCTGCTTCTCATCACCGGGCCCAACATGGGCGGCAAAAGCACCTACCTGCGCCAGGCGGCCATGCTGGTCCTCATGGCGCAAATGGGTAGCTTCGTTCCCGCCGACAGCCTCCGCCTCGGCCTCGTCGATCGCATCTACACCCGCATCGGCGCCAGCGACAACGTGGCCCGCGGCCGCTCCACCTTCATGGTCGAGATGACCGAGACCGCCACCATCCTCAACACCGCCACCAGTCGCTCGCTCATCCTGCTCGACGAGATGGGCCGCGGCACCGCAACCTTCGACGGCCTCTCGCTCGCCTGGGCCACCGTCGAATACCTCCACGCCGAAACCGGCGCGCGCACTCTCTTCGCCACCCACTACCATGAGCTCACCATGCTCGCCGAAAAACTCAAGAAGGTGCGCAACCTGCGCATGGGCGTAAAGGAAACCCCGCACGGAATCGTCTTCTTGCACAACATCGAGCCTGGTGCGGCCAGCAAGAGCTACGGAATCGAAGTGGCCCGCATGGCCGGCCTCCCTTCCGCTGTGATCGAGCGCGCCAAGCACGTCCTGCGCCAGCATGAAAAGCAGGAGCGGCAAAGCGTCCAGGCCGAAACCACACCCGAGCCCATGCAACTCACCATCTTCACGCCGCTTTCGCAACGCATCGTCGATCGCATCGAAGCCGTCGACGTCAACGCGCTAACCCCGCTCCAGGCCCTCAACCTGCTCGAAGAATTGCAACAGGAACTCAAAGCCAAAGGTTTGGGCGGCGATTCGAACGCCTGAAGGATCGAACCCATGAATGAACCGCAAGCCCGGGAGATTCCATGACAACCACGTTGCGCGAAGCCGCTGGTTCTCTTCTCGTGGTCGGCCTCAGCGGCACCGAACTCACCGGCCTCGAGCGCGCCTGGCTCCGTCTCGTCAAGCCCGGCGGCGTCATTCTTTTTCGTCGCAACATCATCGACGCGCGTCAGACCCGCGCCCTGCTCAATGAAGCCACCGGCCTTGGCGCACGCCATGGCGTCCGCTGCGTCGACGTCGAAGGCGGCACCGTGAATCGTCTTCGCGACGCGCTCGCTCCCATGCCATCGGCGCAGGCCGTGGGAACCGCCGTGCGCAATACCGGCAAGCCTACCCTCGCCCGCGAACACGGCGAACTCATCGCGCGCAGCGTCGCAGCCTTCGGCTTCAACACCACCCTCGCTCCCGTCGTCGATCTCGCCCTGCCCGAATCCGCCGAGGTCCTCGGATCGCGCCCTCCTGCCCGCGATCCCGCCGACGTCATCCTCTTCGCCCGCGCCTTTCTCGCCGGTCTTGCCGCGCACGGCATCGTCGGCTGCGGCAAGCATTTTCCCGGCCTCGGCGGGGCGGCCAGCGACACGCACTTTGAAACACCCTCCATCCCGCGCACGTGGGAATCCTTGTGGAACGAAGATCTGTTACCCTATCGCGAACTTCACGCCGAGATGCCGATCATCATGATGGATCACGCGGCCTATCCCGCAACCCGCGGCAAAAACATGCCTGCCAGCGCTTCACTCTTCTGGATCACGCAGATCCTGCGCAAGCAGATCCGCTACCGCGGCATCATCCTCTCCGACGATCTCGAGATGGGCGGCATCCTCAAATTCCTTTCTGTCGATGAAGCGGCGGTCGAGGCGGTCCGTGCCGGCAGCGACCTGCTTGAAATCTGCCACAGTGCCGAACTCATCCTGCGCTCTTACGAATCCCTCATTCGCGAAGCCGAACGCTCCGCCGCGTTCCGCAGGCTGCTTCTCACCACCGCTCGCGAGACCGCACGCAAGCAGGCGCGCATCTATCCCGCGCGCAAAGCCTCGGCTCCCTCGCCCGCGCAGCTCAACGCGCTCCGAACCCGCATCGAGCGCTTCCGCGACAAAGTTGCAGCCGCCGCCGTTTCGCCCGACGCCACCAGCCCCCGCGCCGCCGCGCCCGCGGAAACCTCATGAAACTCGAGACGCTCACCGTCGCAGGCGTCATGAGCGGCACCTCAGCCGACGGCATCGACGTGGCCGTCGTGCGCATCGCACCAAGAAAAAACAAACCTCACCTCACGCTGCTCGCCCACGAAGCCTTTCCTTATCCCGCGCCTTTACGCCGCGCTGTCCTCGCCGCAATGAATGCGTCGTCGACCTCGACGGCCGAACTTGCCCGCCTCAACTGGCGTCTTGGCCTCGCCTATGCCGACGCAGTGCTGGCGACAATCAAGCGCCATCGGCTCAAGCTCGACCTATTGGGCTGTCACGGCCAGACCCTCTATCACCAGGGACGCCCTGAGCCGTATGCCGGCACAAAGTTCGCCTGCACCTGGCAGGCCGGCGAAGCCGCGGCCATCGCGGCCGCCGCCCATGTTCACGTTGTCTCAAACTTCCGTGCCGCCGACATGTTTGCAGGAGGCGAAGGCGCACCACTCGTGCCTCTGCTCGATCACGTCCTGTTCGCGGATCCCAAGCGTGCCCGCGTGCTGCAAAACATCGGCGGTATCGCCAACCTCACGGCCATTCCAGCCGGCGGCTACGGCAAGCAGATCATCGCCTTCGACACCGGACCCGGCAACATGATCATTGACTGGCTCGCGCAAAAACTCTTCCGCAAGCGCTACGACCGCAATGGCTCGATCGCCGCTCGCGGCGTCGTGATCGAGAGCGTGCTGTCAGAGTGCATGCGCCATCCGTTTTTCAAATTGAAGCCGCCACGCACGACCGGCCGCGAACAGTTCGGGCGCGAGTACTCTGCGAAGTTTCTCGCTCTGTGCCGCCGTCAAAGCCGCAAGCCCGAAGACGCCATCGCCACCGCCACTGCATTCACCGCAGAATCCATTGCGCAGTCGTACCGCCAATTCGCAAGGCCCTGTATGAAGCGCGCGCCCGTGGACTACATCGTCTCCGGCGGCGGCGCCAAGAATGCAACCTTGATAAAGATGCTCGCCGAGCGCCTTGAGCCCATGGGCTGTACGCTCCAAACCATCGACGCCTTTGGCATACCCTCCGAAGCCAAGGAGGCCGCCGCGTTCGCGCTCATGGCCTACATGACCTGGCATTACCTCCCCGGCAACGTGCCTTCAGCAACGGGAGCCAAGCGGCCCGTGATTCTGGGTCAGATGGCGTATGCGCACTACAAGTAGAAGGATCGGGCGCTCAGCAGAGTTGGAACAATCACAAATCGCGCGTCGAAAGCGGGTTTGCGAGGGCACGACTTCATTCCTGCCACGTGGGATTACAGCTGAATGCGGCTTACAGCCGCCGAGGGACGTCGTTCCCGTTCTCGCCATGGCGCCCGATCGCGCTCCGCGCATTCTGGCTAGCTCCGCTCGCCGAACGCCACGAATGCGCCCAGCCCGATCATTCCCACGCCCGAAGCTACGCGCTGGTTGCACCGGAACTTTGCATTGGACCGCAGTGCACGCCCAAATGGCGAGGCAAACAGCACCACAATGAGATCCGCTGCCGTATTCATCGTCACGCTCACCGCGCCCAGCACCAGGAACTGCACCACCACGTGCCCCAGGTGTGGATTCACGAATTGCGGCAGGAACGACAAAAAGAATAGCGCCGTCTTCGGATTCAGCGCCTCGGTCAACACCCCCTGCCGAAAGATGTGCAACGACGGCGCGGCCGCCACACCTTCATCCACACTTACGTTTCGCGTGCGAATCATCGTGATGCCCATCCATACCAGGTAAACCGCCCCGGCATACTTCACCACCATGAATGCCGTAGCCGACTCCGCCAGCACGGCTGACAGTCCCAGCGCTGCTCCCACAACGTGCACCAGCCCTCCCAGAAAGGTCCCCAGCGACGACAGAACGCCGTCGCGTTTCCCCCCAGCCAGCGTGCGCGCCAGGACGTAAAAAATTCCCGGCCCCGGGGTGACAGCAAGCACCAGTGCCGCGGCAAGAAAAAGGAACAGCAGATGGCCGTCGATCATGCATCATTCTAACCCCCGTTTCGACCCTTCAAATCTTAAGAGAACCTGAAGGAATCGAGCCACTCCAACCCGCCTGAATTGAAGAAATTAGCCCGTCCCTCCATCCGTCCCATTCTGCTCAACCTTTTGCGCCGGTGGCTCGTCTACCAAAATAGGTAACGTTTGCATTCCGCGGCCGCGTCGGCGCCGCAACGGATCGGAACTCATGAAAAGTTTGAATCAGAATCGCATCAGGCCGCACGTCGCATCCCTCTCGCTGGCTGCGATGCTCATGCTGGCGGCGACCTTCGCGATCGCGCAAACGGCCCCCGCCGCCGCGCGCTTTGTCGGAACCCTCACGGCCATCAGCGGCGACACCATTACCGTGAAAACAGACGCCGGCGAAATCAAGCAGGTCACCGTCCCATCATCCGCTACGCTTCAGCGTGTTGAGCCCGGGCAGAAAAGCCTCAGCGGCGCCACAACCATCCAGCTCAGCGACCTTGAGACCGGCGACCGCGTTCTCGTCCGCATCAATCCCGACGCAACCGGTCCCACGCCCGAAGCGGCTCAAATTGTCACCATCAAGGCCGCAGACGTAGCGCAGAAACAGCAGCAGGAACGCGAAGAGTGGGCCCGCAACGGAGTTGGCGGCCTGGTGAAAAGCGTCGACATCGGCGCCGGCGCCATTGTCATCGCCAGCGGTGCCGGTCCCACCGCAAAAACGGTAACGGTGCACGTTTCGCCATCCACCGTTCTCAAGCGTTACGCACCCGCGTCAGTCCGGTTCGACCTTGCGCAGCCCGCGCCCATCGATCAGATCCATCCCGGCGACCAGTTGCGCGCGCGCGGCACCAAGAATGCCGACGGCACAGCGATCGATGCAGCGGAAGTCGTCTCAGGCAGCTTCCGCAATATCTCCGGCACCATCAGCTCGCTCGATGCCTCCAACTCCACAATCGTCGTCAAAGACCTGGCCACCAAGAAGCAGGTCAGCATCCACATCCCTGCGGATACCCAGATGCATGCGCTTCCTGAAATGATGGCGCGCATGATCGCGGCACGCCTCAAAGGCGGAGCCGCGGGTGAACCTCATGGACCGGCCGGTGCGCCTCAGCCCAGTGGCGGCGCTCCACCGGCTGGCGCACCCCAACACAACTGGAACGGCGCAGGCGGAGGCAACGGCCAGTTCGGCCAGGGCCGCCGGGGCGGCGCCGGAGGAGCCGGCGATATGCAGCAGGTCCTCAATCGCGCTCCGGTCATCCAGTTTTCTGACCTGAAAAAGGGCGAAGCAATCATGCTCGTCTCTACCGCGGGAAACACCGACCTGACCGCAATCGCTCTGCTCACCGGCGTTGAGCCCCTGCTTGAGGCCCCTGAGGCGAGCCAAAACCTGCTCTCCAACTGGAGCATGGGCGGCGGTGGTGGCGCCGATGCGGCAGCGGCCCAGTGAGCCCGATCGAGTTTTGAAAAACACAAGAACAAGAGAGGCAGAAGTGCATTTTCGATTTCATTCTTTGGTTCATTTTGGGTCTGTGCTCGCCTTCGGACTCGCCCTTGCCGTCGCGGGCAATACGCAGACCCCGCCCGCCGGCAATGCCACTTTGCATGGCCACGTCACCGACCCAACTGGAGCTTTGATTCCCGGCGCGATGGTGAAGATCAGCACCTCGGCCGGGACCGCTGTCACGTCCGTCAATTCCGACGCGAGCGGCGCCTATGAGGTGCATAACCTCGCGCCCGGCGGTTACATCATCTCCGTCAACTACCAGGGATTCGCCCCATTTCAGTCCCAGACCATCACTCTTGAGGCCGGCCAGGTCAAGCGCGTCGATATCTCCATGGCCATCCAGACCGAGCAGCAGAACGTCGTGGTCACGGATGAAACGCCCACCGTCAACATCGAGGCGGGCGGCAATTCCAACGCCGTCGTCATCAAGGGCAAGGATCTCGACGCCCTCTCTGACGATCCCGACGAGCTCTCCAACGAACTGCAGGCTCTCGCCGGACCATCCGCCGGACCTAACGGCGGCCAGATCTACATCGATGGCTTCACCGGCGGCCAGCTGCCTCCCAAATCCGCCATCCGTGAAATCCGCATCAACCAGAATCCCTTCTCAGCCGAGTTCGATCGTCTCGGCTACGGCCGCATCGAGATTCTCACCAAGCCCGGCACCGACAAGCTGCATGGCCAGGTCTTCGCCATGGGCAATTACAGCGGCTTCAACACCGGCGACCCGTTCGTGCAGAGCATTCCGCCCTACAATCGCTTCCAGTACAACGGCACCATCAGCGGCTCGCTCAACAAGAGCACCTCATTCTTCCTGAGCATGGAGCAGCGTGACAACCACGACGAGCAGATCTATGACTTCACGCCAGCGATCCCGGGTACCTGCGATTTTGGCTATGGTGCGTATTCAGGCGCAAGCGGCAACTGCTCCGGTACCGAATCCAATCCCCACAACCACATCAATGTCTCGCCCCGCGTGGATATCCAGCTCGGCCAGTCCAATACGCTGACCCTGCGCTACCAGTTCTATTACGACTCTGAATCGGGCGACATCACCGCACAGGAGCTGCCCACCCAGTCTGTCAACACCACGTCGAAGGAACACACCTTCCAGCTCAGTGACTCCCAGATCATCAATGACCACATGGTCAACGAAACCCGCCTCGAATACCGGCGCGCGCTCAGCACCGATGAGCCTTTCAGCACCCTGCCCACCATCACGGTGACAAGCGACTTCACCGGTGGAGGCACGGCCAGCGCAACCTCGACTGATCACCAGGACCACCTCGAGCTCCAGAACTTCACCACCATGAGCCTCGGCAAGCATGCCATCAAGTTCGGAGCCTGGCTGCGTGATAATCGCGACGCCAATGCCTCCTTCGCCGATCGCAATGGAACGGTCATCTTCACCCTCCCCGGCTATAAGGATGCCGTTTCCAAACTTGCTTCTGGACAAAACATCAACACTCTCGCTGGCGACATCATCAAAGTTCAGGTCAACGGCGGCCGCACGGCCTATGTCGCCAACGTGTTCGACGGTGCCCTCTTCTTCCAGGATGACTACAAGTTCAGCCCGCGCCTTACGCTTTCCGGCGGCGTTCGCTGGGAGACCCAGAATCACATCGCCGATCACAACGACTGGGCGCCACGCGTGGCCATGGCCTACGCGCTCGACGCAAAAGGCAACAAGCCCGCCAAAACCGTGCTCCGCGCCGGTTACGGCATCTTCTACGACCGCGTTCAGATTGCCAACGTGCTCGCCGCCACCGAACAGGGCGTCAACTCCGGCCAGGTGCAGGTCACAACCAACTCGCCAACGTGCCTCAATGGCACCAGCCTGACGAATATCGACTTTTCCGGTTGCCTTCCCCCGCAGCCCTACAAGCCCGGACCAGATAGCACGGTCGTTGAAATAGCCCCTGGCTTCCATGCACCCTACACGCACCAGTTTGGCGCCAGCCTTGAGCGACAGGTCACCAAGTCGACGACTGCCACGCTTACCTACCTGCGCTCCTTCGGCGTGCACCAGGTTGTCACGCGCGATGCCAACGCCTATGAGCCGCTGCCCGGCACGACGTTTTACAACGAAACCACCGGCCCTCGCCCCAATGCGTCCCTCGGCATCGTCAACGAGTACTATCCGGAAGCCGTCTACAAGCAAAACCAGCTCATCTTCAACGTCAATGCCCGCATTTCGCCCCGGTTCAACGTTTTTGGCTTCTACAACCTGTCCTACGCCAACACCGACGGCGCCGGTGGCACGGTTTCCAATTCCTACAATCTCAGCCAGGATTACGGCCGTGCGGGATTCGTCTCGCGCCACATGGTCTTCCTGATGGCCAACTACGACGGTCCCTGGGCATTGCGATTCAATCCCTTCATCATTGCGCATACGGGCAGACCTTATAACGTTTCCGTCGGCGAAGACCTGACCGGCGACAACTTCCTGAACGACCGGCCCGCATATGCCTCAGCCTCGGACTGCGCTACCCCCAACCTCCAGTTTGTGCCCACTACGCAATACGGCTGCCTCAACCTCGATCCGGGCCCCGGCGACACTCTTCTGCCAGTGAATCTCGGAAACAGTCCCGCATCCGTGGCAGTGAACCTCCGCGTCAGCCGTGCTTTCGGCATCGGCCCCAAACTCGGAGAAGGCGCCCAAACCGGCCCCAACCAGGGTGGCGATGGAGGACATCGTGGCGGCGGCCGCGGCCCCGGCGGCGGTTTCGGCCCCGGCGGCTTTGGCGGTGGCGGTGGTGGACCGCGCGGCATGTTCGGCCCACAAGGCTCCGGCCGCAAATACAGCCTCACCTTCAGCGCGCAGGCCTTGAACCTCTTCAACAACATTAACTACGGAACTCCGACCGGCAGCATCTCCGCGGTAGGGACCTACGACAGCTCCGGCAACCTGACCGGAGTTCAGCCCGACAGCATCTTCGGCCACTCCCGCGCTCTCGCCGGTCAGATCTTTTCCACCGGTGCTGCCTCCCGCCGCATCTACCTCCAGGCCGTCTTTACCTTCTGACCGCGGCGCAACAAAACCCTGACGGGCCGGTACTCATCCCGGCCTTTCTTTGCTCGGCGTTGTCATCCTGAGTGGAGCAGTAACCGGGAACCATGCGACCCGAGGCGCCTCCGCGGCACCTCCTACCGTGCCGACACAGTCGCCGTCGTCGGGTTCGACGCAAACGCGTCCGTCAGCGAGATGACCTGCATCTGCCCCTTGAGCGCATCGAGCGATGCTCCACTGGTCGCGGTAATCCCCACCGACTCGCCGGGAAGCAGATCGAAGTAGTTGTCGGCTAGCTGCACATCAAGGTTTCCGAACGACAAATACACATCGCGGGCAAGCACAGGCGACGACACTTGGATAGTGTAGTGGCCGTTGGAGCCCTTAATATCGACATTGAGGTGCGCCGGCTTCAGATGGACTTCCTTCGTGGGCGCGAGGTAAACCAGATTCCTGGATAGAATCTTTGCCTGCTGGGAAAGCGGCGCGCTGTTGTCGACCAGTTCAGCCACCACAAACACTCGCGACGTATCCGCCGCGCCCGATTGCATCAGCTTGGCCAGCGGCCAGTCCAGATACACCTTGCTCGCCAGCGGACTCATCTCCACATCGTGCTTGTCCTCCAGCAGCACCTTGCCGTCAAAATCCATGAGCCGCACGTCCAGCGTCGCCTTCTCCGCTTCCGTCCTGTCCGAAACGATATACACCTTCAGCGATCCTGCTTCCACGTGCGGCGACACCAGCACCGGCGCATAGAACCGCCGCGCATAATACTGCAGCGCCTTCCAGTGACCGTAGTAGTCGATGCTCGACCACGAAGCCACCGGCCAGCAGTCATTCAGTTGCCAGAAAATCGAGCCCATTGTCTCCGGCCGGCTCCGCCTGAAGTGCTCTGCGCCAATCTTGATCCCCTCGGCCTGCAGCACTTGGCTCACATAAAGAAAGCTCGCGAAATCCTTGGGCTGCGGATAATCGCGCAGCAGATAATCCTGGATGATCGAGTTCCCTTCATTGTTCTTCTGGTGCGCCAGCATCACCGGCGTAAAAATGTTTGCCCGATCCTCGGGCTTCGTGAACGCCCCAATCGTTCGCATCTCGGGAAATGACTGGAATCCGTACTCCGTCACGAACCGCGGATGATGCGTCTCGTACGTCGAAAACGGCACGCGCCCATGCCACACATCCCAGATGTGCGCGTCGCCGCTCTGGTACGTGTCGCTCAATTGCTCATAATCCGCACTCGGCGAACTCGGCCAATACGGAGTTTCCGCATCCAGCCGCTCCACCACGCGATTCAAAATCCCGCTGAACTCCGTCAGATAGTCCTGCCACATCTGGAACTTCACATCTGCGGGCAAGCCTCCGCGCTCGCCCCAGTTCAGCGCCGCTTCGGTTTCGTTGTTCCCACACCAGATCACGATGCTGGGATGATTCCGCAGCCGTTTCACCTGGTCTTCTGCCTCGGCTTCGATGTTCAGCTTGAAATCGTATGTCCCCGGCTGCCAGTCGTTGCCGAACATGAAGTCCTGCCATACCATGATGCCCAGCTCATCGCAGATCTCGTAGAACTCGTCTGTCTCGTAGTAGCCTCCGCCCCAGTGCCGGATCATGTTCATGTTCGCGTCGCGCGCCGACTCCAAGATCCGCCGGTAATCCGCCTCCGTCACGCGGTTCGCAAAGCTGTCAAACGGAATCACGTCCGCGCCCTTCGCAAACACCGGCACTCCGTTCACAATGAACTGGAACGACCGCCCCCACTGGTCCGGATGCCGGTCGAGCACGATCGATCGCAATCCCGTCTTCACCGACTTGCTTTCGATCGCTGCTCCTCCGCTCGAAACACTTGCCGTGAACTCATAACGCGCCGGATCGCCATATCCAGCCGGCCACCACAACTTCGGCTGCTTGATCTCGATCGGCACATCGATCAGGTTCATCCCCTTGTGCAGTGCAACCTTCGTGCTCGCATTTTGTCCCGATTCCCGTGAACCGATCTGCGCGTACTCCACGCCGACCCCTGCGTCCCCATCGCTCGCCGCATCCACTTCGACTTCAGCATCGATGTGCGCCACTTCTTTGCTCACGTCCCGCTGCCGGATCGCAAAGTCCGCGATCCTCACCTTGTCCCATGCTTCGATCCGCACTGGCCGCCAGATTCCACTGGTCACGAATGTCGGACCCCAGTCCCACCCATACTCATAAGCGGCTTTGCGGATATACGTCTTTGCCGCCGTTCCCGTCCGCATCTGCCATGGGTCCTTCGCCGCCACGGCGGCTGCCGCTTTCAACGGCGAAGGAAACACCACGCGCAGCGTATTGCTGCCCGCATGCAGACGATCCTTCACCGGCTCGCGCCAGATGCGGAACATGTTGTCCGCATCCAGCACTTTCGTGCCGTTCACGTACACTTCCGCCGCAGCATCCAGCCCATCGAACACCAGATCCACATTCGCCTTCGCCAGCACTCCCGGAGTCACCGCAAAATTCACCTGGTACTCCCAGCTCTCTGTGTCAATCCATTGCAGCCGCGATTCGTTGTCGCGATAAAACGGATCCTCGATCCTCTTGTTCGCCAGCAAATCCAGGTGCACATCGCCGGGTACAGTCGCCGGAAGCCACGCCGCCTCCGCATCCTGCGCAGTCGCAGCGAGTTGCCTGAATTGCCATCCATGATCCAGAGTCAGCACCGCGTTTTGCGTCTTTGCCGCCTGCGCCCCGCAAACCGCCGCAACAGCCGACACAACAAATCCCACGGCAAACGCGCGAATCATGATTCGCATCTCATCTCCTTCGGCCATCTCTCAAGAAAGACTTCGCAAAAAAGCGGCCACCAAAATTCCGCCGATAAGGTTATCACGCGTCATCTCGGAACAATTGCCGCGTTATCCCGAGTGAAGCAGCTTTCATCAGCGAATGATCTGCTTCTCGTTTTCCCTTTGAAGGGTGCTTTAGCAGTTCCAGAAAGACTCGCCGTCTTGAAGAGGCACAGCTTTAGCTGTGCCGCAATGCACGCGGAATAAAAACGCTTTCGCCCCTGAGCGATGCTTTGCTCAGACGATTGCGTCTTCCGACGACTCTTCGCACCAGCACAGCACATCCTCCAAGGAAATCGCCGTTTGCGCAAGCCCTTCAGGGCGCCATCGCAATCCGGGTTTATCTCGCGGTCAGCAACACACGATACAACTCCTCCCACTCGTCCGCGCGCTTCTCGAAATCAAACTCGTCTTCAATCCGCTCGCGTGCCTCGCGCCCCATCGCCGCTCGCGACTCATGTGTCCGCTGCATCACTCCTATCATTCCTTCGGCAAGCCGCTCCGCATTCCGCGCCGCAACCACCGTCCCGGTCCCGCCCATCAGTTCGCGCACACCGCCCACATCGGTCGACACCACTGGTTTCTCCATCGCCATGGCCTCGCCCACCACCAGCGGCATGCCCTCCCAGGCAGAGCTCAGCACGAACCCATCCGCCGCATCCAGCAGCGCCGGCATGTCATGCCGCAATCCCAGAAATCGCACGCGTTCCGCCATGCTGTCCGGCAAATCCAGCTCCTGCTTCGCTGCCTGAGGCGCTCGCTCCCCTGCAATCCAAAGCTGCGTGCCCCGCCGCTCAAGCTGCACCTTTCCAAATGCCCTCAGCAGATTCGGAAAATCCTTGGCCTCCACATCGCGTCCCGCTGCCAGCCACACAAAGTCATCTCCGGCGCTCATCTCCGCGCGCGTCCTCTCCCGCCGTGCGCTGTCCGGCCTGAATTCTCTCGCATCCATCGCGTTCCTCATCGCCACGCATTTGCTGCGCGGCACCGCCTTGCTTTCCACGAAAGTCTGCGCCACAGCCTCGCTCACCGCCGTGGCGCGCAAGCTGAGCACATCCGTCAGCCAATACGACAGCATCCGCGCCCGGCCGCCTTCATACACGTTGTGAATAGTCGAGAGAACCGGTGCTGCCCCCATCAGCCGCAGCACGCGCGCCATCATGTTTGCGGGATAAGTGTGGCTGTGCAGCAAATCCGGCCGGAACGCGTGGAGCAATCGCCGCGCTCGCATCATGCCCTGCATCACCGAGCCAGGCGATTTGCGCACCCCGAGATACGCCACCTCGAACCGCGTTGCCCACTCTTCCGCCTGTCGCTCGCGCAGAACCAGCAGCAGCACGGCATGTCCGCGCGCCTGCATGCGCTCGGCCAGCGCAACCACCTGCTTTTCTGCTCCACCCATGCCCAGCGACGTCAGCATGTAGGCAATGCGCATCGCTCCCACTCCTGCCAGATCGAAGTGGGTCAAGAATACGGGGTTGGCTTCAGGAATCGATGTGCTGCGGCTCACGCCGCTTGATCAGCGTATCCACCGCAATCCTGCCCGGCCCCAGAATCAGGATCAGCAGCGCGGCGAACCAGTAGGTATACGGCGTCGCGCCGTAGAAGTCATCCGGCTTCGAAAGAATGTGCGAGAAATTCACGCGATCGTCGGGCACGCTCAGATATGCCATCGTCATGTTCACAAACAGCACCAGCGACGTCAGGCGCGACAACAGCCCAATGCCGAACACAATCCCCCCCGCAAACTCCACCGTAGCCACCAGCAGCGCCGTCATGTGCGGCGCAGGCAGGCTCAGGCTCGTGAAAAAAT
>Ga0335072_10009114_pt1 | contig 14352 bp, 12 predicted proteins | sample Lox_Sample_21_FD_206725 | JGI IMG/M metagenome (GOLD analysis project Ga0335072, IMG submission 206725) | Soil microbial communities from Loxahatchee National Wildlife Refuge, Florida, United States - Lox_Sample_2.1 | ecosystem: Environmental > Terrestrial > Soil > Wetlands | place: USA... | reverse complement strand
TGACCCTGGGCCCCAGATACCGCATGACCTCCGGGTCCCCGTCCAGCGCCAGCAGGCTGCCGGCGTCGGCGGCGGTGAACCGCCGCAGCACCAGCCGCTCGGTCACGAGCTCCGGCTCCACGCCAGGGATGGTGCCCCGGCGCCGGTTTCCCTGCAACCGGATTTCCGGTCCTTTGGGGGGTGGTCCGGCTACCGCCGCGCCAGGAGCCTCTAGCGTGCACGGCATGATGGAAGGAGTCATGACCGTCATGCGCGCCGCCGCAGCGGCCGCCCTGGCCCTGGTGGCCGCGGCGGCGTTCACGGCCTGCTCCGCCCCGGCGCCCGCGAAGCCCCGCGCGGCGAGCTACTACCTCGCTCTTGGCGACTCGCTGTCCCGGGGTGTCCAGCCCGACGCGGCCGGAGCCAGCGTGGAGACCGCGCAGGGATACCCGGACCTCGTGTACGCCCAGCTGCGCCGCGGCCATCCCGGGCTGAGGCTGGTGCAGCTCGGCTGCCCGGGAGAGACGACCCAAACGATGATGCACGGCGGCATCTGCCGCTACCCCGGTGGTTCACAGCTCGCCGCCGCGGTCGCCTTCGTGCGCGCCCACCGCGGTCATCTGCTGCTGATCACCATTGACATTGGCGCCAACGATCCCGAGGACTGCGGCAGCGAGCCGGACCTGTCCCGGCTCGCGTCCTGCATCGGCCAGGTGCCCGGCGCCGCCACCAACCTCGCGGCGATCCTGACCAGGCTGCGCGCCGCGGCCGGCCCGGGCGTGCGCATCGTGGGAATGAGCTACTACCTGCCCGAACTCGCCGAGTGGCGCGACGGCCCGCTCGGCCAGGTGATCGCCTGGGCCAGCGAGCGGCTCGCCGTCGACTACAACGGCATGCTGGACCGCGCCTACGCGAAGGCCGATGTCGCCGTGGCCAACGTGCTCGGCGCGTTCGACACCACGAACTTCGGCGACCCGGTCATGGTGGCGGGGTCCGGCCTCCTTCCCCGCAACGTAGCACGGATCTGCGAGTGGACCTGGGAGTGCGCTCCCCGGCCCCGCGGACCGAACCAGCACGCGAACCCGGCCGGCTACCGGGTCATCGCCGGCGCGATCATCAAGGCCGCTGGCCTGCGGTGACGCGCCGACGGCTTCACCGCCGCCGGCCAGTTCGGCAACCAGGGACAGCAGCAGGCGGTGGTCTGGACGTCGGCCCGCGGGAGAACCTGGGTGCGGGTGACGACAAGCGGCCTGGATGATCTCGAGCCGGGCGGCGCCTGCCAGATCGACGCGCTCGCCCCGTCTGGCCGGGCCGTGACGGGCGTCGCCGCAATCACCACCCAGCAAAGCCAGCGGCTCGTGCGCGTAACCCTGCGCGTCGGCTGACCGGCCAGCCGCCGGCCGCTCCTGGCGCCTGATTGCAACCTGAGGCGTGGCCCGGCGCATCTTTATGTGTGTCGACATGTCGGGCACAGGGGCGTCGCCATGCCTTTTACTGAACTATGCCGCCTGAACTATGCCGCCTAGAGAGGCGCTGACCACGTGACACCCGCGGAGGAGTTCGTCGAGTTCGCGACCGTCACGTCGCCGCGGCTGCGGCGAACCGCCTACCTGCTGTGCGGGGACTGGCACACCGCCGAGGACCTCGCGCAGGCAACGCTGGTCAAGGTCTTCACGTCCTGGCGCCGCATCAGCCGGAAGGACGCCGCGGACAGCTACGCGACGCGCACGTTAGTGAACACCTACCTCGCGGACAAGCGCCGCAAGCGTGTCGGTGAGGTCCTGACCGGCACCCTGCCCGAGCGCCCGGTCCAGGCACAGACGCCCGAGGTGCGCGTGCTGGTGCTCAACGCGCTGGCCACGCTGCCGCCCAGGGCGCGTGCGGTGGTGGTGCTGCGCTACTGGTCCGACCTGAGCGTGGAGCAGGTCGCGACGATGCTCGACTGCTCGACCGGCAACGTGAAGAGCCAGAGCGCTCGCGCCCTGGACAAGCTGCGGGTGCTGCTCGCCGACGCTCCCAGCGACGGCCCGGCAGGCCGGCGGCTCGGGATGAACGAGACCATGGGGGCGTCCGATGGATGAGCCATGGCTGCACGACCTGCTGGACCGCGCAACGGTGAGGGAGCCGGCCATCGGCCCGCTGGCGCTCAACGCGCTGCGCGCAGGCATCAGGCGACGCCGGCGGCGGCGCGCGCAGGGCATGGTGGCGTGCGTGGCCGCGGCCGCCCTGATCGGCACCGCCGCCGTCGCCGCGGCCCGGACGACTGGCACACCGGCGGCCGGGCCGGCAAAGTACACAGGCCCCACGACGACGTGGGTGCTGAGTGGCGAGGGCAACCTGTACGCGATCCCGGACTCCACGAAGCTGCGCAGCAAGAAGATTTTGCTCCCGGGCGGGCGGCAGTTCATGGCGATCACGCCGAACGGCAAGACCATTTACGTCAGCGGCGACGAGCCGAACGCGGTCATACCGGTATCCGCAGTCACGCACAAGGTCGGGAAGCCGATCGAGTTCGGCCGCACGGTGCCAATGGAGATGCTGATCACCCCGAACGGCAAGACCGTCTACGTCCTCCCTGATGGGGGGGACAAGATCATCCCGATCGCGACGGCCACAAACACCCTCGAGAAGCCCATAAAGACCGGAGAGGGAGTCGGCGGGCCATATCAGATGGCGATCACGCCGGACGGCAAGACCCTGTACACCGTCTCGTCGCACATGCCGTTCAAGAGCCCGTCCTACGTGATCCCGATCGCGACAGCCACGAATGAACGCGGCAAGCCCATCAAGATCCAGGGCATCGCCGTCTACGACCTCATCATGAACCCGGACGGCGCGACCGTGTACGCCATCGGCGAGTCCACGACAGGGACGACCGAAATCGTTCCGATCTCGACAGCCACCAACACTCCCGGGAAGCCGGTCCGCACCGGTCAGACCGACGGCGCCCTGGCAATCGCACCGGGCGGGCAGGTCCTCTACCTCATCGACTACGGCCCGGACGGCGTGATCCCGTTCTCGACGGCGACGAACACCGCGGGGAAGCTGATCAAGGTCGACGGCATGCCCTTCGCCGTGGCGTTCAGCCCGGACGGGAGCACCGCCTACGTCGCCAGCGAGCCCAGGCAGAAGCCGTCGGTGACCTGCACCGGCCAGACGGGCGTGGTTACGCCGATCTCGACCGCCACGAACCGGGCGGGCCGCCCGATCCGGGTCGCCTGCGACCCCTACGCGATCGCGGTCACCCCGGACGGCAAGACGGTATGGGTTGGCAGCAGGTACTGGGTCACCCCGATCTCAACGGCCACGGATAAGCCCGGAATGCCGCTCACGTTCCGCGGCGATCTCGTTGCCCTGGGGATCGCGCGCAGACCCTGACCACCCAGTGTGCCTTGACAGCTGACCCACCCGCTGTAATCTTGTTCTATGACTATAGATAAAGGGGTCAGCGGTCCGGCGGGCGCAGCGGCGGCCCCCTCGCCCAGCGGGGGCGGTGACGGGAAACCGCCGCGGGACGGCCAGCGCCGGACGGCGTCGCCGATCGAGTTCCGGCTCGACGCGGGCTCGGGCGTGCCGACGTACCTGCAGCTGGTCCAGCAGGTCGAGCACGCGCTGCGGCTGGGCTACCTCAAGCCCGGCGACCAGCTGCCCAAGGTCAGGGACGCGGTCGCCTCGCTGGCGATCAACCCGAACACGGTGCTCAAGGCCTACCGCGAGCTGGAAACCAAGGGCCTGGCCGCCGGCCGGCCCGGCCAGGGCACGTTTGTCGAGGCCACGCTCAGCCAGGTCGCGCTGCCCGAGCTGGCCACGCTGCGCCGCTCGCTGCTCGGCTGGCTCGCCTCCGCCGACGGGGCTGGCCTGGACGAAGACGGGATCGTCGCCCTCTTCAGCAGCGCGCTGCGGGATTTCTTTAAGAGCCGGGATCGCTCGCCCGCCCGGCCTTCTGACGCGACGGGTGAAAGGACGGGCACCGCATGAACGTCATCGAGACCAGCGGGCTCGGCAAGCGTTACCACCAGACCTGGGCGCTGCGCGAGTGCTCGCTGGCGATCCCGCCGGGGCATGTGGTCGCGCTGGTGGGCCCGAACGGCGCGGGCAAGACGACGCTGCTGAACCTGACCGTCGGCCTGGCAACACCGAGCGCGGGGGCCGTCACCGTGCTCGGCGGAATGCCAGCGGGCTCGCCAGGCGCGCTGGACGGCATCGCGTTCGTCGCCCAGGACTCGCCGGTCTACAGGAACCTGTCGGTCTCGGACATGCTGCACCTGACCCGCAACCTCAACCGGCATTTCGACCAGGGATTTGCGCGGGCCAGGCTCGGCGAGCTGAGCATCCCTCTCAGGCGGAAGGCCGGAAAGCTCTCCGGCGGCCAGCAGGCCCAGCTCGCCCTGACCCTGGCGCTGGCCAGGCGGCCGCAGCTGCTCGTTCTCGACGAGCCGCTGGCGAACCTCGACCCGCTGGCCCGGCATGACTTCATGGCCACGGTCATGGCCACGGTGGCCGAGCACGGCATGTCGGTTGTGCTGTCCTCACACGTGCTCGCCGAGCTGGAGCGGGTGGCCGACTACCTCATCCTGGTGTCGGGCGGCAAGGTACAGGTGGCCGGCGAGGTCGATCAGCTCCTCTCCACCCACCGCACGCTGACCGGCCCGGCGGCCGATGCGGGCCGCCACCCCGAGCTGACCGTGGTGCACGAAAGGCGTGCCGAGGCGCAGGCTCACCTGCTGGTGCGTACCCGCGAGCCGGGCGAGCCCGTGCCGCCGGGCTGGGAGGCACACCCGGTTGGCCTGGAGGAACTCGTCCTTGCCTACCTGCGCCAGCCCGGTGCTGCCGCGCTGCCGGGCCCGGCACGCACCAAGAACGCGGAGCCCACGGAGGTAACGAGATGACCGCGATGGCCACGCCCGCACAGCCCGCCCGGAAGGCGGGCCTGCGCCCTGTGCCGTGGCGGGGAATGGCCTGGGTCAGCTGGCGGCAGCACCGCGCCCCGCTGGCCGGCCTCGTTGCCGTGCTCGGCGTCGCCGGCGTGTACCTGTACATCACGGGCCTGGACCTGCGCCACGAAGTGGCCGCCTATGGCGAAATGTTCGCCGCGAACGGCAGCGGCAAGATGGACATGACGCCGACCGCGGCCCTGTTTCAGATACTGCCGGCGCTGATCGGGGCGTTCGTCGGCGCGCCGGTGCTGGCCAGGGAGCTGGAAACCGGCACGTTCCGTTACACCTGGACCCAGGGTTTCGGCCGGCGGCGGTGGGCCGCGGCCAAGCTCGCGCAGATCGCGGTCGCGGTCACGGTCGTCGCCGGGGCGTTCGGCTTCCTCTTCTCCTGGTGCTACGAGCCGATCATCGGCGTGCGCCAGGGCCTCAGCCCGCTCATGGCGATCACGTTCGACCTGCGCGGGGTCGCGTTCGCCGCGTGGGCGCTGGCCGCGTTCGCTATTGGCGTGCTGGCCGGCGTCCTGATCCGCCGGGTCGTCCCCGCCATGTTCGCCACTCTTGCCGGGTGGAGCGGGCTCGCCGTCATCACCGGCGTGTACCTGCGCCCGCACTACGAGGCGCCGGTGGTGACCAGCGGCTTCAAGGTGCCTTCCGCTGCCTGGGTGATCGGTCAGCGGTGGACGCTGCACGGCAAGCCGGTCAGCCTCTCCGCCGTCGACCAGGTTCTGCATAAGCTCGGCGTGATTGAGGCGGCGCCCGGAGTATTCGGCGCGGCACCCAGCGGCCCTGGCCAGTCGGGCGGCGGATTCGGCCAGACGGCCAGCCAGGCCAGCCCGGCCTCGCAAACCGTGAATCCTGTGCCGTATCTCGTCCACCACGGTTTTGCGCAACTCACGACGTATCAGCCAGCCAGCCGGTTCTGGCCGTTCCAGTGGATCGAGGGCGCCTGGCTGCTCGCGCTCTCGCTCCTGCTCATCGCCGCCACCATCTGGCTCGTCCGCCGCCACGCGGCCTGACACCGGAGGCATTGAAATGACCATGCTGACGACGCCCGCTCAGCCGGGCCAGCACACCCCGCGGCCGGTGCCGTGGTCCAAGCTGGCCTGGGTCAGCTGGCGGCAGTACCGGGTCGCGCTGCTCAGCGCTGCCTCCCTCCTCGGTGTGCTTGCCCTGTACCTGCTGATCATGGGGCTGCGAATCCGCACCGGCTACGCCAGCGTGGCGTCCTGCCCCCAGCTGGGCAGTCGTCTTCCGCATACCTGCGAGGCCGCGCTGATGCTGTTCGGCGGCTACCACGTCTGGGGCGAGACCACCGCGGCCTTGTTGATGGCGCTGCCGATGCTGATCGGGGCGTTCGCCGGGGCGCCGATCCTGGGCCGGGAGCTGGAAGCCGGCACATTCCGGTTCAGCTGGACCCAGGGCGCCGGGCGAACCCGGTGGGCGCTGGCCCGCCTCGCCCTGCCTGCGGTGACGGTCACCGCCGTCGCCGCGGTGCTCAGCCAGCTGTTCGGCTGGTTCTACTACCCGTTCTTCGCTACCGGGGACAGCGCTCTCGCCCCCCAGCTCTTCGAGCAGACCGGGATTGCCTTCGCCGCCTGGACGCTGGCCGCCTTCGCCATCGGCACCCTGGCCGGGGTGCTCATTCGCAAGGTCGTCCCCGCGATCGCCGCCGCCATGGCTGCCTGGGCTGGGCTGCTGCTGATCACCAGCCTGTACCTGCGCCGGCTCTACCAGGCCCCGCTGAACCTCCACAACGGCGGCCATGGCGCTTCCGGGGCCTCCCCCTGGGTGATCAGCCAGTGGTGGACCGGGCCGAACGGCAAAACCATTACCACCGAGAACAAGATCATCTCGCTCCTCAACCGCCCCGAACGTGGCTACACCCAGTGGACGACCTACGAGCCCGGCACCCGGTACTGGCACTTCCAGTTCATCGAGGGCGCCTGGCTGCTCGCGCTCTCGGTCCTGCTCATCGCGGCGGCAATCTGGCTGATCCGCCGGCGCGCGGCCTGAAGCATCCGGAGGCAACGACATGACCGTACTCACCACGCCAGCGCAGCCGGACCAGGGCAAGAACCTGCGGCCGGTGCCATGGCGGCGGATGGCCTGGGTCACCTGGCGGCAGCACCGGTTCGCCATCGGCGGGGTGACAGCGTTCCTGGGCGTGCTGGCCCTGTACCTGCTGATCGAAGGGCTGCCGATCCGCAGCGCCTACGCTGCCGTGACCGCGTGCCACCCGGCCAGCTCGGCCGTCTGCCAGAGCCTGGCGAACAACTTCAACACCGGGAGCTACACGTTCCAGGCCGGGATCGTCTCGGCGCTGCTGCAGGTGACGGCGGCGCTGATCGGTGCGTTCGCCGGGGCGCCGGTGCTGGCCAGGGAACTGGAAAGCGGCACGTTCCGTTATGCGTGGACGCAGGGCTTTGGGCCGCGACGCTGGGCCGCCGCCAAGCTGGCGCTGCTCGCGGTCGCGGTCGCCGCCGTGGCCGCCGCGTTCAGCGTGATGTTCTCGTGGTACTACGAGCCGTTCTTCGCCTCGGGCGCCCAGACACCGCTCGGTTCCACTCTGTTCGACCTGCGCGGGATCGCGTTCGCGGCGTGGACGCTGGCCGCGTTCACGATCGGTGCCGTGGCCGGCGTGCTCATCCGCCGGGTCGTCCCCGCGATGGCCGCCACCATCGTCGCGTGGGCCGGGCTCGCGTACGTGACCGGGACGTACCTGCGCCCGCACTACGAGGCGCCGCTGGTCACCGCCAACCCCAACATGCCTGGCTCCGCGTGGGTGATCGGCCAGTGGTGGGCCAGGGGCGGCAGGCCGGCCAGCCTGTCCGCGCTCAACCAGGTGCTCCGCCCGGTGGGCCTGCGCGCCGCCACCGCGGGCCGGTTCCAGGTCTTCGGCTCGCACCTGGGCAACTTCAACCCGGTGCAGTACCTCGTCCGGCACGGCTTCACGCAGATGACGAGCTACCAGCCGGCCAGCCGGTTCTGGACGTTCCAGTTCATCGAGGCCGGCTGGCTGCTCGCGCTCTCGCTGCTGCTCGTCGCCGCGACCGTCTGGCTGGTCCGCCGCCGCGCGGCCTGAGCCGGCGTCTGGTCCTACGACGAACGGCCGATGTGCGAGCGAGGCACGCGGAGCTACCTTCCTGGCATGACGAACTTCGTGCGCGCCGTATCCACGGCGGACATCCCGGAGGGGCAGGGCAAGCTCTGGCGTCATGGCGACAAGCGGATCGCGCTGTTCCGCACCGCCGCGGGCGTGTACGCGGCGGACAACCGGTGCCCGCACGAGGGGTACGCGCTGAAGGACGGCGACATCCGCGGGGACGTGCTGACCTGTGCATGGCACAACTGGAAGTTCCGGCTGAGCGACGGCAGGTGCGTGTTCGGCGGGGAGAACATGCGGACGTATCCCGTCTCGGTTCGTGACGGATGGGTGTACGTGGACACCACCGACCCCGCGCCGGAAGAGATCGCACCGGAGCTGTTCGCGAGCCTGCTCGACGCCATGGGTGACGTGGATACCGGCCGCCTTGCCCGGGATACCATGCGGCTGCGCGCGATTGGGACGCCGCTGGCGGAGGTGGTGCGCGCGGGCGTGATGTACGGCGCCAGCCGGGCCGAGTACGGCTGGAATCACTCCCTGGCCACGCTCGCCGACTGCCTGACGATGGCGGCCGCGTTCGAGGGACCGCTGGGCGCCCTGCCCGTCATCCAGGGCCTGTCCACGGTGAGCCGCACCGAAGTGCGCCGGCCGCCGCGGCCACAGCCGGAGCCGCTGGATGTTGTCGCGTCCTACGGTTCGGTGGCGGACGGCCTGGCCGCGTTTCCTGCGCTCGTCGACGCCGAGCAGGGCGAGGAGGCCGAGGCGCTGCTGCGGGGACTGCTGGCGGCCGGCGCCTCGCCGGCCGAGATACGGCATGCGTTCCTCAGCGCGATCACCGACCACTTCCTCGGGTACGGGCACCCGATGATCTACTGCCAGAAGGCGTTCGACCTGCTCGACCGCATCGGCTGGTCGCAGGCGGACACGGTACTGGCGCCGCTGGTGCCGGCGATCACCTTGTCCACCCGCTACGACAGGCTCCCGTACATGCGCCGCTTCCTGGGGGCCTGGCGGGCGGTGGAGGATGATGCGGCCGTCCCGGATCACATCGCCAGTCCAGATCCAGGTCTCTCCGGCCTGCGGCGGGTGCTGCTGGACGGGATACCGGAGGACGCGGTCGCCGCGGTCACCGGTGCGGTGCGCGGTGGCGTGCCCGTGCCGCACATCATCGACGCGATCGCCTCTGTCGCGGCGACCCGGCTCGGCCGGTTCGACATCGCCTCGGACACCGACGACTCAAAAGACGCCGGGTGGCTGGACGTCACGCACACGCTGACCTACACGAACGCGCTGCGCTGGGCGTGGTCGGCCGACCCGAGCCCGCTCGTGCTGCGCGGGGTCCTGCACGCGGCCTGGTTCGTCCAGTGGACGTCGAAGTTCGACGCCAAGGGGGAACCGGCTCCGGTGGAGCCGTTCCCGGGATCGGACGCGGGCGCGGTGCTGGCCTCGATCAGGAAGCGCGACCCGGACCAGGCGGTGGCTCTGGTCAAGGGCTACGACGGCCCGGCGGCGCCGCTGGAAACCGCGCTGACGCAGGCCGCCGCCGAGGACAATTCGACCGCGTCGATCATGGTCGCGCACGCGGTGAAGACCACCACCGCCGCGATCGCCGAGTCCCGCGCCGACGGTGCCGGGCGGGCTCCGCTGGCGGCGGCTGCCCGGTTCCTCGCCGCGCCCAAACGCGAGCGCTTCGTCTACCAGGCAACCCTCGAGGCGATTGACTTCATCCAGGGCCGTGCGAAAGGCGACGACGAGGTCTAGACGATCCGGCAGCCGCCAGCAGAACCCGTAACCCGAGCCGTAAGGATCGTTAGACTGCGCAGGTGCCCGCCAGGCCAAGGCAAGTGCTTGCCTTCTCCGGGATCCTGAACCGCCCCCCAGGCCAGAAGAGAGACCCGGCGCTCCTTGAGTACGCGGTGAGCCTCGCGGCCGGCGGCGGGAAGAAACGGGTCTGCTTCATCCCCACCGCTACCGGTGATTCGCCGTCCGCCATCGAAGCGGTCACCGAGGTATTCGCCGGTCGCGAGGACGTCGACTTCAGCGTGCTCACGCAGTTCACTCAGCCCAGCGTCCCCGATGCCGGGGCGCATCTGACGGCGCAGGACGTCCTGCTGGTCGGGGGCGGCAGCGTGGTCAACCTCATGGCGGTCTGGCGGGCACACGGCCTGGCCCCGGTCATGCGCCAATGCTGGGAGACAGGGGTGGTCCTGGCCGGGTGGAGCGCTGGCAGCCTGTGCTGGCACCGCGGCGGGCCAACCGACTCATTCAGCGACTCCCTGGCCGTGTTCACCGACGGTCTGGGCCTGCTGCCCTACAGCAACGGAGTTCATGACTCGCTCGATGACCAGCCCCGCCGCCGCCTCTACCGCGAGTACATAGCCACTGGCCAGCTCCCGGCCGGATACGCCACCGAGGACGGCGTCGGGCTGCACTACATCGGCACCGAACTGCATGAAGCCGTCGCCATGCAAGACGGCGCCCAGGCCTGGTGGGTAGAGCCGTCCCCGGACGGCGGCTACCACGACAGGCCAATCCGGCCGCGCAGGCTCTGACTGGCGGCCCCCAGAGCCGCGCTGCCGCGATCAGCCGGCCGGCTGACCAGGCCTGGGATCTGGCAGTGCGTCCATCAGCCGGTCGAGCTCGCCGTCGTTGTTGTAGTAGTGCACCGACGCGCGGACCAGTTCTGTCAGGCCGCGGCGGGGCAGGTCGAACTGCGCGGATTCCACCGCCGAGACGCTCGTGTTCACGCCCTGGGCGGATAGCTGACGCTGCACGTCCCGGGCCGCGACCCCGTCCACGGTGAAGGTGACGATGCCGCAGCGTCGCCGCCCCTGGTCGTGCACCCGAACCCCCTCGGTGGCGCCCAGCCGCTCGCGCAGGCGGTCGGCCAGCATGGTGACCCGGGCCTCGATGTCCTCCAGACCCCAGGAAAGCGCGTAATTCACGGCCACGCCGAGCCCGATCTTGCCCGCGTAGTTGGTTTCCCAGTTCTCGAAGCGCCGCGCGTCGCCGCGGATCTCGTAGCGGTCGGGAGCGGTCCAGGTCGCCGCGTGCAGGTCGAGGAAGGGCGGCTCGAGCCGGCCCAGGATGGAACGCCGGACGTAGAGGAAGCCGGTGCCGCGCGGCCCGCGCAGGAACTTGCGACCGGTCGCTGAGAGCATGTCGCAGCCGATCCGCTCGACGTCGATCGGCATCTGCCCGACCGACTGGCACGCGTCCAGCAGGAACGGGATGCCAGCGGCACGGGCGACGGCGCCGACCTCCTCCGCCGGGTTGACCAGGCCGCCCTGGGTGGGAACGTGGGTCATCGCGATGAGCTTCACGTCACCGCTGCCGTGCTCCAGGCGGCGGCGCAGGTCGGCGACGGAGAACTGGCCATCGTCGTCGTCATCGACGACCTCCACGACCGCCCCGGTCCGCGCGGCGACCTGGAGGTACGCGATCACGTTGCTCGCGTACTCGGCGTGCGCCGTGAGGATGCGGTCACCCGGCTTGAACGACATCGAGTAGAACGCCATGTCCCACGCCCGGGTCGCGTTTTCCACGACGGCGATCTCGTCCGGCTGGCAGCCGATCAGCCGGGCGATCGCCGTATAGGGCATCTCCAGCTGGTCCTGGGCGGCGTCGGCCGCCTCGTACCCGCCGATTTCTGCCTCAAGGCGCAGGTGCCCGATGACCGCGTCGGTGACCTGCGACGGCGGCAGCGCCGCGCCGGCGTTGTTGAGATGAGCGACATGCATCGCGCCCGGTGTGTCGCGCCGGGCGCGATCGACGTCAAAGACCATCTAGGCACGCTACTCCGCGCGGAGCGCCGATGCGGTGCGGGTACCGGCGGCCCAGCCCGCCGGGGCCAGCGCGCCGATCACCGCGATGGCCAGGCCCGCCAGCGCGAGCAGACCCAGTTCCGCCGGGTGGTAGACGTTGAGGAACGCGGCCGGGACGCCGGTCTGGGCGGCGTTGCCCATGACCGGCAGCACATAGCGGTGCAGCGCGACGCCCAGCGGGAGCGCCACGAGTCCGGCCAGCAGGCCGACGCCCGCCGCCGAGCAGACCACCATCGCGATCGTCTGCCGCGGCGTCATGCCGACCGCCTTGAAGACGCCCAGGTCGTGGACGCGTTCCCGGGTCTGCAGCACGACCGTGTTCAGCACGCCGAGCGCCGCGACGGCCGCGAGCAGCAGCGTCATCGTGGTGATCAGCCCGATGATGATCGCGAAGTTGGAGTCGTTGGCGGTGTTCGCGACGACCGGGCTGGCCAGGCCGGCCTTGCCGAGCGCGTTCACGTACGCGCTCAGGCTGGTGCCCGGCTTGAGCGACACGTCGTACTGGTCGGGTTCCAGCCGCGGGTCGACGGGGGTGAACGTGGACCGGGCGCCGAACATTTCCGGCGTGCCGCCCTGCGGGTCGAAGACCTCGCCGGCAATCGTCACCGTGGTGTGCCGGCCTGCGGAGGTGAGCGTGTAGGCGTCGCCGACGGACGAGCCGGTGGCGGTCAGGAACGCGGTGTTGACGTCCACCTGGCGCGGGCCGGAATACCAGTGCCCGCTGATCATGGCGTAGCCCGTCCAGCTCGCGTCGCCGGTGAAGCCGATCACGCTGAGTGGCTGGGACAGGCCGAGCACGCTGATCTGGCCGTCGGCCTCGGCGGTGTAGTGCGCGGTGCCGGGCTGCGCATCCAGCGCCGCTCGCGCGGCGTGCTCCTGCGCCGCCAGGCTGGGCGCTGCGCCGGCGCTGATCGTGATCCGGGTGCCGCCCCCGGGCCCGCTGCTGACCCCGGTGAACGGGATCTGCACCGGCTCGGCCGCCGAGTGGCTCAGGCTGGCGAACACCATGCCGAGCGACGTGGCGAGGCCGATCGCGAACGTCACGGTCACCGCTCCGGCCAGCACGGCGACCAGCGTGACCGCCGTGCGGGCCGGCCGGGCGAACGGGCTCGCCAGGCCGATCGTCACCGGCCGCGGCAGCCCGCTCAGCCGGCCGAGCAGGCGGTGGGCCAGGTACCCGTGCCTGGGCCGGGGCGCGCGGCCGGTCGCGATCGCCGCGGTCGCGCTCATCCGCCCGGCGCGCGTGGCCAGCGCGACCGCGGCCAGGACCGACAGCCCGAGCATGGCAAGAGGAACGGCGACGTCCACCCAGAACGGGACGCCGAGCCGACCAACGCCGTAGACCTGGGCCTGCTGGCCGAGCAGCGGCTTGGCGAGCAGGTTGCCCCCTGCCACGCCGACGAGACAGCCGGTCAGCGCCGGGGCCGCCACCTGGAGCACGTACGCCGCGACCACCTGCGCCGGGGAGAACCCGATGGACTTCAGCACGCCGATCCGCTGCGTGCCCGCTACCACCGCGCCGCTGACCACGTTGGCCACGATCAGCACCGACATCACGAGCCCGATCACGCCGAACGCGACGATGAACGGCACCCACGGCGCGATGCCGCTGGCGGCCTGCAGCTTGGCGGTCAGGTAGGACTGCGCGCCGGCGAGGTCGCCGCGTGGCAGGGCAGAGCGGATCTCGCTGACGTCGGCGTTGACCTGGGCCGCGCTGCCCGCGCTGGCGAAGCGGTACAGCATCTGGTCGGCGGCGGGCGCGCCCTTGCCCTCCAGCGCGGCGATCTGCGATGGCGTCACCCAGGCCTGCGCGGTGCCGGTGATCGAGTTGGCGACGCCCACGACGGTCAGGCGCTGACCCGTGCCGGCCACGGTGAGCCGGGCGCCTACGCCGGGCTCAGCGCCCTGGCTGTTTCCGTCCCAGACGACCTGTCCCGGGCCGGTGGCCCAGTGCCCCTGGGTCAGGACCAGGTCGTCGACCGGACCGCCGGGTGCGGAGCGGCCGACGAGTTCCAGCTGCTGGGTCACCGTGATGCTTCCGCCCGGTCCCGGGCCCCCGCCGGGCGGCCGTGGGGTGATCCGCGCCTTGACCGTGAGGCTCGTCTCCGGGAACGGGCCGGCTGCGGCGGTCACCCCGGTCAGGTGGGCGGTGGCCCCAAGTTCTGCCGCGGTGGCGCCGGTGACCGTCGCGGCCACCTGCGCGCCGTGCTGCCGGGCGAACGCGTGATCGAACGGGGCGTTGGAGTCGGTGAGCATGCTGAGCGCCAGCGTGGACGCGGCGGTGGAGACCAGGACCACCGCGCCGATGACGACGGCCTGGACCCTTCGCCCGGACAGGCCGCCGCGGGCGGCCCGCACGGCCGGGATCGCCGTCATTCCTGGACTCCGATCGGACTGCCCGCGGTCACCCGGCCGTCGGCGATCTGGATGACCCGGCGGGTGTACCGGGCCGCGAGGTCGGCGTTGTGGGTGACCAGGATCAGCGTCTGGCCGGAGTCGTTCAGGTCCA
>Ga0335072_10009112_pt1 | contig 14354 bp, 15 predicted proteins | sample Lox_Sample_21_FD_206725 | JGI IMG/M metagenome (GOLD analysis project Ga0335072, IMG submission 206725) | Soil microbial communities from Loxahatchee National Wildlife Refuge, Florida, United States - Lox_Sample_2.1 | ecosystem: Environmental > Terrestrial > Soil > Wetlands | place: USA... | reverse complement strand
AAGCTCGCCGTCTTCGAAGCCTTTTTCGGCGCAGAATTCCTAGAAAAAGGAAAAAGATTGTGAGATCGAGGATTCGGCTTCAGGAATGCGCGCGTAACGACGCGTTTGTTTTTTTCGGGGGAGGGGGGTTTGCATTGGGGGTGTCGTTTTGGGTCGGCGCGCGTATATATGCGGGAATTTTGCTTACCCGCCATTCTTTCTGCTTCGGCTCGTACATCAAGAGCTTCCGTGTGCAAAAAGGACGACTTTACTCCGTATTGTCAATGTGAGTGAAATGGGTGCCGAAACTTGTTCAAGTTAAGCGCCGAGCCCCGACCACCTGCTGCCTTTTATTTCGCGGCGTTTGCCGTGGGTCCGTCTACTCTGTAAATGTTTAGGTAGCAAATGCCGTCCGTTTAGCAAGCAACGTGATGCGTCGCCTCCGAGACCTCGCGCTTTTCCTTCTCTTTACCTAGACAGCATCCTTGGGCGTTGACCAAATCGGAAAGGACTGCCATACGTCTTGTCTGCCCTTTCGTGTCGTTTGAATATGAGAAAGGAGTGAAATGATTTAAATGGAAAATAAATCTATCCTGTTCAATCCCAGCTCGACTTTCCGCTCAGGCTCACCATGTCGGTCGGGAACGGCTACGAGTTCCTTGACGAAGGATACACATCCACCATGTACCGTGTGCCCGGCACGCGGAAGGTTGTGTAAGTAATTCCCGCCTCAGTTCTGCCAACGCCCATTTCCGCGCTGAGGTGGAGGCGTACGAGCGCTTCACACGGCATGGCAACCACCCTCCAGCATCCTCCACTACTAACGGTCTCGACCCTGACGACCCCGCCGGTACTAGTGTCGTTTTGGAGTTGGCTAAGAAGGGCAACCAGCACAAGTACCTGTGGGACAGTTCGGATATTCAGCCACCCGCCGCCGTCTCCGGCCACGTTGTATCGCTGGGTACGTCAGGCGGCCGAGGGACTGGCGTTTGCGCACTCGTGCGGCGTCCTGCACTCCGACATTCACTGTGTGAACTTCTTGCTCGACGGGGCTCTCAATCTCAAAGCCGCCGATTTCACGGGCGCGTCAATCGGCGGCGGAAAATCGTGGTCGACGTATCGCTTGACGCATCGGCTGTTGTTCGCCGAACCAAAAGGGGACAGCAGCAGCCTGCGCATGGACATCATGACGGTGTCCGAGATCTTTGGCCTTGGCTCCGTGCTCTATTCCATGGTCACAGGCCATGATCTCTTCCCCGAAATGGATTATACTCGTGACCGAGCGGAGATCGCATGGCGTCTTCGGCAGAGGAGGTTCTCTGATATTAGAGAGCTCTCGGTTGTGAGATCGGTGGTTACGAGATGCTGGAATGTGGAGTATGACTCCATGGTGGATGTTATCGAGGGCATCGATGCCGAGAGTGGTTTATTTGCTGGTCGAAGTATGGTCTGATTGCTGGTGGAGGTGTGCTTCTGCCACTGTGCGGAAGTTGATGCTCTAAGCAAGGATTGTAGACTTGTAAAGAGCTGTTGTTCGATAAGTATGCCAAACTCAACGACTGGAGCCCCATGTGAATACTTGAGCTGCTAAGGAGTGTTGGAAGTAGATCATTCTCAACCCGGAGGGCTTGTCCTCCGAAATCCACCATATGTACCGCAACTCGGTCGACCTCCCTGCAATATAACAAAGCTCTCTGCCATTGCCAGGGCCATCGGTTCCGCACCGTCGCTATCAGGCCCCTCAACCAACGCATTCATGCTCGGATTACGTGTTGTACGCACGATGGTCGAAAAGCTGTTGTTGTACGTCGCGCCGTTCCTATGAGCAGCCGAGGAGCCTATAAGCGCGCAGACAGCTGCACAGAAAATGGCGCAGCCGTATGCTAGCCAGAGGTCCAGAGCGTTGTAAGAGAAGACGTTGATGAAGTTTGACAGATTTGCCGAGATCGGGGAGGCTTGGCTCGCGTTCAAGATGAAGGTGGGAGAGCTCATCAGACTCAACGTGATGTTCTGTGAGATTTGCTCGAGCTGTCGGGCAGCCGTGTCTGCTGATGACCAGTTGACAGGAAGCAAATTCCATGAGGTGTAGTAGGTCGTGGTAAAGCCATAATGGGAAACGTCAGCTTCCCCGACGAGAAGTCTCCCGAAGGCGTCCATGACGCCCATGTAGGCGATATGGCCAGAAAATTGCTCATTGGCTTCAAATAAAGGCCAGTTGAGATAGCCTTGGGAGTCGACTGGCTCAGGCACAATTCCATTGACATCGTTAAGGTAGACCAGTGAATGCAGTTCGACTGCTTGGGACGGATATGTGAAATTGAAGAAAGCAGTGTAGCTACCGTTCTTCAAGCGGCACTCAAGAAGCTCGTGTGCTGGATCAGGCCAATACTGGGTCCACTCGCCCAGCACAAATATTCGCATAGCATCTGGCGAGGAATCGTCCCATGTTGCATATGGCCAAGGAGGCCCCTCGACATCTCCTCCCGGCTGGGTGTTGCTAAAGGTTACGTTTCCTGGCACAGGGGCGTGATATGGGTCACCCGGCACCCAAGCGACGAATCCCATTGACTCGCCTCCTCCACCATCAATGCCCTGGTCGAGTGCCTTGGAAACTATGGCCTTGTACGATGCGTTGGCTTCTTGGCACTGTATGGCAGGTCCATAGAAGTCCATGGCATAAGAGATGTTGGGGAAAGCGGAAGGCAGTTGGAGTATTGACCCACCGATTGCCGTTGCTGTGACCAGGCTAGATAACTCGTTCGTACGCCCGGTGTAGCCGGGGTTGCCAGCGGTGACGAGATGGGAGTATGCGGTGTAGTTGTATTGTGGCTGAGGAACTTGGATGGCCTTCGAGAGCTGAGAGTTGAATACCACCACGGTAAGTGTGCCTGGGGTGATAACGGCGGCAATGGGAATCAGCCTATTACCTTGATTAGCACTGCCAACAGTCTCAAAAAGTGCACCGTATGTCGCACCAAGTGATCAATGCCGGCAGCAGAAGAAGCGGGTTTCGGAACCACAAGCCAGCATCAAAAAGGCGAGTGACGTCGCCCAGGACACTAAAAGCGGAATTAAGTCGCTTGACCTTCATAGGCTGAGACCTGAGAGAACTCCACAATTGCTGGATATATGCGATACCCGTCGCGACGGCGAGAAAGACTTTGACGAGGAAAGCGAATGCCGTGCCGATGCGAGTGATCCACGCTTGTGAAATGGTAGTGGTGACGTCTTTGCCATCCCAATGTGCATAAAAGAAGTGGTGGCCTACCGCAAGGCCAGATCCCAGGATAAAGGACATAGACATCATGACCAGTGGATGCCAGGATATGCGGGCAGGAGCATCTTCAGGTCCTGGAGCGCCTTGGCCGGCACCAGGATCCTCCTTGCGTTCATTCTTCTTGACTTGAATGTATTTCACAGGACGTCGAGTAGTGGATGTCGCCATTGCACAGGATCGTACGGAAATGACCAAGAAAAAAGGTGGCCATAGAGAGGCAAAGTTGGGAAGGAGAGGAAAGATAGAAATTGCAGTTGCAGCCTTGTGGTATAGGGCGAACCCATAGCTGCGGCTGAAGCTCTTCACCCACCTTTTCCACCCCTGCAGAATTGCTTGCCGATAGAAGCACTGCAAAGACGATTGGGCTGGTTGTTCACCTGAAAGCGAGACTGAAGCGTGAAAGCTATTCGTCGAAGTCGGTCTAGAAGCACCCAACAGGGACACGCTTATGCACGGTCGGGTGACCTTCTGCAAGGCCGAAGCCACCTTGGCGCTCTGTCGAAGTTGGAGCTTTGTTTGCACAGCCCAGGCCCTGCCGCCAATTTCTTGGACAAGTCAAGCATCGCAAGCTTTCAAAGGGATACGAGCTGCCAGTGCTTAACGCTAAGCCGCGTCGCAAACTGGAAGAAGAAGGGTAATCGGGATATATTCTCAGAGATTCTTTTTAGCAATTCATATTTAGCATCAAGACACAACCGCGGTGCTCTACACTTCACACGTCAGCCAATGCAACCAAGCTAACTTCCGGACATGTTGGCTCTGAGCTTTCAAGAGAGGAGTATACACAGTACCACAGTAAGTTGCCCGAAAGGTTGGCGCAGAGAGTAGGCAGGGGATGCAGAACCTGGCCCCGGTCTAGCGTGGGCGCGAAATGAAGCAGAAAGCGGTGGCCAAAGCAGCCAGATCTGGCGGCCAGATGTACGCAGTACAGATTCCCCGCAAACTGTGCGCCCAGCTCGAACAAGACCTCACCTACTCATGGCATCCTCTTCCCTTCGGCTTATATGACTTTTAGAAAGGATATTCCTAACCTGCCGTAACCACTCTCCTTATGCCACCTCATGCCTTTTACCGCCTGTGCCATCTACCCTGCCTGGGCTAATCTACCATTCCTGGGCCGTCCACTGTCGTGCCTGTCGTGCCTAGACAGCAATAATGATTATGGGTCACCATAAAGGGGCGAAGCACGGATGGGAAGCGACCTCTCGTATATGAGCCATTCGTTCCATTGGTTACAAGGTGAAGGCAGAGGACTCGGCCTTAAGATTCTGTAGACAAGAGAAAATGCTCGGCGTCAGAATGCGTCCCCAAGTCTGAACTGCTCAAGTCCCTAAATTTAGGTCGACAGGTGTACGAGAGGAAGGGTGGCGAAAAGGTTAACAGGAGGGGAAAGGTGACAGGAGAAGAAAAGGTGGTACTGTAGAACTTCTGGTGTCAGCACTTCTCTGGTGCCAGAGGTCTGCTCTCTTGTGACAAATGCAAGCCCTGGAAAGTTTGGCCACGAATGGGGAGAATCTCGATCGAAGCCCTTTCAACCGTGGCAGGCGCCTAGTCCTGAAATTCAGCCTGCTTTTGTTTTCGACATGACAGATGGATTTGTACGCTTCCAGAACCGGCCCACTCCAGCGTCGAAGCATTTGGCCCATAGTGTCCAAAGTTTCCTTGCTATTGTCATCGACGGCTCTTGAGAAGTCATGGCGGGTTGTCGATATACCACGCCGGCCTTGGGCTCTTGTATATAGATTGAAGTCGAAAAGGTCAATCGATCTAAAGCTTGAGGAACATTGTATTCTTCATCTTTGACGATTCCAAGTCTTAGCTCGAATAGGTACGCCTCGTCATCACCCTTCGGTGGCTGACAAGCGGCACTGATAGCAAGACTGCTTGTTCCCATGGCCGGAAATTCAGTTGGAACATCGCTGTAATGTCTTCTGACAGCGTTAACCAACAGCGCTGCCACTAGGAGTGCCCCTAAGCAAATAGAGAAAATGATTCCCAGAACTGAGTACCCGACGTCAGATTTGTCATAGGTGGGTATACGGTAATTCTCGGGGCCAGGTCCGAACGTATCAGCCTGAACAAGGAAAATGCTCTGCGAGATCAGAGAGTGAAGTAGTATGAACGATATCATCAAAGGAACCGAGTAAGTCATCGGGAGTGATAGCATATATGATGATCGCTGCATTCCGACGGGTGTTGAAACCCGTAGTGGCTTCTTGCCCTCTGGCCGGAGAAAGCGCGTCCATTCGTCGGCGACGAGTTGTCTGGTTAAGATGTTGTTGTAAAAGACGTAGAGAAAGCTGACAAACAGCTGGTAAGCGTTCGCAGCGAGGAGCTTTTTCAGTAGATCGAATTCCTCGCTACTGGATCCCCAGTCGACTGTTACCAACTCAGCGGGATTCACCCCGAAGCCTAACTTCCATATTCCCAAAGGACCCGTAATGGCGTCACTAGTCTCTAGGGCAAATATTGCCGTACCAAGAAGGACGAAAGCATATGCTAATCCAATGGTAAACCTGATTCAATTGTATCAAGTTTTAGTCAGCATAGTCTTAGATATTTCAAGTCCAAGTTGCCTATATTGAAGGGGTACTTACAGGATGAGGGATATTGTCCAAATCCGAATGCTAATGGCCTTGAACCACGATGTACGAGTAGGAACCCAACGCGCCTCAGTGACTGTAACAGGTCTCGGTGTTGTTGTCGCTCCAATAGTATTACCACTGCTAAGGTCTACCATGGCAACATCAGGGTTCTTCAGAAAGTCGGAAATTGCATCTCCAATGGTGAGCATCGTGTTCTCCCGGTATTTCAAGCAAATCCAGAGGATAAGTAGACTCTCAAGACACGTGAAAGCGCAGACGATAGGCAAAACATATGCGCTGTAGTGGATAGCGCACCTCTGGCTGTTATCACCTGGGTCGCCGACCAGGCAATAGTCAATCAGCGCTCTGGGGAATTGGGAATTGGGGGAATAGGTTCCAACCCATCGATCAACAAACGTACTTGCCCAATCCAACGCGCACCACCTCGACCTGGGCCCTGTTTCATAGGCTCCGCATATCCAGAAATTTGAACGGTCCCAAACGTCCCAACAGCCGCTAAGCCCGCCGTAGATTAGTGAAGAACCGTTGTTCTGAGCGGAAGTGACATTAAGGGCGACCACAACAAGGGCCCTCGTCGCGGTAAGTGGGTCGATAAAGTCCTCCATGCAGGCCCTCCTTTCCAATCGTGTAAAACTCTTCGCCGCGGTTTGCAGAGAATATATCGAGGAAATGTTCTGGTACATATTGTTGAATTCCAGGCCGCCCGAACATGTGTGATTGATTGCATGCAAGTTTGAGATAGACCAGTCGTCTGATACCGCTGAAAAATCACTTGTGACCATAGCACGTGGGTACGATACGTATGCAAATGATGCAAATACTGCCGAGTTCCAACTGGGCTCACCTTGTGAGTAATCCATGTTGTGGCAAGCTCTAGGGGGAAGCAGGACTCACAAAAGATGTAATAAGGAGGCTGACGTCCCGATCAACACCCAGGTGATCACACGCCCCCGATTAATGTACCACAAATTCTTGACATTTGCGACGCCAATATCCAGGGATACACCCTTGGAGTGAGCACGATCCATTTCCTGTCGGGAAGGTGCGACAAGTGTTTGCATGCAATAGTTTCCAGCGCCCAGGAATAGTGAAGAGGCGATATTCAAAGCGAGATGTACGACGCCGTTGACGGTTTTTATCGCTGAACAGTTGCCAAGTAATAGAGTTCCCACCCCCCGAGAGTCTGGAGGATAGGATGTTATCGCCCACACTGTGAGGGTAATGTTGATGACGAGTATCGTGAGGGCAAGAAGGGCTTGGATCTTAAGTATTGTCATCCTCTTAGCCATTTTCACTCGCCGTGTATCTATCCGTGGATCAACCGCTGCAATATACCTCGACAGGAAAGTTCGGTTCGCATACGGATGAGGTGGTGTCTCGGAAGCGCGGAGCTGGGTGAAATTGTTAGAGATATTAATTTCGTCTGATAGATTGTCGCCTTACCGCGGATCCAGACACCGCCAGCAGGTGTTCTTGCTCTCTCGAATCCTCGCCATGTCTTGATATTGAGTCTAGATCCTCAGGTGCATTCGTCTTCTCCGCTGGTAAAACAACCAAGGGAATCGCATCCGTCGCTTGTGAGGGCATGGCAACGGTAGCCTCGCCTACCAATGTCATGATAGTCAACTTCTCTCCAGGGTCCTTGCAGTGACGGCAGTCCTAAGCGTAATGTTCTTCGTTGCGTGATGAGGTGTTCGACTTGCTGCTTATTGGATTGTGGCGGTGCTGTGGCGCGAGCTCGTATATTATATTCGTATAGTATCAGCTGTCTCTGTGCAGCCGAACCCTTTCAGCTGGACAGGTCCTAGCGACACGCCTATATAGATGTCCTTTTCCTCATCAACTAGATAGGCAAGCAATTCAGCATCCTCACCGTCTGACATGAGGATCTAAGTTCGGAGGCTCTGCGGCTCACACGGCGGCTAGTTAGCCAAACGCCAGGATCTAGGAAGCAAGAATGGGGGCGGCCCGATTGTGGCTGTGAGGCTGTCTTTTCTGAGCCTTCCGCCCTGCCCCGACCAATCAAACCCTTGATAAAGCCAGCTCTGCCAGGGTGTTTGTTGCAAGGCACATAATTAGTGTCACCCTTGATACAGTCTGACTACATTATTCCGTTCCCTCGTCTCCCGTAAAGGCTTCGTAGATTTCACGGATGCACAACGCCCGTTGCTAGCTGAACTTTCCCAAACGCCATGGACTAGCTGATTCAGGTACCGGTTGTGGAATCCAACAAGCAATCGCCGCTGAGTGATTCGCTGCATTAGACTTTCACCGGAGCTCTGGGAAGCCCTACGCCAGCAATCGGACGAGGTGGGCAGTGTATGCTTGTCTCGCTTGATGCCCTAGTTTCCTGATCGTCATCAATGCTGAGGAATCAACACTGATAGGTACATGAATGAAATACAATAGGTGATTGAGGCTATCTAAGTGCGAAGGCAGGCGTGAGAGAACTTAAGTGCCACAAAGCCCTGAGTAGATCACGTGACGTAATACCCAAGGCGTACAGGCCAACAAATGCGACTCGGTTGCTTGTTAGGATCGTAACGACGCCTATGACGCTTAGAGGATGCACGCTGATCGCGCCTATAACGCCTAGAAGATACACGCTAATCACGTCTGTGAGATTTGCCGCAATGAATATTCTGTTGAGCGCCAAGGCGTGTTATTTCCGCAAGACGCGTCTCAGCGCGTGCACCGAAAGCGCCATCCCCATATCACCGACAGCCATTCCAACTCCAAAACATGCTTTCCGCCCATAATGAATCATGACACTGCCAGTGATGAATGGCATAGCCTGCACAGAATGTAGACTGACGGCACAGCTGTAGCGTTGTCTCGTACCACCGCCCGCTTGATCTTCTCATTTTCTTTGCCCTCAGGAAACTGACTCCTCGCTATTCTTGCAGCAACAATAATCATGCCCGCAGCACTGAGTGTCTCGAACTTTGTCAATCGCAACAATAAAGATCCTTTCGCCGAGAAGAACGCCAGCAACTCTCCTTCAAGCCTGTCCAAAGCTGAACGCCAGCGCAGAGCAGCCGCTGCTCGTGTATCCGTACCTGCAATGCATCTCACACATCTCAAAGTCGAGCCAGAATCTGACATGAAAGGACTTGCTGCGGTTGTCGCCAGCAGACCCGCGTCTCAGTCTTCCATTCGAGGTGCGCAGGTGAGTGTAACCAACCCTTACATTGACAAACCTAACACGTTGTAGCCACTAAACACATTCGACGACACAGACTTTGATGATACCATCAGCAGTGGTCTGAGTACCATTGAGGGAGAAGCACGTTACGTGCCTTTTACCACCGATTACAACCGTCCATCACACGAACTCTTGAAGGCTGTCGATGTACGGCATTATGCACAGCAACATGGCGGATATAATCTCCAGGATGACAGCTCTCAACTAGAGGCCGTCATGCCCGATAATTGGCAAGAGATTGTCAAGATCGAGAAAGGATTACACGCTGGCTTCTCCCAACCTGCTTCCGTTGCAGGTGACTCCCACGATGGTCGTCCAACGTACCTACAAGATAGTCAAGAGTACGATGATCAAGATGACATCGATACTGTGGGTCAAGGAGGCGAACATGTCTTTCCAGAAAATCAAAATCACATCGGCAATGAACAGGATCACCATGTCAAGGAAGCCCCGAAGCCAACACCATCTCGGGGCTGGTCGAACCAAATGCCACCCCCTCCTCCACCTCCTCAACTCAAGCTTACTAGTACATTTACGACGACTTCAATCCCCACCAGCAAGTCTTTCTCGTACGTTGAAGGCCCTGAAGACGAAGCGGCACCAATGCAGCCTGTAGCAAAGAAAGCACAGGTTGTGCTCGACTATGATCCTCAATGCTTAAAGACGATGTCATACAAAGACCTGGACAAGGAACCATTCGAAAAGGATCCGCAAACATCCAATACCATACCGCCAGTCGACGAACATGGCATACCACTCACACTCCACCGGAGGTTAGGTAATCTGTCGAGAATGAAGGAAGAGGATGTACGAGCTATGTTCCTGTGTCAGAAAGACCGGGAGTGGGAAGATACGGGCGCCTGGTTCATTGGGCAATTCGAAACACAAATGAGACGCCTGATGGATATCAGACAAGAACGAAGAATGATCGCACTCAAGTTCGAGATGGAAGTTAAGAGGAGGCAAGCTACTGTTGCGGCCAAGATGAGCGACGTTGAGCAAGAACTACGGTACTTGAAGGCTGGTGGTAGGGACCTCATGGATAAGCGAGTTTCACCAACGACGTAACGTTGGAACATGACAAGAGTCTAGCCTGCAGCAGAGTAACCAGTGACGACTGGAAATTTACCCAAAAGACACATTGGAGGCTAGCTGGGAGCGCTGTGCGTGTTTTGAGACAGGATTTTGGCGTTCTATGAAGAGCCATACATGGTTGTGTGTTTAGCTCTGGCTCTGACTTTAAGAGGAACGAGTGTCGCATTGTGCACGTTATGTTCAAGATACCCTTTGATTGCTATAGATTTTGCTCCGCTGGCTAAAGCCCTTCATTGAAGATTCCCATAACCTTTCATCGACTATCTTCTAAACAGCGGTCAAACCATATCAATTGAGGCACGCCGTAATATGTACCTGGTAAGAGGGCGGAAAAAAGACTGTTGGCGTTACGTTTCTTAGTGAGAGTGGTGCAGATTTGCGTCAAATCTTCGGGCGCTTTTCATTGGGTGGAAAAATGCACACACGTCCCTAAAATGAAACGCGCCAAGATCTCGATCAACAAATGCTCTCACTAATCTCAGCTTCGACATCGTTCTGTAATCACGTTTTGAAGATCAAGTTGAGCCCACAAGCATTACACTGAGATGCGCCTTGCGCCTCACTGGCGACGATAGCACTCTATGCGGCTGGGACAAGCCTAGCCCCAACATGGCCGGACTCTCCCGATTTCAACGCGAAGCTCAGAAAGCGTACGAGAAAGGGGAGTACGCCGGGGCACTAGCCATTCTAGACAAAGCACTCGCATCTAGCCCGTTATCACAGGATGAAGCGCTCGCTGTCCTTGATCTTCGCGTATCGATCTTCCTGAAGCTAGATGATAAGGTCACCGCTCGGAAAAATGCTACCCAGATGATAAGGACCAATAGAGCAGATGGCCGAGGCTACCTTCGCCTTGGCCAGCTTGAGAGACTGGCGCGAGACTATGCTGCAGCCATGGTGTGGTACGACCACGGCCTCAAGAAAGTCCCTGAAAGCGACAGACGGCATGCTTCCATTATTGTCCAACGCGCGAAGACAATGGCGTTGCTGAAGGCCCAAACAGTGCTCTCTAAGCCGGTGGACCCCTTCGCCAAGTTGCCTGCTGAGATTGTTGAGATGGTCGTGTCGTTTTTCAACTACCGGGAGGCTGTGCTCTGTCTGCGGGTATCGAAAATGTGGCGGGATGTCTTCTCTGCTTACTCGGTGTTGCGCAATACACTCAATTTCTCGCACGTTGGGAAAGGCCGGCGTGAGTTCCCCTGCCACGAGCAATCAGGAATGGCTGCTACCTTTCTTTGAGAGACCAGCGTCTTCCTGAACCTCATCTGAGAAACCTTCGCTAACGTATGTGTGTATAGTCGTATCTTTTGCCAGTATGAAATCTGCATTGCGGCGGTCGCAGAAGGGAGAACGACCAGTTCTTGTTATTGCTGCAAACCTTACGTATCCAGCTGCGCGGTATCTCAAACAAACTATTGATCGGTGGATTCACTATACAAAGATGCGGCATTTTGAAGTTAACTATCCGGTGAATGAACTCGACCAACGATCGGATGTCAATTTCCAATTTCTACAGTGGCACCGGTTCAATTTGCACACGGTGATGTTTGGCGAGGAGCATCAAGTGGACATATGTATGTTCTATAAGATTCTACAATCTTGCGAAGGGCTTGAGAAAGCGAGTTTCATGTCTCTGACGAATCACCGAAAACATGCATCTGCGGACGCTTGGGTGCATTCCACCACCGTGAATAGACCAAACTTGGTATCGTTGATAATGCGAGGGGTAGAAGGGCCAGGTGGACGATCTCTCACTTACAGCATCCCGGTAGGTCCCAAATGTTTCTGAAGCTTTCGAGTGGGTGCTGACACATGGCTAGACCAAGTTCTTTGCCCGATTTGCCGGACTTCAATACCTGACATTCAGAAATGCGTGGTTGAATCCAGATGAGGTAGATACGGCTCCGTTGGATCTCTCGTCTCTCAATTCATTGCGGTCATTCGACTGTTCCAAACTGCGAATGAAGAGGTGGCCGTTATTACCAGCATCGCTCGAGATTTTGGACTGCACTGAAGGCTGGGTAGATGACACTTGGCCTATGCCTGCAAATGAGACTCCCTTTGCAAACCTACGGGTCGCCCGGCTCGCAGGGTGCTCATCTGCCGTCCGCGTCCTAGACAATATCTCGAGATCGGAGTCAGCCACTCTTACATATCTGGATCTCGACCTCAATACCGATGTGACAAGTCCCCTTAGCTGGGCGTCATTCCTCCATGGCCTTCGGAGCGGCGCTCTACGGGAGCTTACGTTTCTGCGAATATGGTCTGTGATGTTATCTGACGGGGATGTTGACGTTCTTGTCGAGCATTGCCAGAAATTGGAGACAGTAGAATTATCCTCTCCCAATATTACAGGAGTATTTCTTGTTGGTCTTTTGACAGCTCCACAAAGCCGAGTGGAACGTCTTTCGCTGACGGATTGCACCCATGTGTCCCCTGACACATACGACTGGGCAAACCAGAGGGGCATTATCATTGAGCGAACAACTAGCGAAGCCTATGGAGGATCTGGAAGGAGAGTACATGCCCTGGATTGAAATGCCAGTTGCGGGGTATCTAGAGAGGACGCTTTGTCTAAGGACTGAACAAGACCAGTGCATGGCGCTGGCCAGGTGATTGGACAAAATAACCCCGGCGTACTGCATCTACAATTTTTCTGTGCAAATGCCAAAGAATTGTGTCCATGTCTTGTTTGGGATCGTTTCGCACAGATTTCCGAAGAGCCACTCTGCGAGCGCTGTTATGGGCTTGTAGAAGAAAACGGTACGCGTCGTGTTTTTCTCGCTGTTCCCAAAGCCGTAGGGTGCTGTAAGCGGTATCAAATGCCCGACCAACTGCATTCGGAGACCGAGTTATGCGAGTTACTAGTTTGGCCTTTGTGCTGTCGGCGAATGAGCAGAAGGTGCCACACGTATCAGAAGGACCCCACCACAGTAGAGAAGGCTTGGCTTGAGGGCCGTGCCATGACTGCATTCACCGCATCTGAAAGGTCGTCCCAAATATATGTGTGCAAACTAAACCTCACCCTCACCCACTCACGATGGACGAAATCGCCCCTGAATACGACGTCGTTGTTCTCGGCACCGGCCTCACAGAATGCGTTCTATCTGGCGTTCTGTCGGTGAAAGGCAAGAAAGTCCTCCACATCGATCGAAATGACCATTACGGTGGAGAGGCTGCGTCCGTGAACATCGAGAACCTCTTCAGAAAATATGGAAACTACAAACAAGGCGATGAACCGTGGAAGAAATACGGCCGAGTCAACGACTGGAACATAGACCTCGTGCCGAAGCTGCTGATGGCCAACGGCGAGCTGACGAACATTCTCGTTTCTACCGATGTCACGCGGTACCTCGAATTCAAACAGATTGCTGGCAGCTACGTGCAACAAGGGAATGGCCCGAGAGCAACGGTCGCAAAGGTTCCTTCGACTGCGACGGAAGCTTTGAGCTCACCTTTGATGGGGTTATTTGAGAAAAGGCGAGCAAAGAGGTTCTTGGAATGGGTGGGGGCGTTTGAAGAGGATAACCCAGCCACACACAATGGTGAGATTGTATTGATTGGAAGCTGATATTCGGAAGCTAATCGAGCTCAGGTCTCGACATGAATACCTGCACCATGAAAGACGTGTACGACAAGTTCGGCCTCGAGGTGACAACACGAGACTTCATCGGCCACTCGATGGCTCTCTACCAGACCGACGAGTATATAAACATAAAGGGCATGGCGCAAGACACTGTCTCTCGGATCAGACTCTACGCCAACTCCATGGCTAGATATGGCAAGTCACCTTATATTTATCCTCTCTACGGCTTGGGCGAACTACCTCAAGGCTTTGCCCGCCTATCGGCCATATACGGCGGGACATACATGCTTAATACCACGATCGATGAAATCACGTATGATGGCTCGAAAAAGGTCTCTGGAATAAAGGCGACGATGAGAGAACGAGGCGAAGAGGGGGACGGGATGAAGTTCTCGACGAAGACTAAGATGATCTTGGGAGATCCGTCATATTTCCCTGGGAAAGTACAAGTCGTTGGCCACCTGCTCAAGGCAATCTGCATCCTCAACCACCCTATCGACAGGACGAACGACAGCGATTCACTCCAGCTCATCATCCCTCAATCACAAGTCGGCCGAAAGAACGACATCTACATTGCAATGGTCTCTTCAGCACATAACGTGTGCC
>Ga0335072_10009111_pt1 | contig 14355 bp, 12 predicted proteins | sample Lox_Sample_21_FD_206725 | JGI IMG/M metagenome (GOLD analysis project Ga0335072, IMG submission 206725) | Soil microbial communities from Loxahatchee National Wildlife Refuge, Florida, United States - Lox_Sample_2.1 | ecosystem: Environmental > Terrestrial > Soil > Wetlands | place: USA... | reverse complement strand
CAACCTCGGGACTGGCCTCGCGGCTGCGATCGTGATCGGCGGACGGGTGCTGTCGGGCAGTCAGGGCGCAGCAGGCGAGATCGGTTACAGCCTGCGGGAGCCCGCTGACGTCGGGCGTGCCGACGGACCTCGGATCCCGCTCGAAGACATGGTTAGCGGCCAGGCGCTGCAACGCCGGGCCGCCTCGCTCGGGCGCAGCTTGTACAGTGCGGGCCCGGCTAGTGCCAGCGCGGACGGGGCCAGCGCGGACGGGGCCAGCGCGGACGGGCACAGCCTGACCGCGGCCGAGGTATTCGCCGCCGCAGCATCGGACCCGGACCTGAATGACCTGGTCACCGAGTTCGTGGATGAGCTCGCTTTCCACCTGGTGAACCTGGCCATCGCCGTCAACCCGGCGCGGATCGCGGTCGGCGGCGGGATCACCAGGTCCTGGGACCGGATCTCACCGCGGCTTGAAGAGGCACTGCGCACCTGGGTGCCGTATCCGCCCGACCTGGTCCTTGGGCACTTCCCGCAAGAAGCGCCACTGCTCGGCGCGGTAGCGCTCGCCGTCGATGCAGCCGCCGACCTGGCATCGGCGCCAGTAGCAACCACGCCATCCACCCCTGGATCAACCGATCCATCGTATAACGGCAATATGCAGACAGATAACTATAAAGGGCATTATTATAATGAAAAGAATAATGCCTACCAGCGGCCGCAAGGAGACTTCCTCGCAGGAGCCCCTCAGGCCACCTCCTATCCGGCTGACCTCTGAATCGAAGGGTTAGGCAGAAATGAGACGACGACTCAGGTCGTTCGCCGTCCTCATCGGGGCGGTTGGCCTGCTGGCTGGCATGGCCGCCTGCGGGACCAGCACATCGGGAACAGGATCTTCGTCAAGTCCGAGCGGGGTCCTCACCCTCTCAGACGAGAGCGGCGCACTCTGGACCTGTGGCTTCAATCCGTTCAACGCCAATGTCAGCTTCCTGGACTTCGGCCCGGTATACGAACCGCTGATGTTCGTGGACACGCTGCAGAACGGCAAGATCTCGCCGTGGCTTGCCACTAGCTACGCGTGGAGCAACGGCAACAAGACAGTCACGTTCACGATCCGCAATGGCGTGAAGTGGTCGGACGGCAAGCCGTTCAGCGCGGCTGACGTCGTCTATACCTTCAACTTGATAAAGAAGTTCCCCGCGCTCGACATCAACGCGGTCTGGTCGGTGCTGTCCAGCGTCACCCAAAAGGGCTCCAACCAGGTCGTGATGACGTTCAAGACTGAGGCGGTGCCGTACTTCTACTACATCGCTGACCAGGTGCCGATCGTGCCCGAGCACATCTGGTCGACGATCAAGAACCCGGTCACCTACAACGACACCGACCCGATCGGCACCGGCGCCTACACGGTCAAGTGCAAGCCGGAGCAGATCGAATTCCTTGCCAACAAGCACTACTGGCAGCCAGGCGAGCCCAAGCTCGCTGAAGTCCTGGAGCCCGCATTCACCAGTAACGACCCGGCCAACACCGAGCTCGCGACCGGGCAGGCGCAGTGGGGTGCTCAGTACATCCCGAGCATCAAGACGTTCTACTCCGACAAGAGCACGAGCAACCACTACTGGTTCCCGCCGATCGCGAACGTGAGCATCTTCATCAATCAGAAGAACGCGCTGCTGTCCAACGTCGCGGTGCGCGAGGCGATGGCCTACGCCATCAACAGGCAGGACGTCTCCCAAGTTGGTGAATCCGGTTACGAGCCGGCGGGCAACCAGACCGGCATCGTGACGCCGACGTTCTCCGCGTGGGAGGACACCTCCGAGGCCGCGCAGTACAACTACGGCTACAACCCGAAGAAGGCTGAGCAGGTCCTCACCGCGGCGGGATTCAAGAAGAACTCGAGCGGGATCTTCGTCTCACCGTCAGGTAAGCCGCTCTCCTTCACCATCATCAACCAGGGCGGCTACTCCGACTGGGTTGCGTCGATGCAGGTCATCCAGACCGACCTGAAGGCAGTTGGCATCCAGATCACGCCCGACAACATAACCGGCACCTCGTACACGGACGCGCTGCTCGACGGTAACTTCCAGCTCGCCTACGGCGACGAGACCGGCGGCCCGACCCCGTTCTACGAGATGCGGCAGTGGCTGTACTCGAAGAACACCGCGCCCATCGGCCAGCAGGCAACGACCAACTACGAGCGGTACAGCAACCCCGCTACCGACAAGCTGATCGACGAGTACGCGACGACCACCTCGACCGCGATGCAGCACAGCATCGTCGACCAGCTCGAGGAGGTCATGCTGAAGGATGTCCCGCTGATCCCGGTGACCGAGGAAGTCGACTGGTACCAGTACAGCACTAGCTCGTTCACCGGATGGGCCACGCAACAGGACGCGTACGCCCAGCCGGCCGCCTACCAGACGCCGGACCTCGGCATCATGCTCCTGCACATAGCGCCTAAGAAGTAGGCACTGAAGAAGTAAGCGCCCACGGCGCCGTCCTGCGAAGCAGACCGCGCCTTGACCAGAAGATGAAAGGCACACAGGGTGAGCGCGAGGAACCAATGCTGACGTCAGGGAGAAGGACATGAGATTCCTGCTACGCCGGGCCGGTTTCTTCGTGCTCACCCTGTGGGCCTGCATAACGCTGAACTTCCTGCTGCCGCGGCTGATGCCCGGCAACCCGGCGATCGCACTGCTAGCTAAGTTCCACGGCCGGCTCAGCCCGGTAGCACTCAAGGCGATCGAGATCGCGCTCGGTGTCAACACTCACGAGAGCCTGTGGTCGCAGTACTTCAGCTACCTGCACAACCTGGCCTCCGGGAACCTCGGGGTGTCCATCACCTTCTTCCCCGACTCGGTGAGCTCTGTGATCCGCGGCGCCATCCTGTACACGCTGGGGCTCGTCGGAGTAACCACGATCATCGCCTTCATCCTGGGCACGCTGATCGGCATCGTCGGGGCCTGGCGGCGCGGCGGCTGGCTGGACAGCCTGCTGCCGCCGATCTTCGTGATCGGCACGGCCATCCCGCCGTTCTGGATAGGCATGCTGCTGATCCTGGTGTGCGGCATCAAGCTGCACTGGTTCCCGTACGACTTCGCCTACGATCCGTCGCTGTCACCAAGCCTGACTCCCGCGTTCATCGGCAATGTCATCGAGCACTCGATTCTCCCGGCGATCGCGCTCCTGGTCACGTCGATCGGCGGCTGGATCCTGACCATGCGCAACACCATGATCACCACGCTCGCCGAGGATTACGTCAAGATGGCCAGGGCCAAGGGGCTGCCGAGCCGGCGGATCATGCTCGACTACGCCGCTCGCAACGCGATCCTGCCGAACCTGTCCGGATTCGCCATGTCAATCGGCTTCGTCGTCAGCGGTGCCGTGCTCGTCGAGTACGTCTTCAACTACAACGGGCTCGGCTACCTGCTTGTGCAGGCGCTGGACTCCGAGGATTACCCGCTGATGCAAGCGCTGTTCCTGCTCATCACCGTCGCGGTGCTGATAGCGATCCTGCTCGCCGACCTCGTGACGGTGATACTCGACCCGCGCACCAGGGCTGCGAGGTAACCCGATGGCCATGATCTTCGAGGCAGCGGCGGCCCAGAGCGCAGGCCAGCTCCCCGGCTCCACCGAGCCCGGCAGCGGAGGCAATGCGAGCCAGGCCATCGGCCGCATGTGGAAAGCCATCAGGTCGAACGGCAAGGCGCTCGCGGGGGCCATCCTGCTGGCGATCTTCACGCTGCTCGCGATCTTCCCGTGGGCGATCGCCAAGGACAACCCGTCGGCTGAGATCTACAAGGCGAGTCTCGGGCCATCGACGGCGCACCTGTTCGGCACCACGTCCTACGGGCAGGATCTCTTCGCTCAGGCGGTGTGGGGCACCAGGGAGACGCTTATCATCGCGGTCGTCTCCGGTGTGCTGTCCACCTTCCTGTCGGTGATCATGGGCCTCGCAGCCGGCTACCTTGGCGGCGCGTGGGACTCGGTGCTGAACTTCATCACGGACGTGCTGCTGGTGGTGCCGACGTTCCCTCTCCTGATCATCATCGTGGCCTACCTGCCGAAGGTCGGCGTGCCTGGCCTCATCTTGGTGCTGGTTGTCACCGGCTATTCCTACGGGGCCAGGCAGCTCCGGGCGCAGACCCTGTCGGTCCGCAGCAGGGACTACCTGGAAGCGGCACGGGTGCGCGGCGAGCGCAGGTTCTACGTGATCATGGTGGAGATCATCCCGTCGATGACCTCGCTGATCGTGGCGACATTCCTCGGCACCGCGGTCTACAACGTGCTCGCCGCGGCCGGCCTGCAGTTCCTGGGCTTCGGCGACCCTAGCTCCGTGAGCTGGGGCACGATGCTGTACTGGGCGGAGAACAACGAGGCGCTGCAGACCGGCCAGTACCTGTGGGCCATCGTGCCAGGCGCGCTGATCGCGCTGCTCGGCGCCGCCTTCGTGCTCGTCAACTACGCCTTCGACGAGATCAGCAACCCCGCGCTTGCGCGCGTCCCGCTTAGCCGCGGGCGGCGGCTGAACCCCGTCACCAACCCCATCTCCATCTACAGGAGGCTTAGTGCGAACCGGTCAAGCTGAGCTGCTCGATGCCGGCTGGGGCCAGCAGCCGGGCAGACCGGTGCTCGAGGTCCGTGACCTGTCGGTCTGCTACCGGGCCAAGCGCGGCAACGTGCTCGCCGTCGACGACGTCAGCTTCGACCTCGCACGGGGAGAGTTCCTCGGCATCGTCGGGGAGTCGGGCTGCGGCAAGTCAACCTTGCTGTTCGGGATCGCGCAGCTGCTGTCACCGCCGGCGGAGATCACCGGCGGCAGCGTCAGGTTCGAGGGCGCGAACCTTATCGACCTGACCGAATCGCAGCTAGCCAGCCTCCGGTGGAAGAAGCTCTCGCTGGTCATGCAGAGCGCAATGAACGCGCTCAACCCGGTCAAGACGATAGGCGCCCAGTTCACCGACGCGATGCGCGCGCATGGCGTGACGGCCAGGCAGGAGATCGCCGACCGGTCCGCCGAGGTGCTGCGGATGGTCGGCATCGACCCCGAGCATCTGCGGAGCTATCCGCACCAGCTCTCCGGAGGCATGCGCCAGCGGTCCATGATCGCGATGGCGCTGCTGTTCACGCCGGATCTGGTGATCATGGACGAGCCGACGTCCGCGCTCGACGTAGTCGCGCAGCGCTCACTGATGGTCCAGATAAAGGAACTGCAGCAGCAGCTTGGTTTCGCGGTCATCTTCGTCACCCATGACATGTCGCTCGTCAGCCACTTCTCGGACCGGCTGATGGTGATGTACGCGGGGCAGGTGGCCGAGCTCGGCGCCACCCGCGAGGTGTTCGACAACCCCCGTCACCCCTACAGTTCTGGCCTGCTGGAGGCATTTCCGTCGATCCGCGGCCCCAAGGTGGATCTCACCGGCATCCCCGGCAGCCCGCCTGACCTGGCCAGGCCGCCGGAGGGCTGCCTGTTCGCGCCGCGGTGCCCCATGGTGACGGACCAGTGCCGGCAGCGGCCGGTAGAGCTTGTCAGCGTCGACGGCGTGCAGGTCCGGTGCATTCTGGCCGGGAACGGGGTGACCAGGGGTGACTGACCTCAGCCAGGTCGCAGGCCAGCCGCTGCTGCGCACCGACGGACTCACTAGGCACTTCCGCATCGGCGGCGGCCTGCAGCGCAAGAGCCTGCATGCCGTCGATGACGTCAGCCTGGCGATCGGCGACCGGGAGATCGTCGCGCTGGCAGGCGAGAGCGGTAGCGGCAAGTCCACCATCGCCCGGTTGCTAGCACGGATCTACCAGCCGACGTCGGGCGAGATCTACTTCCAGGGCAAGCCGCTGTCCAGCGTGCGGTCCCGGGCGGACGAGCTGCGGTACCGCAGCGATGTGCCCATGGTGTTCCAGGATCCGTTTGGCTCGATCAACCCGGTTTTCCGGGTGTCGCACGGGGTGCTGCGCAGCCTCAAACTCCACCGGCCGGAACTATCGGCAGCTGAGCGGGCCGCGGAAGCCCGGCGGGTATTCGAGATCGTCGGGCTCAGCCCGGCGGCCGAAGTGCTGAACAGGTATCCGCACGAGCTGAGCGGCGGCCAGCGACAGCGGGTCGGGTTCGCCCAGGCGCTGGCGATGCGGCCGAAGCTGATCCTCGCCGACGAGCCCGTTTCCATGCTGGACGTGTCAATCCGCATCGGGTTGCTGAACCTGATGAAGCAGCTCCGCGATGAGCAGGGCGTATCGATCCTGTACATCACGCACGACATCGCCAGCGCCCGGTACGTGGCCGACCGGCTGATCGTGATGTACGCAGGGCAGATTGCTGAATCGGGCCCGGTCGAGGACGTGCTCGCCGCGCCGCGGCACCCGTACACCCAGCTGCTGCTGTCGGCGGTGCCTGATCCCAAGGCCGAGCTGACTTTGGACGCTGCCGACCGGGGCGAGCCGCCGCGGGTGATCAACCCTCTGCCAGGCTGCCGATTCAGGTTCCGGTGCCCGCTCGCTATGACCGACTGCCACAACCAGACCCCGAAGCTGCTCGAGCTCTCCCCCGGCCACGACGCCGCCTGCCTGGTGGCGCAGTCCGGCGCCGAAGTGAAGGCGTTCTAGCTGACAGTGAATCCACTGACCGATACGAAGGCGGACTAGATGAAACTCGCGGTTGTCGGCGGGGGCTCCACTTACACGCCGGAACTGGTCGACGGGATCGCCCGGCTGACCGGTGACATCAAGATCACCGAGCTGGTGCTGGCTGACCCGGACACCGAGCGGCTGGCGGTGGTCGGGCCGTTCTCAGCCAGGATCATGGCTCGGTACGGTCACCCGGCGACGGTCTCGTGGACCACCGATACTGACGCGGCCGTCGACGGCGCCGGTGCCGTGCTGCTGCAGCTTCGAGTCGGCGGCCAGGCCACTCGCCATCGGGACGAGACGTGGCCGCTGGAGTGCGGCTGCATTGGCCAGGAGACAACCGGTGCCGGCGGCTTCGCCAAGGCGCTGCGCACGGTTCCGGTCGTGCTCGACGTGGCCGAGCGAGTACGGCAGCGCGCTGCGAGCGACGCATGGATCATCGACTTCACCAACCCCGTCGGCATCGTGACCAGGGCCCTGCTCGACGCGGGCCACCGGGCAATCGGCCTGTGCAACGTGGCGATCGGCTTCCAGCGGACGTTCGCCGGGATGCTCGGCGTGGCGCCCGAGGCCGTCGCGCTTGACCACGTCGGCCTGAACCACCTGACCTGGGAACGCGCAGCACTCGTCGACGGCGCCGACCGGCTGCCCGAACTGCTCGCCAGCCAGGGCGAGGAGATCGCCGCGCATACCGGGCTGCCGCTCGCGGTGACTCGCGCCGTAGGCGCCGTTCCCTCCTATTACCTGCGGTACTTCTGGGCGCACGACGCGGTGGTGGCGGAGGAACGCGGGCGGGAAACCCGGGCGCAGGCCGTCGCGGAGATTGAGCGACAATTGCTGGCCATGTACGCCGACCCTGCCCTGGACACCAAGCCGGAACTGCTGCAGCATCGCGGTGGCGCCTACTACTCCGAGGCCGCGGTTGCTCTGCTCGCCTCGCTGGTAACTGACAAGGGCGACCGCCAGGTGGTCAACGTCAGGAACAACGGGACGCTGCCGTTCCTCGCCGATCAGGCGGTCATCGAGGTGTCTGCCACGATTGGCTCGTCCGGTGCGGTTCCGGTGCCTGTCGCGCCGGTTGGCCCGCTCATGAGCGGTCTCATCTCGCACGTGTCGGCGTACGAGGAACTGGCAGTGGAGGCAGCGCTGCGCGGTGGCCGGGAGCGGGTCTGGAAAGCACTGCTGGCCCACCCGCTGGTCGGGCAGTACGACCTGGCCGATCAGCTGACCGACCGGCTGCTGGCTGAGAACGCCCGGTTCCTGCCCTGGACTGCCAGCCAGTGAGCACTGTGCCAGCAAGCACGGGCGGGGTCGCACGCGCCGCGGTGCTGGCTATCGACGGCGGGAACAGCAAGACCGATGTGGCGCTCATCGGAACTGACGGATCCATCCTGGGCGTGTCCCGTGGCGGCAACTCCAACCACCAGGGCGTCAGCATCGACGGCACCGTCGCCGTGTTGTCCGAGCTGGTGCGATCGGCAGCCACTCAGGCGGGCCTGCCGGCCACTGGCCTGGTCGCTCAGCACACCTCGGCCTGCCTCGCCGGCGCGGACCTGCCGTCAGAGGAGGCGGACCTGAACCGCCTGGTCGCGTCGCTGGGCTGGTCGCAGACGAGCGAGGTGCTGAACGACACGTTCGCGGTGCTGCGCGCGGGCCTGGATGACGGAGTGAGCCCGCACTGGGGCATCGGAGTCGTCTGCGGGGCCGGGATCAACTGCGTGGGCGTCGCTCCTGACGGCCGGACAACGAGGTTCCTGTCCCTGGGCGAGATGTCCGGCGACTGGGGCGGCGGCGGTGACCTCGGGCCGAAAGCGCTCTGGTGGGCTGTGCGGGCCGAGGACGGGCGCGGTCCGGAGACCGAACTGCGCAAGGCCGTGCCCGCGCACTTCGGTCTCGAGCGGGTCGAGGACCTGGTCATCAGCATGCACCTTGGCAAGATCTCGCATGGGGAACTGCACGGGCTCGTACCGGTGCTGTTCGAGGTGGCTGGCAGCGGCGATCAGGTGGCCAGGGACGTGGTCATCCGCCAGGCCGAGGAGATCTTCCTCATGGTGGATGTAGCGGCCCGCCGGCTCGGCCTTACCGATCCGCAGGCCCGTGGCGGTCAGCCGGTGCCGGTCGTGCTAGGCGGCAGCCTGATGACGGCGCGCGATCCGCTGCTCTCCGGGGCTATCGCGGACCGCGTGACGGCCCGGATCCCGGACGCGATGATCAGGATCGTGGACGTGCCTCCGGTAGCCGGGGCGGCGCTGCTCGGCCTCGATCACGTCGGCGCCCCGCCGAGTGCTGCCGCGCGGCTGCGCGAAGGCGCTCGCGCCACCTGGTAGGCGCCCAGCGAGCCGGCCGCGCCTGCACAGGGCCCAGAGCGCCGGCCCGCATCATCGGTGCCGACCCGCTGCACCGCCGACGACACTAAACCGGCACCCACGCCACCGCCGAGCACGCCGGCCGCGCCTGCACAGGGCCCAGAGCGCCGGCCCGCCTCATGGGTGCCGACCCGGTGCACCGCCGACGACACTAAACCGGCACCCACGCCAGCGCTCATCGTCGGCGCACGAATGCTCGGTCGCTCAGATTGATGACAAAGCGGGCGAATCGCCTGCGGAGCTGCGCCGTTAGCCGTCGGCCATCTGAAACCGGCGACCTAGCGGGGCAGTTGGCTCAGCGAGGCAGGCGGATCTGCGCGTACAGGGCGCGGTGATCCGTGCCGGGCAGCCGGTGGGCCGAGACGGCCCGCACGGCACACCGCGGGTCAAGCAGGATGTGATCGATTGCCAGCACGGCGACCTCACCACCAGGCCGGGGACCCCAGGTCGGGACGAGTCCGCGGCCGGCCTGAACAGCCGCGTCAACGTAGCCGGAGCGCAGGAGCGACCGGAACTGAGCGTGATCGATAGTGGCGTTGAAGTCCCCGGCCATGATCACCGGGGTATCGCCGGGGCCCGGCAGCATCGCCATCTCGGTGCGCCAGCGGGCCGCCGCGGTGGGGGACCGCGCCGGCCGGGGCGGCCGGAGGTGGACACATACCAGTTGCACGGACTGCCCGCCGGGCATTTCGAGGCGGGCCACCGGCCTGGATCGCGACGCTGGCGGAACCGCCAGCCCGTCGCTCATCGGGTACCGGGCCCAGATGCCGCTGCCTTTCAGGCCTTGGACCGTCGGATCGAGCACTTGATAGGGAAGGACGTCGCCCAGCCCTGCCTTATGCAGTCGCGCCGCAGCGCCTTCCGTGAGCTCCTGCAGGAACAGCACATCGGCGCCGGTGCTGATAACCAGCCGGGCGAGCGACTCCGCATTGGCCCGGCCGAACAGCAGGTTGGAGGTCAGCAAGCGCAGCTCAGCACCCTCCGCGCTTGGCTGAGGCCGCGGAATCGCGCGCTGGGCAACTGCCGCGGCCAGAGCGGCCGCGGCGAGCGTGGCCACACTGCGACTTCTGCCACCGCGCAGCAGCGGCAATGCGGCCACTGCCGCCGCTGCCACCTGCGGGGTGAACGACAGCGACGGCACGACCCACCCCTCCGTGCTGCGCAATCGGTCAGCACCCACTAGCCGAGCGCCTGCCCAGGCTGTCAGTCCGCCCGCTACGGCCCATTGCAGGTGTGATGACGCCACCTGGTCATGATCGCAGATGGAAGGGCGAAGGACTGCAGACGCCATCAGCGACACGTAGTCAGCTCAGCAGGTAGCAGGCGATCGCGGCGGCCGCGGCCACGTTCAGCGAGTCGATTCCCCGGCTCATGGGAATCCTGACCGCCTGATCGGCGGCAGCGAGCCAGCGACCAGACAAGCCGTCGCCCTCGCCGCCGATCAGTACCGCGATCTTGTCGCTCGGCGCGATCGAGTCAGCCAGCTCGCCGACCGGGACTGCGGCCGGATCCGGCGTCAGCGCGAGCAGCCGGAAGCCTGTCGCACGCAGGTCGGCCAAGCCACCGCGCCAGTCCGGCAGCCGGGTGTAAGGGACTGCCAGGACTGCGCCCATCGACACCTTGACCGAGCGCCGGTAGAGCGGGTCAGCGCAACGCGGCGCCAGCAGCACGGCGTCGAAGCCGAGCGCGGCTACGCAGCGGAAGACCGCGCCGACGTTCGCATGATCTACGACGTCCTCCAGCACGACGATCCGGCGGGCGGAGGCCAGGATGCCGGCCACCGGCGGCAGCGGCAGCCGCTCCATCGACGCCAGCGCGCCGCGGTGCACGTGGTAGCCGGTGAGGTCCTCGGCGACCTCCGGCGGGAGCACGTACAGCGGGGCCTGGCAGCTAGCTGCGACGTCGGCTATGGTGGCGAGCTTGTCGCGGGAGACCAGGAGCGAGCGGACCGGGTACCCGGCCGCAATCGCCCTGGAGATGACTTTCTTGCCCTCGGCGATGAACAGCCCGTGCTCAGCCTCCATGCTGCGGCGCAGGCGCACGTCGGTGAGAGCGACATAGTCGGCCAGGCGCGGATCCGCTGCGTCGGTGACTACGAGCTGGCGGGAGGCCTGATCGGCTGCCATGGCAGCCATTGTGGCTGGCCGTCAGTCCGGTGGCAGTGAGCCGGCTACGAAGTCGGCAAAGTCAGGTCACCCGGTATGCCTCCCGAAGTGGAGCGGCCTGGCAGCTCGCAGGAACCTATTGGCGGACGCTGTTGTCGCTGGACCGGTTTTACTGCGGATTTTCAAGCCATTCTGCTGCGCTACTTCGCGGTGCTTTGTCGGTCATTGACCGGTCATCACGGTCGTCCTAGCATTACCGGCAAGCAGCCGCAAGCAACGGGAGCGCCCACGATGCGAAACTTACTCAGGGCCGGGACAGCACTGGCAGCGGGGGCTCTGGTAGTGATTTCAGTCTGCGGGGCTGGCAGTCCCCGGCAGATCCCGAAGCAGTCCGCGCCGTCCGGCCATCCGGCAGCGTCGGCCGTCGGCAGCATTCAGCTCTACAGCGACACAGTTCCCTACGCCGCCCATCGCACCTACGGGAAAAAGTACTTCTACACGTGGACCTTCGTCACGCATAAGCTGCACCGCTGCGCCAAGATCAACCTCAACGGCACTATTACCTGGGTCAATAAGGACAGGCCGTGCCCTCATGGCTATGCGTGCGCCGCCTTCGAGTGGAACGACATCATGCTGCGCCACCCGACCATGTCGGTGACGGTTTTGCATCAGCACGCGCACAAGCCCACCTGCGGCGGCCGCGCTGACCTCCAGAAGGTCACGATGTACCAGGGCTGGACAGGCTACGCGTGCAGCTTCAACCCGAGTCTGGGCTTCGCCATCCCGTGGAGTATTTCCCTCAGCGGCTGGCCAAGCTGCGGCAACCGGAACCAGGTTGGCTACACGACCAAGCCAACCGGAGAGCTTTCGGTCTATCACCAGTACAACTCCGGCTCCCCGGCGAGCTTTGGAGACTGGAGCACCGATGGATCCTCGCCGCCCAAACATGGGCCCTGTTATGGTGGTTTCCCGTCGGTAGTGCTCTATCTCCCTGGCGAATCTGACAGCTATGGAGCCGGCAATATAAAGCACTCACTGCAGATATGCTTGCCCTGGCACTAGCAGCGCTGTCCGGGTCTGGTGGTCGGCGAATGGCCCAGGGGATCGCGGCCGCGCCTATGTGACCGGTCCGGTGACGCCAAGGACTCTCGTCGAGCAGCGGAACGGCAGGTCCTGGAAGGTCGTGCCTGGCCCTCACGGATTCGGGACAGGCATCGTGGTTCACGGGCGTCGGGGCCGCGGCAGCCGCTGCATTGCCTCCATGCTGCGGCGCAGGCGCACGTCGGTGATAGCGACATAGTCGGCCAGCCGCGGATCGGCGGCGTCGGTGACCACGAGCTGGCGGGAGGACTGATCGGCTGCCATGGCAGCCATTGTGGCTGGCCCCTCAGTCCAGCGGCAGTGAGCTGGCTACGAAGTCGGCAAAGTCAGCCGATCTGTAGTCAGAAGACCGATATAGTCGGCCTGGCCGGAGGGCGAGAGCAAACGAACTGAAGGACGCAGACGTGGCATCACGGGCAGCAAGCTCGCGCCGCCGTGAGCGGTCCCGGCGCGCGCGCACAGCCAGACTGGTCGCGATCGCCGTCGGAGTCTCCGCGGTCTGCATGGTCACGCTGACTGCTAAAGCAGTGATCACCCGCGCTGATTGCTCGCAGCGACCGACCCTGGTGAACGTCGCCGTCAGCTCTGACATAGCCCCGGCTATCCAGACGGTCGCCCGCGGGTTCAACAACCAGAACATCAGCGCCGGCGGACACTGCGTGCAGGTGCAGGTCACCGAGGGCAACTCGGCTTCCCAGGCGAGTCAGATCGACGGCCAGTCCGGGCTCGGCGGGCTGCCCTCCGTCGACGCCTGGATACCGGACTCGAGCCTCTGGGTTGACGTGGCCCGCAGCTTCCCGCTAGGTGCCGACGACGTGCAGCCCACCGGCAAGAGCGTGGCCCGGTCACCGCTGATGCTGGTCACGACTACTGCGGTGGCCGACAAGACGCACATCTTCGACACCCCGCCCAGCTGGAATGTGCTGCTGCCACCGAACTACGGAGGCCCGCCTGCCAGCTCGGGAATTTCCGTGGACCTGCCGGACCCCTCGGACAGTTCCGCTGGCCTGGCCGCACTGGTCCAGGTGAACCGCGAGCTCGGCGACGGCCCGATGGCAAGAGCAGCGCTTACCCAGTTTGATATCGACGTCCAGTCGACTGCCGATTTCGACTCGGTACTGGGCTTGGAGCAGTTCGCCGCGAGCACGGAGCCGCCGTTCAACCGGCAGGCCGTGACTGTTGCCAGCGAACAGGCCGTGGTCGCCTATGACAAGGCAAATCCGCACCCCCTCGATGCGCGCTACCCGGCTGGTACAAGCAAAGCGCTCGGCACCCCGGAGCTTGACTACCCGTTCGTGCTCACCACCTCGAAGGCTGCCGAGCTGGCAGGGGCCACCGCGTTCGGCAACTACCTGCAGTCCGGTTACGCCAAGTCGGTCATCCGCTACTACGGGTTCCGCTCTTCTGACGGCGTGCCCGATGTCATGCCGGCGGAGCTCAGTTCCCAGCCGCTGCAACTGGCCAGCGCTCCCAGCGCCAGCGAAGCTTCGACGAATCTGGACGCCTGGCAGAAGCTGGGGCTCGGCGAGCGGATCCTGTCGCTTATCGACGTCTCGCCTGCGATGGGCCAGCCAGATGGCAACGGCACCCAGACCTTGCACGAGCTGCTCGACCTGACGGCCGCGGGTGGTCTGGCGCTCTTCCCCGACTCAACGAACATGGGCATGTGGGAGATAGGCGCCCATGGCAACTCGGCCAGCAAGCCGTACACACAGCTGGTGACAGTCGGACCGCTGCCGGCCGATTACGGCGTGGTCACTCGCCGGAGCCAGCTGGAAGAAATGAACTCGAATCTGCCCCTCGGTAACGGCCAGCTCGCCCTGCACGACGCGATCCTGGACGCGTACAAGGAGATGACCAAGACATACGCGCCCAAGTACTCCAACGCCGTGCTGGTGCTTACCGCGGGCGTTGACAGCGCGCGCAACGACATGCCGCTCAGCACGCTCCTTAACAAGCTCAGCGCGCTGTTCAACCCGAGCAAGAAGGTCGCAATCGTCATTCTCATGTTCGGCCGGCAGGGCGACTTCAGCGCGATGAAGCAGATCGCGAACGCCACGGGCGGCGCCGCCTTCCAGGTCACCAATCCGGCCGAGGTCGAAACGATCTTCATCGAGGGAATCTCGACGAAGATCTGCACCCAGGACTGCCCGGCGCCGTAGCCGATCGACGCCGGACGCGGG
>Ga0335072_10009109_pt1 | contig 14358 bp, 17 predicted proteins | sample Lox_Sample_21_FD_206725 | JGI IMG/M metagenome (GOLD analysis project Ga0335072, IMG submission 206725) | Soil microbial communities from Loxahatchee National Wildlife Refuge, Florida, United States - Lox_Sample_2.1 | ecosystem: Environmental > Terrestrial > Soil > Wetlands | place: USA... | reverse complement strand
CGTTCAGCCGGGGACTGCTCACCCCGCGGTTATGAGCGCTGACCGGCGCGGCCAGCCCATCCCCGCATCTGACCCGCCGCACCTGCCATGTTTAAGTGCCCGCCCGGGGGCAGGCGAGCCACAGCGTATGCTCGGGCAGGCGAGCGGCGATCGGCAGCACGCCACGGCATTCGCTGGCTGGCGCACCCGTTCAGGCCGGGCAACGATGCGGAGGCGGGGTGCTAGAGCGGGAGTTCGACTCCGGTACGCTGGCACGGCGGCGCGAGGCGGTGCTCGGCTACGCGATCGCTTGCGGCATGCCCGAAGCCCGGGCCATAGATGTGATGATCGCCGTCCACGAGCTGGCCGCCAATGCCGTCCGTCACGGCCCAGGCTACGGGCGGCTCCGGATGCACGCCACCGCGAGCACCCTCCGCGGCGAGGTCAGCGATCCCGGCCTGGCCAGCCGCAACGGCCACGCCGCTGACGGCGCCGGGGACCCGGCCACGGCACCGTGGCCGTTCGAGCAGGGCCACGGCCTGTGGCTCGCGCGCAAAGCCGCCGACGACCTTCACGTCACCTCCGGACCGCACGGGACGGTGATCGCCCTGGCGTTCACCCTGCCCGTCCCGGCGGCAGAGGGCCACTGACCTTCCTAGCCCTGCGCTGGCAACCGGCGGTCTCCGGAAATGTTTGAAATACGCCCGGTGCGGTAGCTGGTGGCTGCGGTTCGGGTCGCCGCCGCAAAGGCAAAGGAGCCAGTTATGCGTCTGGGCAAGATGGCCAGGGCTAGGGCATCGATCTTCAAGGGCAAGACCAGGAAGAACGCCGGAAAGGCCATCGGCAACCGGCGGCTGCAGGCCAGGGGAACCATTGGCGAGGTAATCGGGAAGCTCAGGCTCAGAGGCCAAAAGGCCAGAAGCCGCGCGAGGCACTGATCGTCTTCCGGGCAGCCCACGATTCCCGGCCTGTGCAGCAACAAAGAAAGACTGGCGCGCCTGTAGGCACCGCCCCGATCCGCTAACCCCGAACACAACGCAGGAGCCCTCCATGATCATTCTCGGCGTTATTCTTCTCATTATCGGGTTCGTTACAGGAATCTCCATCGTCTGGACGATCGGCATCATCGCCGTAGTCGTCGGCGCGATCCTGGCGCTGCTCGGGCTGGCCGGCCATGCGGTCGGCGGCCGACGGCACTACTTCTGAGGATGGCGCCGGTCGGACCAGGAGCAGGGCACGCGCGGTGCCGGTAATGGGCGCGTAGCCTGTCGCTTGTGAGCGATATCATCCGCTTCTATCGGCAGTCGAGCCCGACTTCTGACCTCGGGCGCCACGCAGGCCTCCTGCCTGGCCTTCCGGCCGACCCGGAGGCGCTGAGCGCGGTCGTCCGGGGACTGCTCATCCACAACTACACGGTGGAGGTCCAGGGCCTGTCGTTCCCGGCCGGGCGGATGGCGCATATGCAGACCGTCGGGGCCGCAGCGATCCTGGACAACGTGCTCGGCCTCGACCCGGCTCCGCTGGGGGTCGAGCGGCCCACCGGGCGGCGGATGGTCGGCTTCTGCTACCACTTCGCGCTGCTGCACTGCGCCCTGCTGCGCGCCACCGGCACCCCGGCCCGCATCCGCTGCGGCTTCGCCGGCTACTTCGTGGCGCACCGGTGGATCGACCACTGGGTCGTCGAGTACTGGGACGGCGATGGCTGGCGGCTGACCGACCCCCAGATCGGGCGCGGCGACCTGGCCGGTGACGACTTCCAGGACGGCCCCACCGCGTGGAGCCGGTGTCGTGACGGCGCCGCAACACCGGCTGCGTACGGCAACGGGGAACTGTGGGGCTGGGATGAGTTGCGGGGCAGCCTGATCAACGACGTCGCCGCCCTCAGCAAGGTCGAGGTCGCCGGCTGGTACTGGTGCGACCGCCTCAAGGTGAAGCCCCTCGATCAGCCGCACGACGAGCTCGACACATCACTCGACATCCTCGCCCGCCGCGCGGCCACCGCGGAATCGGCCGAGACGATCAAGGAGTGCTTCGACCTGTACCCCGAATTGCAGCCACCAGCGGACGCCGTCGCGCGATAAGGCGCCCGGAGCCGCCCCGGCGCAGTCGTGGCCGAGCGCTCAGCTGGCAGCTCACTGGCCGGAGTCAGCCGTGGCGATGAGCTCGAGGATGCGGGCCGGGGGCAGGTGCTGCTCGTGGATCCGCACGCCGAAGGGCGAGAGCGCGTCCTCGATCGCGTTCACGATGGTGGGCGGCGCGACGATCATGCCGCCCTCGCCGACGCCGCGGAAGTTGACGTCCTGGTCGAGGGGCACGGTCTGGAGGTGGTGTATCTCGATGCGAGGGATGTCGCACGCGGTCGGCATGAGATAGTCCATGAACGTGGCGGACTGGCAGTTGCCGTCCTGGTCATAGGCCGTTCGTTCGAGCAGCACCGCGCCGATGCCCTGCGCGACGCCGCCGCGGATCTGGCCGTTGACGATGGCCGGATTGATGAGCGCGCCGCAATCCTCAGCGACGACGTACCGCTGCACTGCCACGAGGCCCGTCTCCACGTCGACTTCAACGATGGCGCAGTGGCTGCCGCCTGACCAGCCGCCTTCACCGCCGTCGAATGCGGCCTCGACTTCAAGGCGAGCGTCCGCGCCGTCGCTGAACTGGTCCGACGCCGCGCGCCTGGCGATCTCGCCGACTGGGATGGCGCTGTCCGGGTCCCCGCGCACCCAGACGTTGCCGTCGCTGATCTGAAGGTCCTGGGCGCTGGCTTCCATGAGGTGCGCCGCGAAATCGAGGACCTTGGTCTTCAGCTGCCGGGCGCCGTGCAGGGCCACGCCGCCGGTCATGGTGGCCGACCGGCTGCCACCGGTCATCCCGAACGGGACGACGTCGGTATCGCCGACCACCACGCGGACCTGCTCGAACGGCACGCCGAACTCATCGGCGGCGATCTGGGCCAGGGTCGTCTGGTGGCTCTGGCCGTGCGGCATCTGGCCGGTGAACAGCGCGACGATGCCGTCTTCCTCAAGCCGGAGGCGCATGGCTTCCGTGCCCATCGGCCCCCTGGGCCCGCCCGGTGACCGCGGGCCGGGAGCGGCCTCGATGAACGTTGCCACGCCGATGCCCAGGTAGCGGCCCTGCGCTCGGGCCCCGGCCTGGTGCCGCCTGAACGCGGGGAAGTCCACGACCTGGGCGATCCGCTCTAGGGACTCCCTCGTGGTGACCCCGGCCAGCGGCCGTCCCGTGATCATGACCGCCGGAGGATCGGTGCGCGGGGCGACGTTATGCAGCCGGACCTCGAGAGGATCGAGGCCCAGGTCCTTGGCAATGAGGTCAAGGACGCGTTCCCGCACGAACGTCTCCGACGCCCATGGGCCGCGGTAGGCCACGTACGAGGCCTTGTTCGTCGTGACCGCGGTCGACTCGAAGCCAAGAGCCGCGAGCTTGTATGGGCCTGGCAGCATCGCCTGGATGCTGGCCGGGACCATCGTGCCCATTCCCGGGTAGGCGCCGGTGTCGATGACCATCGCCACGTCCAGCCCGAGCAGGCCGCCGTCGTTGCTGACGGCAGCGCGGACGCGGAAGCTCTCCTCGCGGGCCTGACCTGAGGTCGTGAGGTTCTCGCCGCGGTCCTCCACCCACTTGACCGGCCGGCCGACGGCACGCGCGGCTGCCGCGACCGCGAGCTCTTCGCGCGATGCGCCGATCTTCAGGCCGAACGAGCCGCCGATGTCGCCCGCTAGGACGCGCACCTTGTCCTGGCCGATGCCCAGGCGCGTGGCGACGGCGATCTTGCTCACGTGGACGCTTTGCGTTGCCGCGTGGACCGTCATGACACCGAGGCCGGCGTCGTAGCTCGCGACGCAGCCGCGTCCCTCCATCGGCACGTTCTGGTGGCGGTGCACGTCGATGCGGAAGTCGAGAACCCGGTCGGCGTGAGCGAACGTAGCCGTGACGTCGCCGAACTCGGCCCGCGCGTGCGGGCGGGCGATGTTGTCGCCCAGGTTGGCGAACAGCGGCGGGCTGCCCGGGTCGAGCGCGTAGGACGCGCTTGTGACCGGCGGCAGGTCGTCATAGTCCACTTCCACGAGCTCGCAGCCGTCCTCGGCCAGGTAGCGGCTCTCGGCGATGACGACCGCCACCGGGTCGCCCGCGAAGCGCACCTTGTCGGTCGCGAGCAGGGTGAACTCGGGGACGGGGCCACCTGCGCCCATCAGCGTCATGAGGACGTCCGGCCCGGGGATGGTCATCGCTTCCAGTTCCGCTCCCGTGAACGCCGCGACGACCCCGGGCAGCGCCCGGGCGGCCGAGACATCGACTGAGAGGACGCGCGCGTGGGCCAGCGGGGAGCGGACGAACGCGGCGTGCAGCATCCCTGGCAGCTTGATGTCGTCGACGTACCGGCCCTTCCCGCCGAGGATGCGCGGGTCCTCCGAGCGCCTGATGCTGGCGCCGGTGTAACGCTCGGCCACGATCCCCGTCATGATCGCTCCCTCGCTTGGCCCTGGCGGGCCCGCTCGGCCGCCAGCAGGACGCCGTCGATGATGCTCTGGTAGCCGGTGCACCGGCAGATGTTGCCGGACAGCGCCTCGCGGACCTGCTGCTCGCTGGCGTCGGGATGGGCGCGGAGGAACGCCGTGGCCTGCATGACGAATCCAGGCGTGCAGAACCCGCACTGGAAGCTGTGGGAGTCCCACATCGCCTGCTGCAGTGCCCCCAGCTCGCCGTCCGGTGCTAGCCCCTCGATCGTCGTCACGTCGCTGCCCGCGGCCTGGACCGCCAGCATCAGGCAGGAGCGCACGGCGCGGCCATCGACGATGACCGTGCACGCGCCGCAGGCCCCGTGCTCGCAGCCAACGTGGGTGCCGGTTAGGTCCAGGTCATCGCGCAGGAAGTCCGCCAGCGTCTTGCGCGCCTCCGGCGAGCCTGTGCGGGCCGAGCCGTTGACCCGCAGGTTGATGTCCACCGTCAGTCACTTCCTCTCGCGGCGTCGTCCGCGGCCGCTCGCAGGCCGCGGCGCACCAGGGCGGTCGCGACCTTTCTCCGGTACTCCGACGAACCGTGCAGGTCAGCTGGCGGGTCGAGATCATCGGCCGCCCGGTGGGCAGCCTCGTCGAAGAGGTCAGCCGACGGCCTCTCGCCGACCAGGAGACCCTCGGCGCCGACCGCCCGGACCGGCACATCGGAGACCCCGGAAAACGCCAGCCGGGCAGCACTGATCGTGGCGCCGGAAAGCGTTACCGACGCCGCCAGGCCAACCACGGCGAAATCGCCGTGGCGCCGGGCGACCTCCTGAAAGCTACTCCCCGTGCCTGGTCCGGTGGCAGGGAAGCGCACCTCCACGAGCAGCTCGTCAGGGCGCCGCGAGGTGGTGAGGTATCCCTCGAACCAGTCCGCCGCCGGGATGACCCGTTCGCCCGACTGACTGCGCACCACGAACTCGGCATCCAGCGCCCGGGCGACCGCCGGGAGCTCCGCTGCCGGGTCGGCATGCGCCAGGCTTCCCCCGATCGTGCCGCGGCTGCGGATCGCCTCATGCCCGATCAAGGGCAGGGCAGCCGCCAGCAACGGCACCGCGCCGGCGACGGCCGCCGATTCCTCGGCGACGTACTCCCGCGTCAGGGCGCCGATCGCCACCCGGCCGTCGGTCGCCGACACCCCAGAAAGCCCGTCTATGCCGTTGATGTCGATGAGCACGGCCGGGTGGGCCAGCCGCAGCGCCAGCAACGGGATCAGGCTCTGGCCGCCGGCCAGCACGCTCGCCGAGTCCGAGTGCTCACCCAGCAGCTCGACCGCCTCGGAAACGGTCTTAGGCGCCTCGTACTCAAGGGGCGGCAGTTTCATCGATGCGGCCCTTCCCTCACAGGAGTGCTTCCATAGCGTTCCAGGCTCACCCAGATTGCCTTGTCGGCCACCACAGCGCAACCCCGGCTGCTACCGCCCTGGCCTCCTTGCCCTCCCCGGGTTTGTTCTCGCGGCGAGGGGCAGCTATCGACTGTGGTAATCGAGCATGCGGCACTACTGGCTGGATCGGCCCGGTGAGTCCGGTCGGCCTCCCGCGGCGGGCGATGACCGCGGTAGACGGCTGGCAACGACGCCACCGGTGGGCGGGCGTGCCGTACGCGGTGCTCAAGAAGTTCGGCAACGACAACGCCAACCTCGTGGTCGTCGCGCTGGCCTGGTACGGATTTACCGCGATCTTCCCCCTGCTGCTCGTCGTGGTGACGCTGTTCGGCTTCATCGGCGAGCAATCACTCGGGACTGGACTCGTCCGCACGCTGCATGAGTTCCCGGTCGTGGGGGCGAGCTTCAACCCCGCGAACAGCAGCAGGCTGCACGGCAGCACGGTGGGGCTGATCGTGGGCCTCGTGGGGCTGCTTTACGGTGCCCAGGGCGTGACGCAGACGGCGCAACTGGCGATGGCCACCGTCTGGAACATCCCGATGTACCAGCGCACTGGCTTCCTGCCCCGGCTCGGGCGCAGCCTGGCCGGGCTGATGACGATTGGCGGCGCATTCGTCGTCAACGCTCTTGTCACCGGCTACGCCACCGGCTCAGGGGTCGGGTACGCGATCAGGATTCCGGTCCTGGCCGGCCTGCTCGTGCTCAACGCCGTGCTGTACTTCGCGAGCTTCACCGTGCTGACCGCCAAGGCGATCGGCCCACGCGGCTTGCTTCCCGGGTCGATCGCGGGAGCGGTCGCGTTCACCGCGCTGATCACCGTCGGCACCGGCCTGATTACCCACCAGCTGAAGAACGCCTCGACGACCTATGGGGCGTTCGGCTCGGTCATCGGCATCGTGGCATTCCTGCTGCTGCTGGCCAAGCTGACTATGTATTCCGCGGAACTGAACCCGGTGCTGGCCCGCGGCCTCTACCCGCGGGCCTTGCCCCTGGTCCAGGAGCCGACCCACGCCGACCGGCTGGTGCTCGCCGATCTCGTGTACGCCCAGCAGAGCCGGAAGGACCAGATCATTGAGGTCGGCTTCGGTGACGGCGGCGCCGAAGCGACCGCACCGAACGCCACCAGGAAGGGCGGCCCCGCGCCAGAACCGCCCCGGTAGGCAGCACCTTGCCCCAGAAATAGGCAGAATCGCCGGTTTTCGCCATGGGTTGTCGGGTAGCGGCGGCTAGGCAACCTCACCGAGTCCGACTAAGGGGATGAGATGGCAAAGCACGACACCGACCCGGTCCTGGCACGACTGGTCCGCGCGGTCAACGAGTCGGGGCAGGCACAAGTCCCGGTCAGCGTATCCGCGCATGGCACCACGATGACGGGCGTGCTCATCGCGGAGGACGCCTACTTCACCGCGCTCGCCGAGGGCAGCCCGCTGCTGAGCGCCCTGCAGCCAGCATCCGGACTCCTCGGCAAGGAGTACGCCAAGGACGTCGAGGCTGAGTCCGGCCACCACCTGCACATCCATGTCGCAGGCCGGGACGGGGAGGGATCATGGCGGATCAGCCTGGACGCGGTTGACGCGTGGACAGTCCGCGCCTCGGCCGCCGATGAGGAGCAAGGACCTTTCGCTCGGCTACTCGGCGTGTAGCCCTGGCCACTGTCTAGCCAAGGCAGGTCTTCCGATGGCGGAAATGCCCATGTAAGGAGGTGGCCATCCTGGAGGCCAGCAGACCGGTGGACGAACTCCCGGGGGCCGGGGGCGAGCCGGGACGGGCGACCGACGATCCCCGGAGGGAGACCGAGACCCAGCGCGACGACCGCAACTTGGCAGAGCTCATCCAGGAACTGCGGGTGGTTAGCCTCGGCGTCCAAGTGCTGTTCGGGTTCTTGCTGTCGCTACCCTTCACAGTCCGGTTCTCCGGACTGGACACCCTGCAGCGCGATCTTTACCTGACGTGCCTGGTGCTGTCGGCGGTGGCAACTACTCTGCTTCTCGGCCCAGTCGCCTACCACCGACTGGCGTTCCGGCGTGCCATGAAGGAGTCCATCGTGCAGTACGCCAGCTTGATGGCGACCCTGGGCCTGGCCGCAGTGGGCGGAGCCGTCCTGGTAGCAGTGCTCCTTGTGATCGACGTCGTCGCCGGGCCGCTGCCGGCCGCGCTGATCACCGTGCTCGTGGCCTGCCTGCTTGGCCTTGTCTGGTACGTGATGCCCTTCGTCCGCCGTCAAGAGCGTGGCACTGGCATCCAGTAACCTCGCCGCAGCCCAGGCCGCCGCTCCCGTCATGCTGACGCGCGCTGCCCAGCGGGCGTGGCCACGCCGTCCGGCACAGTTCCCGAACAGTGGGCCTGATGTCACAAGCAGGGATTCACCAAAGGCCAACAGGCTCAGACGGGCAACGTCCTGGGATAAGGTCAGGGCAGCGCCATCCCTCTGTCGTAGCCACCTGGTCACGGCTGGTGCTGCGGGCGAGGAGCGTACCGTGACCCCGTTTGACGCCGCCGTGACCGCCGGCGAGTCAGGGCCGGTTATCGCCTTGTCCGGCGAGGCGGACCTAACCGTCGTCCCGGTGCTCGAGGAAGTGCTGGGCACGCAGATCTCCTCGGGCGCCCGGCTCGTGACCGTGGACCTGTCCGCGCTGGCCTTCGTGGATTCCGCGACGATCGGCGCCCTGGTGCGGGCCAGCCGGATCCTGCGCGACCTGGGGGGTGCCCTGGAGCTGAGGCACCCGCAGCCAGCGGTCGCCCGGACGCTGCAGCTGCTGGGCGTGGATCAGGTGCTGACGGTGCGGGGCGAGGCCGACCTCCCTCACCCGCCCCCCGGCGCGTAGATCCGACCGTCGCCGTCATGAACCGGCCCGGCCCGGCGGGACATCGCTGTCCTGTCAGTCTAGGAAGGATGGGGGTGGAGGCAGCTTTTGCCCGGCGTGACCTCATGCGAAAGTCCCAGCCAGGACCCGGCCCTGCAGCGTCGCGACACCAGTCCCCTGCCCATACGCAGGAGCCGGTCCGACCCCCAGTCCTCTTCGATCAAGCCAGCCTCTGACATCGGCTCTAACCGCCGGGAGACGCGCCTTCAGTATCCGCCATTTTCAGCCTTAGCTGGCGGAGCTGGAGTCATGTGGAAGGCCACGAGCGGCGACCTGCTCGTATTCCTCAAGGATGCGGACGGGCGCAATGAAGGACGGGAACATCATGACGCGGCCGGAGTCCCGCTCGACGACGTGGGAAGCAGCGCCCATGAGCGGCTCCTCACGCCTCTCGACGATCAGCCAGCCCTGCGGGAACTCTCGCAGATGCCAGCCCGTTCGGGTCTGGTCGGGCAGTGCCTCCATGAACTCGGCGGCGATACGCTCGGCCTGGTCAGCGGTTATCATCTCGAACGACCTTTCCGTCGGGCCTGAAGAAGATCGCGAACGACGTCCCCATCATGCTCTCGTCGTAGCCCACCCCATCGCGTGACGATGCCAGGCTTGCGCGGTGTTGCTCTGGCCGTCAACGGCCTTCACGGTCCCGCTCCCGTTGATGGCGTTGAACCAGTATCCGCCGCCTTGCTCCTTCCAGAAGCAGCCGACGATTGCGGAACTTCCTGGGCCAAGCTCGCCGAGCCGCTCTTGGATTCCAGCCAGTGAGGCGGTGCTGGCCTCGGTACCGGCCCATTCCTCAACGAGCTCACCAGCTACGCCGGGACCCTGCTGCATGAGATCGGCCACACGATCAGCGGCACTACAGATGGAACGCTGGCCTTTGAGACCGAACTCTCTCGCCTTCTCGGCCTATCAGCAGCTGCAGCGCTTGCCCAGGATGACTGAGCCAAAAGCCGCGCCAGGGCGCTTAGCATTAGGGGCTGACACGCTCGAGTATCTGGTTGGCGCTGTCCCGGGCCTGGTTGAGGAGGTCGGCCAAGGCCTCGTCGTCGAGGTCGAGGCTCACCACGATGTCGAGGAGCATGAAGATCCTGGCGGCTGCTACGAAGCCGAGCTCGTGGGTGGCTATGACTGGTTCTCCGAGGGCGGCACGCAATTCGTCCTCGGCGGTCAGTGGGTCTAGAAGGCCAGGTTCCCCGCTTTGAAGCCTCGCGCGGAGTTGCGCGACGTAGCTGATCAGGTCGGCCCTGGTGTAGCGGGGTGCGAACTTGCTGCGCGGCGATCACGAAGGCGGCATACACGAGCATCGTCAGGCTGTTCGCGTCGCCCGTCATGGATAGCTGCTGGCTCTAACCGCACAATCAGCTGCCGGATCGAGGCTCACCGCCTCGCGCCACCAAGTCGGACGCTGACTGCTCACGCGCCAGCCGGGCCTCGGCCATGGGAACGACCTCGGTTAGGAAGTCATCCATCTGGTCCGCGGCAATGCCGTCCTGGTCAAGGAGCTCGAACAGGAGCGGGAAGAAAGCTGTCCCCATTGCCAGTCCCTCCAGGTGCGCGGTCGCGGCCGTATCCCCGAGGACCCCGCGCAGCGTGCCCTCGGCCGCCAGCGGGTCGATCTCGTAGCCCTCCTTCCCGAGCCTCGCGCGGGCCTGCCCCACCAGCCTGACCACGTCCCCGTCGGTGTAGCCGCCCGGGAACCGCCGCCTGGCCGCACGGCACAGGGCCGCCCCCGCCAGCGCGGAGAAGATACGCGCGCTGCGGTCACCGCCATCCCGCGCCTGGAGCCCGTCGGTCAGGTCCATGAAGTCGCCCTCGCCGAGCAGGCAAGTCCGTAGTGCGGCAACATACTCACTCGTGACGCCCATGCCCGTTCACCCCCAGCGCCTAGGAGTGCGCTGAAGATCTTGGCTGAGCGCTGCAGGTGAGGAAACCCGTGTGGGCGGGGGTCTGGGCCTGGTGGACAGGCGGGGCCGGGGAGTGTTACGTGAGTGCCCAGGTGCCCTCGGTGGTGCGGGTGAGGCCGAGGTTGATGAGCCTGCGGAGGTTGAGTGCGGCGGCCCGGTGGGCGAGCCAGGCGCTGTTCTTGGTGATGCCGCGGTAGGGTACGCGGCGGTTCCCCCGGGCGGCCAGCCAGGCGATGGCCCGCTCGACCGGGGGGCGCCAGCGGCGGTACTCGTCTTGCCAGGCAGGGTCTGCGGCGGCGCGGCGGGCGGCGGCCAGCAGGGCGTGCTGGGGGTGGACGCTGATGACCCGGCCGGCCCTGGAGGTGGTGCAGCGGTGGCGTAGCGGGCAGCCGCGGCACAGGGCCTTGAACCCGGCCTGGCGCCTTCCGTCGGCCTGGGGGCGGCCCAGGGCCTTGACCTGCCCGGCCGGGCAGGTGACGGTGGCGGCCTGCTCGTCGATGGTGAAGTCGTCGGCGGTGAAGCCGCCGGGGACAGGCTCTGGCAGCGGGGGCGGCTTGACCACCGCCGCGTGGCCGCCTGCAGCGAGGTGGCCGCGCAGCTCTCCGGTGCCGTAGGCGGCATCGCCCAGGACGGTCACCGGCCCTTCCTCCCCGGCCAGCAGGCGGACGGCGACGGTGGCCTCGTGGCTGCCCGTCCCGCTGCCGCCGGTCAGCCCGACCGCGGTGAACAGGCCGGCCTCGGGCTCGAAGGACACGTGCGCCTTGAACCCGTCCTGCTGGCGGGTGCGGCTCTTGTGGACGTGCCGGGAGTCCGGGTCGGCCACCGAGACGATGCGGTCCGGCGCCGTCCGGCGGGCGATCCGCCACCGCCCGTCGGACCCGTCCGAGCCTTCGGCCGGCTCGACGTCCTGGCCGGCGACCAGGGCCAGCAGCCCCATCGCGTCGGCAGCCGGGCCTGGCGGCTGGGCGGGCAGGCAGTCCAGCAGGGCCAGCGCGTCGCTGACCAGGGCACTGACCAGCGCGTCCCGGGCCTGCTCGTCATTCCAGGCGATCCTCGGCTTGCCCGGGTCCCGGTAGTCATGCGCGGTGCACCGGGCGGCTGCCGCCTCCGGCCCGCCGGGCACCTCGCGGATCACCCGGCGGACCGCGGCGATCAGCTGCGTGACGGTGTCCTGGGTCGCCACCGCGTCGTCGAGCACCGTGGAGTCCAGCGCCCGCCGGCGCTTCCCTGCCAGCACGCCCGTGGCCGCCGCCACCTCCCTGACCCGCGCGAACAGGCGGCCCGGATCGGCCGATCCCGCCAGCCGCCGCCGGAAGTACGTCAGCAGCGACGGGTCGAACCCCGCGTCCAGCAGGCCCAGCCCGCAGGCCGCCTTCCACCGCAGGTCGCACCGCAGCGCCTGGACCGCCTCGAAGTCCGGCAGCCCGTGCAGCGCCTGCAGCACCACCGTCACCGCCAGCACCTGCGGCGGCATGCTCGGCCGCCCGTTCGGCGACGGGTACATGTCCGCGAACATCCCCGCCGGGAACAGCGCATCCCGGTACTCAGCCAGGAACGCGAACACGCTCCCCGCCGGGATCAGCTCCCGGCACGTCTCCCACACATCCGGCCCGGCCAGCTCCCGGCGCCGCTCACCCTGCATATCCGAAACATGCCCGCTCGCAGCCAAACCGTCCCACAACCAGCCAAGATCTTCAGCGCACTCCTAGACGTCATCGGCGGCCTGGCGTGCCTCGGCGAGGAGGCCCTCTAGCTGACCGTCGTCATACTGGGCATCGGAAACCATGGCGGCAAGGAAGACAATGAAGATCCGCCCCCGCATGCGGCTGTCGATGTCTGATACGTCCACATCACCCAGGGCACGGCGCATCAGGCGTTCCGCGGCGCCCGGGTCAATCTCCTCACCAAGCTTGGGCGATCGCGCCCTGACGTCGGCAACGTACTCGATCACCTCAGCAGCCGAGTCGCGACCGCCGAACCGGCGGTTAACGGCCTCGAAGAACGCAGTCGCCAGCAGCCGGGTGTACCTGGTCTTAGCGGCCAGCGTGGTGATCCGCCCGTACAGCTCCTGCTGGAGCGCCTGATTCCCCTGGAGGTACGCGCGCAGCGCCGCGACCTCGTCATCCGTCACTGGCATGGCCTGCTCCTGCCTTTCCCCTTGTACGCCACTCGTGGAACTTCTCACACTGAATTGGCCGCACCGGGGGAGGTAAGCCGACGCGACCGCAGCATCAGCGCCGGGAGCAGGTCAAGGTCTGCCGCCAGGGCGACTTCCATTGACTCCTCGATCATGTTGAGGTACTCCCACCAGTGCTGCTCGGCTGGACCGAACGCCACCAGGAGGTGGCCCGTGATGACGAAGGAGAGCGTGGCCGCCTCGTCAGGCGGGGAGAGCACCGTGTCGAGCGGCTCGCCCCGGAGCGCCACCCGCCTCACGTACGCGTAGGAGTCCGCTGCCTTGAGGCCAAACGCCCGCGCATTGTTCGTTTCCGTCGTCGCTTCTGCGAGCCGGCGCAGGTTGTCCTCATCCGGCCACTGCCTTCCGCACACGTCGATCGCCACGTAGCCCGACACGAACGCGCACAGGTTCAGGCAGGAGGCGATCTGCTCGTCGGTAAGGCGCAGCAGCCCCTCGTGCATCTCATCGATCTCGTTGCGGACTGCGTGACCGACCGCGTCCCGGAACGGCTTCTCGACGTCACGGCTTATTCGGGGAATCGTCATGCTTCCTCTTCCTCCATCCTTCCCTCGCCACCGGGACGAGCAGCCCGGCAAGCGACACGGCTCCTGTAACAATGTCTACTGCGGAGTGGGGCACCCACGGCAAGAACTGGTCAGCGGCGGCTAGTCCGATCGTGGAGCCGGCCGCGCCGTACAGCGCAGACTTCGCATTCGACCACGGACCCGGCCTGTCATCCTTGTGCTCGGCCTCTCGCGTGTTTCGCCGACCTACGGGCAGCCTCCGGTCGTCCAGGCGAGGCTGGTCTGCCTGTCTTCCAGCATCTCCCGGTGCGTCGGGGGTGGGCTGCCTGCCGTCTTTGAGCGCTTGGAGTTCGGCTTTCAGCTCCTTCAGGCTGCCCTCGTACTCGGCTTTCAGCTCCCGGAGGCTGCCGGCTTCTGGAGTATCGTTGCCCGTATCTGTCGGCGCTCCGGCAGGAGACGATTCGGGAGCTGCGACGTTGCCGTCTTCGCGGTCAAGAAAGGCCACCGCGTCACCGTCGGAAGCTTCGGCAGGCGCATTGCCTGGCTCGGGGGTGACCGACGGCACCTCGCCCGGGACCGCCCGTTGCTGGTCCTGGTCACCCGTGCCACCACCCGGGGCCTGGTCGTCAGCCGCGAGCACCTCAAGGTCCCAGTCATGCTCGACCCCTAGGTCGGCTTCGTCGCGGTCTGGGCTAGCGTCCCAGGTGGCGGCCCGGGAGTCTTCCCGGACGGGAAGCCGCTCCTCGCTGGCAAGCGGCGCAAGATCACTGTCATACTGGGCAGCCTCGTCGTACTCGGGGCTGCCACCCCAGCTAGCCGCACGAGAGTCCTGCCTGGCAGGAAGCAAGTCCTGGGCGATAAGAGCCTCAAGATCACCGTCGTACTCTGCGGCCAGCGCCACCTCGTCGTAGTCGGGATTGTCGCCCCAGGTGGCAGCACGGGAGTCCTGCCGGGCGGGAAGCTTGTTCTCGATCGCGAACCCGCCCAGGCCTGCGTCGCTTCCCGCG
>Ga0335072_10009108_pt1 | contig 14359 bp, 14 predicted proteins | sample Lox_Sample_21_FD_206725 | JGI IMG/M metagenome (GOLD analysis project Ga0335072, IMG submission 206725) | Soil microbial communities from Loxahatchee National Wildlife Refuge, Florida, United States - Lox_Sample_2.1 | ecosystem: Environmental > Terrestrial > Soil > Wetlands | place: USA... | reverse complement strand
GGCCAGCGCCCGCGCTTATGAGCAGGAGCGCCAGCGGGCCGAGGCTCTGGCTGAGCTCGATCGCGCCAAGAACACGTTCTTCAGCAATGTCAGTCACGAGTTCCGTACACCCCTGACGCTGATGCTGGGCCCGCTTGAAGAGATGCAGATGGAAGCGAGCCAGCGGCTGAGCCCGGAGTATCAGGAACGGTTGGTCACTGTCCACCGCAATGCGATCCGGCTGCTCAAGCTCGTCAACACGCTTTTGGACTTCTCGCGGATTGAGGCTGGGCGCGTGCAGGCATCCTATCAGCCGACGGACCTGGCCACGTTCACTCGAGAAATTGCAAGCGCGTTCAATTCGGCGATGCAGAACGCCGGTCTGTGCTTTACGGTGCATTGCCAGCCAACCGCCGAGCCGGTCTATGTGGATCGCGACATGTGGGAGAAGATCGTTTTGAATCTGCTCTCCAATGCCTACAAGTTCACGTTCGAGGGCGAGGTTGCTCTCTCCTTGAAATCCGTCGATGGCGCAGCGCAGTTACAGGTCCGCGACACCGGTGTGTGAATACCGGAAGCGCATCGCGAGCAAGTCTTCGAGCGGTTCCATCGCATCGAGAGCACCCAGGCCAGGACACATGAAGGCACAGGGATCGGCTTAGCGCTCGTTCAGGAACTCGTGAAACTACACGGCGGCACTGTTCAGGTGGAGAGCGCCGTTGGCGCCGGCAGCACTTTCACCGTGACGATTCCGAGCGGAACGGAGCATCTGCCGGTCGAGCGCATTCATGCCCATCAGCCGCTCGTGTCCACCGCAGTTCGAGCCGAAGCTTATGCCGAAGAGTTGCAACAGTGGCTGGGAAATGAATCGTGGTTGCCAGTTAATGCTGCAACTCTTCCGAAGGAAGCTGCTCTCGCCGACGGGCTGGAACCCTCATCCTCGGGAAGGCGAGAACTGATCGTCCTGGCCGATGACAATGCGGACATGCGCCATTACCTCGCACGTTTGCTGAGCGAGCGATATGTGGTGCAAGTAGTTGCTGACGGCCGCCAGGCATTGGAAGCAACCGAGCGATTGCGCCCCGCTCTTGTGCTGGCGGACGTCATGATGCCGCATCTCGATGGGTTTGGCTTGTTGCGGGCGATTCGCAATGATTCAGCCCTCGCCGGCACGCCAGTGATCCTGGTGTCGGCACGGGCAGGCGAAGAGTCGCGCGTGGAGGGGCTCGAGGCCGACGCCGACGATTATCTCATCAAGCCGTTTGCAGCGCGGGAGTTGTTAGCGCGAGTGGCTGCGCATGTCAAAATGGCCAATCTTCGTCGCGAAACTGCGGAACGCGAGGAACGCATGCGCAGCGAGGCGAAACTCGAGCGCGAGAAACTGCGCGCCAGCGAAGAGCAGTTGGCGCAGACCAGCCGTCTTTATGATGAGCTGCGGCGGGCCGATGCCGAGTTGCAACTCCAGGCTGGGTTGCTCCATCGTCTTCCGGTATCCGCCTGGACGCTCAGTCCTGATGGGACGCCGGATTTCGTCAATCAAGTTTGGCTTGATTACTCCGGTCAGACCCTTGACTTCGTCCGGTCGCATCCTGAGGCCTGGATGACCGCGGTCCACCCTGAGGATCGCGAAGCAGCATCGAACGTCTTTTGGGAGGGAGTACGCTCGGGCAAGGGTTTTGCGTTCGAAACCAGGTCTCTCCGTGCCAAGGACGGGACCTATCGATGGCATCTTAATCAAGCGGTAGTCTTGCGTGATGCAAATGGAAAAGTCCTCAAATTCGTCGGCACGACGACCGACATCGACGATCAAAAGCGCGCGCAAGAAGCGCTGCGAACGAGCGAAACCGATCTCCGCCAAATCCTCGACGGCATTCCCGGGCTTGTATGCACCCTAAATCCGGCCGGTCAGATCGATCTTGCCAATCAAAGGCTCCTGGATTTCTTCGGTATGACGCTCGGGGAGTTGAACTCCTGGGGAACCAACGGTGCGGTCCACCCAGACGACCTTGAACGCGTCATCGCGGAATTGACCCACGCAATGACAACCGGAATTGCCTTCGACAGCGAACTCCGTTATCGCCGGGGCGATGGCCTCTTTCGATGGTCCCAGACTCGCATCCTTCCTGCGCGAGACGCAGACGGCAGAATAACCCGCTGGTACGGTCTCATCACCGATATCGACGACCGGAAACGCGCCGAGGAGGCCCTGCGGGCGAGCGAGATGAGTCTTCGTCAAACCCTCGACACAATTCCCGGACTTGTTTCGAAAGCCAACTCGAACGGGATGATTGAACTTGCCAATCGACAACTCCTGACGTACTTCGGAAAGACAACCGAAGAAATGAACTCCTGGTCAACAAGCGATGTGGTTCATCCGGATGATCTCCCGCGGGTGACAGCTGAAATCACATTTTCTTTCAAGTCTGGTACGCCATTCGATAGCGAACTCCGTTATCGCCGAGCCGATGGGGTCTATCGATGGTTCCAGGGGCGCAGCCTTCCCTTTCGCGGTTCGGACGGTGAAGTAGCGGGCTGGTATTTTCTACTGACTGATATCGAAGACCGCAAACGCGCCGAGGAAGCGCTGCGCGAAAGCGAGCACGAGTCTCGCTTGATCGTGGACAGCATCCCCGGCCTGATTGCAGTTTTAAACGCGAGCGGCGAAGTTGAGCGGCTCAACCAACCAATGTTGGACTATCTTGGAAAGTCGCTCGAAGAGTCTCGTCAATGGGCCGTAGACGACACAGTTCACCCCGATGATCGTCCTGGATACATTCAGACTTTTGCGCAAGCATTCGCCACAGGAGAGCCAGTTGAATACGAAGCAGTACGAGTTCGTCGTTTCGATGGCGTCTACCGATGGTTCACCATGCGCGGGCTTCCCCTTCGCGACCGGCAGGGACACATCGTGCGATGGTACTTCCTTGTTACGGACGTCGAGGATAGAAAGCGAGCCCAGGATGCGTTACGCCAGGCGGAGGGCGATCTCGCGCGCATCAACCGGGTCACGACCATGGGTGAGTTGGCGGCATCCCTGGCTCATGAAGTGAATCAACCGATCGGTGGCGTCCTCATCAACGCCAACGTTTGCCTTCGAAAGCTGGCGCACGATAACCCGGATCTCGATGAGGCGCGCGCAGCTGTCACCAGGATTCAAAGAGATGCACAACGTGCCGCTGATGTTATCCGCAAGATCCGTTCACAATTCGAGAAGGCTGCCCCGAATCGAGAGATTCTTGACATAAACGAGATCATTCGAGGAACCGTTGACCTCCTGCGCAGCGAGGCATCCCGATACAACATCCTGGTCCGGACGGAACTTGCGGCCAATCTTCCCCAGATCATCGGAGACCGCGTGCAATTGCAGCAGGTCACGATGAATCTGATCGTCAATAGCCTCGAGGCGATGAAAGACGTTGAGGAATTACGAGAGTTGGCCATCAAATCGAAGCTGGGTGAAAACGAGCAGCTGCTTGTGACCGTGAGTGACACCGGCATGGGATTCCCACCGCAATTGGCGGAACAGATATTCGACCCGTTCTTTACAACCAAACTCCACGGCACCGGCATGGGACTTCGGATCAGCCGGTCGATCATTGAGTCTCATGGCGGGCGCCTGTGGGCGGCCAACACCACTGAGCGCGGCGCGACTTTTCACTTGAGCCTACCCGCCGCGACTGTGCCACGTCAATAAATTGGGCTATGTCTATATGTGGATCGGGCCGAAAACGGTCATGCGTCTCCACCAAAATACCAATACCAAAGTATTAGAGGCGGTCGCCCGACGCATCTGTGATGCTATTGTTACTTCAATTGGTAGCCAAGACACAGACGAACTCAGGTGCGTCGTTGATGTCGGGCCTGGACAAGGAAGTTCATGCATTGATCCGAGCGCATCGACTCGGCCAGACCACTCTGTTCGAACAGAGATGTTCTCTTGGCTGTCAATGAATCCCGCTTTAGATGCGCCGTGAGAGCGCCTTAATGAAGGCCCGATTGCTAATTTCGGTTATCGACGATGACCAGTCTTTTCGCGAAGCGCTGCCAGAGCTGTTGAACGAATTGGGGTTTGCCGCCCGGACATTTTCCTCGGCAAAGGATTTTCTGGCGTCTGATGCCGTTTTGCATTCGAGATGCCTGATTCTTGACGTCGCAATGCCTGCGATGACCGGACCCGAACTCTTTCGCGAACTTCGCCGCCGCGAGGTGAGGATTCCGGTTGTCTTCATTACCGCTCGCAGGGACGAAGTGGCGCGATCACAATTGCTTGATGACGGGGCGGCCGAGTGTTTGTTCAAACCGTTTGACGATAGAGCCTTGTCGCAGGCATTGAACAAGGCTATTGGCAGCAAGTAAATGTTCTGGCGCTCGAACGGGAGCTTACAATGAACACGACAAGCGCAATCTGCTGTGAAGAGAGTCCCTGCGTGATGACAAGTGCCCCGCCGATTGTCTTCGTCGTGGATGACGATGTCTCGATGCGCGAGTCATTAGAGGCCCTGATTCAGGATGAAGGATGGCGCGTGGAGACTTTCATGTCTGCGGAAGAATTTCTTAACCGCCAGCATGAGACTGTCCCGCACTGCCTGGTCCTCGATATTTCAATGCCCGGTTTGAATGGACTGGAGTTGCAGAAACGGCTGGCGGTGCAACAGCCAGAAACGCCGATTATCTTCATGACGGGGCACGGCGACATTCCAAAGTCCGTACAGGCCATGAAGGCCGGGGCTGTGGAGTTTTTGACGAAGCCTTTCAGTGACAGCACACTCCTCACTGCTGTTCGCGGTGCCATTGAGCGGAGCAAAGTGCTGGTCGATCGCAATGCCGAGCTCCAGGCTCTGAAATCGCGATATGCCCGCCTCACTTCTCGCGAGCGCGAGGTTTTTGCTCTTGTGGTCGCCGGCCTTCTGAACAAACAGGTGGGCAACGACCTTGGCATCAGTGAAGTCACGGTGAAAGCACATCGTGGATGCGTGATGCGTAAGATGAAAGCAGAATCGCTACCGGAACTAGTAAATATGGCGGCGCGCCTCCGCTTGCCACGGCTGAAGAATTCGAATATCCCGGCCAGCAACTAGTTCATGGCCCTTCATTGAGACATCTGCAGTCGAAGGAGAGGCTCCGGAAGGCCTTCGAACTTGCCAAGAGATTGTAGTTCTCGGACCGATCCTTTCTAGATTGTTGCTCGAAAATCACCTCGAGCCGGAGTTCCTTGTCCCGGGCCTGCATGGGGTGTCTCCAGCTCGACGATTTTAGGACCGGCTCCAGCCGCTGCTACCTGGGCGGCTTTCATGGTTGTTACTGCGACTGCGGTTATCATAAATTCTCCTGTTTCTTACTTGATCCGGTGTCATCGTTACCGCTATATCTGAGACGGCATTTTGCCCTCGACCAGCAAGTTCCGCGTTAGCGGAATCGGGCGTCGTTTTTCCTCTACGACCATATTGAAATGCCTTGCGGCGAACTCGCGTTCGAACGTCGGCCGGCATAAGGAGCTTGAAAGCAGTCTATCTGCGGTTCTTCAACGTTCGCCAGTCATTTAGTTCCACACCGCTGAGCTTGCCGGGTAGGGTGATGGTCGTGAGGTGTCAACTGCGTAGCCTTCTTCATTCGAAAGCTCCAGGTATCCCGGGCAGAGGCCGGAGCCTCGCTAACACTTTCAGCCGGGTGAACGTTTCGATGATTGACGGAGATTTCGTAGCCAGCTCAGCCCGGGAAAAATACCAGGGCTTGTCCATTTAGCCGCGGCAAGTGCGCGAGAGGCCCCAGGCATTTGCCAGTCGTGAAGTCGAAGGCCACAACCTCGTCGCGCGCTACGCAGTAGAGAGGTCCATCCGAAGAAAAGCGCAAGCCGCGCGGTTTGCGGAACTCAGCCTTCCGGTTGGGAGAGAAGACTCGGACGAGGTGCCCGTCTCTCGCATCGTATTCCCGAATGGTCGTCACCGCGTCCTCCGCCCCAAATGGGCGCTCGCTGGACACCACGATATTGCCGTTGGGCGCGGTTGTGAGATCGAGCGGGCTCAGTTCCGGATCCGCGACCAGCCGAACGGACTGCGGCGTCGATGCGCCTCGACTAAAGGCGATGATCGTGTTATCGCCCTGACCGTTCGGACCGATCCCCGACGCCAGGAGCAGCCTGCCATCCTGGCCGAAAGCGAATCCTCGCGGAAAAGGTACCACACCGGGCGGCAACACATGCTCCCCGGCGCCATCAAGGCCGGTCGCGAAAGCGATAAGGGTGCGCGTGCCGCGCAACCCAACATAGTACCGGCCATCCGGGCCGAAAGTGCCGCCCCCGGGGTTGAAACCCTCAATCCGGCCGGTGTCGCGAACAACACGCCCCTGGGAGGAGATCTCTAACACGCGATCGGTCCCACTGTTCAGAAACAGCAGGTTTTCTTTTGGATCAACGGCAAGGCCACGCGGATCGGCAATGCGATCGTCATGAAGAAACGGGCCCCGCAGTCTGCCGTCCGGATCAAAGGCGAGCAGCGCTCCAAATCCGTCTCCATTGGCGCCGGACGCGCTTGTAACCAGAAGGGGCACTGCAACTGTCCTCCGAAAATCCCCGAGATCGCCAGAGAGGCGAATCCGGCCAGTTCAGCCCCGCAACACTGTCCGACGAAAGCCAGTCGGAGCCAGGAGCGTCTTTCCCAGACTACGCAGTAATGCCCATCCTGGTCATGTAGGCGTGCAGCTCCTGCTCGCTGCCGTTGAAGAGCAGAACGTAGCTGCGCCCGCCGTCTGACCAGAGGCTGGCGCTGCCTGAGCCTTCCTGCATTGAATGGAAACGATTGTCCTGTGTCAGCCGCGCGTCAACAATCACAAGGCTCGCGCGCTGCTCGTTTTTCATCTTCAGCAGAACGGCCTTATGGGTCTCTACACTGACGATTGCCGCTCCGCGAAATTCCACTTTGTCGAGGTCGGCGGGGAGCGCAGGGGGACCCTCCAGTTGTTTCGCACTCCATTCCAGGAGCTGCTTCCGATCGGTTGTGTTGATCTGAAGGGTCGGCGGTTTGCTCAGAAGAGCGGCGATTTCTCTGTTCAGCTTTGCCCGCTGCAACTGGGGCGTAACCCCCACGAAGAGCACGACCAGCAAAGAAGCCATGACTGGCGCGAGCATCCACAACCGCCAGCTCGATCGCCCGGTTGCGGCCTGAGCGCGCTGATGAGCCAATCCCGAGAGAATTCTGCTCTCAAGAGAAGGACTTTCCGGATAACTCTGAAATGTACGCCGGATCTGCTGATCCGAGGATGTCAGTTGCTCAAACAACCGGGCACATTCGGCGCAGCTCCCGAGGTGATCGAATAAGGGTTGAAAGCTCTTTTCGTCGCTGCCGGGACGCCAGGCATACATCTCTGATCTGTACAAGTCGCAGTTCATAGCGCGCTCACCCCTCCGATCTTCTTCGCCACCGCCGGCGCGACGGGTCCGGCGAGACTTGCGTGCAGCATCTGGCGCGCACGAGACAGCCGCGACATCACTGTACCGAGCGGCAGTTCCAGAGCTTCAGCGATCTCCCTGTACGAGAGATCCTGGAAGTAAAACAGAACCAGCGGCAGCCGGTGCCTTTCGTCCAGTCGCTTAAGCGCCTGGTGGAGCGCCAGCGAATCGTCCCGATCGACGCCGCTCGATCGGAACTCTGTCGCCCCACTGGATCCCTCGATCACTTCTTCGAGCGGGATCTCCGCCCGGGAGCGGCCCTTCCGGTACATCTGGGAGTGGCAGTGGCGCAGAATGCCGACTAGCCAACCCTTCACTGCCTCGATCTCCCGGAGAGAGGAACGCGATCTGTACGCCTGGAAGAATGCCTCCTGGGTGAGTTCTTCAGCATCCGTGCGCGAACCCGTCCACCAGTAGGCAATGCCAAAGAGAAGCCTCTGGTACTGCTGGACCCACTCGTCGAAAGTGTGATCGCCGATGTGCACTGGCTGTTCCTGAGCTCGCGGAACCCTCTCTTTTGTAAAGAGTGGTGACATGGGGTGACTTTATTCCATCTGATGCCAAAATTACGAGCCGCTTCCCAAATTGTGGAGCCGTCCCACACCGAGACTGTGCGCCAGCTCAGGCACGCCGGTCGTGAATAAAGGCTTAACAGGGCACGAAAGGCCTGAGGACCATACGCGACGATGAAAGTTGACCGTGAGAGGACTGAGGCATTTCGGGAATTCGTCCACATTTTTTCAGGCGCGCGGAATAACTCGCGCCACTCGCGCCACTTCAGCATTGAGAACGAATTCCAGCGGGGCATATGTGGCCCTACCAAATTGCGAATCGGAAGGATTAATCAGATGAAACATCCCGTATTGTGTCTCGCGTTCATCGGTCTACTGGCTGCGCAGGCAGCTCCGCCTGCAGCGTGGGCACAGGTGAAAACCGCCCCTCCAATTTCCGGCGTAAAGGGAAAGCTCCAGTCGTATACCGGTCGCTCACTCGAGATCCTGACGCCGTCGGGCGTCGTCCGCGTGAACGTCAGGCAGCCTCTCACAACCTATAAGCAGGTTCCCTCCGATCTGAGTCACGTCACATCGACGTCGTTTGTGGGCGTCGCATCTGTCCGCCAAGCGGATGGAAGAGAGCTCGCGACACAGATCAAGATCTTTCCTCCGGAGCTGCGGGGGGCTGGAGAAGGCAGTCACATGATGGACGCGGCTCGGGGAGCAATGACTCACAGCAGGATGACGAATGGCTCAGTCTATCGCCCTGCCCCGTCGCACTCGCGTATGACGAATGGGACGGCACAGAAAGGCAACGGCACAACCCTGGTGGTCCACTACCAGAACGGCGCCGAAACGATTGTGGTGCCGGAAAATGTCCCTGTCACGGAGGTTGTGCCGGGAAGCGTGAACCTGGCTCGGGGAGACACGGTATACGCAGCAACTATGAAGCTGCCCAACGGCACGCTCTCGACGAACAAAATCTTTCTCATCGCTGGAGTCCCGAGCAACGGCATGATGCGGTAGCTCTGTCGCAGCAGTGGTCGCACCGTGAACCGGACACCTTCACGGCGCAGCCACCTCTCACAGGTAAGCCTCGTCCGCAGGGCACAACCCAAGAGGTGGCCGTCCGGCAACCCGAAGGAGATCTCTATGAGCGTGACAATTGCAGACACGGAGGCGCTTATGCAGGGCGAGGAGACTCTGCTCTCCAATGCCCTCGAAATCGCGACCGTAATCACCGAGCGTTTGCCGTATTTTCGTCGCATGGCAATGCGACGGCTCGATAACGCGGCGGACGCAGAAGATGCAGTGCAGGATGCGTGTCTGGCTGCGTGGAGACATCTGGGGCAGTTCAAGGGAAAAGCACAGATGGCCACCTGGCTTACGGCAATCGTCATGAACTCATCGCGCACAATCATCCGCAAGCGCGGGCGCATGCGGGTTTTTTCTATCGACGAACCAAAGGACGGGGCGAACGGCGTTCAGGTTACCGAAATCCTGCCGGATGGGCGGCCGGATCCGGAGGTTCAGTTTCGCTACTCGGAGTATGAACGGCGGCTACGTCGTTTATGGGCTCATCTCCCCGCGAGCATGCGGGTCGTCGTACGCATGCGGACCATCGAGGGGCGGAGCATTCGAGATACGGCCGACGCTCTGGGATTGACGGAAAGCGCGGTGAAAAGTCGTGCCTCCAGAGCACTCGCCACGCTTCGGCGACTCGACCAGAGGACGATGCGCCCGGTCACGGAATCTGCGGAGCCAGTGGAGCCGCTCCGATGATCATAAATGAGTCCGGCTCGCAACATGCAGACCGGCTCGGGCCTTGTCCGGAAAGAAATGAATAAACCACATGGCATACGGAAGCGGCTGCAGGATAAGTCCGTCGCTGCCCTGATTGGTCATGGGGAAAGCGTACCGTCATGTCACAGATAATCTACGTCGATCAGCAGCCGACCACCGCAAGCGCACCAGCCTGTCCGCGCATGCAGGTCGTTCGAAAGCACCACGTGCTGGTGAGATGGAGCCATTGGCTGAACGTGCCAATCCTGCTTGGTCTTATTCTGAGTGGCCTGGCTATCTATTGGGCGTCCCCGATTTACCAGCACAAACCCGATCCACAGACCGGAAATTTCGACTACTTCGCGGATATTGGCATCTGGATATGCGCTCATGTCCCCGGACTGCATCATTACAGCGATCCGCCAGACTGGATTTACAACCATACGAGCCTTGGGCCGGGGATGTTGGGTGCAGCGTTGCGTCTTCACTGGCTATGCGCCTATCTCTTCATGCTCAATGGCCTCGTGTACGTGACAGGTCTTGTCATAGGAGGAGGATGGCGCTCTTTGTTGCCGCGCCGTACGGATCTGCGCGACGCGGTGAAGATGTTTCGGTTTTATGCGGGCCTCCCCTTTGCCTGGCTGGCGCGCCGTACCTGGCCGCATCCGCACTTCAGGACAAAGTACAACCCGCTCCAGCGCATCGCGTACTTTTCTGTTCCGATTGCCGGATTCCTTTCCGTTGCTACAGGTTGGGCGATTCACAAGCCGATGCAGCTCCATTGGCTGGCCGCCATCTTCGGAGGCTTTGACAAGGCGCGCATTTGGCACTTCTGGCTGCTGTGGTTGTTTGTCCTGTTCGTCATACCGCACATAGTACTTGTGCTTGCTGACGGATGGGATACGCTGCGCAGCATGATTGTCGGTTGGTCAGCAAAGAGCGGGAATTCGGAGGACGTCCATCATGCCGATTGAGGGCGACAATGCCGCGCTAGATCCGGAAAATGCACAGCCGGCAAATGCACAGTCTGCAACGGAAACTCCGGCGGACGACGTACTCGATGTAAAGGAGACTGAGTCACTAACCAGCGGATCTTCGAGCGCTCAGCAGGCTGACCCTGGCCAACCTGATGAGGTTGAAGCCACCCATGCCGAGAGGGGTCCCGACGAGCCCCAGCTCACCGCGGCAGCACCGCTTCCGTCAACCGAAGCTAACGGGAATACGGACGAGCAAACCGAACAGCACGAAGCCGCGCCGGAACCCGTTGAGCGTGAAGCGGCGCTTTTGGAGAACTCTCCTTCGGTTGCAGTGGAGCCTGATCTTCTTCCGAAGAGAACCGGGTTCTTTCAGGAGCGTCCTGCGGAGAAAGTCGAAGTTGCCCCTCAGGTCCTGCGTCGTCGAACTCGCCGCGAAGTCCTGCTATTCGGAGCTGGAGCTCTTGCGGCGCTCGCAGCCGGCGGCTCTCTCCTGCCGCAGGCAACGCTGAATCGTCTCGGAGTGATGCACGAGAAGAAGCCCTGGCCGGGGAAGGAGTGGCTCCTCAACCGAGCCCTGCGCGTCGATGACGATGTTGCCGAAGCGCTCTTTTCGCAGAATCGCCTGGTCCCGACATATACGAAGTCGCAGATCACGCCACTCAAAAACAATTACAACGGCGCAACCCCGGATCCCAGTTACATTCCGGAATGGCATTTGCAACTCAGGGGCCTTGCTTCCGGTCTGAACGTCTCGCTGAGCATCCGCAACCTGCTCACGCGTTTCCAGATGCACGACCAGATTACGCGGTTCGTCTGCGTGGAGGGCTGGAGCGCAATAGCATGGTGGTCCGGTCTGAGGTTCGACGATCTGTTGCAAGCCTATCCGCCGGTGTCCCAGGCGAGATGGATCAGGGTGGAATCTTCGGTCAATCTCGATCCGTGGGGAAACCCCGACCCGTATTTTGTCTCCCTCGACATTCCGACAGCACGTCAGCCGCAGACACTGCTCGCCACCCACTTCAATGGTCAGCCGCTAACGGTCGGTCACGGCGCTCCGGTCCGTTTACTCGTTCCTGTAAAGCTCGGGCTAAAGAACGTCAAAGCCGTCACGCGGATCACGTATCAGAAGGAGCAGCCGAAGGACTACTGGGCGGAACGTGGATATTCGTGCTATGACGGCATATAGGCCGGAGAACTGTGCGACCGGAATTGGGTACCCTGCCTTGCCTCGTCGCGCCGGCTCTTTCTCCCGGACGTCACTTCCCACTCCCTGGTAGTGACTGGCGAACGCCTTCCCCTTACGTGAGCGCGCAGTTACAGCGTCTGTTTTTGCAGTGGTAGGGCGGACTGGTCCAGCTATAAATCACGACTGTAGACAGACAAGTATGACGGCATGCGTCGTAATAATCGCGAGTGCATGGAATATTTCAGGAGCGTAACGCCACTTAACTATGAAACAGAAAGCGCGAGTGTCCATGCCGATACTCGACATGCTGCGGCGTCGCGCTTGCAGTTAGTCTCCGCAGGTGTAGGGACCGCAGCAGGGCCGCGCGGATCGGGCTTGCGCCCGAGAGGCGATCCTTCGGCGATACGACACTGCGCGCCGAAAAACCTACTTTGCCTTCCAGCCGGAACCAAACCGGCAGGAAAGCGACAACATTGCTTTTGAAGAGGAGTTGTTTTCATGCGATTTGTAACGTCTTTGAGGAACTGGTCTTTCGGAATGGCTACGGCGTCGCTTCTTTGCGCCGGCGCGGCCCTGGCTCAGCCTCCCGCCTCCACACAGCAGAATATGAAGCGGCAATCCTGGAATCTGGTCGGCGTAGACGCTCAGCTTCAGCAGGGGCTCAATACAAAAAGCGCACGTCCCGGCCAGATCATTGAAGCTCGGCTCTACCGCACTGTGGAAACGACCAGTGGCATGCGCCTCGACCGCGGCACAGCCTTGTGGGGAAAGATCGAGCGAGTTAAGGCTTCAACAAACCAAGGGCCAGCCGCTCTGAGCGTGGTCTTCACCCGAGCACAGCTCAGGAATGGCCGCACGATTCCGGTGAAGGTAACGATCATCGGCGCTTATCCTGCGGACGAAGCGCAGCTGATCCTCGATGGAGACCAGACTATCCCGCCGGCTCCGCGGCACATCGGCGGCAGGGCCAGTTTCGTTCAGGAGCCGGGGGGTCTCAACCGCATCTCGCTGCACAGTGCAGTGAAGAACAGCGACTCGGCCACCTTCCGCAATAAGCGGGGCAACCTGAAACTCGAAGACGGCACTTTCCTGCAGATCGGAATTGCGTCCCGCCAGGGATAGGCTGCCGCGCCTGTCTTGTGAATGAGGAGGGCCCACTGCACGCGGGCCTTTCTATTCACATCCGCGCTCATGCGGCGTTTGCTCACGAATAGATGGAGACAGCAGGGATGAAGATGGGAATTCTCGCAATCGTTCTTGCGGTAGCATGGCCGGCCGTGGCGCAGGCACCGCTACCCAACGCGCCTGCGCCAGTCGTAGCCACGCCAGCCCAGGCAACGGGTGCGATTCCCGCGGCGCCGGCCGGTCTCCTGACACACCTGACACGCGAGGAAGCCGAGCGAATGGCCCTCCGCAATAATCCACGTATCCATGTGGTTCAGTTAATAGTGACGCCCCAGGAAGAGGCTGCCACGATCCAGGAGATCTTCGCGCACGCATCTCAGCTAAGCTGGATTGTTGCGCCAGAGAAGTGAGCGTAAGCGGCCGGCCGTTGCACGGAAATAGATGATGGAGGAGAACGTGAGATCCCCGGCTCAATCCCAAGGGCGCGGTCCGGCGCTCGCCTTCCTGCTGCTGCGGCTCACGCTTGGGCTCAACATCTGCATGCATGGGGTATCCCGAATCGCCGCAGGGCCAGCGGCATTTGCCACCTCGCTCATCCCCATGTTCCAAAAGACGCCCTTGCCTGCATGGAGCGTCCATGCGTTCGGACTCGCGCTCCCGTGGGCAGAGGCGATTCTGGGGTTTCTGCTCCTTCTCGGCTTCTGCACCAGGCTTGCGCTGGTCACCGGCTCGCTGCTCATCCTGGTCCTTACCTTCGGCACCGCCTTGCGGCAGGATTGGAGCACCGCCGGCGTTCAGCTGATCTATGCTGCCGTGTATGCTGCGCTGCTGGCTCTCGACCCCTGGAATGACTATTCCCTCGACCAGTTGTTGTCACATTCGCAGAGCCGGGTTGGCCCTTGAACAGCCGATATGCGACCCCTCGGCGCTTCTTCAGGCGAGGGACCAAGGGTAGTTGCGATCCTAATCTGCAACTACCCGAACGGTTATGCGTTCCAGCCGCCGTCGACGGTCAGGTTTTCGCCGTTGATGAATGCTGACTCCGGGTTAGCGAGGAATGCGACGGCAGAAGCAATCTCCTCGACCTTACCGAAGCGGCCAACGCTGGTCAGCTTCTTCATCACGTCCGAATACGGGCCGTCGGCAGGGCTCAGTTCAGTGTCAATCGGACCGGGTTGCACGCCATTGACGGTAATTCCGGTAGCTCCCAACTCTCGCGAGAGTCCGCGCGTGAAGCCGTGGACAGCAAATTTCGTTGCGATGTACATCGTTACGCCCGGAAGCGGCGCAGCCTCGCCGAAGCAGGATGCGATGTTGATAATCCTTCCCCACTTATGCGGGATCATGCGGCGCGCAGCGTCCTTCGACAACG
>Ga0335072_10009107_pt1 | contig 14359 bp, 13 predicted proteins | sample Lox_Sample_21_FD_206725 | JGI IMG/M metagenome (GOLD analysis project Ga0335072, IMG submission 206725) | Soil microbial communities from Loxahatchee National Wildlife Refuge, Florida, United States - Lox_Sample_2.1 | ecosystem: Environmental > Terrestrial > Soil > Wetlands | place: USA... | reverse complement strand
GCCGAGGAGCACAACGCCGACGTCATCGGCATGTCCGGCCTGCTCGTCAAGTCGACCGTGGTGATGCGGGACAACCTCGCCGAGCTGAACGCCCGCGGCCTCGCCAAGCGCTGGCCGGTGCTGCTCGGCGGGGCGGCGCTCACCCGCGCCTACGTCGAGCAGGACCTGGCCGCCCTGTTCGATGGCGAGGTCCGCTACGCGCGCGACGCGTTCGAGGGCCTGAAGCTGATGAACGCGGCCATGGCGGTCAAGCGCGGCGTCCCCGGCGCCGCCCTGCCCGCGCTCCGCGAGCGCCGCGTCGCCGCCCGGCCCGACCCCCGCGCCACCGCCCAGGACCGGTCGGCCGAGCCCGTCCCGCCGCACGCGCAGATCCGCTCGGAGGCCGTCGCCGTCGACAACCCGGTGCCCGAGCCGCCGTTCTGGGGCACCCAGGTGGTCAAGGGCCTGCAGCTGGCCGAGTACGGGGCGTACCTGGACGAGCGGGCCACCTTCATGGGCCAGTGGGGCCTCAAGCCGTCACGGAAGGAGGGCGGCCCGTCCTACGAGGACCTCGTGGAGACCGAGGGACGGCCGAGGCTCCGGATGTGGCTGGAGCGGGCCCAGACCGACGGGCTGCTGCAGGCCGCCGTCGTCTACGGGTACTTCCGCTGCGTCAGCGAGGGCAACGACCTGATCGTGCTGTCGGAGACCGGGGAGGAGCGGGAGCGGTTCACCTTCCCGCGCCAGCAGCGCGACGAGCGGCTGTGCCTGTCCGACTACTTCCGGCCGAGGTCGTCGGGGGAGACCGACGTCGTCTGCTTCCAGCTCGCCACCATGGGCCCGGCCGTGTCCGAGGCGACCGCCGAGCTGTTCGGTAAGAACGCCTACCGCGAGTACCTCGAGCTGCACGGCGTCTCCGTCCAGCTGACCGAGGCGCTGGCCGAGTACTGGCACGTGCGGGTCCGGCAGGAACTCGGCATCTCCGCCGCCGACCCGGCCGAGCTCGACGGGTTCTTCTCGGTCAAGTACCAGGGCGCCCGGTACTCGATCGGCTACCCGGCCTGCCCCGACCTGGCCGACCGGGCCAAGATCGCCCGGCTGCTGCAGCCGGAGCGGATCGGGGTCGAGCTCTCCGAGGAGATGCAGCTGCACCCCGAGCAGTCCACCGACGCGATCGTCGTCCACCACCCGGCTGCGAGATACTTCAGCGTGTGAACGTAACCGATGGTGCAGTTGGGCTCGGAGCGGTGCTGTTCGACATGGACGGGCTGCTCGTCGACACCGAGCCGCTCTGGTTCGAGGCGGAGACCGAGGTCATGGAGCGGCTCGGCGGGCCGTGGACCAAGCAGGACCAGGCGGCGCTGCTCGGCGGGTCGATGGACCGCTCGGTCGCCTACCTGCTGGCGCGGGCGGCCAGGCCCGCGCCGCCCGCGGACGTCGAGCGGTGGCTGATCGAGGGGATGCTCAGCCGGACCACGGCGGGCCGGGTCACGGTGCTGCCCGGCGCGGCCGAGCTGCTGGCCGAGGTGGCCGCCGCCGGCGTGCCTTACGCGCTCGTCACCGGCTCGCTGCGGCCGTTCGTGGAGGCCGTGCTCGCGGCCACCGGGTTCCGGTTCCCGGTGATCGTCTGCGGCGACGACGTCCCCGTCACCAAGCCCGACCCCGCTCCCTATCAGCTGGCGGCCAAGCTGCTCGAGTCCGACCCCGCCCGCTGCGTGGCCCTGGAGGACTCGCCCAACGGCGTTGCCTCCGCCGCCGCGGCCGGCTGCCTGGTGGTCGCCGCGCCGTCGTTCGTCGCCGTCCCGGCCGCCCCCCGCCGCCTCGTCGTCCGCTCGCTGTCCGACGTCACCCTCGGCACCCTCCGCGCCCTCGCGTCCGCGAACGCGTGACACCGTCAGGTAACGGCGGGAAGCGTGGCGCGCCGATCGCCGTTGACGTTCCGCGCACTACTCGAGATATGTCACGATGGAGGGAGCAGGGAGGCGTGTCATGAGCTATAGCAGCATCCCGTGGCTCTTGCTGACGGCGATACTCACGGCGCTCGGCCTGGTGCTGAGCTACGGCATCTTGCGGCGCAACGGCGTCCGGCCTGCGCTGCGCGTCGCGGCCGTGTCGCTGGTGCCGATCGCGGCCTACCTGACCGGGGCGACCGAGATGCTCTGGAAGATCGGGGTGGCGATCGGCCAGTTCGGCACCGGGTTCGCCTTCTCCACCACCAAGTGGGTCGGCATCGGGGTCACCGGGCTCGCGATCGCGCTCTTCCTCGCGGCCGGCGGCCGCGAGGCCCGCAGGGTCGCCAGAGACAAGCGCAAGGCCGCCCGGGGCAGGCAGGACGGCGAGGCCGGGGTTGCGGCCGCTGACGGCCGCCGTGACGCCCTGACGGGGAGCTCTGCGGCGGCGACCAGAGGGGTGCCAGCGACCCGGTCGGCGGTTCCCGCCACCCGCAAGGCCGAGGCGCCCGCCAAGGCCTCCCGCAAGGCCGCGCAGCCCGCCGACGACGATGACCTGAAGGACATCGAGGAGATCCTCCGCAAGCGCGGCATCTAGCCATCTAGACCCCGCCTGCCCGGTGTGTCCGGCCGCGGGCGTACACCCACGCCAGAAAACCCCAGGCTGAGCCCCGTTCCCCGCCTGACATGCCACAGTTTGCGGCGTTTGTCATGAATGTAACATCTTTGTTACCAAATGTGGCAAACAAGAACTTTTCTAGTCACAATCGGGCTACGACCCGCTTTTTGGTGTGGAATCCTCTCGGATTACCGCAGAATCTCTCGGTAGGTAGACAGTCATCGCTTGAGGGTCGGCCGACCGAACGGTCGGCCGACGGATGGCAGCCCGACCTCGACCTGAGCTGAGTAGACCAAGAGGAAGATGTCCATGCCTAGAGCTTCAAAGCGCGTCGCCACGCTGGCCGTCCTGGCCATCGCGGCCGGCGGCCTCGCCGCGTGCTCGAGCACGTCGAGCAACACCGGCTCGTCGACCCCGAACGCGTCGTCGACCAGCAGCGAGAAACCACAGTCCGGCGGGACGCTGAACATCGTCGCCGCCAGCGGCCCGGACCACATCGACACGGTGCCGGCCTACTACACCCCCGACTACGAGCTCGAGCGCGTGTACACCAGGCAGCTCGTGAGCTACCCGACCGTGCCCGCCGCGACGACCTCCAGCGCCGCCTGGACGACCGACACCACGCCGGTCCCCGACGCCGCGACCGAGGTGCCCACCGTGGCCAACGGCGGGATCACCGACGGCGGGACCGTCTACACGTTCCACATCAAGCAGGGCGTCGACTGGAACACCACGCCGGCCCGCCAGGTCACCTCCCAGGACTTCCTGCGCGAGTTCAAGGCGTTCTTCAACCCGGTCAGCCCGGTCGGCAACCCGGTGTACTACACCAGCACGATCAAGGGCATGCAGGCGTACGACACCGAGGAGACCGCGTACTTCGCGAACAAGACGCACCCGCCGACAGCCGCGAACATCGCCAACTTCCAGAACACGCACAGCATCGCGGGCATCTCGACGCCGAACTCGTCGACGATCCAGTTCACGCTGATGGCGCCGGCCAGCGACTTCATCTACATGCTGGCGATGCCGTTCGCCTCGGCCCGCCCGGTCGAGTACGACTCCTACGTGCCGAACTCGACCCAGCTCGACACGCACACGATCTCCGACGGCCCGTACCAGATCAGCTCGTACGTCGCGGGCAAGTCGATCACGTTCGTCCGCAACCCGGCCTGGAAGCAGTCCACCGACTCGCTGCGGCACGACTACCCGACCTCGATCGTGGAGACCCTCGGCGTCTCCTCGGCCCAGACCCAGCTGGCCGACATTCAGGCGGGCTCGCAGGACCTGACCAGTGACACCCCGGTCAACCCGTCGTCGGTCCCCGGCCTGGCCGCCTCCAAGGCGAGCAACTTCAACATCTGGCCGTGGTCGGACACGTTCCCGTACCTGATCTTCAACCTGCGCAGCCCGAACGTGAACGGCGCGATGCAGAACCTGCACGTCCGCCAGGCGGTCGAGTACGGCATCGACAAGATCGCCGTGGTCAAGGCGATGGGCGGCCCGCTCGTCGGCAACGTGATCAACACGGTCATCCCGCCCGGCAACAACGGCTACGTGAACTACAACCTGTACCCGGATGACAACGGGGCCGGCAACGTCGCCGCGTGCAAGTCGGCGCTGGCCGCGGGCGGGCACCCCAACGGCATCACGCTGAAGTACATGTACCCGAACGACTCGTCCAACACCCGGGTCTTCGAGGCCATCCAGGCCTCCCTGGCCCTCTGCGGGATCACCCTGCAGGGCGAGGGCGAGCCGGGCTCGTCGTTCTTCACCGACCTGGGCAACGCGCCGGAGAACAACAAGGCCGGCACCTGGGACATGGGCCAGCCGGGCTGGATCCCCGACTGGTTCGGCAACAACGGCCGCACCGTCATCCAGGCCCTCTTCCAGGGCCCGAACTGCGTGATCAACACGGTCAACTACGGCTGCTACGACAGCCCGGCCGTGAACTCGCTGATCACCCAGGCCGAGGGCGCGTCCACGCTGACCGCGGCGGGCAACGACTGGCACCAGGCGGACGAGGACATCATGAAGGACGCGGCGATCGTGCCCCTCATGAGCCAGACGTTCCCGACGATCGCCAGCACCCGGGTCCGGTCGGTGGAGCCGAACGGCACCACCTACCAGTCGGCCATGTTCTCGCCGAACATCGGCGACCCGGACATCGCCAACATCTGGCTCGCGAGCAGCAGCTGACGCTCGTTAGCAGGACGCGGTAGTTCAGGCGCGAACGCGCGGTCCGGCCGGCCCCACCCGTGGGCCGGCCGGACCGCGCATCGCCATGGCCAGAGGAAAAAACCAGTGACACTGCTTGAGGTAAAGGACCTGAACGTCAGCTTCCAGACCGCGGACGGCGTCGTCCGTGCGGTCCGGGGCGTGTCGTTCGACGTCGAGCCCGGGCGGACCCTCGGTATCGTCGGCGAGTCGGGCAGCGGCAAAACCGTGCTCACGCAGACGCTGCTCGGGCTGACCCCCGGCGCCGAGGTGCGGGGCAGCGCGATGTTCGAGGGCGAGAACCTGCTTGAGCTCCCCGACGACCAGCTGCGCAAGGTGCGCGGAGCGAAGATCTCGGTGATCTTCCAGGACCCGCTGACCAGCCTGCATCCGCTCTACAAGATCGGGTGGCAGATCTCGGAGATGATCCGGGCCCATGACCGGTCGGTCTCGAAGAAGGAAGCGGCGGCCCGATCGGTCGACCTGCTTCGCCGGGTCGGCATCCCCAAGCCGGATACCCGGGTCAACGACTACCCGCACCAGTTCTCCGGCGGCATGCGGCAGCGCGCGATGATCGCGATGGCCCTCGCCCTCGAGCCCAAGCTGATCATCGCCGACGAGCCCACCACGGCGCTCGACGCGACCGTCCAGGCCCAGATCCTCGACCTGCTGCTGCGGCTGCAGCAGGACCTGGGCACGGCGCTGATCATGATCACCCACGACCTCGGGGTGGTCGCCGACATCGCCGACGACGTCATGGTCATGTACGCGGGCCGGGCGGCCGAGAAGGCGCCCAAGCGGGACGTCTTCTACCACCCGCACCACCCGTACACCCTGGGGCTGCTCGAGTCGATCCCGTCGAGCTCGGCGGCCGGCGGCCGCCTCAAGCCGATCCCTGGATCGCCGCCCAGCCTCATCAACCTCCCGGCGGGCTGCAAGTTCCACCCCCGCTGCAGCTACGCGTTCGCCAAGTGCAGGACCGGCGACGACCCGGTGCTGCGCCCGATCGACGAGGGCGGCGTGCACGAGTCGGCCTGCTGGCTGCCGGCCACCTCGGCCGGCCTGTCGGCCGAGGCCGAGCAGCTGCGCAAGGAGACGGCGGCGCTCGGCCACGAGCCGGTTCCCGCCAAGGGTCAGCCGGTCGGCAGGCACCGCGCCCCCGACGGCGGCGCCGCCACGCCCGGCGCGGCCTCGAACAACGAGGGGAGCGTTGCCTGATGGCAACTGCGAACGGCACCGACGATAACGTCCTGGTCCGGGTCGAGAACGTCGTCAAGCACTTCCCGGTCAAGGCCGGGGGCTTCTTCAGGCACACGGTCGGGCAGGTGCACGCGGTCGACGACGTGTCGCTCGTCATCGAGCGGGGCAAGACGCTCGGCCTGGTCGGCGAGACCGGCAGCGGCAAGTCCACCCTCGCCCGCTGCGTGGCCGGGCTGATCCCGGTCACGGCGGGGAAGGTCTTCCTCAACGGCACCAACATCAGCGAGCTGTCGCGCGGCGCGATGCGACCGCTGCGCCGCGAGGTCCAGATGATCTTCCAGGACCCGTACAGCTCGCTGAACCCGAGGCGCCGGGTCGGCGCGATCATCGGCGACCCGTTCGCGATCCACAAGACCGCGACCGGCGCCGAGCGCAAGCGCATGGTGCAGGAGCTGATGGAGCGGGTCGGGCTCAACCCGGAGCACTTCAACCGGTTCCCGGCCGAGTTCTCCGGCGGCCAGCGGCAGCGGATCGGCGTCGCCCGGGCGCTCGCGCTGCGGCCCAAGCTGATCATCTGCGACGAGCCGGTCTCCGCGCTCGACGTGTCCATCCAGGCCCAGGTGCTGAACCTGCTGGCCGACCTGCAGACCGAGTACGGCCTCTCCTACCTGTTCATCGCCCACGACCTCGAGGTCGTCCGGCACGTGAGCGACAAGGTGGCGGTCATGTACCTGGGCCGGATCGGCGAGGCCGCGCCGGCCGACTCGCTCTACCGTCAGCCCCGCCACCCGTACACGGTCGCGCTGCTGTCGGCCGCCCCGGCCGCCGACCCGGACGCGGCCGCGGCCCGGCAGCGGGTCATCCTGGCGGGCGACGTGCCGTCTCCGATCGACCCGCCGGCCGGCTGCCGTTTCCACCCGCGCTGCCCCAAGGCCCAGGAGATCTGCGGTCGGGTGGAGCCGCCGCTGGTGACCCACGATGACCTCGGCCCCGCGGCCGGCCCGCCGGCCGGCTGGGGACCGGCCGATCCGGCCGGGGCGGGCGTGCCCGGAATCCCCGGCGGCGAGACGCACGTGACCGCCTGCCACTTCCCGGTCGTGCCGGGCGAGACCCTGGCCTCCGCCCGCACCCCCGCCATCGCCGCTGAGAGGGAGCCGGCATGAGCATCCAGTCCGAGCTCGAGTTCGACGCCCACCTGACCGAGGAGGCACAGCAGCAGGTCGGCGGCCAGGTCCAGGGCCGCACCCAGTGGCAGCTCACCTGGCGGCGGCTGCGCTCCGACCGGGTCTCGATGATCGCCCTGGCGGTCATCGTGATCATGGTCCTGCTGGCGATCCTGGCCCCGGCCGTCGCCGGGCTCACCCACCACTCGGTGAACATGGCCTACCCGGTCCAGGGCGAGAACGAGGACGGCAACCCGGTCGGGCCCGGTGTCAACGGGTTCATCCTCGGCACCGACTCGACCGGGCGCGACCTGCTCGTCCGCGTCTTGTACGGAGCGCGCATCTCGCTGTTCGTCGGCATCTTCACCACGCTGATCGCGACCGTGCTCGGGGTGTCGATCGGGCTCATCGCGGGCTACTTCGGCGGGGTCATCGACACCCTGCTGGCCCGGTTCACCGACGCCGTGCTCGCCTTCCCCTACATCGTGCTGGCGCTGGCGCTGGCGGCGGTGTACGGCCCGAGCCTGACGATCATCGTGGTGATGATCACGTTCTTCTCCTGGGCCGGCATCGCGCGCATCGTGCGCGGCCAGACCCTGTCGATTAAGGAGAAGGAGTACGTCGAGGCGGCCAGATCGCTCGGCGCCGGGCCATTCAGGATCATGTTCTTCGACATCCTGCCCAACCTGCTCGCGCCGGTCCTGGTCATCGCCACGCTCTACATCCCGAACGCGGTCGTCTTCGAGGCCACCCTCTCCTACCTCGGCCTTGGCGTGCAGGCGCCGACGCCGAGCTGGGGCAACATGCTGTCCGACGCGCAGAACTTCTACCAGGTCGCCTGGTGGTACCTGGTGTTCCCGGCGGCGGCGCTGCTGATCACCACGCTCGCGTTCAACCTGCTCGGCGACGGGATCAGGGACGCGATGGACCCGCGGACGGAGAAGCTGATCGCGGCCAGGCGGCTGCGGCGGCGGCTGACGCGGCGCACCATCAACAAGGGCAACAAGGAAGCGCTCGGCGGCGTCGTCGCCGGCGGGACGGCCGCGGACGAGTCCGGGAAGAGGGGCTGATACCAGATGGCTATCGTCGGTTACCTGATCAGGCGCCTGCTCACCGGGATCATCGTGGTCTGGCTGGTCGCCACGATCACGTTCTTCCTCTTCTTCGCCCGACCGGTCTACACGGTCGCCCGCCAGGTCGCCGGTCACGCGGCGACCCCGCAGGTCATCCAGGAGGCGATCAATAACCTCGGGCTCAACCAGCCGATCATGACCCAGTACTGGCATTTCCTCAACGGGCTGGTGCACGGGAACCTCGGGTACTCCTACTACACCGGGGAGTCCGTCGACATGATGCTGAAGCAGGACCTGCCGCCGACGATCTCGCTGGTCATCGGGGGCATGGTCATCTGGCTGATCGTCGGCCTCTCGGTCGGCATCATCAGCGCGACCCGGGCCAGGTCGGTGTTCGACCGGGTCTCGTCGGTCGGGGTGCTGATCGGCCTGTCGATGCCCGCCTTCGTGATCGGCGAGCTGCTGATCGGCTACGTGTTCCAGCCGCTGTACTCGCACAACATCCACATTTTCGACACCGGCTACGCCGGCATCACGTCCGGCATCGGCCCCTTCCTCCAGCACATGATCCTGCCCTGGATCACGCTGGCCGCGATCCAGGCCGCGGTCTACACCCGGCTCTCCCGAGGCCAGCTGCTCGAGGTCCTGGGCGAGGACTACATCCGCACCGCCCGGGCCAAGGGCCTGTCGGAGCGGACGGTGGTCTTCAAGCACGCGGTGCGGGCCGCCCTGACCCCGGTCCTCTCCCAGCTCGGCGTCGACATGGGCCAGCTGCTCGGCGGCGTGGTCGTGGTCGAGGCGGTGTTCGGGCTCGGCGGCATCGGCCAGATCTCGGTCGAGGCCGTCGACCAGGACAACCTGCCGGTCATCCTCGGGTTCGTGATCCTCGCCGCGATCTTCGTGGTGATCGCGAACATCGTCGTCGACCTGCTCTACGCGGCGCTTGACCCGCGGGTGCGCATAACGTGATGAAGTGACCGAACGCGAAACCCTCCGCCTGCACCCGCCAGTCATCTTCTGGTGGGTGTGGGTGGTGTTCGTTGCGGCCAACGTCGTCGACTACGCGGCCCAGGGGCTGCCCTCGGCCCGCTTCGGCGCGCTCCTGGCCGCCGTCCTGCTGCTGGTCACCGGCGTGGCCTACACGCTCGCGCTGCGGCCGAAGGTGATCGAGGACGGCGACGGGCTCACGGTGGTGAACCCGTTCCGTGTGCACCGCCTGCCCTGGCCGGCGATCGAATCGGTCGACACCGGCGAGTGGGTCCGCGTCCGCTACGCCCAGCCCGGCGCCACCCCCCGGGCGGTGCACTGCTGGGCGCTGTACGTGTCGACCCGGGCCCGGCGCAAGCTCGCCGTCGGCGCGCCGGCCCCGGCGGGCGTGCCCCGGGGGCTGCGCGGCCTGGTCGCCGCCGGGCCGGCCGGCGGCTACGGGCAGCCGTCGTCCCGGCTCCCCGAGGAGGCGCTGCGGCTGGCCTCCCTCCCGGTCAGCGCGGCGATCGCGGTCCGCCTGGACCTCCGGGCCGAGAAGGAGCGCAAGCGCGCGGCGGCGAACGGGGCCGAGGCGGCCACGGCCACCGCCGGCTGGTCCTGGACCGCCGTGGCGGCCGTCGCCGTGCCCGCCCTCACCCTGCTCGCCGTCGCCCTCGCCTAATCAAAAGATCAACACCGTTTTATCGAACGGTCCGTGCGTTCCTCCGCACCCTCAACGCACCCCCATCCCGCCCCACCCGCATCACGCGTACCCCGTTCGTCCGGGCACAGCGTCACCGTGTGTCGCTCGGGTCGCGGGCTGCCCCTAACTCCCCACGATGAGCCCCCAGGCTGCCACGACGGACCCTAAACGGAACACGATCACGCTCCCCAGCCGCGCGATAGCCCTGATCCAGCTCGCCGGGCATCTCAAGCACCGCACCGACAACATCGCGTGTGCCGCTCTTGACATCACCCGGCTCCGCCAGGACACCGGGTTCGAGCCGCAGTACGCCACCGTCCGCGCAGCCGCCGGCTACATCGCCTGGCTCAGGGCGGGCAACGACTAGGCGTTCTCGCGCACGAACACCCGCGACCCGAGCAGCAGGCACACCACCGCCAGGCCCGCGGCCACCAGCACGCCCTCGAGCATGATCGTGTTGGCGTAGTGGCCCGCGAAGGCCTCGCGCATCGCGTCGATGATGTAACGGAACGGGCTGACCCGGGCGACCCCCTGCAGCCAGCCCGGCGCGAGCGTCAGCGGCAGCATGATCCCCGACAGCAGCACCAGCGGCACGATGACCGAGTTCAGCATCGGCGCGAACGCGTCCTCGCTCTTGACCGTGAGGGCGGTCGCGTACGACACCGACGCCAGCCCGACGGCGACGAACACGATGAAGCCGAGGCTGATCAGCACCGCGCTGACCGGCGCCCGCAGCCCGAACGCGATGCCGACGAGCACCAGGATCACCGCCTGCACGACGAGCACCAGGGTGTCGCGGAGCACCCGGCCGCTCATCACCGCCAGCCGCGACACCGGCGTGACCCGGAACCGCTCGATCACCCCGCCGCGCCAGTCGGAGATGATGGCGAACCCGACGAACGTCGAGCCGAACAGCCCGAGCTGAATCAGCAGCCCGGGCACGAAGAACCGGTATGCCTCGGCCGCGCCGGCCGAGCCGGCCGCGTTGGAGCCGTTCAGCGCGCCGAGCGGCAGCCGGGTCAGCAGCGGCCCGAACAGGACCAGGTACAGCACCGGCTGGACCAGCGCGATCACCACCCAGGCCGGGTTGCGCAGGCTGAGCCGCAGCTCCCGCCGGAAGACGACCAGCGTGTCATGGATAAACGTCATGGCGGCTACTCCTTGCCCGCAGGGCGCGGGTCGTGCTGGTCCGGGGCGGCGCTGGGGGAGTCGTCCCGCAGCGAGCGCCCGGTCATGGTCAGGAACACGTCGTCCAGCGTCGGGCGGGACAGGTTAATCGAGTGCAGCGTGATGCCCGCGTCGTCGAGCACCCGCAGCAGCGACGGCAGCGCCTCGGCCCCGTTGACGACGTTCAGCCGCAGCCCGCCGTCGTCGGCGACGGCGACGTCGCCCACGATCGGCTGCCGGGCCAGCAGCTCGCGCGCCTTGTCGGCGGCGCCGTTGACCGCCAGCGTGACCACGTCGCCCGACACCTGGCGCTTGAGCTCGTCCGGGGTGCCGGACGCCACCGTCACGCCGTTGTCGATGATGAACACCCGGTCGCAGAGCGCGTCCGCCTCGTCCAGGTAGTGCGTGGTGAGGAACACGGTGGTGCCCAGGTCGGCCCGCAGCCCGCGGATGTGCTCCCACAGGTTCGACCGGCTCTGCGGGTCGAGCCCGGTGGTGGGCTCGTCAAGGAAGACCAGCGGGGGCTCGTGGACCAGGCCGAGCGCGATCTCCAGCCGCCGCCGCTGCCCGCCGGACAGGGTCTTCACCAGGCGTTTGTCGAGCCCGCCGAGGTCAAGCTGGCGGATCAGCGCCTCCGCCCGGGCGCCCGCTTCCGCCTTCGGGATCCGGTACAGCGCGGCCTGGTCGAGCAGTTCCTCGGAGACCAGGCACTCGGGGTCGGTGCCGCCCATCGTCTGCCCGATCGCCTGCGGCACATAGCCGATCCGGCGGCGCACCTCCAGCGGGTTGCGGCGCAGGTCGGCGCCCGCCACCGTGGCGGTGCCGGCGGTGGGCTCGAGCAGCGTGGTGAGCATCCGCAGGGTGGTGGTCTTGCCGGCCCCGTTCGGCCCGAGGAACCCGACGATCTCCCCCGGCTCGACCGTCAGATCGACCCCGCGGACCGCGTGCACGGTCCTTTTCCTGCTCGTGAAGGTCCGAGCGAGGCCCCTGGCCTCGATGATCGGCATGATCGTTGCTTCCCCTCGTGGGTCCTGATGGTGGCCTGACCAGTATCAAGTAATATCTCGACGCAATTCAAGTAGTATCGCGAATCAAGTTTCGGTCGTTTCGTCCGCCCTAGATGCGGACGAAGCGGGGGCGCCCGGCTCATCGGCCGGCCGCGCTTCGCTCGCGCCGTTCGGCAACAGGGCGGCGCGTGGCTGCGGCGCCGCCGCCAGCTCCGCGTCGAGCGCGTCGTGCCAGCGCACCTCGGTCTCGTAGTGCAGCACGCCGCGCCGCATGATCGCCGCCTGGAACACGCCCAGGTACCCCTTGGCGGTCAGGCGCTCGAGCTCGGCGGCGAGCTCGACCGCGCTGATCTCCAGCCGGCTCCTGCGCGCCCGGAGAGTGTCGCGGAGCTCGGCCTGGTCCATCTCCTCGGCCCCGAACGTCAGCGCCACGCCGAGGGCGTCGGGTCCGAACCCGGTGGGCTTGATCGCCTGCTCGCGCAGCGACTGCAGCTCGATCCGCCCGTCACCGGTGATCTCGTACACGGTCCTGGCCGGCCGCCGCCCCACCTGCTCGGTGCGGACGGTCTCGACCAGGCCCTCGCCCTCCATCGCCCGCAACTCCCGGTAGAGCGCACCGACCGACACCCCGCCCCACTCGCCCACGTTGGTGAGATCGGCCAGCCGCCGGATCTGGTGCCCGTGCTGTGGCCCGAAGCGCGCCAGCGTCCCGAGCGCCATCAGCCGCGTCAGATTCATGAGATTAGTATCATGAGACTAATCGCATGAAGTCAAGTCCGATTGAGCTCACGGCAGGAAGCGGCTACGCCTCCGCGACGACGGCCGGAGCGGCGCCATCGACCGGAGTCGTGACGCCCCCCGTCCGGGCCGGCATCGGCGGCAGCGTGCCGCCGAACGCCGGGCAGAGCGCCTTGTGCCGGCACCAGTCGCACAGCTTGCCCGGCCGGGGCCGGAAGTCGCCGGTCTCCCTGGCCCGCGAGATCGCCGCCCACAGCGCGTTGAGCTTCCGCTCGGTCGCCAGCAGGTCGGCCTCGTCGGGGGAGTAGCGCAGCACCTCGCCGTCACCCGACAGGTACATCAGCTGCAGCAGCCTCGGTATCACCCCGCGCAGCCGCCAGATCACCAGCGCGTAGAACTTCATCTGGAACAGCGCGCTCGCCTCGTAGGCCTCGAGCGGCACCCGGCCGGTCTTGTAGTCCACGATCCGCAGGTCGCCGGCCGGCGTCGCGTCGACCCGGTCAATGTAGCCGCGCAGCCTCAGCCCCGACGGCAGCTCGGTCTCCACGTACCACTCCCGCTCGGCGGGCTCGAGCCGCCGCGGGTCCTCAAGCTTGAAGTAGCCCCGCAGGGCCGAGGCGGCGTCGGCCACGAACCGCGTCCGCTCCTCCTCGTCGGTGATCAGCGCCGCCAGCAGCTCGTCGCCGGCGCAGAGCCGGGTCCACTCGGGGATCAGCATGTCCTGCGCGGCGGCCGGGGTCCGCCCGGCCGCGGGCAGGTCGAAGAGCCGTTCGAGGACGGCGTGCACCAGCGTGCCGCGGGCGGTCGCGGTGGTCGGCGGCTCGGGGATCCGGTCGATCACCCGGAACCGGTACAGCAGCGGGCAGGTCATGAAGTCGCCCGCCCGCGACGGCGACAGCGCCGACGGCGGGTCCCCCGCCGCCCCGAAGCCGGCCCCGTCGCCGGTGTCGATCGCCACATCCACCGCGTTGTCCACGTCCACAGGGCAACCGTAGGGCAGCCCACCGACATTCCGCAGCCAACCCGGCCGGCAGTTCGCAGCGAACCCGAAGCTCCCGGGTGACCCGCACCACCGCCGATTGCACGTAGCATCAGACTCGTGGCAAGTGGCCAGCAGGAGCAGCCGAAGCAGCGCGGTTCACGCCAGGGCGGCTTCGTCGTGGCGAAGCCGTTCGGCATCCCCGTGCACGTCTCCCCCTACTGGATCGTCATCGCCGCCGTCCTCGTCGCCGTCTACAGCACCGAGCTGTCGGGCCGGCTGCACGGCACCACCACCAGGTACCTGGTCGCCGCCGCGTTCGTGGTCCTGCTCTACGTCTCGGTGCTGGCGCACGAGCTCAGCCACGCGCTGGTGGCGCGCGGGTACCACCTCCCGGTCCGGCGGATCATGCTGTGGCCGATGGGCGGCGTCACCGAGATCGACCGGGAGGCGCCCACCCCCGGTCGCGAGTTCGCGATCGCCGCGGCCGGCCCAGGCCTGTCGCTGGTGCTGGCCGGGATCGGCTGGGGCCTCTACCAGGTCGCCCACACCGGGATCATCGGCGCGCTGGTCTGGATGCTGCTGTGGGCCAACGTCATCGT
>Ga0335072_10009106_pt1 | contig 14362 bp, 15 predicted proteins | sample Lox_Sample_21_FD_206725 | JGI IMG/M metagenome (GOLD analysis project Ga0335072, IMG submission 206725) | Soil microbial communities from Loxahatchee National Wildlife Refuge, Florida, United States - Lox_Sample_2.1 | ecosystem: Environmental > Terrestrial > Soil > Wetlands | place: USA... | reverse complement strand
CTAGGCGTGTGCGTAATGATAACTTCAGCTCTACTACGTACAGAGACTGAACGCTGGAGAGAGGAAGTTGCCATCTCTCGTCCAGCGTGGTCTTATCTACGGGCTCTTGGCAGGCTTGGCGTGACACTAATCGACGAGCAGCCAGTCATCTGGATAACTATCACTGGCCGGGAGAGCGCTTCCTTCGCTCTGAAAGGGCGACCCAGTAGTAGATGAGGGACTCTGCCCTGTCTCAAGCTCTGACAGGCTGTCTCCAACCTTACCTGTTATACTCCGCTCTCTGCCGAGTTCTATTAGATGGCGTACGCAACTTAGGTCGTCTGATGTAATTGCAGCATTGAATCCAGTTCCTTCTGAGCCCGCTAAAGACGAGTCCTGGCGTGGGCCAACCTGTGAAGGGGATTTGACGGTGGTCAAATCGCCAACTTGGGTCAAACGCCGGCATTCTGACGTATGTGCATCGGCAGAGTCTTCGTTTCTGGCCACAGCTTGATGGTCAATCAAAATTGACATGATCTCAGAGGATTCTGGTTGGGGCCCATGGCGTAAAACATCCAGCTCCCCTGCATCTAGACTTTTCGAGTCGGCACCCGCCTCGAGAAGGAGCTTCAGCATATTGGGACTTGCATTAGCGACCGTAATTTCCAAAAGGCTCTTGTTGAGGGGGTAACGCAGTCCCACCTTCGCTCCCATTTGGAGGTATGTCTTTCCCGCATTGTCAAGGTCATAAAGGCAACAGATCCAGAGCCCCAGATTAACTCTCAACTCCTGAAACGCCCCTATAGAGCGTGGGGGTGCTCTTGGGTGGGCAATAGCAGACTGGATTGCTTCATCGAGCATTGACGGCAGGTACTCACTATCGCCTTGTGCGATACGAAAATGCTCGTGCCAAAACGCGGTTGAGTAGCGTCTGAGTCGGCAGCATTCGACTTCTTCTGTGAGCAAGGTATTGGCCGAAATCCACGGCCGAAATAAACTCTGGGGATGCAGGCATCGCAGATGGTCCATGCAGAATGTGGCAATCATCTCGTGGACTTTGGAAGGCTTGCATGGATTCAGAAAGGAACTTTCAGTGTGCAGAACCAGATTCTTGACCTCGTGGTCGCAGAACTCCACGAAGCCTTTTTCGTCAGCTCGGAGAAGGCCTCGGCAAAGCCTGATAAGGTCATCGGTTGTTTTGAGCATCACCTTACCCCATTGACTATAGCTTCGCTTAACCTTGGAGGCGGCTGGTTTCGAGGCCAGTGCCACGAAGAGCTCATCGAATTTCAATGGTTGGAAGGAGAACGCGATCCAACGAAGCGCATTTAAGAGAAGAGATGCTCTTGCGGTGTTCTCCCCATCAAACGTATTAGGTTCCAGATACCCTGAGAAGAAAAATTGACTCTCGAGCTTCTCACGAATACCAGGGGTTTGAGGAATCGGATTCACAGCGACGCACGAAGCGGTATCGCCTTCCAGGAGGTCAATGATTGACCACGAAACACAGTCTTGATACTCTTGTGAGTGACACCAGATGTCCCTTTGCCTTCGCCCCATCTTCGACAGATTGGATATGCTTGGAAGCCATGCAACCGCCGGGCACGAGTGGTTCGTCGTTCCGTTGTGGTTTGTCCTCGGCAAAATATGGATTTGAATGCTTTGTCGAACAGCCTTTGTTAAAGCAAGTGTGCATGATTGGTACAGAGACCACCTTTGAGATCGAACATTTGGTCGTCTGGCTCTAGATGCGTTTTGGCTTTTGCTGTTGTCACTTTTGGAGTGACTTGCTTGTCTGCCGTCGAGACACCCCGGAGCCCAATCTGACGAGTCTAATATGAGGAGGCCTGAAATTCGGTCATTCAGCCATGATGAAGACATCCTTAGTAAGGCCTTTTCTAGGAAAGTAATGTGGTATATCGAACAAACAAGGAGAAGGCGACTATACTGTGCGTTGTGCCTCAGGTCCAGCCACAAATCGTGGATAATCTGTTCCGAAAATGGCTCGTCCTCAAGATGTGCGTCGCGTGGCCCTCCTGCGTCGTCTACCTTTAGGTCGCGGTAGACTCCGATTCCCTGGAGCACTTGGTGGACGTCCGTTAAAGACTGTCTGGCCGCATCCTGACCTGCGATAGTCTTGGTAACAAAATGGATCCTAACAAATCAGATGAGCCTCGAATCATTGCGTTCGTCTCTGACACTTACTCTACTGAGGAGCCCATTGCAGATTTTGCCTTCCAAGCCTCTAGCACTCTTTTGCCGTATTCAAGATCGCCATTTTGTCCCTCACGTTGAGTCCCGCAGCCCTCGCGGCGGCTCTTTTCATTTTGAATTCCTTGCAGTAGACTGTCGACCGAGGCGACGCGAAACGTCTTGTGCACCTGGCGACGGCTCTTATCCTGCTGCAGAACAGTCGTTTGCATGGAGAATTCGTTTCGCTCCGCACTTTCGCTGGTTTCAAGCCCCGGTACTCGAATTTTTGCCCATCCTCCAGACGTAGCACTGTCGGACTTGCTCCCTGAATGCAGCTCAACATCAGATATCTCCATTGTGTCTGATCTTTCCGATCCTTCGGTCTCAGAGACTTCAGGCAAAGCAGTGCGATGCCTGGTCCAGCACTGGTGGGCAGTCTTCGGTGACGAAATGTGTGTAGAGTCCTCGGTAGTGAATCGATGTGGATGCCCGCAATTCTTGTCTTCGACATTCAGCCTGTAGTTTGCCGAGGTTGATGGAGGCCCGAGGGAACTGTCGTTGCTCGAGGCTGCAGAGCGTCTCACTTTGGCACGCCCTCTACCCCTACGCCAGCCTCTCTGGTCAGCCCTTTTAAATTTCCATTCTTTGACCTCTCGAACCCTGCGATTTCTGGAATTTGTCATCAGAGAAGTCCCGCAGCCATCATAAACAGTGCCCAGGCTTTCCTACCTAATATCCAGGCCATATGGTTTGCTGGTTGACTTGGAAGTTTCGACTAGGCTGTCCCTTAGTCCGTCCCAGTCATAAGACATGGTGATCGAGTTCGTCCTCTCTCCCCGTGAGTGTCGCGTACAGGAAAGAAGATACTTGAGGACGCATTGTTGTTCAGAAGCACCTCGTATGCCATGACATATAGGTATATTTGTACTCCTGGCAGAGGCGTCGTAATTCGTTGAGGCTGAAGGAAACCGGAAAGCACAGGTTTACGAACGCACACTTGTGCTTTCTTAACAAGGGTGTGCCACAGGTCTCGATGCAATTGGCCGTCCCAGCCTAGCGCTTGCCGGGGGAAGACCCTTGTTGTTAGGCGCTAAGAATAAGTGCAGTTGGACAGTATCCTTCTTGCCTTGCTTGGCAGCTTAGCAACCCAACTGCAATGACGGTCAGATAGACCCAACCAAAGCTTTCTACACTACGTAAGACGTGGCACCTGTCTTTCCACGGCCTCGTGTAACCTGTTACCCTTCTAGGAGTACGGTTGAGACTTCGTGGCTTTATTCAGACGTTACATGACCCAGACATCCTGTCAGACTTTTGGATTGTGAAACGAGTGTGGTGAGATGGATGATTCCTTTAGTACTGTACAAGCCTGTGGATCTCTGAGTTATCGCCTCTAGGCGCACCTAGGCTCCAGTAGGCTCCTATTGACACTGTTAGGCAGCAGGTCTGACACATCCTCAGAGTAACGGTTAAGTGTTTTGAGGATAAAAGGTCCAATCTTAGGTTTACTAAGTTCTCAGCGAAAGTGAGACCCACCGGAGGGGGTGCTGAGACTTCTACGGCCCCGATCCTTCTTTGCCAACTTGTTTCGTGATACATTTGCTAGGACACGATGAAAATGTGGAATTTGTTGTGGAGTCATAACCCGTACAGCGCACCGGTTAGTGACGGATGACCGGGGGACCGGGGCCATTCAGGTTGATGACTTGCTCTTCGCAAACTTCAGGGTCTGGCAAGCCCGGGATCAGCTTGCCAATCAGCTCGCCAACCATCTCGGTCATCTGTCGTGCGACGTTGCGACGAAGCTTCGCTATGAACAGCCGTACATGTTACCCCAAAGCGTCCCAGCCAGTTGTACACTCCTTCATCTCTATTTACTCTAAATGCTCTAGAAATGTTGCAGCTCAAAGTCAAACTGAATATGAACATTTATTCCGCCCGTGTCCAAAGTTCCTCCCACCGAGACTCTCAAGCAATTTACCGTTTCCACCTCGTTCTGAGAATGACATACCACCCAGATATGCTCCCGGTGATTTTCTTACGTTACCTATGTCTGTCTTCCTATGTTGGAATTTCCGGGCCCAGCCAATGCACGTTCTTCAAAGTACTAGCAATCTGCGCATAAACAGTTCACCGTAGAGACCAGAGAATGACACATTCGCTTCGTAAAGTGCTTAACACCGCCTAAATTCCGAGCAATGTCAGTTATCACCTTCCTGCACAGAGATTCCGTTCAGGAAGATCGATAGCGTGCCAGCGTTGTCCATCTGCATTTTCGGTATCGATCAGCCACGTACGCAAGGATAATACCTTTAGCAACCCAGCACTGCAACTGATCACATAGAAGGCTCGCGTACAAAGTACTGTCCAAGCCTTGCTGGCCGTGAATCCAGGAAGGCCCAAGAATAGGTGGAAGAGATGCCTCTGACGGTTCCCGCGGCCGTCAGGTGCTGAAATATAGTAATGTGGAAGCTCACCCGCGTGCAGCTAAATGTTCAAAGTAGAGCCATCCCAATTGGAAGGCTCTGGCAGGTTGATACTGGATTCTCCATGTCCTCTCCATCTATCTTGTATAAGATTTTCGAATTCCTCATCATCCCATGTATAACCAGGAGTCGGCACAGCGGTAGAGCCTGTGGTAGGCCATGGAGGGCACTGTGGTTGTGGACTACCCGGATGTTCTGGGAACGAAGGTGCTTGTCTTGGCTCGATTTCCGAAGAATGGCCTGGTCGTGTGGCATTAAGAGGGAATTGGGTTGGATTTGCTGCGTGAGTCGCAGAACCGAGAAGGAGATGGAGAATTTCGGTATGGCGATTTTCCTTGGCTACTCGAACTGCCTCGTTCTTCTCGAGTAGCGTGAATTCGCCCGGTTTCCCATTGTACTCCAAAAGTACTTTACAAAGTTCGAAATGATTTCGCGCAGCTGCCAGGTAAAGAGCGCCATGGCCATCAATAACATCGCGGTCGTAGGGAGAGACGTCCCTTAATATGAGGAACTCGACGATCTCGCGGCTTCCACCAAAACAGGCAATAGCCATGATTGAGCGACTCTGGGAATCTCGATGCTCATGGTGCTCATGGCCCATACCCATGTCCCAAAGAATTTGAAAGGAATTGTAGTCGCCGTGGTAGGCAGCGACCATCAGGGGTGTATTGCCAAAGATATCTCGGGCCTCGAGAAGCTCAGGAGTAAGACGGATGCCACGCAGAAATTCGGTTTGTGATGTTGCGGCAGCAAGATGAACAGCATTTCGGAGGAGATGATCTGTTGCCTGGAGAGATTGGTCTGGAATGACTTGCGGCTGATTTGTGGAGCATCGATAATTCAGCGCAATATGAAGGGGCGGGCAAAGTTCGTCGGTTGTGAAGATGTTGAACGCTTGTTGAACCACTGGTGGCAACTTCAACATGTCAAAGGTAGACCTCATTCGTTTCGATGTATCGCTCAAGGACAACGGGTCCACCAGTTGCGAAGCCACCTCTAGGTCGTGCTTGGCCAAGATTTGGCACAAACGCCTTGCTTCTGCGGGATTCCCTTGTTCGATAGAAATCGTAAGAAGTCTACCACCAACATTATTGTAGATTGCATTGATGTCACCAAGTCTCTTATCATCCTGTGGTAGGTAGCTTCTTGTTGCCTCGAGAAAGGTTTCGATGATTGTCGATACCCGCAGGAGACTAGTTTCGGCATGGTGCAGGTCTAAGAGGTCCAGTATTGCTTGCAGTTCAGATAAATGCAGAGTGAAAAGTTGGATGCAAAACCTGAGTGTACAGCTGAGAGCCAAGCAGGGCGAGCATTTACAAATCTCCGAATGGCTTCGTATAGGTAGAAAAGACTCTGGGCCGATAGCTTGTCGGTCGTCATCGAATTTTTGAAATAGTTCACGAACATTTCCAAGGATTCCGAGTCTACAAAGAAAGAACGATTAGCGAGGAGCATAGCAAGCGGAAGTTTAGGTGCAGTTTCTACCTACTTTGAAGCGACAAGTCTCAGTTGATTATCGACGGAATCAGCATTAATCTGGTTGCTCGTGGCGCATCTTGCGGTTGTCGAGCTTGTGATCAAGCGAAAGTTCGAGCCTGAGAGTGAACGACCGGGTGGCCTGGCGGTCGAGGATCTAGAAGGCGTCCCGTCTTGCCGGATCCCTGGTGTGGGTGCCTTGGATGTTTTTCTTGGAGCACGTGAGGACAACCCTGCGGTGTATGACGACGCCGGGGCTTGGTTAAGGTTGGGAGCCGCGACGGTTAGCTTCGGCGGGCAGGCTACCTTGGGGCCACACGGAAGTCCCAGCTTTTGGCACTCAAAGCATCTCTCCTGGATTGACGTGTTTCTGTCGCACGGTTTGCACTGCTGCTGAGTTAGACTGAAAGAGCGTATGGATGAGCGATGAAGAGAGTGAGTTGTTAACACAGAATGAGGCGCTTGACCGGCCACTTACCTTGACTTTTCTGTTTCTGCAGGATTCACACTTCAAAATTTTGGGGCGCTTCGGGCTGGGTGGCAGGCTAGTCGCAGGAAGGTCTGGGGTGCCTAAGGTTTGCATCATTTTTTCAAAACGGCTGCAAACGGTCGTATACCGAAGGCAACAGGATCACGTTTTAGCAACCTGTCTACCTTCAGGGAGAATGAAGAGGCTCGAAACTTGCCACGACGGAAGCAAATAACGACTTGAAGTGTTTCAACGATTCATCCGCCGAATTGTGTGTCTGTGAGCCTGGGAAAATGCGCCCTGGCTGCAAAGCCCCCATCCCAATCGCGTGTACCTTGACTGGGCTGAGCACACGAGTCCATCGGTTGCGTCATTCGCTGGCCTTTACCTTCGTTGTCCAGCAATCAATCAAGCATGCGAAATGCTAAAGTTGCAGGCTCAGCGAAGACAGTCGCAAGCCAATCGCACGGCGTAATTGTCCAAGCACAACATGTTCCTGGCGAGGTGTATGCCGAACAGAGGGCGTGATTGGCCGCTCGCACGTCTCCGAGTCCCCGACCAGCCCATAAGCAGCCTTGCTGATCCCAAGCCAATCACTTTCGGTACAGTCGATTATATCCTTCCGGTTCTGGCGCGTCACCCGCCGCCGGATTCTTTACTGATCCCAGGCTGTCGAAATTATTGCAATCCAGAATTCGCTACGTAGCTTACTTTGTTTTATACGCAGCCTTGCTACACTCTTCTGGTGCAGTTTAGTGGTGATTCTGGTGGAAAGAAATCGTCATCTTATTCCGTGGTCTGGAAAATGCTGCATTGCCCTTGATCGATCGACTTCCCAGTCTTGGGCAGGCATCTTGGGATCATTGTCCGTTTCACGGCCAAGCACCACAAAGACAAGCCGAAAAGCAATCAACCGCTCCCGTACCATCAGACCACCGCTGGTGAGGTTCCTTTGACCAACCTTGGTCTCTTTCACGAGCGGAGGCATCAATGTTCCAGAAAAGTATAGACTAAAGTGGTTGCTAGCATTTCTAATGATAGCCGGAGCCAAGGTCGATCAGCTATCGGCCCTGGCTCATGGGAACACTCCCTGGCTTCACATGGCCAGAGATGCTCGCTGCCAAGAGTCTGCATTGGAAGCAGTAATACGAAGGGACCATGGACCTCTTCCCGGGATTTTGGGGGAACCGGCCATTGAAAACAGATATCTGCAATGTACGAGCTCATCCTTCAACCAGCAGTGTCTTGCAGCTGCGGAATCCTGTTGGTATACTCAAAAGATGTCAATCACGATGCAGGCTGCGTGCGGCCTTGAAGCAAGACGATATATTGGGGCAGCGGGGCCGCTCGTCTGGTGCAGTCAGGCACAATTTTGGTTCGAGAATTACGAACTAGATCAACGGGGCGGGGCCTCACAGAATCGCGACGCTCTGAAGTGCGACATTAAGGCTCTAGGAAGGTCGCCGGCAGAGCTGTGTCACAACGCACTACCCATTTCTGTGAAAGTTCCGGATTGCGCTCTTGATTCACTATCATTTCCTGCTCCCAACCGTGTTACTAGCCATAAGCTTTGTGACAGTGGCCCTTCACCAGCTGGCCAGGATTTGGATCATGACAAAATATCCCAGTGTCCGTCGCTAGTTTCTGATAGTGAAGACGAGCTCGAATATAGCGATTTTGGAGCCGAAAATGGGCGTACCTGGTACGCCTCAGAATACGATGAAGGGTCTTTGGCCATAGCGAGCACTCTGACGGCTTACTTGGTCGTCCATTACGAAAGAAACGCCAGTGGCTCGAAGGATCTGCGCCAAAGCCATACTCAGGACACAGGCTCGGAAGGCCATAGTACGCGACACTCTCGGGATGACCATTCCAGCTGTTCTTCCAGAACTACCCCAGCCGGGAAACGTGACTGCCATTGCAGTGGCGATCAGAAGTCAGCGGACGGTTCTGGAGACAACGGTCGCAAGCGGCAAAAGCGCGTTCCACACTCCACAGACGACAGAGTCCATGGAGCAGGCCGTCTCTTAGCATGTCCGTTTTATAAGTATGACCGTCGGAGGTATTCCGAGTTCAACCATCTTGAGAGGGAGTACCGTGGTTGCTCCAGTGTCTATATGACCAGCATACCTCGACTCAAGTAAGAAGCTCCCACGACTCTCTGTTTCGGTTTGAAAGGGAGGCTGCTAACATTAGTGATCATCCAGACAGCATCTCTATAGAGTTCACGCTCAACCAGAAAATTATTGCAGCAGTTGTTATGAGGTGTTTGACAACAGAAGCAAACTTGATTCCCATATCAGACAGCGGCCGCCTTGTGAAATTGCAACACCTATGTTCACAGAGAAGATAACGGACCAGCAGTTCATCCAGCTGAAAAAGAAGCAATATGGGAAAACGACGGCCGAGAATTGGTATTCTATCTTCAAAATTCTGTTTCCCAAGACGCAGCTTCCGGAATCTCCATGTAAGTTTCTATTCACCCAGGATACCCCGTCCTATGCTACGCTGACGCGGGTTACCAGATCTCGAAGACTCTCAACAAGTCGGAGTCAGAAGTTACCTTAGCCTTTATCAGGAACTTATACAACCACGCCTCATGCAAGAGCTAGGCCTTGATGAGGAAGGTCGACAGGCCGTAAATTCTGTTCTTGAGCAATCAACCTCACAGGTTCTTCAGCACCTCGCACAGGAAAGAGTGCCTCGAGCTATGGAAGGTCCCAACCAAGAACTTCCCCCGCAAAGTGGTTGCACTCCATATCTGACGAATCAGCTACACGATTCCGACTACATAGATACCAGCACTCATACAAGCAATTCCTCTAACACGCCAGAGCTCTCTCTAACTGGAACGTGGTGCCAGGGGTCGTACGAGGCTGCCAATTCTCTTCAACATTCAACAATCGACAACGCAATACCGTCAGAGAATTTCAGCGCTAATTCGTCATGGTTCGTTCCTCCGACTCAGTCTTATCACGACATATTTGTGGGGCCAGCAGAAAACGGTCTGGACATATCCCAGGATCTTGCACAGTACACACAGTTGCGTTTCGACTCACAGGATCTTTTGGATGATGCTCCTATGCCTGCAATCGCGTATCTGAACTGAATAATGTCGAAACTTGTCAGACATTTCGAGGTGCGGGCCCAGTTTGGGTCTTCAGAGTCCTCCCGAAACCTCCGGACGAAAATTCAGAGATTTGCACAATGTCGTGCAAATCGGAAGACCTTGAGGCCTTTGGGTCTATCTATGCGGTGAACCTTATCTTCGAATCCATTATGCACCCAAATTAGTCGCTTTCAATTCAAAGCGAGACGAGAGTAGAAATCCGTTGCTAGTCCTTCGAAAGCTGTCCTGGAGGCTGTTTACGATGGGAGGGATTTTCTTGCACTTCGTCTCTATTAGCTTCAACTTTAACGATATAACGTGGATAGCATGCCAAACCCACAGCTCCCTTTTTCAAATGGGCATCGCCGAATACTGACAAGCTGCCTTGGGCATGGATGGGTAAGAATGACTTTGCCACATCGGGGCTCCCTATCACATCTGCGTCTGTCACAACTGCATGCAGCCCACCCATATATGAATGTTGGGCTGGAACGCTGGTAGCCGCTTGCTTCAAGGCAGGCTATGCTGATGAATGGGGCCAAGTACGTAGACTGAATGTCACTAGCCCAGGCCCAGCTGGGTGATGTATTCTAGAGACTAGAAAGCACAAGCACGGCAGTCAGAATTACAACCCTTTTCTCTTTTCCGGCTCTTGGGTGGACGATTCCTTCCCATGCAAGAGCGATATTGTAGACACTGGGTACGTGTTGTCTAGCAGGTTTGATTGTGATTGTGACTAGCCTGGATCGGAATCTGATGCTACCATCTGTTGTAGCTGAAGCACAGCGAGCTCCACCAATCCACCACCACGCGCTTTGGCCTCTTGAGTGCATATCGATGGCGGGCTCTTACGGACCAACTCAATGATTCTCTCGTGCAAGATTCTTTCCACTACTGGTCCGTTTCAATATTGGTACGATTGCAAGGGCAGGTTTTGTTCGACTAGTTCACCAAAGTACCTGAGATGGGTCGACGGCTCGGCAACATGTTGAAGGCTTGGTCCGTTAGCAGGCCCGATAGTTCGACGAGGCAGAGGGATCGAAGCAGAATAACGGCGTTCCTGGTTGACCTGGTTGGTCGTCGAGGTTATGATCTGGAAGGATTGAAGCAGGGGCACGCGAACATCAAGGGCAAATTGATCCTACAGGACCGGCTCGAGGTGGTCAGTATGGCCGAGCTGTCGCCTGAGATTGAGAAGATGGCGCACGATTTCAACCTGCCTCAGCCGATTAAAGGTGAGCAACATTCTCGAATCTGCTTCCATCATCAACTGACCCAACCAAATCTCTAGGGGCGCGGGCATACCTTTTCCATTCCGTCGTGCATAATTGGTGTGACTCTGAATGCGGCCGCATCCTCAAGCAGCTCGTGCCAGCAATGACAAGGGGCCCCTCGAAAGTCCTCATCAACGAGTTCATCCTCCGTGGCAAGGGCACGCATTGGATGGCCACCTGCCTCGACTGGGAGCTCATGTGCTGCCTGTCTACGCGACAGCGAATGGCCGATTAGTTCAAGCGCGTTGTCGAGTCCGCTGATCTGAAGATAGTTGGGCATCTTCAAGCATCCGCAAGGCTAGCTTGATCGAGGCTGAGATGGCTGGACTGAAGGGGCTGGAGAGTCTGCTGTGCATTGTTGTGAATATATAGGTCGCTATCGATGACGATAGATCACTTCCACTAGTTGATCAATTCACAGGTCGTTTGCATTCAGCAGGCTTTAAATGGGGTTTCAATCAGAAGAATCTGGAATTGAAGAGGCCTGTTAACCGTGAAGGAGGTCTTTTACCTCACAATCAGATTAGCTGTTTAGAGCAGTCCTATAGAGGTGAAATGCGGTGGCTGCTATCTAAATGCGGCTTCTCAACCTGATGGCACGACCTGCGCATGGGTACCAATCTGTCGTTTCAGCATTTTCTCTCGCTTCTTCGCACCCTTCATAGACCTCCTTGGTCGCGCTGCGTTGATTGCTTTGCGCTTCTGTCTGGTATTTCGTCCTTCATTCCACAAGAGCCACGCTCCCATGCACCTCCGCTGTCCCACATGCTTTCCTTCTGGAGTGAAGACCTCAACAATGGGTCTTGGAAACCCGTCATCTTCGGATTTCTCTGGCTTGTCACCCTCACGTCGCTCTTGTGTAACGGAAGGCTCGTCAAGATGACTCAATGCATCTCCACCTTCTGACTGACGTGACGTTATGACCTCTGGGGTGCGTCGCCTCCGCTTTCTGACCTGACAGACCAACTCCACCCATCCAACGCCTTCGAGTAAAATATCTGTGGCAAAGACCCGAAACGGCAGTTGCTCTACTTTGACACCAGCCCTGATAACTGGTCCTGCTCGCCCTTTGGTAACATCGGTATCAAGCCGGAATATGCCAGCTGAAGTCATGCTCTCGCCTGCGCCATCCCGGAGAATGGTCTTGATGCCACTTTCGCGTTGCTGCAATTGAGTACCAATTGCTTTTTCAGTGGCCGTAACATGTGCAGAAATGGGTACAAACGGGTAAGCCAACACTACCGTATCCTGCTCAGTGTCATTGAAGACTGGAGTAATTCGGACAAGGCCTCCGCCAAGTAAAAGCGATTGACCTGGCTTGATGTTGTGCTGTATTACTGTTGGACGATGCGTCATGACGAGATCCAGTTTATGCTCCGGTGAGACGTAGCTATCGAGGTTTCCTCGAGCCAGACCTGGAAGGTCAATAAGTTCGCCCTTGTTGTTTCCGAAAGGTAGGCGGATGGGCGATGCAGTTGTGCCTGGTAAGGAGGAGATCAGGGGCAGAACTGGGTAAGGAGTTTCAGGTTGTGGCGGTGGAAGTAAAGACGTTTCTGAGAGAAGCCCTAGTTTGTTGTCTGACTGCCCAGATGTATTTTCACCGCCTAGGGATGGTGTCCTGCTGTGGACTTCTTGCTCTAAGTCTGCATAGGAGGGTGTACGATCGGAAGATCCTTTTAGGAAAAGAACTTCGAACAGGTTCGATTTTCCAACGTTGACTTTGCCGACCATCCAGCTGCCGCCACCACGCTTCCAGATGCTTTCCTTGATATCTGTTGTCCACCAGCCGCGTTTAGAGGAGACTAGGTGCACGTTCCCAAGCCTGATATCTTTCGCAGACCTTCCAAGCGCCGTTCGGAGAACAGATGAGAAATATGGCATTAGAGAATCCACCATTTCTTTGGTCGGTCCTAAAAGGTCTGATCTTGTGATGATGAATGATATCGTTGGTCTCTTAGAGAATTTGTGTTGCGAACGTCGATTTTGAGTCCGAGGCTGCACCAAAGAGAGCCGACTGTGAATGGAAGGTATGAGCGACAGAGGAAAATCGGCAGCATCAAGGACATGGTAAACATGATTTTGGCGAAAAGGAGATTCGGCAATCGAATCAGCGAGAGATTCGATAGAAGGGTGAGCGATAGGAACTCCACGGGAGTTGTAGATCAGGTCATGGCACCGGTCACAAAGTGGAAGTGGTGCAGTGCCAACTTCGGGAGAGCTGTCACGACCAGGCTCAGCGGTGTGCGAGGGCTGCGCAAGTTCAAGACCTTGCTTCCCTTCGAGAGCGCTTGCATCGTCCAACTGAGTCTCAGGCGCCTCGTTACGCTCTTCCAGCTTTTGTACATCCTCCACAGTGTGTGATTTGCCTTGGCGGAGATATGTTCTCACCGCTTTCCTACTCCGGGTATAGAAGCCTGCTTCGCCCTTGTGGGCCTCCTGAGTGAGTGCGCCGCAGCCTGGACACGAGGTCGGAAGCGACAGTCGGCTATCATTTTGCCTCGCGTCGGGCAATGGAGTAGGTTCCTCGGCCTCTACTTTGACAGGTAGAAAGCGTTCCCCTTGGCTTTTTAGAGATGCTGTATTCTCGATGAAAGGCTGATATTCAGCAAACTTGTGTATGGGGCCATTATCGAAGCTCACGGCCCGATGAGAGGTGGTACTGATTGCCTGTCGATGGGCAACTCGTCGTAGTAGTGTTTTCGCAGGGGTGACATTGGGTCTGAGCAGACTCAGGTGAGTACGCTGAGTCAAGATGCAGATATCATGGGGACTGACACGCATCACCTTGCTCGACTGTCAGAGTCGTGCTGACATTTGATCGCGATTGAGAGAAATTATCCAGGAGCGCCTGCACTTGTAACCCAGTCGGGTAAGTACTTGCGTCTGCCAAGCCTGCGGAGGCTAGAATTGAGGAATCCATCATTTCTGGTTTTAGCGCGGAATGGCCACAACACCAAAATCCGCTCACATCACCACATTTTGGTGACGCGACCGGGCAATAATATGGACATCATTCTATGGGATCTAGAATGATGAAGCCGACATAACCATTACTCAGAGTTCATTGGTACTTGCTCCTGCCTTTGCATACCCGTGAGATGTACGCTTCTAAGGTGTACGTCTATGAGATGCACACCATGAGATGCACACCGGTGAGGTACATGCTCATGAGACACACGCCGGTGAGATGCACGCTCATGAGATACACACCCATGAGATGCACACCTGTGAGATACATGCCCATGAGACACACGCCGGTGAGATGTACGTTCATGAGGTACACGTTCATGAGATGCACGCCTGTGAGGTACACGCCTGAGATACACGCCTGTGAGGTACACGCCTATGAGATACTGTCAGACTTAGGTTACGTGCA
>Ga0335072_10009105_pt1 | contig 14363 bp, 20 predicted proteins | sample Lox_Sample_21_FD_206725 | JGI IMG/M metagenome (GOLD analysis project Ga0335072, IMG submission 206725) | Soil microbial communities from Loxahatchee National Wildlife Refuge, Florida, United States - Lox_Sample_2.1 | ecosystem: Environmental > Terrestrial > Soil > Wetlands | place: USA... | reverse complement strand
TAGAGAATCTCTACTTGCCTTAGATTGATTGGCTTGAAGAATGCTAGGATAACAAACTAATTTTGAATAAGAACTGAAAATAAGAGGGGCAGAAGGTATACAATCAAGTAATTAGTCGAGGGGGTAAGATAAATACAAATGGGTATAATAGCTAGTGATGCTTCAATCTGTATGCAACTACTGCAAGAGTCAACCAGTGACCTCGAGTCTGATAATGGATGCGAGTACTGTGGTGATAGCACTGGTAGTATTTGTAGGAGAAGTAAAATATAATGTGGAAAAGTAGTAAGAGATCGCAGATAGTGATTCGAAAAAATGCAGTGGAGGTCCAGAGATTATATAGCTACACCTGATACTGGAAAGCCTATACGAAGGCCACACATGGAGAGTGTATGCGCTGCCATACTCTTATGAAGTGGCTATGAAGGTCAAAAAGACCTGATAGAAAAACAATATCATGTTCTGATGCGCCTTATAACAGGAGGCGTTTCATCCTCAGCCTTTTGTCTTTAGACTGTGTATATAATATCAGATCATTCGTTAGATGTCGTATCGCTTGCCGTGTGCGGCTGTGAACGCAATAGGCCGGTGAATCTGCACTTGTAAGAGTCGCACGTCCGCGACAAAAAAGGGGTTTCATCGTTGGCCTTCCGTCTTTTAACCATGTGTGCAATGTTAGATCATTCATTAGATATAGTATCGCTTACCGCGTGCGGCTATGTAGGCCGCTAGCTGGTGAACCTGTACTCGTAGAATTCGCGCGTGGGTGACACGAGAGATGTTTCATCCCTAGCCTTTTGAACATTTACTCGTAAGAGCCTCTTCAGCATCGCTAACCTAATTCCATAAGAAACCTCAGAACGCTTGTTAAAATGAGAACATAAATATGTAATCTTTATGCATTAAGGAACTATTTAGGACCGCGATATGAAGATTTTTATCGGTGATGACTAGTTTGCGTAGCCTAACTGGCCAGACATAAAGAAGTAAAGGACGAGTAGGTTAGGACAATTGTTTAGTAATCCAGCAAGTGAAGCGTACTCCTACTTATAAAGTACTGTAGGCATAGCGAGACTCAACCGGACAAAGGGAGGGCAGCAACCAAACAATGTAAAAGTGAGAGGTACAGTATAGTATACATGGATAGAACTAGAATAGAACAGTATTTTCGTAGAAACAGAATGAAAATCAATGACTTCAGTGATCGATAGCTTTACAGATGCTCAGACATCTGCCTTGCTCTTATTATTACTGTGGCTTCTTGAATCAATCAGCTTCTACAATCACCTAGGGTAGTTGAATTGAGTGACCTCACGCCGTTGCCTCTATTCGTAATTAATGTCAACATCTACGCTATGCCAGAGTCAGGAGCAACATCAACGTTTACCTGAAAATGGTCATATACATTCTATATTCCCGATTGATGTACCTTAATGGAGCTCTTAGTCTATTCGAGTGTACCGAAGGCTATGTTTAACGTGTCGACCAGTTTTGACAAAGTATCGGTTGATTGACGCCGTCACTTTTAACAAAGCTAACTTCTGAATTTTGTGGAATAGCACACCTGAGCCGTCTCCCTAATCTGGTTGGGGGAACAGCTTGAATGTCTTCAACGACCTGTAGTTCGTCATCATCCTGTGTAGTCTTGCATCCTCCTTTGCTGTTAATTGACAGCACTTTATCTAAGGCCGTAATGCTGCTACGTGAATCTTTGGGTTGTGACAGTGGGTGTAAGATTATAGTCCGTACTAGCATTTCCCAATTATACCTGGTACAGTGTCCTACGTTCCTGGATCGATTGGTATGTTTAGACGCTCCTAGATGCATGTCAACTTGAATCCGTGATCTTAATTTGTCTCATCTCCGATCTTTGGGGCGTGTTAGAGAGATTCTTGACATCCTCGGAGCTGTAGATTGAAGAGCGGGATCCGTGCCATGTGCCTCGGATGGCAACAATGATCTCAATATAAGTCAGGGCTCCAAGGCTCTAAGCCAGCAAAGGCCTAATGCCGTGGAATAAATTCTGAGTTTTGATGTCCTATTAGAAAATTCATAGTCTGCGAAGACCTTCTGCTCGCTTCTTGGAAAGGCTTTCCTGCATCCCTTTGTTGAAGCTGGCAGGCGCGTGACAAATATGCAAATGCATTACATGCAAGTCAGAAGAAGTGAAATATTAGTATATAAATATGAAGGTATTATCAATATAATTGTTGTGGATGATGGCTTTGCGCATTTATCCTGCACTTTGCTGAACTGTAGGCAGTCCTCTGACTTAATTTGCTGCTCAGCCTTCTATGCCTATTACCGTATTAATTGTCATATAAGATGCACCTTTAGTATAAGATGCACCGACTTATAAGATGAGGTTTTACTATGGTACGCCACCAAAATTTGAGCGAGCTGAGTGCAACAAAACTGCTTATAAGATGTCATCTTATATGACAATTAATACGGTAGTTAATATTGACGCTGATGTACGTTGGTGGACATAGGAGAGGAGACACTGCCTCGGGGATCCAGGTATGGACACTTAGAACGGCCAGAGAGAGTGAACGCAGTGTTCGATATTATAGCATGCCGCTCGAATCGTCTCGATACATAAGTGGTTTCGAAAAGAAAATTGGACCGCGGCGACCAAGAAAATGACTACGAGAGATCTCTTCGTCCGCGAGTATCCCAATGGCGACAGGAACTTACTGGTAGTTACGTGTCTGAAGGCTCCGAGATACTGTAATTTTCTCGAACTCCTTGTTTTCAACTCTGCACTCGTAGTTGAGTTCGACGTCAATTCTCGTGATAGGACATACCGCCGGAGCCTGGCTCGAGATTGCGAAGTATGGAGAGCACGCTCACTAGAACTCTCCAGTAATTCTAGGGAAAATAAATCTTTGATTATCAAAGTATTCAGCAATTAAAGTTGTCTGTTGGGTATTGATTGGCCGGCTTATCCAACTCTAGCCGAACAAGGCTAAAACTTCTGCAAGGCTGAACATTCACAATCCAGCAACTTTCTTACATCAACATGGCCACCAAAGTTTTCGTCCTACCTGGTGACCATCTCGATCCCTCCCTCCTCCCAAACCGCCCCGGCGTCCCACTAAAACTCGGTCCCGGCCTCCGCCACATCCCACCCAACACCATCTCCCCCACCGTCTCTGGACAACTCTGCACCGACACCCGCAAAAATGCCGTTTGGATCGAGCACAACTCTGGCCGCGTATGCCCCTCCTTCTTTGCCCTTCACCATCTATTACTAATCTATTACTGACAATGCAAAACTAGTACATCCCCACCGTCGGCGACCTCGTCATAGCCACCATTCATCACTCATCCGCCGATGTCTATTACGCCTCCATAACCCCCTACACCGCACACGCAACCCTCCCAATTCTCTCCTTCGAAGGCGCAACGAAGAAGACCCGACCGCAGTTGTCGCAGGGAGCACTCGTGTACGCACGCGTCACGCTTGCGAACAAACATATGGATCCAGAGCTCGAATGCGTGTCTTCGTCGACAGGAAAATCAGAAGGCCTTGGCCCATTGGTCGGCGGTATGGTGTTCGGTGTGAGCCTTGGGATGGCGAGACGGCTTATGATGGCTAGGCCGGCGGAGCAGGGGGGGTTGGTTGTCCTCGAGGAGCTAGGGGCGCAGGGGGTCGCGTTTGAGATAGCGGTGGGGAGGAATGGGAAGGTTTGGGTTGATGGGAGGGGACCAAAGGCGGTGTTGGCTGTGGGAAGGGCGGTAGTGGAGACGGATGAGAGGGGGTTGGGGATTGAGGAGCAGAGAAAGTTGGTGAGGAGGTTGGTTAAGGATTTATGATGCACAGGGCTGCTTGGGAGTTAAATGGTGCATGGCGGTTTGCCACTGGAGTTATGAATCAATGGGTTTGGCCTATACGCGGTAGGAAGTTTTATAGATAGTTACAGCGGATTGCACTTCCCGATGAATAAAGCTTAATGACGAGAGATACAGTCCTATTTGGAGACATCTTGCTAAACATCGTTCATGAGGCTTTAGTGTAGTGACTATAAATTCTCAGCACTTTACCAGGGCGCCAGTCCACTTAAAGACGGACGTAAACCCGAGATCTCCCTATGTCCCAACCCTCCCAGCAAACAGATTCTGGTTGAAGCGGAGACTCTCACTGGGCTTTGTATTCTTACAGAAGACAGGTTAGTCAGCAGCCGTGATAGTAAGTCTCGAGGGCGCTCCCTTTTTATCGCTTGCATCTCTGATAGGACGAGAGCGGGCATTTGGAATTCTTTGATAGTCGTGACTTCATGAGGACATTCTTTGATAGATAGCCATGGGAATCGGCTGGAAGGATCATTATGACTAATAAAATAGGTATGAAGGCTTGAATTGATATATTTTTACAGCACCATGGTACTATTCGATGTTCCCAATCCACCGTCTATGAGTCTTCTTCCTCTTGTCCCCCATCCTCTAGTGCTTGTCCGCTGGCTTCGGTGTCTTCGCGTTTGGGTTTCTTGGGTCATTCTTGAACTCGTCGGCTGTAATCAAACTCGTCAGCAAATTTTCGTCCATTTCTTGATAGGTTAAGGGATATGGCGAAATAGGAGACTACGTACACGAGGAGAGGACACCAGCGAAGGAATTGATGCCATACATGATGACGAGGCCTGTAGAATTCAGTTAGACTTCGTTCAACTTCTCAAGCCTCCTTCTATCCCCCAGCAAGATTTGAAAGGTCGGAACTAGAGTAGGATCGAGCAAACGTACCGGCAGCGTAGAAGGGAGCCATTGGCCGAGCTGAATGTCAGAAGATCAGTTTTTGCAACTAGGAAAAGAACAGCTGAATTGTGCAATTGACTAACCGACAGGCGCAGGAAACTTCTTTCCTAACCAGGACATCTTGGAGGACAGATTCTGTCGCGTGACAATGGTTGATTGATGGTTTTGTGGTGCTTGTGCGAAGGGAGAAACCGGGACGTCGATGATGTCGAGGTGTGCACAGAGCCGCATCGCTAAATTTGCAAGCCCAATTCCGGAACAGCACGCTAAAGCCAAAGCTCTTAGCTGCAGGGCGTTGAATGGAGCGGGGTAGCTGCTTCCTCACCAAACATTCAGCAAACAACGGCAGTCTGGCTCGTGACTTCCTTATATGAGGACCTCATCCCGAACGCCTACTTGATCTCCTTCTCAAACATCATCAACAACATTTCTCAGCCTATCCTACATAATTGAGCTTAAAGACGACATTCTAGAGCTTCCCAGAGCTATCTAGCTGTGTGATAATCCACCTGTAGCACCACTCACAACCCTCAATGCATTTGAATCACACAATGTTGCCCCTCCGTCTCGCTCGGAGGTCAATCTCTCAACCGGCCTCCATCAATCTCCTTCGCACTTTCAGTATCACAGCCACATATTTCCGATCCCCATCTTTAGCCGATATCACTTCCGAAGGTCTCACATCCTTCGATCAAAAGCAGAAAGAATTCAGACAAAGACTAGCTGAAATGCAGAAAAAGAAGGATGCAAGTCAGTTCAGAGCTGCTACTTACTCCTCGTCTACTCCCACTGCTCCAGCTGCGAGCAATGCGAGTTCTCAGTCTAATCTCAAGACAACTAACTCACTAAGCACGTCTTTCACAGGAGCCGCTTCATCCGCCTCAATTGAAGACGATGAGTCCGAGAATAGCGGCAGGAGGAAAGGCACATTGTCTAGCTTGATATATGGCACGAAGGAGGGGAGGGCGATGGACAAGGAGATTGAGCAGAGTTTCTCGCAGGTCTTGGCGAGAGGGAAGTATGTTCATTCAATTGTTTTTCATGAGGTGAAGCCAGACAAGGTCGATGAGTATGTGGACTTAGTCGGAGGATGGTATCCAAAGATGGCAGCTATACCGGAGAACAAGGTGCATTTAGTCGGAAGCTGGAGGACTGAAGTTGGTGATTGTGATACATTCGGTATGTATTTCTTCCTTCTATAACTTTCTCGGCACATATCCAAGTGATGGGCCCTACCAACCTTCCTGCTAACACGTCAAAGTTCATATTTGGGAGTACCAACGCTACCATGGCTACCACGACTCGCTACACTCGATTGCCTCACACCCTGACTTCCCTGCATTCGACAAAAAGCTCAAAACTCTTATAAATTCCAAACGGGTTTCCTTGATGCAAGAGTTCTCTTTCTGGCCCACAATACCCCCTCGACAGCTAGGTGGCTTGTTCGAGTTACGCTCCTACACACTCCACCCGGGCAATCTTCTCGAATGGGAAACACATTGGCGCAAAGGTCTAAAAGCCCGCAGGGAAGTCATGGAAGGTGTTGGTGCCTGGTTTGTCCAGATTGGGGAGCTGAATACAGTCCATCATCTTTGGCAATTTGCCGATTTGGAAGAGAGGAAGCAGCGAAGAGAGAAGTCTTGGGGTGTTGAAGGCTGGGGCGAGACGGTCCACAAGACGGTGCCGCTGATTCAAGCAATGAAGAGTAGAGTTTTGATTCCCATGCCTTGGAGTCCTGTGGCATAGATGTAGGATGAACGTTGGGAGCGTAGCGTTGAAACCTGAAGGAAGGGAATTCAATTTACAGGCGGTAATTTATTTATCTCTTGAGAAAGGTCAGAAAGAGGAAGCAAACGGGAAAGGACGGGGAGCATTTCACTCGGCAACCACGAGCTATTTTACGAACCACATCCATAATACCGCCGGTTTTTTCAACATGAACATTTCGAAATTTCTACAAAACATTTTCCATGAAATATTCTTCTGGCGTTCTTGTATTGCCTATGTGACTATACTGGTCTTCGCGTGATCCGTTGGCGGCTTTCAATATGGCAGTTCTAGCATTATTTTTTTAAGTTATCTGACGATGATCCCTCTGGAGATTTTGGCTGCTCAGGTGGCATGCGAAATCCTGGCAGGTGGAAGATGATAGTGAGGGAGACGATTTAGGGGATAGAGTGGAATAGAGGAGACGAGGGGGGAGGAATGGAGGGGCATAACAAGTAAAGAGACGATGGAAAGTTGATAGAATGCACGCGTAGGCAAACTACCTTACCTCTGCAAGAATATGATATCACACGATGGTACTTCTGAAATTGGGTGAGATATGCCTTTGCATGATCTTTAATGTTGCTTCAAACTAAGTTAATATCAGTCGGGTGAAGCAGAACCTAATGTCGAAAGGGAGTTGGACTGCTGACTATTAACCGTAATACGGTCGCGTAACAACCTAACACTGCGAAAATAGGTATTTTAAAACTAGAATGAACTTGGTATAGCGGTTTACTTTATACACTAGCTTTCTGGACTTAAATAGCGCTTGTATGTTGATATATTAAACCTCCGGGGAAGCCCTTCCAAATTCTGCCGCCTTTGTCTACCTTACGTCTCGTGCGACTCATATGCTTGGAGAAACATGATAAGCCATCGGAGGCAATTGGTCCTCCTAAACAAGGCCAAATCGCTGCCAACGACTCTTCTGGTGTCACTGTTAGGACCGAGGGTGACAGTGGCATGATAACAGAGAGCATGGCTGATCATATTTCTTGGTTGGAAGTAAGTATTCCACAACGCATCACATAGAGAGACTCTTGACGAATTTAGGTGAGTAGTGGCTGGAATTATAGCAATGAAGCTATTTTACCGGGTGATAGATGTAAAACGGCGTCTGCCCATTTTGTTGCATTTCATAGGTATTGATGTTCGAAACGGGCTATCAACATGTCGTTCGGGTTCAAGCTTCTATCACGCTGTAGAAGAGAATGGTCGGTGTTATCATAAATTCAAGGAGGGCAGTAAGTTCACCCTCATAACTTAAGTATAGAGTGGTCAGTGATTTCTATCTAAAGTACCTTCTACTAAATGACGAGGTAAGTTCTTTTTCACATTGCTGAGAACAGCAAACGTAAACTTTGGTTAACATTTTTACAGGCCGAGCAAGAGAGATTAGACCTACAGCATCAAATCTGGCTTCTGACACTCGATGGCAAATTGCATCATGCCTCACTAGACATCGTCAAGGGGGCATTCAGAATACGCTTGATTTCGGCACAGGGACTGGAATATGTCCGCACATCCTATAACTCCTTCTTCATCACATGTCGCTGACTTATTGCTAGGGGCAATCCATTTTTGGTATGCCAGATCTCCACTTCCCCTTGCGTCTTTTAAGCAAGAAGAGACCATTTACACATGGACAGCTACCGCATATCCGTCCGCCTACGTCCATAGGCACCGACCTGACCCCTATCCAGCCGCAATTGTAAACTCACCATGAAATTCACTCACCCCGTGACCCTAATATCATCCAAGCACACCTCCCAACTGCCACTTCTCCGTGGCCGACGCCGAAGACGCGTAGGCCTTCCGCCCGCCCAAAAAATTCACCTACATCCATGGCCGCTCGCTCGCTCGCTCGCTCGCCTCCTGCTTCTCTTCCATCACGTCCATCTTCCGCTCTGACTTTGACTCGCTCTCTCCAGGCGGCTATCTGGAGATGCAAGACTTCTCATGCCCGTGGCTAAGCATCGACGGATCTTTAGCAGGCTACAGCGGTTGAGAAGTGGGGCAAAGATGATAGTCAAGGACGCGCGGCGCTTCGGCAAGGACCTGGCGCAGGCGCCGCGGTGGAGCCGGCCTGATGCGCGACGTCGGCTTCGTGGATGTCGTGGAGAAGCGCACGATGTGGCCGATTGGGGCATGGGCGAAGGGGGAAAAGATGAAGAGGTTGAGGGCCTGGTGTAAGGAGGATATGATGATGGGCCTGCAGGGGCTGAGCATGGCAGTTTTTAGTAGGGGGTTGGGCATGTCGGCTGGGGTTTTTTTTCGGGGGATGTGAGGAACGATATTAAATGGGAGGAGGATACGTATTTTTATTCCTACGTTAGTTATATTTCGTCGTCTGCTGTTGTTGGATGGTTGGCTGACTGTTTATTTATAGCTACGTCATATGTGGAAGAAAGCCTGAGTAATATTACGATACATGCTATTTTTGATAGTCTTTCGCTACCCCATTGTGAAGGGGAGGTACGTTTGCATAGCTGACGCCTGTATGCCTCGAACATAGGGCTGCAAGCCTCGGATCGTGGAGAATAATGATGGGGACTCCATATATATATATTTCAAATATAGCCTGGAGTATATGCCATGAATGCACAATTTACAGTTAGATTGTTGCTCGCTCCTTTGGTAGAGATGCTATTTTCAACACACCACATAACTTGCAGGGTCAACAGCACAACTCAAACAACCACAGCAGTCTCCCTCCCAGATCTCATTTTCACCTTCCGAAAGCCCGATAGATAGATATTTAGAACCGAGTCTTGTGTCTATCCTAAGCTTCTGAAAACGCGAAATTTGAAAAAGGAGACAAGGGTAAAGGTAGAAACTATTTTTGGGAGAGGATGTGTGCGGGTATTCATTAAGATGCCCTCTAGTTTTGAGAGCTCTGCTATATACTGCTGTTGTTGAATCTAGCTCGTTAGCCACTAGTTCCTTGCCCAATTCTAGATGTAGCCTCCAATGCAATGCTATGCCCCATCCAAGAACGCCGATCTATGATCACGAGGACAGCTATATCACCTTTTCCAAGGCCACTGCAATATACATCAAGGCACCACCACACCCTCACGCTTTGCTTTCCCCTCAGCAGCGTCTAACGCAGCTCCCACATCGGGCCTCCTCTCCCTCGCCCGCCCCCTGAGCACATTCTCAATAAACGCCTCCCCGGCCTTATAGCTACTCCTCACAAGCGGCCCACTAGCACAATACAAAAACCCCATCTCCAGCGCCCTCTCCCTCCACACCTCGAACTTCTCCGGGCTGATATACTCCTCGACTTTCATATGGCGTTTCGTAGGCCGCATGTATTGCCCAAACGTCACCACGTCAACATCTGCTTCCCTAAGCTTCCTCAGCGCCTCAAACACCTGCTCGTCCGTTTCGCCGAGGCCGAGCATGATGCTGGTCTTCGTGACCAGGCTCGGGGAAGCGGCTTTGGCGGCCCGCAGGACGGAGAGGGATTGCTTGAAAGTGGCACGCCGGTCCCGCACGAAGGGAGTGAGCGCCTCGACCGTTTCGACGTTGTGCGCGTAAACGTCGAGGCCGCTCTGTGCAACAAGTTTCACCATCTCCAAATCGCCCTGGAAATCGCCCGTCAGGGCCTCCACCAGCATTTCCTTCCCCGGGACCCCGTCGGCGGCTTCTCGGGTCTTGGACTTGATCTTCCGTATCGTCTCGGCGAAGTGGTGCGCTCCGCCGTCAGCCAGGTCATCACGGTCGACGCTCGTGAGCACCACGTACCCTAGACCCCACCGCCGCAGTGCTTCGGCTGTGTGTTCTGGCTCGTGGGGATCGAGGGGCGGCGGGGCGCGGGAAGTTTTCACGGAGCAGAAGCGGCAACCGCGCGTGCAGGTGTCGCCCATGAGCATGATGGTTGCGGTAGCTGCGGCTTTATCGGAGCCGCCCCAGCAGTCGGAGATGTTGGGGCAGCGGGCCTCCTCGCAAACTGTATGCAGGTTGAGGCCACGCAGGTCTTTTTTGATTTGCTTATAGTTGGCATTTGAGGCAGGGATGGGCGTCTTCAGCCATTCTGGGAGCCGTGTGATCTGTTTCTGCTTTCCTGCTGGCCCTACCATAGCGGTTCGTAACTCGAGAGCATCTTCGGGTGCGAGGGCTGGTTCTGCTAACCCTACAAACTCAGAGAAGGAGGGGACACTGTTTAAGCCGTCTTTGAAATAGGTTGGTCTTCGCCGTTTAGGGGTTTCTGAATTGGGTGTAGAAGTTGAGGAGGTGGGAATTGAGGGTTCTTGGTGCGCCGTGGCCAGGCAGCGGGATGTCGTTGAGGGACCCAGAATGACGCTTCTTGAGATCAGCCGTAATGGCGGTGCATTTAAGCAGCGGAAGCGATTTATTGCTGCCATTGTGACAAATGCTCACTCGGCGTGTTGGAGACAGCTTGGAGATGTACTGATTAATAAATGATGCCTTGAATGGTTGAAGCGAATATTGCCGACGTTTTCCGGCATGTCACGTGCTTTTGAAGCTCCTCAACTACTATGCCGAAAATGAACAAAGGATCGGTCAATATCTTTTATAGGTCAAAGTAAATAGGCAAAAGGGCTTGTTCTCGTCTTGAGATGGCTTCCACATCTGTCACATCTCAAATCGTCACGTCACTAGTGTTGGCAGAATATGTTAACACTGAATCCTCAGTTTCTTCTATATACAACCCCTAAAGATATGGTCCCACTCGGTTCTTCATCCTCACCATCGCTGTAATAGGCCCTCCATATTGCGCAAATCCGAGATGCGATCAGACTCCAAGTGAATCAATCAAACCAAAACCCTCAATATCTCAAGGCAGTCCGGTGCCGAGAATACAATGATAGGGTCACAAACACCTCTTTTCATCTCTCCTAACTCTCTTTTCCCCCAAAAAATCCAGATCTCCTCTCCATCAAAAGCATACATCAATGTATGAAACCACCAAGCTCACCAGGAGATCTATCCAATCATCAACCACCATGATGACAGCACATGTGCATTGCAACACTGAGAAGATAAGAAATAAAACGGGTCATGAGCGAAGTGAAGTAGTATATCGGTATCGACCGAAATAAGAATGAGTCTGGCTCAGACAAAAGGAGGGTCTAAAGCCAGGCGATATGCAAATCGCAGGAAGCCGACGGTTCAAAGTTCCATAAGATCCTCGAAGGCCAGTCGGATGCGTGGTATCAAAGTCGTTCGTCAAAGCCATAATGTGTCTACCATAAGACAGGGAAACGCGGAGAGAGATGATCGCATCGAACGTATATGGTGGAAAAGGAAACAACGCCAACAACTCCGGGTCGATTGAAGTGAGGACGATAGAATTTATAGTATCGCTGCGATAGCCATGGCTACCAGCGCGGCTCCTCCTACGTGCCTACTGCTCAAGCTCGATGCCGCACCCATATAGTTGGCGGGTATTGAAGGAGAGGACGAGATAGAGGAAGCGCCAGTGCCAGATACGAGCACAGCGGTAGTCTTATATGCGCTTGTGGTCCCCACAGATGCATAAGTTGATGTCGCATTGTGGTATGTCATGGTCTCGGTCGCAACGACCTGAAGGACAGTGATGGTCTTGGTCATGGTGGATGTTGAGGTAGTGGTACTGTCCTGTGCCATTACCAGGAAGGGTAGCAGCAGCGCTGCTGTTAACGTTGGTAGATGCATCGCAGAGACACCTTGAGCGAGTGATATGATCTAAAGATGTACGTTTCTATCCCAAAGGGTGTATCCAATGTTCGTGATACCGGTGATGGTGAGTATGCGATCACCGCAAGAGATGGAATGCGACAAGTCGGATTGTACAGATTTGGGTTGCAAGATCAGACGAGATCTAGTGTTGGGGTGGAAGAGATGTTTTAAGATGTTCCTCGCCCAGCGCGTGCGCTGTTTCGTGCTTTTGTAGATGTGGCTGAACTTGCGACAGATTCAATCGTGCTTTCTTCTCTTCGGGAATAGCGAGTGGATGGACACAAGCGCAGCGGGTGTCCAGAGTTTACTTGCTGTCAAGCTGTACTGTAGCGATAGAGTGGTGAAGGATATGGATGACTTTGCCAACGAAGTCTGTGTGTGTAGTCGTAAATCGTACCGTAGGTGGAGAGAGGAGAGAAAGAGAGAGTGGATGAGAACGACGAGAAGGTCTTAGGCCGCGGGGTGGGAGACGGGAAGCGATGAGAGGGCGAGCAGGGCTTTCTGGAGAATGTCTCTTTGCTTTCCTCAGAGCCGGGCCGGCGTGTAGCAGGCGAGCGGGCTCGAGATTGAGGGAATTTCCACTTAGATTGGGGCGCCTCGCCCGTAAGATTCCCGCGACGAAGCTAATTCACGCTGACAACTTTTGATGAATCTTTCCTGACATCCACCTACCAAAACGACAGACTAAGGTGTAATAATTGAATAATGACGCTCAATAAATTATTATCATTACCTTCATAGCCAGTCGCTCTCAACCCATAGGATAAGCATCTTCCTTACCTCATCTTGCTTGTTATTCCCTCCGGATCCTCTCGACCACCAAAGCATAAGCAGGCGTTGGCGATGTGCAATTTCCTTTTGATGCACTAAGCAGGGATTGCCGCCCAATTGCCGTCCGTGAAATGCGAGACGTTGCATGTTTGATAGGTCGGCAGCCCTTAGCGCCCGCCATTTTTGTCATTGTGTTCCTGAGTTAGTCCTCTTCGAGAATGGCGTTCCTGACTGGGGGGGTTACGTTGGATTTCCCGTCGGCTGCTCGGACTCGGACAGGGAGATGTTTTGAAAAAAGCGTGGGCGTGAACGAAACGTGTGAGAATTCTCGCATGCACGCTGGTGGAGTGGCTAAGGTGAGGCCAAGGCGAGTATACTCCGCAACTTCATATCGATAGCCCCTTCTCTATCGATAACTAATTTCTATGTGGGTCTTTTCTTCTCTTTTTTTTTCTTTCCTTCTTGTCACTGCATATCGTTCGAGCAATCACACCATGAGCGATTTCTCTCTCTGGTCCAGAAATCTCGAAAGGGCCCGGCGCCCTACTCTGCGACACTGTGTAGATATACTCGATGAAAACTACTCGACCCGCGATGTGAGATTATCGCCCGCGGGAAATTAATTGAGGTCACGGATCTCCTCCTCGTTGCCCTGCGTTGTTCCGTCTTGCTACTCATGATTGGCCAGGCTAGATCTTTTTTTCTTCCCCACGGTTTCCACCCTTTCAAACGTATGAATTATGCGTAATGGATCCCGTTGGAGATTAACGGATCATTGATCGAGATGCTTATGTAGATTGAGATGACGATTTTTTGATGCAAGGCTATTGTTATATCGTCTTTTTTTCCTTTGTTACGCACTTCGCATTTGGTAGAGTCTTCCTCAGACCTCAGGCTGTGGGCCGATATGTGCTTCAGTCACCATCTGGGTCCAACCAACCAGGTCTGCGGTCTGGAAAGTCTTTGTCGTTCTGTGCCACCACTCCTTATCAAATGGTTAGCTTCTGCCTTGCCTTCTGTCATTCATTGAGTGTGGTGACCGCCATATGAGACTCCCGCTGCTTCGCGCTCAAGCGAGTCATGCATATCGCACGAAACCAACAACCTCTCTGCTATGTAGAAAGTTGGGCCGTAGTTGGCATTCGCAACCATCAGACATACGGAACGACTCATTGGTTTCTTTCAGAGAGCTTAATCAGCTGTCAAGGCCCCGATGTGCATAACCACGCCGAGACATGTCTATGTTACAAGTAGGCGCTGTACCGTTTAGAATCCTATGTAATTCTAGAATAGGAGATACCTTTCCACGCCGAGGATGTTCGGTACCAAATTTGAATAATTGTCAGGAGTGTCAGATATATTAAGGATGCGCTGTAAGA
>Ga0335072_10009104_pt1 | contig 14363 bp, 10 predicted proteins | sample Lox_Sample_21_FD_206725 | JGI IMG/M metagenome (GOLD analysis project Ga0335072, IMG submission 206725) | Soil microbial communities from Loxahatchee National Wildlife Refuge, Florida, United States - Lox_Sample_2.1 | ecosystem: Environmental > Terrestrial > Soil > Wetlands | place: USA... | reverse complement strand
TGTGAAGCCATCAACGGGCGATTACTTCGAAGCTGGAACCAGCAGTGTCCTTGCGCAGCATCTCAAGTTCGACGCCAACTGGTTTCGGCGCGTAGTTGATGACTACGCCGATGACGACCAGATCGACAGCACCACGATCAGCTTCCCGATCGCTTTTCGAAAATCCATCATTTACGGTCTAGAGGGCAAGATCGAAGTACCCGAGTGGAAACACTTCTCTGGCTTCGGCAGCTATTCCTATGAAGTCGGCAATGTCTGGAATCCTGTCACCGGAGGTCTCTTCCTCGGCGACGATGCGGATGAAGCCGCCGCAGATCTTACCGGCCATTTCCCAGACTCACAGGACCAGCGTCATACGGTTCGGGCGCGAGTTCGGTACCAGGTTCATCCTCGCCTCTGGTTCGCAGCCGGAATTCAATACGACACCGGGCTTCCTTTTGAATTCGGCGGTGACCGCGATCAGGCCCTCGCGCAATACGGTCCGGCCATTATCGACCGCATCAACTTCGACCGCGGCCGAATCCTTCCTTCATTTCAGGTGAACGCCTCAGCCGGGGCTGATCTGTACGACTCCGAGAGAGTCAAGGTCCGGCTGCAGGCGGATGGACAGAATCTGAACAACGTTCTTGACATGATCGACTTTGGCGGGTTGTTCTCTGGAAATGCGATTGGGCCGCCTAGAAGCGTTCTCCTTCGACTGACAACCATGTTTTGAGATCTGCTTCCCGATCGACTTCCACCGAAGCTTTGCGCTCTCGATGCTAGGTTCCGTGCGAGACTCATTGGGTCGGCACTCATTGCGGGCGGAGTTGCGGCGCTCGCTCTGGGCTAGGTCCGACCCGGGAGTTTTCCACGAAACTACCATTCAAGACAAACGCATCGATACCTCCAGATCGCCCGCCAATGGAACAGATAGATATCGGTTGGTATCGCAACGCATCTGGCTAACGAACCCCTGGCAGAGCCGCGCGTCGTCGGCTAGCACAAGCGACCCTGGCCGGAGGCAGCCTTCCACGCGCTGGAGAATGTCGGCATAGAGCGCCTTGGCGCCGTCCAGCAGCACAAGATCGAACGTCTCAGGAAGATCGTGCGCTAGCGTCTCAAGTGCGTCGCCTTCGCGGATTTCAACGAGGTCCATCAGCCCAGCCTTGGTCAGATTCCCGCGCGCGCGAGCCGCTTTCGAAGCCTCGAACTCCGTGGTGATAATCCTGCCGCCGCCATTGTCGCGCAATGCTGCTGCTAGATAAATCGTCGAAACACCAAACGACGTGCCGAACTCCAGCAGCTGTCGGGCACCGGTGGAACGTGTGAGCATGTAAAGCAGAACTCCAGTGTCGCGGGAGACCGGCAGTGGAATGTCTTTCATTAGGCCGTAGAACTCGCGATACCCTGTCCTGCTTCTGAGCAGACGCGACGCATTCGATTGAGCTACGGCATCCCGTGCCGGTTCGCTAGCATCGGCCTCGTCGAAAAGACGGTCCAGAATCTTGATAATGTGAGGGGAATTGAGTGTGGTCGTTACCATATGCGCACCTTCTCGCAAACCGGCTACCCGGTCCGCGGATGAAATGTGCGTTGGCTGACGGTAACGCTTACGGCAGCGGGCAATACGCCGCTACAAAACCATCATCTCTCCCGGGGTCGAATCGAGTCAACAAGGCTCGTGTGAGAGCTCGTCAAATGGCACATCCTAGCCAAGCATCATGTCGAGTCCCTGCCAGCGGCGCAACGAGTTCGATAAGTACCTTGGCCCGCACGATAAGGAAATCGAGTTCGCATGTCGAATTGCCCTATGCAGATATTTTCTGCAAAAATCCCTTGTGATAACAGCTAGCCGTAAGCGAGTTGAAGGCAAGAGCTTCTGATGAAGATTCCGCGCAGGGGAAAGAACTGATGAAAAGCCAAACGGTGCTCGTGGCGACGTGGCGTGACGGCGTGTTCGTCATCGGAGACGACGGACACAGTCACGAGCTTGCAAATGTGCCCGTCAAGTGGGTTGCACCAGACGTACACGGTGGCGCTCTCGCAATTGTCGGCACAAATTCGCTGTCAGCGCGCTCACCGGAGGGTGAGTGGACTACGCTTGCATCGAGCGAATTCGAGCTTTCGTGCTGCATGGCTGTTGGAGAAACCGTATACGTGGGAACGGATGATGCGCGTATGCTGCGGTTGAGCGACGCGAGCGGCGCGCTTGAACCTATCGAGGCATTCGACAGAGTTCCGGGGCGGGATGCGTGGTTTGCCGGTTCGGCCGTTATCAACGGCCAACGTGTTGGACCGCCACTCGGTATTCGCACGCTCACCGCCAACTCGACCGGGAGCATACTGTTCGCAAATGTTCATGTGGGAGGTATTCCACGCTCCATAGATGGCGGCAGAAGCTGGCATCCCACGATCGACATCCATAGTGACGTCCATGAAGTGTTCGCCCACCAGACACATCCTGAGATCGTTGTCGCGGCTGCCGCTGTTGGTCTTTGCCTGAGTCGAGATTCGGGGGAAACTTGGACGATAGAGACGGAGGGACTCCATGCCATCCACTGCTATGCAGTTGCGATCTCGGGCGACGACGTTCTCGTTTCGGCCTCTCAAGACCCTTTTGCTGCTCCGGGACGCGTCTATCGGAGACCGCTTAAGCCAAATGGATCCCTCGAAGCTGTGGAAGGAGGGATGCCTGCCTGGACTGAAGGTATGGTCGATACCGGTTGCATCGCCACCAAAGGGTCGTTCGTTGCAGTTGCTGACAAAGGTGGCAATCTTTACGGCTCCAATGACTTCGGGCGGACGTGGTCATCTATGAGAACGGGATTGCCGAGCCCGAGCAGCATTCTCATATGTTGAAGATGGAAGCCTTCGTCTTTCTTTGGACGAAGCGCCGTAGCATGGACACCTGCAAATCTCAGTGTTCCAAAACACGAAAACACGCGTCCCAGCACTAAGAACTTCGCGGCTCACGGGCATACTCAGTAGGCGTCACTCCGAGTGTCTGGCGGAACGCCCGAATAAACGCGCCGGCACTCTCGTAGCCAACTTCAAAAGAGGTCTCCGTCACCGACCGTCCTTTCGCAAGCAGTTCGAGAGAGCGCAGCACCTGCATCTGCCGGCGCCACTGACCCGGGCTTAGTCCAGTCTCCTTCTGAAAGTTCCGGAACAGCGAACGCTCCGACAAGCCAACCTCACGTGCAAGCGCAGCCAGATCCTTGGCGGCTCCAGAGGGATCCTCTGCCATCAGCGTCACCAGGCGTTTCAGGGCCGGATCACGAGGAACCGGTAAGTGCAGTTGCATCTGCGTAGCCGCGCGAATCTCGTCGTATAGCACATCTACCAGGCGGTGTCTGGCGGCATTCGCCTCTGGACGTTTTGCCCAGGTCATCATCCGCGCAACAACTTCTTTCAGCAGCGAAGACAGTGCCAGAATGCGGGGTTCGATGGGCAAGCTCGCCTTTCCCTTTGCATCGAGGCGCACCATCCAACCACTGATCTTGCCGCACGACCGCAGGGAATGCACCATGTTGGGCGGAATCCATACGCAACGCCCTGGAGGGCACGTCCACGCACCCGCTTCTGTCTCAAGGATCGCAAGCCCTTCGTCGAGACCACAAAGCTGCGCCTCAGCATGGCTATGAGCGGGCATTTGCCGGATGGCAGCTCGCGGCAGCTCCCACGCAACGACGCCCAGCCTTTCCAGAACATTTGGCAGTCTCGGGTCATTCTTTGGCATGTACGGTCAATCGTCGCACAGACGGTTTCCCTAGACTAATTGGAGAGGAGCACTCCAATGAAAGCAGCCGTCGTAACTTCCCCTGGTACGAAACCGACCTTTGGCGAGTTCCCGAATCCCGCTTCGCGCGGCGATCTCGAAGTCATCACCGTCACTGCGGCAGCCCTGACCAATCTGACGAAAGGCCGAGCCGCAGGCTCGCATTACAGCGCGGACAACCACTATCCCTTTGTTCCCGGCGTGGACGGCGTGGGCACGCTCGCCGACGGCCGCCGTGTGTTTTTCGCCATGCCCGAAGCTCCCTTCGGAGCGATGGCGGAGCAGACACTTGTCGACCCACGCCGCACCATCACGTTGCCCGACAACCTGGACGACGTGGCCGCGGCCGCGTTGGCAAATCTCGGCATGTCCTGCTTCGCCGCGCTGGTCGAGCGCGCCCGCTTCCTGACCGGAGAGACAGTTCTCATCAATGGTGCAACCGGTGCTGCAGGATTTGTAGCCGTGCAGGTCGCGAAACAGCTTGGGGCAGGAAAGGTGATCGTCACCGGGCGCAATGCGCAGGAACTCGACACACTGCGCTCTCTCGGCGCTGATGTTGTCATCCCCTTCGATCTTCGCCCTGAAAACCCACAAGGCGTCGAACGCTTCGAACAAACCCTTGTGTCCGCATTTTCCAATGGACTGGATGTCGTCGTCGATTACCTTTGGGGCAGCAGCGCACGCACCATCATCGTCGCGGTCGCCAAAGCGGTTGAAGACGCACACCCGGTTCGCTTCGTCCAGGTCGGAGAAGCCAGCCGCGAACCCGTAGAGTTGCCTGCCGCCGCCTTGCGCTCTTCGGCCATCCAGATCATGGGCAGTGGCCTCAAATCTGTTCCGCTGGCGAAGCTCCTCGAGGGTATCCGCCAGACCTTCGAACTGGCCGCGCACGGCAAGCTCTGCCTTCCGACTAAAGTCGTCCCACTTTCCACGGTCACAAAAAATTGGGAGGCTCCAGGCAGGCCCCGCCTTGTTTTCACGTTGAAGTAGCGCGAGTTGCGTGGGATCGTCGGGTCGCTTTGCAACGTGCGCCAGCAATGGGCAACGCGGTAATCGCTATGAAAAGAACCCTTGTGATGCCCGTCGTCCTGCCCTTACCGGAAACACCGGCCATTCGCCTGCGCATTGATCTCGACCACCCCTCCCATCTTCCGACTGTACTCAGCAGGAAATCCAGCCGTATAGACGCTCAGCGACTGGGCTCTCCCTCAGTCCCAGGCGAGCGAGCCGCCGTTCTGGTACTCGATCACTCGGGTTTCGAAAAAGTTCTTCTCCTTTTTCAGGTCCATCACTTCGGACATCCACGGAAACGGATTCTCAGCTGCGGTGAAGACAGGCTCCAGCCCCACTTGAGCGCACCTGCGGTTGGCAACAAAGTGCATATACTGCTCGCACAAGCCGGCACTCAATCCGAGAAAACCATTGGGCATGGTGTCGCGGCCATAGGCCGCTTCCAATTCGGCCGCGCGTTGAATCATTCCCCGGACCTCTTGCTGGAACGTGTCGTTCCATAAATGAGGATTTTCAATTTTGATCTGATTAATCACGTCGATGCCGAAGTTCAAGTGAATCGACTCATCCCGCAGAATGTATTGATACTGTTCGGCGATTCCCACCATCTTGTTGCGTCGGCCCAGCGAGAGGATCTGCGCAAAGCCGGTGTAGAACCACATCCCTTCGAAAACGACGTAGAAGGCGACGAGGTCGCGTAGAAACGCGCGGTCTGTTGCCGCCGTACCTGTGGCAAAGGAGGGATCGCTCAGATTCTGAGTGTATTCAAGAGCCCACGCAGCCTTTTCTGTGATCGATGGCACCTCGCGGTACATATTGAAGAGTTCGCCCTCATCGAGTCCGAGGCTCTCCACGATGTACTGGAAGGTGTGTGCATGTACGGCTTCTTCGAAAGCCTGTCGCAGCAAATACTGCCGGCACTCAGGATTCGTGAGATGCCTATAAATGGCGAGCACGATATTGTTGGCGACAAGCGACTCCGATGCTGCGAAGAAGCCGAGATTTCGCTTGATGGCGCGCCTCTCGTCGGAAGTGAGCCCTTCCGGGCTCTTCCATAGGGCGATGTCGGCCTGCATGGAGATTTCCGTAGGCATCCAGTGGTTGTTGCAGCCGGAGAGATATTTCTCCCACGCCCAGCGATATTTGAGAGGCAGCAGTTGGTTGACGTCGGCACGACAGTTGATCATTGCCTTGTCGTCGACCCGCAGGCGGGCCGCTCCGCGAGCAATCTTTCCAAGGCCCGTGCTATCGGAATCTTCCTTTAGGCGTGGGGGTGTAAGCACCAGTTCAGTCGGCTTCTCTTCGATGACCTCAGTCCAGTCCAGCATTGCTTCTCCTTTTCTTCTGCTATGAAGCCGCTACTGGCATGCTTCGCAGGTGGGATCATTGATCGCGCACGCTTTACCGACCGAAGGCTCCAGTTGAACCGCGTTCAGCTTGCCGTCGGTGCCCTTGAGGGTGGACTTCTCCACGTGGGTAGCGCTGCGTGAACGCAGGTAGTACGTGGTTTTCAGGCCCGAGCGCCACGCCTCGCGGTAGAGCGCATCCAGCCGCTTGCCGCTGGGCTGCGAGATGTAAAGGTTCAACGACTGTGCCTGATCGATCCATTTCTGGCGTCGGGCGGCGGCCTGGATCAGCCAGGTCGGCTCGATTTCGAATGAGGTCGCATACAACTTCTTCAAGTCTTCGGGAACTCGGTCGATCGAACCCAGAGAGCCATCAAAGTATTTCAGGTCGCTTACCATCACTTCGTCCCAAAGCCCACGTTGCTTGAGGTCGTGGACCAGGGCCGCATTCACAACGGTGAAGTCACCGGACATGTTCGACTTCACAAAGAGGTTCTGGTAAGTGGGCTCGATCGATTGCGTGACGCCGCAGATATTGGAAATGGTGGCTGTCGGAGCAATGGCCATCGTATTGGAATTGCGCATACCGACGGTTTTCACCCGCTCGCGAAGGGCCGACCAGTCGAGCTTTGCCGAGCAGTCGAGTTGCAAGGTACGTGTGCGGTTGTCCTGCAAGAGCTCGAGGGAGTCGATCGGCAGGATGCCGCGGCTCCACAGCGATCCCTCGAAGCTCGCGTACCGCCCGCGTTCTGCGGCGAGATCGACCGAAGCGGAGATTGCATGGAAACTGATCTGCTCCATGCTTTCGTCTGCAAATCGGACCGCCTCCTCTGAGGCGATGGGAATCCGCAGGGTGTACAGGGCGTCCTGGAAACCCATGATGCCGAGACCCACGGGCCGATGGCGCAGATTGGAGAATCGAGCTTCAGGTACGGTGTAAAAGTTGATGTCGATGACATTGTCGAGCATGCGCATCGCCGTCTTTACGGTCTTCTTCAAGCGGTCCCCGTCAATGCCGCCAGTTGCGACATGATTGGCGAGATTGATGGAGCCGAGGTTGCAGACCGCAATCTCGCGCTGATTCGTATTCAGGGTGATCTCGGTGCAAAGGTTTGAGGAGTGGACCACACCCGCGTGCTGCTGTGGCGACCGCAGGTTGCACGGATCCTTGAAAGTGATCCAGGGATGGCCGGTCTCAAAAATCATGGTGAGCATCTTCCGCCAGAGGTCTACTGCGCGGACGGTCCTGGTCACCTTCAGTTCGCCACGCAGCGCCTTGGCTTCGTAGTGCGCATATCGATCCGCGAAGGCCTTCCCGTAGAGATCGTGGAGATCGGGAACCTCGTCAGGGGAGAACAGCGTCCAAGGCCCATCCTCTTCCACCCGCTCCATAAACAAGTCGGGCACCCAGTTGGCCGTATTCATGTCGTGGGTACGGCGCCGGTCGTCGCCCGTGTTCTTGCGCAGATCGAGAAACTCTTCGATGTCAATGTGCCAGGTCTCGAGATAGCCGCAGACCGCGCCTTTGCGCTTGCCGCCTTGATTTACGGCGATGGCCGTATCGTTCGCGACCTTCAGGAAAGGCACCACGCCTTGCGACTGACCGTTTGTTCCGCGAATGTGCGCGCCTAGTCCGCGCACCATGCTCCAGTCGTTTCCCAGTCCGCCGGAGTATTTCGCCAACAGAGCGTTGTCTTTAATGGCCTTGAAGATGCTATCGAGGTCGTCGGCAATGGTCGTGAGGAAGCACGAGGAAAGCTGTGGCCGGAGGGTTCCGGAGTTGAACAGAGTCGGCGTGGAACACATGAAGTCGAAGGACGAAAGCAACTCATAGAACTCGATCGCTCTCTCGTCGCGATCGATCTCGCGCACGGCTAACCCCATCGCAACCCGCATGAAAAACGCCTGCGGCAGTTCGTACCGCACTCCCTCATGGTGGAGGAAGTAGCGGTCGTAAAGTGTCTGCAGTCCGAGCAACTGGAAGTTTCGATCCCTTTCCGGCTTGAGCGCTTTCGCGATGCGGCCAACATCGAAGCTGCTCAGTTCCTTGTCGAGCATTTCGAGTTCGATTCCACGACGAATGAATTCGGGAAAATATTCTGCATAATCCAGCTCACGAAGCTGCTGGTCCGAACTCTTTCCTTTGGGAAGAACGAACTCAAGCGCCTCCTCACGCAGCATATTCATCAGCAGCCGCGTGCTCACATAGGTGTAATTCGGCTCCTGCTCGACGAGCGTCCTTGCCGCCAGCGTCTGCGCGAGCCCCAGTTCGTGCAGCTGGATGCCTTCGTACAGATTGCGGCGCACCTCGGCCATCACACTCTCTGCGGAGACTCCATCGAGGCCAGAGCAAGCGTCGGAGATATCTCTGGACAATCGCTTCTCATCGAGCGGTTCCAGCCTGCCATCTGCAAGGCGTACATTCAGGCGCGGTTGCGCGATCCCGGCGTCCTGTTCCTCGCGTTTGCGTCGCTCCTGCGCCCGCTCTTCGCGATAGAGCACGTAGGCACGCGCCACCTTGTGCTCGCCACTCCGCATAAGCGCCAGTTCGACCTGGTCCTGAATATCTTCGATGTGTATCGCCCGTGAGGAATCGGCACGGCGGTGCAACGATTCGACGATCTGCGCCGTCAGCGCTTCGACCGCTTCGCGAATGCGTCGCGATGCCGCCGCATTGGTTCCTTCGACAGCGATAAAGGCCTTGGTGATGGCGACGGAAATCTTGTTCGCGTCGAAGGGCGAAAACGTCCCATTGCGCCGGATGACCTGCGCTCCCGTTCGCGAGAAGGACACTGGCGTGTCGGGGATTGTTCCCCCGAATGCGGGAATGGGAGTAGCCGATTCAAAAGTGGAAATTGCGGGAGCGGCCATGGAGTGTCTCCTTGGCCTCAAAGAAGATGAGCGAGAACAACAGCAGACGTCCTCCCGAGATGGGGAAGACATGAGAACGCTGCCACCTCGCCTCCCCTCGGAGGCGTAAGCAAAATCTCTGTGGCAGGTCTTCGGACTTGCAGGCTGCCTACTTGCCCGGCTTCCCAGCTTCATTGAAAGCCAGTGCCATGGGGGCGTTCGTTCCTGCTTACCGCTGCGGGGCAGTTCCGGGCTTTCACCGGATTCCCATCTTCGCCTCGCGCAAAAGCGCCAGGCACCACAAAGTGAATCTACTGTAGCTAGCGCTCGCCTGCTTGGCAAGCCCAGCATCTTGGGCCAGGTGTGGAAATGTAGTTCATTTCAGTTCAAGCGGAACAATTGCCCAACCGGAACTCTGCTTGCCCGCTCCGTCTCTGTTCAATCGGAATTAGCGACGGTCTTGCCTCGCACATGAATCCAGATGGAGATGGGTTCTCCTCTTTCCAAAACTGAATCCCGTCTATTCTTTCGCGTTGGCAACCACGTACACGTATTGCAGCGGTTCCTTCCCAGTGTTCTTGATATTATGACGCGTCGCCGGCGGGATGTAGACGACCGAAGGAGCTGTGAATGGCATGCTCGCCTGGCCCTCAAGCAGTGCTTCGCCATGCCCTTGCAGAATCACCAGGGATTCTTCATTGTTTCCTGTGGTGTGCCAGCCGACCGTAGCGCTAGGCAGCAGCCGCACGAATCCGTTGCGCATTCCCGCAGTGTGAGGAACTCCCTTGAGCAGGGGACAGTCGCCACCTGCGCATTGGATCGGAATGACCAGCGGCTGTGGCCTTAAAGTTTGCGGTGTGCTGGGCAAAGCGATGAGCAATGCTCCAACAGCAACACTGAAGCGACAGAACAACAGATCGAGTCTCATTCCTGGCTCCTGAAACAACATCCACTTAGCGCAGGCGGTGGTGGCCCAATGGGTCACCTCTGGCCGATGAAAATAGCGCGCCTTAGCGGCCGAAAGAATAGCGTAAAGTGAATCGCGCCTGAATTGGTTCCACTGGGTGCATCACTCTTGTGAAGGCCGCGTTGGCGTTGATAGCATCCGCAACTGCCTCCTGCCCCGCTAATGTCGTCGGCGCAGTTGCGGGTAAACCGAGCTTAGCCGCCGGAGCAATTTGGGAAACGTAGGCATAATCCACGTCGTGATCCCGGCGGTTGAACACGTTCAACACTTCGCCCACCACGCTCCAATTCTTGTTCAGTTTGTAGGTTGAGCTCAGGTTGACAAGCGCCGTTGAGGGCGACGTGTAGAGAGCGTCTGAGGTTAGTGGGCGCGGTCCAAAGTACCGAAGGCGGACACTCGCCGAGAAGCCTTTGTAATCCTGAGCCGTCACGCCTGCCGCCACCACCCAGCGCACGGCTTCGGGCACTTCCTTGCCATACTGGTTTTGCTGATATGGATTCGGTCCAAGCCCGACGCCATAGCAATTTGAGTTTTTCGCGCAAAGCTGATACGAGCTCGTCGTCGAGTTGTAGGAGTAAAAAGTCGAATCGTCCGGGTCGTCCTCGGAAAAAAGGGCCCGCGAGTCGGCAAAGTCAGCATCGAAGACCCAATGTTCCGAGGGGGTATAGAAGTTGCCCACTTCAATGCCGTACCGGTTGCTCGGCTGCTGCGATGGGCTCGTTCCTCCGGTATCGCCATCCTGCAGCAGTTCTGAATTCGAGTGCAGATACCAGACCTCGACGGTGCTTTGCAGATGCGGCATGGCTGCCGTGCGCACACCCACTTCCGCGCCCTTGGTCGGCACCAGAAAGGGGATCTTGTTTGGCGTCAGGGAGTCGTAGACGGGCGTGTTGTAGTAAGGGCTGTCCGGCGACACCGGCTCATACAACTGGGTTGAGCCGCGCACATCGTTCGTGTGGTAGCTGAAGCCGCCTTGCAGATAGAATTCCGTGCTTGCCCACGGGCCAAAGATCAGACTGGCCTTGGGGCTGGGCAAAAACTTCGACACCGATTGACCAGTATTGGGATTCACATCGGCCGGATACGGATCGAAAGGGTAGTTGGGGTTGGTGGGGTTCGAGAAGCTTGTCAGAATTCCTCTGCCGTAGTCGCCGCGTACGGCAATCACGGAGCGAAACTTTGGTGCCCACTGAATCTTGCTGCTCATCCATGGACTGGCAATGGTTTCAGTAAATTTGTTGAGATCGGTGGCAGCAGGCAAGGTGGCAACTTCATCCGGGCCGCAATTGCCGTTGTCATCGCAGTCGTCTTCGTAGTTGACTGTATAGTACGTCTTGCTTGTGCGCACGCGGTCTGACGAGCGATACAGCCCGTTGTGGATCCAGTCGTTGCGCAATTGCATGCCGAACGTGGTTTCCACCTTGCGGCCGTACCATTCGCCAAAGATGGTGTGGCGCACGTCGAATCCGGCTACCCAGCGGCGGTCCTGTTGTTCGAACTGATCGCCCTTATAGGGGTCGACTAAGTAGTAAGTGAAGTCGGAGAAGAGATTGAGGTCGTAGTAAAAGCCGTAGGCCATGATGCTGGTTTGGGAGTTCGCACCGGTGCGATGCCACTCGCCCTGCAGGCTGTAACGATGGGAATGGCCGCCGTCGGTCGAGTTCAGCGTGCCGAAGAAACCGGTATAATTCCCGATCTGGCCAACGGGCGTGGTTGTGCTGAGGGCCGTATACGGTAGCTGATCGCTTGAATTCCAGCGCGTTCCGGCGTAGCCGCGTGCCGTGATGCTGAAACCATGCGCGTCATCGCCCTGGCTGTAGGTCATGAGGCCGTTGAACTTGTAGAAATTGTCGGGATGCACCCATGGGCCGCCATCGTGATAGGCCTCTCCGCCGTAAAGTAGATTACCCGAACCCAGCTTGCGCGAAACGCCGAAGACAAACCTCGCAAACTGGTACATGCCGCCATCGACCTGGACGAAGTTCTGGGGCAACGTCTTGAACATCACGACCTCGGCATTGCCCGCGGAGCCAAAGTCACCCACCTCGGCGTAGTACGGCCCTTTCTGCGCATCGACGCGTTCGACAAACTCTGGGATAACGACGCTCATGTCCGAGTACCCTTCGCCGTGCGCGTGCGAAGGGAGATTCAGTGGCATGCCGTCGAGAAAAATTGCGATGTCCGTGCCATGATCGAGATTGAAGCCGCGCAGGAAGTACTGATTGGCCTTGCCGCCGCCCGCGTGTTGCGTGATGATCAAGCCAGGAAGCGTTTCAAGAACCTCTCCCGAGCGAAGCAGAGGACGGTTCTTGAGTTCCTCTGCGCCCACCGTTACCTGGCCAGCCGAATCGGCGATCCCAATCAAGTCGTCCGCGCGGCTCTGTACGTTGATGGTGGTGTTCATGCCGCTCACGGCAAGAGAGATACGCAACGAGGCCAGGGTTTCGGTGGTTCCGATGGTGATGGGGATATCTCGGGATTCAAAATCGGGCTTGGATACGATGAGCCGATAATCACCTGCCGAGAGTCCAGAAATCATGAAAGAGCCATTCACGTCTGATTGTGTCGTTTTTTGTGCAACGCCGTCCGTGCTTCGAACTTCCACAGCGGCCCCGGCAATCGCCGTGCCAGACGAGTCAACTACTGTTCCCGAAAGCTGAGGCGATGACGCTCTATCTCTCAACTGACTGAAGGCGAGTGGATTTCCAGTCAGAATGACGGTGAGTATTACGAATGTAAAAATCGTGCTACGAGCTATCACAAGTCTTCCTCTTTTTCAGACAAAGCAAAATCAATCAGTGCGTGTGGGTATGAGGCTTTCCGTTACCGTGGTGGTGCTGGGGTGTGGGCTCTGCAACCGTCATGACGAGCCGCCCGTGCTGCACACCTTTCAAGCCGATCAAACGTCCAGCGAATTCCTCTACCTGTCGAGCTTTGCCGTGGACAATGAGGACTTCCAGGCAGGAATCGTGATCGAGATGTGCGTGGCTGGTCGAAACGACCAGTCCGTGATGGGCGTGCTGGAGTTCGGTGAGCTTCTCGGTAACTCCGTGAGCGTGATGTTCGTAGATGAGCGTGACGGTGCCGACCACCGTCGCACCAGGACTTGCCGTCTGCTCGGCGACCAGCCGATCGCGAATCAGATCGCGGAAGGCTTCGGACCGATTCGTATACCCTAGGCGGGAGATGAAATCGTCGAAGCGCTTGAGGAGGTCAGAATCGAGTGCCACTCCGATTCTGCTGAGAACGCCCATGCTCACTCCTTCGAAGAGAGTTCAATCTCACAACTCAAGACGCGTAGCACGAATATGGAATTCGTGACATCCTGATTCATTCATAGTACAGCGGCGGAATTGAGCGGCGTGACAACCATCACAACCTCTCAGGGAACTACGGTCAGATGCCGCTCTCTGACGATGAGGGCGATGACTAGGCATCTGGAGGGGCGTCGATTGAAACATCCGAGTTCGGAATATCAGGAACTCTTGATTGGACTGGTGCGGTTGCACGTCCTGCATCATGCGGCGCTCTCGCCGGTATTTGGCCTTGGAATCATCGCGGAGCTTTCCCGGCACGGCTACCGACTCGGCCCAGGGACCATCTATCCGCTTCTGAGAAGTCTCGAGCGGCGCGGTTGGCTCAAGTCGGAGGTCAGTCATACCGACCTGGGGCGCCGCCGAATCTGCTATACGGCGACCCGATCCGGAAGAATCGCATTGGACGCGACGCGGTCGAAGGTGGAAGAACTCCATCGTGAGTTATTCAGTTCGAAGAGATGAGCCCGGCCTTGTTGCTTGGAGGATCGCATCATTTTTCTTTCCGTTTTCTACTCGACGCCTTGAGGAGAGTCCGGGAGTAGCTTCCGCCAGGCTCAAGACTCCGGGCCGTCGCGCCCAGGGCCTCCTTCAAGTCCTTCGCTGACAGGGCGCTCGCCGGATCGATCAGCCACTGGAGAATGAGCCCGGACAGGAGCACATGGTAAAACGTGCCGATCGTCCGTACCGTTTGTTCACTGATTGTGCTTTCGTCCTGATTCAGAAACATAGCCGCCAACCCTCGGCGTGCGATATGCAGTTTGCCGGCCATGATGTCGCGGGCTGCCGGTTGTGCGACCATTTGCGCGAAGATCTCGAAGTTCGCGACCCAGAGCGAGCGATGGGTCGCGAAGGTCGCCATAATTTTTGCCCAGGTGGTCTCGAATCGCTTCGCCGGGGAGACGTTAGACGGAACAGCGGCTCGCAGCGCCTCCTGGAGATCCTGATCCCATTCACCAAACGCCAGCAGCAAAGCCTCGGTCAGCAGAGCTTCCTTGGAGGAAAAATGGTAGCCAATCGCCGCCAGGCTCACCCCGGCCGCGGACGCAATGTCCCGTGCCGTGGTTCGGCTGAACCCTTTTTCCAGCAAGCCCTTCTTGGCTCCGAGCAGCAGT
>Ga0335072_10009102_pt1 | contig 14364 bp, 13 predicted proteins | sample Lox_Sample_21_FD_206725 | JGI IMG/M metagenome (GOLD analysis project Ga0335072, IMG submission 206725) | Soil microbial communities from Loxahatchee National Wildlife Refuge, Florida, United States - Lox_Sample_2.1 | ecosystem: Environmental > Terrestrial > Soil > Wetlands | place: USA... | reverse complement strand
TCTGGAGTCTCTCGAATGTTTTTCACCTCGGCATTCAAGGCGCTCGTACCGACCCCCAGTTCAAAGCCACTGCTAAGCTGGGCGCATTTCTGGACGCGTTCTCACGGTCATTCTTGCCATTAGCCCGGCCGATTGGGGCGAGGCCATCGGGTTAAATCGCGCGCGTCTCGCCACCTCCAACGGGCGAGATGGAGGTGGCTGCCCGGATCATCCATGGGCAGTGAATGTAGTCCACAATTTGCTCGATTTTTTGGCCGATCACCTTCATACGAATGACCGAGTATGAGCTCCATGTGTCGGCACCGCGTTGGAGAACAATGAGCACCGGTTCTCGATCCACCTCGCCCAGCGCCAGTTTCCAGGGCCACGGCCACCGATCGTAGTTGAAGAAGTATGGTGCGTCTGCGAACTTCCCGGCGAACCTATCGAGAACGTTGAGCCGGGCGTCGGCGCTGATCAATTCACGCACGCCGTCCCAGTCGCGTCGATTAAAGCGATCCACATAAAGTCGCATGATTTGTGCTAGCTCGGGATTCGCACTTCGAACTGAGGGCGACGAAGCAGGAGACGAAGCTAATTTCGTTCGGCCGCGGTTGAGTGCTGCCTTAACGCCACCAACGGTGGAATCGACGAGTTCCGCAATCTCCTCCAGCGAGTAATCAAATACGTCCTTCAGAAGAATGCAGGCGCGCTCCTTCGGAGGCAGGGACTCGACGAGGTGTTCCACTGCTTTGCCGATTCCTAGTGTGGCTGGTTCGGCTGGTGAGACCGCTTCGGGCAGGGCAGCGACCGCCTCGGCTTCGTCCCGCACTCCCTTTCGTCGCAGGAAATCGATCGAGCGATTGTGGGCGATGCGAAACAGCCATGGCTTCATTGAACGGCTCTCGTCGTATTTGTCCAGCTTCCGATAAGCTTCGATCAAGGCCTCCTGCACGACGTCTTCCCCGTCCATGACCGAACCCGTCATGCGGGCACAGTAGCGGTGCAGACTAGGTCGAAGCGTGGAGACCGTCTCGAGGAAGGCTAGATAGCGTGCTTCGAGCTTGCCGGATAAATCGACGGGTTGGTCAGAGTTCATCATCACTAACGCCTTTTTCGTTTGCTTCTCCTCGGACCATGAAAACGAACCCTACCGAGTGAAATGAATTTCTGTTTTGTCGATTTCGAAAATGCGCCAAGGTTAGTCATCGAGGCTGCCCATGGTTAAATTCACTATTGTTCCTGTCATCCCGCTCGCCTTATCGGAAGCCATGAAAACTGCCACATTAGCCACTTCCTCAAGCTTCATGAGACGTCGCGGGTGCGTCCTGCTAGCGAGCATGGCTTGCCACTGTTCCCAGGTCATTCCCGAGGTCTTGGCGCGAGGCTCCCAAGCGCGCTTGATCGTGGCTGTCTCGGGCATGGCCTGTGGCCGCAGACCGACAACACGAATTCCATGGGGTGCAAGCTCCGCGGATAGACTCCGGGTGAGTGCCTCTTTCGCGGCTTGCGCGGGGCCGTAGCCTCCTATCACCGGGAGGCCGATCCGCGAGTGGAGTGCAGTAACGGTCATGATCACGCCGGATTTATTCGCAATCATCCGCCGGGCCCCCAGGCGCGCGGTCAGGAAGTACGACTTCACGTAGGCCCAAGGCAGGGAGAACAGCTCGGCATCCAGCTCAACCAGAGGCACGCCCAAAATCTTCGCATCCGGAATCGCGATCGCGTTGAACGAGATATCGAGGTGCCCTGCCTTATCGATAACCAACTGCAAATGCTTGTCGATGGCTTGCTCATCGAGAGCATCGATTTCCGCAGCCTCGGCGGACCGGCCCGCGTTTACGATCTCCTTGGCGACCGCTTCAACCCGGGACGCATGGTGCCCGGTGAGAAAAACCCTGGCTCCCTCGGTTGCAAAGGCGCATGCCACAGCACTGCCGATTCCGCCTCCGGCTCCGTAAATCACTGCAACTTTGTTCTTCAGGATCATCTCTAACTCCTTCGTGTCATTTGGGCTAACCGAAGGCGACGAAGTGGTCGCCCGTCTACTCTCAGCTCGCTTTTTCCTCTTCAGCGCGCCTTCGGGCGGCTCCTTCAGGGTCGGTTATGATATCGACCCACTTCGGATGAGGCGAGGGTTCGGCGTCGTAGTTGTCGTGCCAGTTCCACCACTTATACGGCGCGGTCTGAGGATAACCCGCGGGAGAGTCCTCCCAAGTTTCCTGACGACCGAGCGGAGTGATGTCCAGGTAGCTCCAGGTGCTGCCCATCGCCTCATCGCCGCGGTTGTTGATGAAGTATGTGCGGAACACCTTGTCGCCGTCGCGGAAGAACACGTTGTGGCCGTGCCATTGATCGACGCCGAAGTCTTTGTCGAAGCTGTCGGTTATGGTGTACCAGGGCATCTCCCAGCCCATCCGAGCCTTCAGGCGCGCAATGTCCGCCTGCGGCGCCCGTGAGACCCAGGCTAGTGTGGTGTCACGAGCATTTAGATGGGCCAGGTGGGAAACCTGATCGGCACCCAGAGAGCATCCGCGGCAAGCGTGGTCGGGCCAACCGAATACTCCGGGCTCGAAGAACGCGCGATAGACGATCAACTGCCTACGGCCCTCGAACAAATCGAGCAGGCTAACCCTGCCCTTGGGCCCTTCGAACTGGTACTTCTTCTCTACCGCCATCCACGGCATCCGTCGACGCTCGGCGGCCAGAGCATCACGAGAGCGGGTCAAGGCCTTCTCCTTCGCGAGCAGCTGCTGCCGCGCAGCCTCCCACTCCTGTCCCGACACGACCGGGGGTGTCTTCATCGCGAGATCCCATTTCTGTTGCTCGTTGTTTCTCTCTTTGCTTGTTGCCATATCGTTTTCTCCTTGCCTTTCTGAAATCGACCAAGACTCATTGCTCCTTATCGTTGGCGTTGGAAGGAGTTTCTGCTGCGTTGTTCTTCTTGCGTGACACTTTGACGGCAAGAGTCGCCAGACCGGCGGTAGAGACCGTACCGGCCACGATGAAACCCAGGGTTGATAAACAGAATGGACACATGGTCCACCTCCATAAAAAGATGCCACCTCGATGACGCCCGGTCGGTATTTGGAGACGCTACGCAGCACTCGCAGTACTCCGCGGCAGGAAAGCTGCGAACTGGCGCTCCAGTGCCTTGTCTGGGCCAGAACGCCAGGACTCCGCAATCGATCGGGACACTGGATCGGGGAAAATTTCCTCTTCGCCGTTTTCCATCCCATCGAAGATGGCTATGGCGGTGGACTCGGGCGAGGCTTTCGGTATCGGCAAGTCGCGAATCATGTCGGTGTCAATCGGCCCTAACAAGGCAGCGTGGACTTTCACGCCCTGGGGCGCCAATAATGCCCTCCATGATTGTGTGATGTTGAGCGCGGCGGCCTTCGAAATGGAGTAGGCCGCGAACATAGGTACGGGAGCCAGCCCGGCTAAGGACAAAATGTTGCCTATGGCTCCTTTGGAGCGCTTCAGCAGTGGCAAGAAAGCCCTCGTCACATTGGACAACCCGAAAAAGTTAACGGCCAGATGCCGCTCGATCAACTCGGGGCTGCTGAGATCATCCGGTAGATTAATACCGGCATTGTTGATGAGGAGGTCGAGCGCGCCGACCTCACTGACCGCGTGCTGGATCTGTGCGCTGTTTGTCACATCCAGGGACAGGGGCGTGACGCGCCCATCAGAATGGGTAAAGGGCTGGCGCGTACCCGCATACACTCGCTTCGCGCCTCTCCTCAGGGCCTCTTCAAGCAGTGCGCGTCCGATGCCTCGGTTTGCGCCGGTGATCAGAACTGTCTTGTTTTCGATGTTCATACCATTCTCCTTTCAAACTTTGTCTTCTGTTTGCTATTACGCATCGCTCGGCGGGGAGGATACGTCCTCGCAAGAACAAATCTTGCTTTTACCTTTTACCCTGATTCGGCTTCCCGAAAACGCACCTCAGCGCTCACCTTCCTGCGGTACCGCTTTGCCCAGCGGCACATGCCTGCGAGTGGGGCAATGATCGTCCTTCCAAGTTCAGTCAACGAATACTCGACAGCAACTGCCTTCGATTGCGTCACCTGCCGGGCGATTAAACCCGCGGATTCCAGATTGCGAAGAGTTCTGGTGAGCATTCGTTGTGAAATGGTTCCCAGTTGGCGGCGCAACTGTCCGTGTCGATAGGGCCGCTGTCTCAGCGAAAACAAGACCTTGGGCGTCCACCTGCCGATGAAGATCGAGGTGGCCGTTTTCGATGCCTGGACCGTATTCATAGTCTTCTGCCTCATGCGAAAACGTCTGCGTGAAGCAATCACCCTTTGTCTCGCGCTCGGCATCGTTTCAGCTTGCCAGTGCTCGGTCGTCGAGCGCAATTAGGAACATCTATGTGCCTGGTGTGTTCACGTTTCGAACGTCTTCTGTTGCTAATACGGTCGGCCCGGACATGAGGATACGTTCCCTCAGGCGGTCGAGCCGTTACTGTCGGTCGTGTTCCGCTACGATGCGTCGCATGGTGGCCTCCAGTGTTCGGACCCGTTCAGAAACTGGACTGAGGCCAAGGTGTGCACCTATTTCGAAATACTTCCCGGAGTCGCTCTCAGATGCAGGCCATTGGGGTGCGCCATCAAAATTGGGATCGCCAGTCTTGGCGAATTCGGACCAATAGCCGCGCAGCAGTTCTCCGAGATGTTTATCTTCGTTTGTGGATTCCCAGTCGGCAGGAAACGAATCGGTCAAAAAGAAGAGCTCTTCACCGTGGTGCGCTCCGAGTCGCGAACGTCTGCCAGGATCGACGTAGGTAAAGTAATACAGATATGACTTTTCGCCTGCTTTCGTCATAGCTTGCGCGATCGAATATGCTCCGCACGCAAATTCGTCGCTCTCCAGACGCACCCAGCGGGCCGGCACATCGGCATCGGTGCGCACCGGATAAAGTTGAAACTCTTCCTTCCAATATTGACCGGTGTCCTGTTGCAGGTGTTTCCTGTAGTCACCCACAGTCTTTAAGTCGTTGTGGCCGGAAACGGTGGCTTCGTCGGCGTTGCTCCCAACCAGAATGGGGATGTGCATCTGTTTCCCCTCCGCGAAGATTTGCGCCGGCTGTTTGGGAACAACCCAACCATCTACGAGAGCGTCAAAGTGCAGCCAGGCATCGTTCTTCCACGCGTTCAGGATCTCATTCGCTGGAACTCGTCGCAGCGTCCGCAAAGTGTCGGGACCGATAGGAACCCCAAGGTCCCTTGCAAGGCGCTCTCCTGACGCCTCGCCGGTGGTATCGATCAAGTTGTATCTGATCGGCGCGCGGATATCTTCGTTGAGCGTGTCTTGGCATTCTCCACTTTCAAGGATGGCGCCCTGGAACAGTCCTTGTGACATTGGAGACGCCATCAGCAAGCAGATATCGACAGCTCCCGCTGATTGACCCATGACAGTGATGCGATCCGGATCCCCGCCGAATTCCCGGATGTTCTGCTCTACCCACCTCAGAGCTTGCAATTGGTCGAGAAGGCCGTAGTTTCCTGACGAGTGATGCTCCGACTCCGCTGTCAGCGCCGGATGAGCAAAAAATCCGAATGGACCGAGCCTATAGTTCGCGCTTACTACGACCAACCCCATCTGCGAAAGCAGGGAGCCGAGCGGTGTCATCTGACTGTAGCCCTGGGTGTTGCTCCCGCCGTGGAAGTAGACGAGCACTGGGCGGTTCGCATTGGGTCGAACGTCAGTCGTCCAGATATTCAGGTACAGACAGTCCTCGTTGCCCTCGATGTAAGGAAACCATCGTGCCGGAAGTTGCGGGCAAGGCGAACCGTAGTTGAGTGCCTTGCGGATTCCACTCCATCTCGGCGCCGGCTGCGGAGGCTTCCAGCGAAGTTCACCAATTGGCGGCGCCGCATACGGAACACCGAGAAACGCGGCGCCACTCGGGTTTGAACCGAAACGAATGCCGTCCACCAGGCCGCTCTGAATCTTCACGATTGGTTTCTGCTCGCTCTGCGCCGCCGGCGCGCCGATCCAGCCGAACCGCAGGCAAGTCAGCAATAAGACAGTCCGCACCGATCTCCAACCCATAACACATCTTGATATCGTCGCTTTACGGATTCGCGCGCGAATACTCTCCGCGGAACACCACATTCCAAGTGTCGCCGTTGTCGCTGGATTTTTCCCAGGTCTGCTCGACCTTGTTCGGATTCAGCCGTATTACCTTCACTCGGTTCAATATGCTTTCTCCATTGGGTCCGTGACTTGTGCCTTCAAATTCCGCCGTGCCGGATGCGACCTTGCCAGAGGTGAAGATATGAACCCGACCCTCGTTGTCGGCGAACATTCCGTACCAGTTCTTGTCGTCCGCACTGTATCCGAAGACGTTCTGCCCATAATGGCCTCTTCCGCCGTCCCAGTTCTCGACGACGAGGCACTTGTCGAGCGATAAACTAACCGTGCTGTGAGCATTCCCCGATGAGCCCTCGGCGCTAATCCTCCAATTTCCGAGCCAGTAGTCAAGTTGCCGATTTGCCGAATTCAGGGCGCACGAATCGGCATCAGTGGCGGCAAAGCTGTTTGTTGGGAACGCCAAGCCCAACAGAACGGCGAGAAAAATCGATTTCGGAAAGCTACTCTTGAGCGTCACGATTAGTTTGTTCATGTAACTCCTCCACAGATCGAATCATCACAGCTGGTTTCATTTTCCGATTCGCGTTTTGACCAGCGACGCAGGTGGTCGTCGAGCGCGGAATCGGAAAGCTTGCGAGTTCTCTTGCACCTCCAACACTTCAAAACCCGCACTCTCCAATCGTGCGCCGAAAGTATCAGGATTTACGGGAACAAGCGTGTCGCCGATATGAATGATCCTCATAAACCAGTTCTGAAGACTGTCGCTGCCCACGAAAAAACCGCCCGGTTGCAAAACGCGGAGCACTTCCGCTAGGACCTTGTCTTGCAGTTTTCGAGAAGGAATGTGATGCAGCATGGTGAACGAAACTGCGCCCGAGAACTCCGAGTCTCCAAACGGCATCCCCGTCGCATCACCTTCGATGATCTGAACGTTGCTCCCTTTTAGGCGCGAGGTTAGGGAAGCAGCCAATTTCGCATCAATCTCGAGGGCTGTTAATCGGGGCACTGAGGTACGCAACAAGTCCGTCGTTAAACCAGGGCCGGGTCCGATCTCCAAAACATTCGGTCCCAGATCGGTTTCGCCGATGGCCCACGGAAGTCTCTGTGCAATAGTGCCGCGCCAGCGCTCAGAACGGCACAGCCATTGATGTAAGCGGTTCATGTTTCCCACGAAACAGCGAAAGTTAACCACAGATTACTGGTTGCCGGTCGTGCGTACCTTCGATAAGGTGACAATAGATGTCGCAAAAGCGTCAAAACGGAATTTTTGATCGGTCCGAAGACCCTAACTCAGCGATCACAACTCTCAGCCACGACTATCCAGCCGGCCATGTCATACCTTTGCACTTCCACGATCGCGATCAACTCGTCTATGCCTCGCGCGGGGTCATGACGGTTCGTACTCGAAATGGGACGTGGGTGGTCCCTCCGCACCGTGCAGTCTGGATTCCGGCCGAGATTCCGCACACCATCACGATGTCAGGTTTGGTGGCGATGCGAACCCTGTACCTCAAACCACGACTGGCACAACGGCTCCCACGAGGCTGCCGTGTGATCAATATTTCAGCTCTGCTCAAGGAACTGATTCTTCACACTTGTGTTATGGGGAGATTGAAGAAATCGGTGAAATGGCAGATGCACCTGATTGCGGTCATTCTTCATCAACTAGAAGCAGTGCAGACGATCCCGTTGCAACTTCCGCATTTGTCGGAGCCCAGACTGGTCCGAATCGCTGAAATACTGATGAATAATCCTCGCGATTCCCGAACTCTCGCCCAGTTGTGCAAGGGGACCGGGGCAGGAAAGCGGTCTGTCGAAAGACTGTTCCAACAGGAGGTCGGAATAACATTTGGGAAATGGCGGCAGCAGCTTCGGCTCATGCTGGCGATGCGGCTTTTGGCCGAGGGCGCAGAAGTGACACGCGCCGCTCTGGAGTCCGGTTACAGTACGCCGAGCGCCTTCACTTCGATGTTCAGGAAGACCTTAGGAATAACGCCAAGTTCGTATTTTCGGTAGTGCGAGGGCGTTTGAGTTCACGCTTCGGAAGCGGGGCACCCTGGTTGGAAGCATGAACAGGCAGGCCTCTAGAGATTCGATTTCTGAAACCTCGACATCCATGGATCCGAAACTGGAAACATTGTTACTGGTGCATTTACTCCGGTGCTTGCCAAACACTCGAAGTCGTTCTCGCTAATCGACTGCCTTTCAGTTGAGCTTGCACGGTGTGGCAAGTGTTGCAATCTTTCGGAATCACCTTGCCATCTGAGCTGATGTGTTACCCGTCATGACATCGGAAGCAGCCTGGCGCGTGGAAGTGGCCGAGATTGTTGGGGTGCGTCCGTCAATCCACTTTCATATAAGGAAAGATTGTCGACCGATAGATTTGCTGAAGATCGGCACCTGCATTCTGGATCGAGGTTTCGCGAGTCGCGAACACATCGGGATACTTGGCCCGACAGAAACCCTCGATGTCTTTGGCTATTCCTGTGAAAGCCTCGTCGGTAGAGTTGTAGCCTTCGGTGAGCGCCGAAACACCTTGTTGCTTGATAAAAGGTAATGATCGGTCAATCCGCCCAGCGAGAAGGGAGTCGTCCACAGATCGATCCGGCGGCGCGAAAATGTGGCTCGGACGATCGTGGCAATCAATGCAATCCATGCGATGTTTGTTCGCCTTTTCGATCTCGTCTGGCTTCAGATTGTAACAGCCCGTAACTCAATAGCGTCTTCCTAGCTCGACCTCCCTAGCCAAATGGGCGGTTGAAGCCCGTGGGGACACAATTCACGTGAAGAGCTCTTTAGCTACCGGAGCGACCTTTGCATCAAGTTACCGGTCGCCGGTGATGAGCAACTAATCACCCCAATTCAGCATTCCCGAATAGGACTACGTTCATTGCTGACAGTGCCGCAGGCCCGCACTCGTTCTGTGCCATCTATGCTCGGCGAACCCTTTCAGGGAAGAGCTACACACGACTCATACTTTTGGCGGAAGAAACCGCAAGTGGTCTCATTTAGACTCTGCTTGTTTTACCGAAACTGCTCCACTCCCAGCTTGGCTCATCGTCGCACGGAGGAAAAAAGCGGATGCGCATTCCGACGTTTCGGCCTTTTCTTCTTGCACAGTTCTTCTTAGCACTCGTTGCGGTCTGCCCCTCGGCAAAACCGGAAACAAGCGACCGGAATGCGGTCGCCATTGATGCGAGTGAACGCGTCTCGGCTCCAGCCACAGAATTCCCGCGTATGGGAGGACAGTCCGCGAGCGGTCATACGATTCGTGTCAATGCTTCTTATCTGACTCTCGATGGCAAACCGTGGCTCCCGGTCATGGGTGAGTTTCATTTCTCAAGGTACCCGGAGAAATATTGGGAAGAAGAGATCCTGAAAATGAAGGCCGGCGGCGTACAGATCGTATCAACCTACGTTTTCTGGATTCATCACGAGGAAATCGAGGGCCAGTTTGATTGGCAAGGGCAAAGGAATCTGCATCACTTCGTGCAACTCTGCGGTGAGCATGGGATGTATGTTTTTGTGCGCATCGGACCATGGGCACACGGAGAGGCGCGCAATGGAGGGCTGCCTGACTGGCTTCTGAAGAAAGGACCGACGCGGAGGAATGATCCTGTTTACCTGGCCTATGTGCAACGTTTCTACCAAGAGATCGCAGATCAGCTGCGAGGACTGATGTGGAAAGACGGCGGTCCTGTAATAGGCGTACAACTGGAGAACGAATATAGCGAGCGCGGGCCGGATGCTGGAAAAGCTCATATCCTCACGCTGAAAAATTTGGCGTTGCAGGTGGGATTGGGTGCACCCATTTTTACCGTGACCGGTTGGCCCGATTTCGACTTTCCGCCCGGAGAAGTCATTCCAGTGTTCAGTGCTTACTCCGACGGCTTTTGGTATGGGAGCTTGAAAGAGTTGCCGCCTAGCGATGTCTATCTTTTTAATCTCAGGAGAAACAGCGGGCATTCCCTTCTATACGCAAAATTCAACCAACCGGACGAAAGCCTATCGGGCTACCCATATTTTGTCGCTGAGGGCGGGGGAGGGATGGAGGTCGCCTATCATCGCAGGCCGCTGATCGCCCCTGAAGATCTTGCTGCCGACGTGCTCACCCATCTCGGTTCGGGCAGTAATTTATATGGATACTACATGTTTCAGGGAGGCGCCAATCCGGAAGGCAAACTTTCCACACTCCAGGAATCCAGCGCAACCGACTACCCCAACGACGTTCCTGTGATCTCCTACGATTTTCAGGCGCCTCTAGGAGAATTCGGGCAAATGCGACCATCGTTCCGGGAATTGAAGCTCTTTCATCTCTTTCTGGAAGATTTTGGCGAATCACTCGCTCCTATGGCCGCGTCATTGCCTGCGCAGATTCCAAGCTCCCCGGAAGATATCGGGCCGCCGCGATTTGCGTTGCGTTCCGATGGCCAACATGCCTTCTTGTTCTTCAACAATTATCTGGGAAACGACCCGCTGCCGGCGAGAATTGGCTTCCAAGTCTCAGTCAAACTTCGCTCGGAAGAGATTGCGATTCCAAATAAACCGTTGAACGTACCGTCGGGCTCCTATTTCATATGGCCGATCAACCTGGATATGAGCGGCGCGACTCTTAAGTATGCGACGGCTCAATTAGTTAGCAGGTTGAATCAGGGCAGCGAAACGTATTATTTCTTCTTCGCGGTTCCAGGCCTCCTGCCTGAGTTTGCCTTCGACAGCCATAGCATTAATTCGGTGTCTGCTCCGGGGTCAGTGATTTCGCGAGATACAGGTACAACTTACATCCGCGGCATGCAGCCTTCTCCGACGGTGGCGATGACATCGCGGACGCGAACAAATAACACGATCCACATCATTGTTCTATCTCACACGCAGGCGCGCGATCTTTGGAAGACGTCTTTCCACGGCAAAGAGTACATGCTGTTTTCTCCCGCGGATCTGTTTTTTGATGAGCATTCTGTGGACATGCGGGCCCGAGATGTGAGCAGGCTGCGGTTCGGCGTGTTCCCCGAATTGAATTTCCGCCCGGAACAGGGGATCGCAGTGAAAAAAACAGGACGGGACGGATTGTTTTTCGACTACGTTGCTTCCGTTACGCCGAGGCCGATCTCTGTTGCAGTCGAAGCTCTCATCACCGGTGCTCCGCCGATTCCGGTGAAGATGGGCAAACCATTCGAGTGGAGGGACAACGTGCCTGTGGCTCTCCCACCGCAAGACCGGGATTACGATCGTGCGAATGAATGGCAGATCACAGTGCCAAAAGACGTACTCGATCATGTCAACGACGCTTTCCTGCGTATCAAGTATGCAGGGGACACTGCGCGTCTCTACTCGGCCAGCAAGCTACTCGACGACGATTTTTATAAGGGAACAGTGTGGGAAGTTGGGCTGAAACGTTTTGCACCAGAGATTACAAGTACTCCGCTTCGGCTTAGAATCGTGCCTCTGCGGAAAGATGCTCCTATCTATCTTCCCGCGAAAGCGTGGCCCGACTTTAGCTCGGCGAACTCTGTTGGCATAGTTGAGAAAATCGAGATTTCGCCAGAGTATGAAGTCCGTCTGGATATTGGCAGCAAATCTGAGAGCAAGCGCGATAGCATTCACTGACCCACCGGACAACCCCGTCCGTCCACGGAAAGTCTGAAAGAAGGAGGGAAAACGATGCGCCGAGGACGTATCCTCGCAGGAATTCTCGCAACGATTCTTTGTTGGTTGTCCGCAGCTTACAGTCAGGATTATGCGATTGGAGCGGATGTTTCCTTTCTCGGCCAAGCCGAGCAGCAAGGCATCGTTTTCAAGGATAACAATCAGGGCAAGCCTGGGCTGCAAATCTTGAAGGATCATGGCTACAACTGGATTCGGCTTCGCCTGTTTCACACTCCCACGACTTTGCCGAATAACCTTCAGTACACCATTGCGCTGGCTAAACAAGCCAAGGCTATGGGATTCAAGTTTCTTCTCGACTATCACTACGCCGACGACTGGGCGGACCCAGGCAAACAGCCGATACCCAAGGCCTGGCAAGGCAAGTCGCATGCTGAGTTGGTGACTGCGGTCTTCGAATATACGCGGGATACGATTGCCGCCTTCCGGGACGCTGGTGTAATGCCGGACATGGTGCAAATCGGCAATGAAATTACTCATGGAATCTTGTGGCCCGATGGGCAACTTCCCGCCAATTGGGATCAATTTGCCGCTTTGGTCTATGCAGGTATCAATGGCGTAGACGCAGGCCGAGGTAACGGACCGCGACCCAAGATCATGATTCACATCGACCGCGGCGCCGACGTCAAAGGAACCAAGGCTTTCCTGGATCGGTTTAATTCTTATGATGTCCCTTACGACATCATTGGACAGTCTTACTATCCGTGGTGGCACGGAAGTTTGAACGATCTCAGAGCGAACCTTCAATTCATGGCAGCTGAGTACAAGAAGGATATCATTATTGTAGAAACGGCCTACAACTGGAAACCGGGCAATTACCTCAACAAGCCAGCCCCGTTTCCTGAATCTCCCGAGGGACAACGCGAATTTCTTGATGAGCTTAATCGCGTGGTGATGGAAACGCCCAGCGGATTGGGGAAAGGTGTTTTTTGGTGGGAACCAGCTGTGCAGGGGCCGCTCACGATACGTGGCCTTTTTGATGACCAGCACAATGCTCTGCCCGCGATGACAGTCTTTGATCGTTTCACGCGAGGACGGTAGTCAGGCCTGCGAAATGCAGGTTTGATGCGCACTCCCGCTGTTCCGACGCTGTACAATGAGTGGCTCGGGCAGGGAGTCCTCATGGTTCGCGCCGCCGTCCCTCTGATCGCATTCGCCTGCTTTCTTGCCAATTCGGTCGCTGCAGCTCTTGACACACCTCCGCAAACCAGCTACGCGGCACGCACCTGGCAAGTGCAAGACGGTCTTCCGGAACCGACCGTACAAGCATTCGCCCAGACCAAGGACCGTTATCTTTGGATTGGCACCACGGGTGGATTGCTGCGTTTCGATGGAGCGCGAATGGTTCTTTACGACCGGGATAATACTCCGGCCTTCACCGAGAACAATGTTTTTAATCTCACCGTTGCGTCGGATGGGACTTTGTGGATAGCGACGGAGGGAGGAGGGTTGATTCGCTACAAGGACGGAGTGTTCCGCTGCTTTTCGGCAAAGGAAGGCTTGACCAATGATTTTCTGCGGGTCGTTTACCAGGACAGCCGAGGGGTGATTTGGATTGGCACCGACAATGGGCTGTTTCGCTTTCGGGGAGATCGGATTGAGCGGGTCGATAATGCGGGGGACATTCCACAAATCGCGGTGCATGCAATCTATGAAGATAGCCAGGGCGGCCTTTGGGTAGGAGGCTCGAGGCTTCTGCGTTTTACCGGCGAAACTGCAGAGGAGTATCAACTGCAGGGCGAGGGCAGCCAGAACCGGGTCAAATCCATTACGCAAACGCGGGATGGAACCGTCTGGGTCGGCACAATCGGCGGCTTACATCGCAAGCTTTCCGGATCCGATTTTTTCCATCCCGTAACAGACACAGAGGGAACGGTTCGTTTTCTCCGCCAGACCTCCGATGGAACTCTGTGGGTCGGCACGATCGGGCATGGCATCTATCAGTACCGGGATAATCGATACCGCCATCTCAGTGCTCCCGGTATTCTTCCGAGCAACACGGCATTGAATCTGTTCGAGGATGCCGAGAAGAATATATGGATTGGAACTCAAGCGGGCCTGTTGAGGTTGAGCAAGACTCCTATTCAGACCATCGCCTTGCCTGACTCTGCTGACTATGATGCCGAGACAGTTTACGAGGACCAAAATGGTGATCTCTGGGTCGCGGCGGCGAATCTCTTTCGGGTTCATCGAGGCAAAATCGTTCAAGTTCGTTTTCCCGGAATCACTAACGTGCGAGTGCGCAATGTTCTGCGGGCTAGCGACGGCACTTTGTGGATAGGGACCGAAGGCCGAGGAGCATTTCACCAGAGCGGATCCAAACTCACCCAATACACGACCAAAGAGGGGTTGGTGAACAACTTCGTCCGTGCTTTTCTTCAAAGCCGTGACGGCAGCGTTTGGATCGCCACCGATGAAGGAGTAACTCGCTGGCGTCCGGAAGGCATCTCGAGCTATCAGATGCGCGACGGGCTCTGCTACTTCAGCACGCGCACGTTGTGGGAAGATCACAGCGGGGGCATATGGATTGGGACCGATCGCGGGGTTAGCCACTTCCACGAAGAGCATTTCGTAAAAGACACGGTAACCGAGACCCTTAAGAACGAAAAAATATGGGCA
>Ga0335072_10009100_pt1 | contig 14364 bp, 11 predicted proteins | sample Lox_Sample_21_FD_206725 | JGI IMG/M metagenome (GOLD analysis project Ga0335072, IMG submission 206725) | Soil microbial communities from Loxahatchee National Wildlife Refuge, Florida, United States - Lox_Sample_2.1 | ecosystem: Environmental > Terrestrial > Soil > Wetlands | place: USA... | reverse complement strand
CCCATTGTATGATAGTCATACGTCGGCTCGGCTCTGACCGCGTGCGCCGACGGAGCTAACCATGAAGGAGCTGCCTGGTGAGCACCGCGCACGGAATCCAGCGAGAGGGCGCGACCGCGGTCGCGGAGATGCTGCACGGCTATGGCGTCACGCACCTGTTCATGGTGCCTGCCATCATGCGCCGGACCTTTGCCGAGCTGGAGCGCCTGTATCCGGAGATCTCCCCGGTTAGCACGCACGGGGAGAAGGCAGCCGTCTACATGGCCGACGGTTACGCGCGCGCCGGACGCCGGCCAGGCGTCTGCGCGGCGCAGGCGATCGGTGCTCTCAACCTGGCGGCCGGGCTGCGCGAGCCGTTCCTCGCCCGGTCCCCGGTGGTAGCGCTCACCGGCGGCCGGCTCCCCGCCACGAAGTTCCGGCAGGTCTACCAGGAAGCAGACGACCTGCCGGCGTTCGACCAGGTCACCAAGTTCAACGGCGCAGTAGACGACGTCACCCGGCTGCCCGACATGCTGCGGTATGCGTTCCGGTCGGCGACGACCGGTTCGCCGGGACCGGTTCACTTGCAGGTTCAGGGGAACGAGGGGCAGCTCGACAGGGAAGTAGGAGTGCTCGATGACATCGTCGAGCGCGAGTTCGCGGCGGTACCGCCATTCCGGCCACGGCCCGACGACGACGCCGTGCGCGCTGCCCTGACCCTGCTCGAAGCCGCGGCCCGGCCGGTGATCGTGGCCGGCGGCGGGATCCGCTGGTCCGGTGCGGCTACCGAGCTCGTTGCCCTGGCTGAGAGTCTCGGGATCCCGGTGGCGACATCGGCGAACGGCCGGGCCAGCATCGCCGGCACCCATCCGCTGAGCGCAGGCGTGGTCGGCACCTATTCGCGCGAGTGCGCGAACCAGATCGTCAACCGGGCCGATCTCGTCTGCTTCATCGGCACGCAGACGGGTGGCATGACGACCCATTTCTGGGCTGTGCCGACGATCGGCACGCCCGCCATCCAGATCGACATCGAACCGGTCACGCTCGGCCGGAACTATCCGCTGCAGGCCAGGGTGCTTGGTGACGCCCGCATGGTGCTCAGCCGGATGCGGGAGCTAGCCGACCCGGCTACCGCCGCGCGCCGGGGCCAGTGGCTGGCTGAGGCTGATGACCTCAAGGCGTCGTGGCGAGCACGGCACAACAGCGTCATGACGAGCGACGACCTTCCGATCCGGCCCGAGCGCCTGTGCGCCGACCTGACCTCGATGATGCCGGACGACGCGATCGTCCTGGTGGATACCGGGCATGCCGGGATGTGGATGTCCCAGTATTTCGACCTGACTCAGCCGGGGCAGGACTACCTGCGCAGCTGCGGTCACCTCGGCTGGTCTTTCTCGGCCGGAATCGGCGCGAAGTGCGCCGTCCCCGGCAGGCCCGTCATCGCGTTCACCGGAGACGCGGGCCTGTATTACCACCTGGGCGAGATCGAGACGGCGGTCCGCTGGAACATCAACTCCGTCACCATTGTCAACGACAACAGCGGGGGCAATCAGAGCAAGCGCGGCTTCGATCGCGCCTACGGCGGCGAGTCGACGCCACGATCACGGCGGATGTGGACCTACGCCGACGTGGACCTGGCCCGGGTGGCGACGGACATGGGGGCGCTCGGCATCCGCGTGGACAAGCCTGGTGATCTCCGGCCGAGCCTGGAGCGTGCGCTGGAGGCTGACCGGCCGGCTGTCATCGACGTTCGCACCGACATCAACGTGACGGCGCCGCTGGCCGTCACCTGACCGGCCGGCTGGGCGGCGGCTTACCAGCCGCGGGAGGTCGTCAGCGCGTTCCTCTACAGTGCCGGGCCCAGACTCTTCGGCGCTACGACCGCGATATCGGTCCTGACGTCTAGCACCGCTGGCAGCCCGGAGGCTCGCGCCTTGTCCAGAGCCGCGGCGAAATCGGCGGGATCGTCAACGCGCGCCCCGTGGCAGCCGAAGCCCCGCGCGATCTCGGCGAGGTCACTGTCATGGAACTGCCAGTTCTTGCGCTGGTCGGCGGAGTCCGGATCCCAGAAGAAAGTCTCCTGGTTCATCGAGGTGTTGTTGTTGACCACCACGATGACCTTCAGCCCGTACCGCCTGGCGGTCTCCAGTTCGCTGACGTGATAGAAGAACCCGGCGTCGCCGGTCACGCAGATGACCTCGCGATCTGGGCACGCGCACTTCACGCCTAGCGAGGCGGGCAGGCCCCAGCCCAGCGAGCCCGCCGCCCGAACGATGGACTGCCGACCCGACAGCCGGATGTGGCGTGCGGTCCAGGCGGCGGTGTGGCCCGTGTCACCGACCATGACCGCATCAGCCGCCGCCTCGTCGCAGAGCATGCTGAACAGGCGCTCGGGCCGCATCGGCACGGCACCTGAGCTCTCACTTTCCTGGACGGCGGCCCGCCAGTCCGCTTTGATATCCGCGACCTCAGCGGCCCACTCCGCCGGCGTCTGGCCGCGGGCCGCGGCGGTCAGCTGCGCGATGACCGCGCCAACGTCACCGACCATCGGCACCGCGCACTCAAAATTCCGGCCAATCTCGGCGCCATCGATGTCCACCTGGATGATCCGCGCGTCCGCCGGGATGAGGCTCCAGTTCCTGGTGGTCATGCTCCCCAGCGAGGAGCCCGCGACCAGCACGACGTCGGCGCGCAGCAGGATCGCGTTGGCGGAATCTGCCCCGTACTCACCGACGACTCCGCCATTGAGCGGATGGTCAGCGGCGATCGTCGCGAGTCCGTTCAGTGTCGTGACAACGGGGACCGCGAGTTGTTCGGCCAGGGCGACCAGCTCACGCGCCGCGCCCGAGCGGGCCACGCCGTTCCCGGCGATGATGACCGGCCGCCGAGCCCCCGCGAGCAGCTCCACCGCGGCGGCAACCGACGAGCTGGCAGCCATCGGGCGGTCGCTCGGCGACGTGCCGTATCGCGGTTCGGCGCGGGTGACGCCCTCAGCCGGCGTGTCGCCCGGGTTGCCGGTCCGGCCAACCAGGCCGAGATGCACCGGCCGGGGCACACCGGAGCTGGCCGAACGGAACGCCTGCCGCAGCAGGTCAGGGAAGCGGCTGGGGCCGGGCACGCGCGCGTTCCACTTCGTCACGGCCTCGAAGGCGCCATGGTCATCCAGGTCCTGGTAGAGATTGCGGTAGGAGATCTCCGCGTCGGGCTCACCGGAGAGGGCGACGATTGGTGTCCTGGCCATGTAGGCATCGCGGAGACCTGCCGCCAGGTTCGTCGATCCGATCGCCTGCGCGCCGCACATCCCGACCCTTCTGCTGATCCGCGCGTAGCCATCGGCCATGTAAGCGGCCGCCTTCTCGCCGTGCGTCATCACCGGCAGGATGCCGCGCTGGCTCATCCGCTTGACCGTCTCCGGCAGGATGACGGGGACGAAGAAGAAATGACTTACGCCGTACCCGGAGAGCATCTCGGCGATCTGATCGCTTGTCTGCACTGCATCCGCCTGCTTTCGTCAGGAGCATCCGTCTGGAGTCAGCCGCTTACGTTCGGATGACTGTTCTTCTTCAGCCTGCGACCCCTGCTAGCGCGCATACCAGCCCCCGTCGACGATCAGCTGGTGTCCGGTGACGTAGTCCGCCGCACGGGAAGAGAGGAAGATCACGCTTCCGACTATGTCCTCCGGCTCGCCGAAGCGGCCAGCGGGGATACGCGCCTGCACCACGGGGTCGGTGTAGGCGGGGCTGTCGCGCCCGGTCCTGAAGTAGCCGGGCACGACGGTGTTGACCTGCACACCGCTGCCGGCCCATTCGTTCGACAGCGCCTTCGTAAGCCCGATGATCGCGTGCTTGGAAGCCGTGTAGGCGCTTCGGTTCACCGGGCCCTGGAGTCCGGCCAGCGATCCGATGTTGATGATCTTGCCAGTGCCGCGCTCGACCATCCCCGCGCCGATGCGCTGGCAGAGCAGCCACACCGCGTCCAGGTTCACCGTCTGGACCTCCCGCCACCGGTCGAGGCTCAGTTCGAGAGCAGACTGCCTGATGAACGTCGCGGCGTTGTTGACAAGGACGTCGACGCGCGTCTGCGCCAGCAGGTCATCGATCCGTGCGCCGAGTGCGTCGATCGCCAGCAGATCAGCGATCCACCGGCGTGACTTGCCGCCCGCGCGCGCGATCTCCGCCTCTGTCTCGCCGAGATCGTCATGATGGCCATGCAGCACAACCTCCGCGCCAGCCTGCGCGAGCCCGGTCGCTATCGCCCGGCCGAGGCCAGCGCGGGAGCCCGTCACCAGCGCCACTTTCCCGGACAGTGAGAACAGCTCCGCCACTCGCGTCCGGCTATTCTCCATCTGGTCATCGTCCCCGATCATCAGCGCTTCGACGCAGACGACCGCCTGCGCAGATATTCGACAGTGCCGTTAAGGGCCAGCGCGCCGATGAGAATGATGCCGTCGACGACACTGACCTGGTACACCGAGACGTGCGCATCGGTCAGCAGTTCCTGGATCAGGAACAGAACTCCCCCGCCGAGCGCGCCGCCGAGCAGGCCGCCTCGCCCTCCGGCGAGGCTGATACCACCGAGTGCTACCGCCGTGATCGCGCTGATCGTGTACGGCGGGCCGACCGTACCGTCGCCGCCCTGAATGAGGCCGGTGAGCATCAGGCCGCCGAGGCAGGCGAGCAGCCCCCCCATGGAGTAAGTGACCAGCCGCAGCCTCGCCACATTCACGCCGGCTGTGTACGAAGTCCGCTCATCTCCGCCGACGGCCAGCAAGTTTCGCATGTAGGAACCTCGTGACACCAGTGTCCACACGAGCGCGATGACGGCGAAGACGATCCAGACGGCCGGAATCGGTCCCACGGAGCCATTGAGTTTCACTAGCCAGACCGGAACGCTTCCGCCAGCCTGCGGCAGCACCTGCGTCCCCAGTCCGTCATAGAACAGGTACATGCCCAGCGTGGCAATGATGGCGGGCAGCCGGACGTACGCGACCAGCACTCCGTTAATGGCGCCGGACAGCAATCCGAATACGATGACGACGGGAATCACGGTCACCGGCGACGTGATTCCCGCCGGCACCAGGATCGTTGAGATCAGCACGGTCATGAATCCGGCCAGCGGGCCGACCGAAAGGTCGATTCCGCCGTTGCCCGACAAGACGGGCAGCGTCATCGCCATCGCGGTCAGCACCGTCGGGCACAGCACCGACATGGACGTCGCCCAGTTGTGCTGCGCCAGGAACTGCGGCTGAACCACGGCATTCACGATGAACAGCACGATGAGCATGGCGAGCGGAACGGCCGCATAGGTGTTCCGCCGCAGGATCTGGCGCACCGCGGGCGCGGAAAGCACCGACGGCCGCGCGCGGTCAGAGACGACGCTAGTCATCCGCGCTACCGTCGTGCCTGTCGCCACCGAACATCGCGGCCACGACGTCAGTATCCGATGACATCTCGGTTGGCAGCATTGCTACGAGACTTCCTTCATGAAACACCGCAATCTGATCGGTGAGTGTGAGCAGCTCGGCGATTTCAGTCGAGAGGAAGATGATCGCTACCCCGTCAGCGGCCAGCCGGCGGAACAATCCGTAGAGCTCTTCCTTGGTGTTGTGGTCAACACCCCGCAGCGGGTCGTTGAGGACCAGCACGCGGGGACGCATCGCGATCCAGCGCCCCAGCAGGACCTTCTGCTGGTTTCCGCCGCTGAGGATGCTGATGGCACGACTAGGCGATGCGCTGACGAGCCGCGATGACTCCGAGAAGTCCGCGAATCTCTTCCGGGCCTGCTGCCGTCTCAGCACTCCCAGCCAATTGAGGTCGCCCCACAGCGTGATCGCGAAGTTGTCGAAGACCGACAGCGGGCCGAACAAGCCCTCGTAGCGACGGTCGCGCGGCACATACCTGATGCCAAGCCGGTTAGCGCCCCGGTAGCTCCGCACGATATGGGTCTCACCGTTATCCCCGAGCGCGAGCACCTGACCGTCCACGGGCCGCCGGAGCCCGCAGAGGCACTCCACGAAGCCGACCTGGCCCTGGCCCTCGAGCCCGGCGAGCCCGAGTATCTCCCCTGCCCTGACCTCCACCGAGATCGGCTTGGACGCGGCCCGCAAGGTCAGCTCCGCGACCCGCAGGACGGTCCGCTGCGGGCTCTGCTGCCCCGCAGCGCCCCGGCGCGGTCCCGTCTCGGCGACGACGGCGGGGTCAGCGTGAGCCTCGCGTCCGGACATGTGGCCGAGGATGCCACGCCGGGAGGCCTCGCCCGCACCCATCGTGGCAACGGTGGCGCCCTGTCGCAGGACGGTGATCCGGTCCGCCAGCCCGAGTACCTCGTCCATCCGATGCGAGGTGAACAGGACCGACCTCCCCTGCGACCGGGCCAGCCGGAGGTAGTCGAACAAGCGGTCCCGTTGCTGGGCATCCAGCGCCGAGGTTGCCTCATCGAGCACGAGCAGCCGCCACGGGCGGATGATCGCCCGGGCCACCGTCGTCAGCTGCCGCTCGGCCAGTGAGAGCGTCCACATCGGCCGGTCCAGGTCGAACCCGTCCAGGCCGAGATCACCGAGCGCCTGCCGGGCGCCGGCGATTTCGTCGCCCTTGCGGTGCCCGTACCTGAAGAGCCCATCGGTCCCCAGGTAGATGTTGTCGCGCACGGTCATCTCCGGCACGATCAGCGTCTCCTGGAATACCGTGGCGATGCCCATGCCCTGTGCGCTTCTCGGGCTGCCGAGCTGTCTGGCCTCGCCTTCCCAGACCAGCGTTCCGGAGTCTGGCCGCAGGACGCCACTGAGGATCTTGATCAGCGTGCTCTTACCAGAGCCGTTCTCGCCGACCAGTGAATGGATCTCGCTGGGGCGGACACGCAAGGTCGCCGCGTTCAGGGCGCGGGTCTCACCGAATGACCGCGACAAGCCCTCCATGACGAGGCGACTCGCTTCGTCGACCGAACTCACTGTGTGCCCCTCTCTGCAAGCCCGATCGGGTCAGATCTTCGCGGCAACCTTAAGCTCCCGGCCGTAGGTACTGGTGAGCGCGATGACGAGGATGCCAAGCGCCAGTTCCTGGAACGAGGCACTGAAGCCGACCCCGACGAGCAGCGTGGTCAGCTCCGCGACGATCAGCGCGCCCATGACGGTCCGCTGATATCCGCCACGGCCGCCGAGCAGCGACGTGCCGCCGATCAGCACCGCGGTAATCGTGAGGAAGAAGTACGGCTCCCCCACGGTGGGGTCGGGGATGCCGCTATAGCCAGCGAAAAATACTCCGACCATGGCGGCGCACAGCGCGGATATGCAGAACGCCACGACCAGCGTCCACGTCGACCGGACGAGGCCCAGCCGCGCGGCGACGGGATTCGCGCCGAGCGCATAGGTTTCCCGTCCGACCCTGGTTCGGCGCAGGAAGGCCACCGCGAGGACCGAGGCGACCGCCCACACGAAAATGATGGCCGGAATCGGGATCGGCCCGGTGTGACCGATAGCGGAGACGCTGCTTGTCAGCCATCCCGGCACCGCCCCGTTGACGGCGCCGTTACTCCATTCCAGCGCGACCCCGGACACCACCAGGCTCATGCCGAAGCTTGTTATCAGGGAATGAACGTGCAATAGCACGGACGACACGGCGCTGATGGTCCCGATGACGATCGCCGCCACCGCGATCAGGAGAAATATAACGGGCAGCGACCAGTGCTTGTAGTACAGCTGGGTGACGATGATATCGGACAGTCCTATCACCGCCGGAATTGAGAGATCAATTCCGCCGGCGATAATGGTCACGGTCTGCCCCAGGGATGCCAAGCCGAGCAGGCTAGCCAGAATCAGCAGAGAGATGATGCTCAGCTTGCTGAAATACCCGGGGATGAAAATCACGGACAGGATGAACAGGACTGGCACCAGGATGTACGGCAGCGCGTCCGTAAAGTTAGCCGCGACGAAGCGAGTGACAGCCTCCGAGGTGCTGCGGGCCGGCTGACGGGCCGCCGGACCTGGCTCGGGCAACCCGTCAGCGGGAGCGATCGGGCTTGGATCGGTCATCCTTGCCGCTCTTCTCTAGCGGAGGCTCGAGCACGGCGCGCGTAACGCGCCGTGCTCGAGCCTACTGACATGAGGGACTTTGCCGCTAACTGAGCTCGCTGATCAGGAGGGCTCGGGGAAGCTCGTCACAGGCTGGCCGCCGGTGAAGAACTGATCGAGGTAGCTCGCGATCGCTGGCAGGGCCGGCTTCGGCGATGCGAAGCACGAGCTGCTCGTCGTCATCGAGGGTGTGTACCACTGATTGAATGTCGCGGCGGTCGGGCCGGGAATCGGGTACAGGATCGTGTCGAGAGCAGGCTGCTGCCCGGCCAGGAGCCGCAGCGCCACATCCATGGTCGCGTAAGCACCCGGCGCCGGGGCCTGGTCCGTCATGAAGGGGACCAGCGAAGGATTCGCCTTCTGGAACGCTAGCTCCTGGCAGTCGCCCTCCTGCAGTGACACTTTCGCCAGCGGGCGCCCGGCCTGCTGCAGTGCCGTCTCGGCGGCGACGCCCATCGCGCCCTCGTCGACGATCCCGTCGACCTTCACTCCGGGGTGGCTGGCCAGCCACTGCGACGTTGCCTGCTGGGCAACCGAGGCCGTCCACTCACCGGTGTAGTTGCCGACGACCTTGAGACCCGGGTGTCCCGCCATTGCGGCATTCGCGGCCGCGGTCGCCGTGGCAGCGTCGGCGACGCCCGGCACCCCGGTGATATACAGCAGGTTGCCCTGGTAGTTCATCGCCTTGTAGAGGTTGGCCGCCAGCTCATACGAGTTCTGGTACACGTCGAACGACACCGTGATCGCGTTGTTGCAGTAGATCGGGTCGAGCGACACAATCGCGATGTTCTTCTGGAGCGCAGTCGAGTAAAGCGAGCAGAAGGCGGTCGTCGAGCCGGCGTCCAGGAAGATCACGTTACAGCCGCTGTTGATCTCGCTCTGGAGTTGCGACAGTTGGGTAGCAGTGCTGTTGTTGGAGTTCTCGACGATGAAGTTGGACTGGGCGTGCCCGGCCGCTGCCAGCTGACTCACCATCTGCTTGTACGCGGTGACCTCGCCCTGCTGGTAGGTGTTGCCGAGGTAGAACGTGCTCTCGCAGAACTGCGCCTTCCCGGTCGGCGGTTTGTAGTTCTGGTAGGCGTTCGGATAGAGCTGCGCGTACAGGTTGTAATGCGCATAGTCCGCCTGGGCGGCTGATGGTACCGCACTGAGGCCGACAGTAGCGCTGGTACTCGAGCCTGTCGTGCTGCTGCTACTGGCGGCTGCGCTGGTTGCGCTGGCCGGCGCTGATGTCGGTGTCGATGAGGTGCTGCTCGTCACCGAGGACGAGCATGCGGTGAGGATCGCGACCGCCAGCGCGAGAACCACGCCAGCGGCCACACGGAACCGGGGCCGAGGGGTTCGACGTCTAGCGTCAGAGGGTCTCGACCAGGAATGCCACGCAACAGCGCGAAGACGGCGCATGAAGATTTCCTCCCCAAGTGGGATCCCTTGGGGCGGGTCCCACGAACTGTGCGACGGACTGTTTGTCGTACAACTTGAGACGCACGTTAGTCCTGCCGACAGTTACCGTCAACAGGGTGAACGGCTACGATCTGGACATGGTCTCCGCCGTGGACATGCGGCGTCGCTCAGCCGGAGGCGGACTCCGCCCATCGCGCTACGAGGTCAGCGACAAGCTCGGGATGCGAGAGGAATGGCGAGTGGCTGGAAGGCCACTCGAGGACCTCCGCGCCCGCCGCGGCCGCCATCTCGCGCTGGTTGTCGGGATGGATCATGCGGTCGTCGGCGCACACCACGTAGGTCGTCGGGATCGTCCGCCACGCCGCGACCGCGTCGGTCTCGATGACGGCGTAGCCGGTCTTCTGGAACGGCCGCAGCCGGGAAGCGGCCTGCCGGGCGAGCGACGGCTCCACGTCGTGGTAGAACGCCGCCAGGCTGACCTCACGATCGATGATGGTTGTCGTATCCGTCTCGATGATGACCTTCGGGCGCAGCGTCTCGCGGCCCTTGACGGGCCCCGAGGCGGGCGGGGAAAGCGTCGGATGACCGGCCTCTGTCACAACCGCGGCAATGTAAATGAGGTGCCGGACGTTGGGCGCGCCGATCGCGCCGAGCGTGGCGACACTGCCGCCCCAGGAATGAGAGACGACAATCGTGTCTCCCTCGATCGCGGCCAGCGCGTCGCTCAGCACGGCGGCGTCGCGGTCGAGCGTCGTCATAGGGAGGTCCAGCGCCACCGATGGGACGCCCCGCGCGTCCAGAAGCTCGCGGACAAGATGCCAGCTCCACCCGTCGTGCCATCCGCCGTGGACAAACACCGCGGTCGCTGGACTGCTCACCGAAGGTCCCCTCTTCAGATGCCGTAGACGGATCTGGCCGCCTTCTCGAACACCCACGACCGCTCGTCGGCGCTGAAGCCGTCCGCGATCCGCTTGTAGGTGTTCCACAGGACGACGAAGTCGGTCAGGTGCCTGTCCTCCGGGTAGTTGGTCTCGAACATGCTGCGCTCGGGGCCGAAGGCCTCGATGGCAAAGCAGATCTCGGGCTTCCAGTACTCGGCAAGGAATTCAGATGACCGCGGCCCGTCGAGAACAGACTGCTCGACGAACGACTTGTAGCCGATGCCGCCGACCTTGAGATAGACGTTGGGCGCCTCAGCCAGGTCGGCCATATTCCGCCGCCAGTCGGCCAGCATCCCCGGCCGGTCGGCGGCGTACGGCCCGTTGCACGCCGGCCCGCCGAGATGGTTAAGGACGATGCGCAGGTCCGGCTGCGCGAGCGCGAGCTTCTTCATGTCGCCGAGCTGGTTGAAGTACAGCCAGGTCTCGAAGATCAGGCCGCGCTTGGCCACTTCGGCCGTGCCAGCTTGGAAGACCGGGTCAAGCAGCGCAAACTCCGGGGCGCCGCGCAGCGCGTTGTTGGTGTCCGGGTGCCGGTCCCACGCGACGTTGTGCCTGATGCCCTTGAACGAGGAGCCGCCCGCCGCCAGGTGGGCATCGAGCACCTCACCCGCCTCAGACCCGAGGTACATGTTGACGTGACCGACAATGCCGGCGCAGATTCCGTCCGGCCCCTGCTGGGAGACCGCCCACTCGGTCTCGCCGACCGGCTTCAGCTGGTCGGGACCATCGGTCCGGTAATTCGCCGAACAGTCAATGAAGACCGTCTTGATGACGCGGTGGCCCTGGCTGATGTCACGCTCGAGGTCGGCCCGGTTGTACCGGTCACTCGGCCACATGTGGTGGTGCGCTTCGACGATCGGGATGTCCGGGCCGATCGCTGTCTCTGCGTACGTGTGCGTCTGGGGCATGGTTCTCTTTCGGCTCGGGAAGGTGGATCTTGGCGCCGCCGACGACGGCTAGGCGGAGTACTTGCGGACGCGCTCGGCGATGATGTCGGCGACCTGCCGAGGCTGGGAGAGGAACGGCGAGTGGCTGGTGTCCAGCTCCACGACGTCGCCTGCATTGGCTGCCATGGCTCGCTGGTCGTCAGGGTTGACACCGTGGTCCTGCTTGCACACGACGTACGTCGTCGGGTAGAGCTTCCAGGCCGGCGGCAGTGAGGTCTCGACCAGGTCCCAGCCCACGCGGGCGAACGGCCGCAGCTGCGCTGTGCACTCCGCGGCGACCTGCGGGTCCACGTCGTGGTAGAAGGCATCGTAGGCATACTCGGGGACAACCACGCAGACCTCCGGCCCCAAGTCGAAGGTGGGCATCGGCGGCAACGTGCGGAAGTCGACCGGGGCGGGTTTCCCCGCTTCGATCATGAAGGCGGCCAGGTAAATCAGGTGCCGGACGTTCGGCGCACCCGACGCGCCCAGCGTGACCGGGCTGCCGCCCCACGAGTGCGCGACGACCACGGCATCGTCGTCGAGGCTGTCCAGGGTTTCCCTGACCACCGCCGCGTCGACGTCCAGGGTCGACGTCATGGGGAGCTGAGGCGCCACCGACCGGATGCCGTCGGCTGTGAGTTCGGCCCGAACCAGATCCCAGCACGACGCGCTGTGCCAGCCGCCGTGCACCAGTACCGCAGTCGTCATGATCGCTCGTCCCCCACCCGGTTCCTGACTGCATCGATTGAGCTGAAGCTACCCATATCCAAGCACCCCTGTGAACGAGAATCCATGCAAAATCGTCAGACGATACGACAGACTACCGAACACCGGGGTGGCGGCCGGGGACTTACCCGGGCGCGAATCGTGCGCCGCCAGCGCGACCGTGGAGCACTACCGTGACGCTAGGAAGTTTCGGTCATGACCAGAAGGAGGTCCTGTTCCCAAGGTTGTTGCGCGCTACCTCATCGGGGCGGATTCGCTGACTTCGGCGCCGGTGGCCAGCGGGTGGCCGATGGTCTGGCCGCTGGCGGGGTCGAAGAAGTGCAGCCGGGTGGTGTCGACGGCCAGTTCGAGGGGCTGCCCGGAGCGGGCGGCGGACCGGGATGAGACCCGGGCGGTCCACAGCGACTTGCCGCCGGCCAGCGCGGCGACGGCCTCGTCTTCTTCCTCGTGCCGCTCGGCGGCGCTGCTGATCGCGGCGTGCTCGACCGGCGGCGCGTCGATGGTGAAGATCACGTGGATCTCGGTGCCCAGCTCCTCGGTCACCCCGACGGTGACCGGCAGCCGCGCCCAGCCCGCGTCGCCCAGCGAGCCGTCCTCGAAGTCCGACGGGCGGATGCCCATGATGACCTTCTTGCCGAGGTAACCGGACAGCCCCGGCTTGGCGTCGAACACCGCCGGCGGCACCGGCAGCCGGTAGCCCGCGAAGGTCGCCGCGGGCCCGTCGTCACGCACCAGGTCGGCCAGCACGAAGTTCATCGCCGGGGAGCCGATGAACCCGGCCACGAACAGGTTCACCGGCGCCTCGAACAGCTTCTGCGGCGTGTCGACCTGCTGCAGCCGCCCGTCGGACAGCACGCACACCCGGTCCCCGAGCGTCATCGCCTCCACCTGGTCGTGGGTCACGTACACGGTGGTGATGCCGAGCCGGTCGTGCAGCTGGTTCAAAGCGGCCCGCATCGACACCCGCAGCTTGGCATCCAGGTTGCTCAATGGCTCGTCCATCAAGAACGCCTGCGGCTCGCGGACGATCGCGCGGCCCATCGCCACCCGCTGCCGCTGCCCGCCGCTCAACGCGGCCGGCTTGCGCTTCAGGTACGGGTCGAGACCGAGCAGGCCGGCCGCGTCACCGACCCGCCGCCGGATCTCGGCCTTCGGCGTGTGCCGCAGCTTCAGCCCGAACGCCAGGTTCTCCTCCACCGTCATGTGCGGGTACAGCGCGTAGTTCTGGAACACCATCGCGATGTCCCGGTCCTTCGGCGGCAGGTCATTCACCACCCGCTCCCCGATCAAGATGCTGCCGCCGGTGATCTCCTCCAGCCCCGCGACCGACCGCAGCGCCGTCGACTTGCCGCACCCCGAAGGACCCACCAGCACCATGAACTCGCCCTCCTTCACCTCTAGGTTCAGGTCGTCGAGCGCCTTGACGCCGCCCTGGTAAACCTTGTCCACGTGATCGAGGACGATCTGTGCCATGGAGGAACTCCCTCGTTGTGCCGTGCTCAGAGCGTAAAGCACACGCGTCGCGGCCGTTAAGACCTGTTCCCGCGACACAGCGCTGAAACGTGAATTATGTCGGTAATTGTGCGCTGTGGATAGCTAATCGGGAAGATCATGAACCGTCACGGGCGTGTCGAGGATCCGGTCGGCCCGCACCGCGCGCGACGGGCCGCAGAGCGTGAAAGAGCCGGTCAGCGGCAGGCTGTCCGACGCCCCGCCGACCGCCACGGTGATCTCGCCAGGCTCGACGACCCGGATGCCGGCCCGGCCGGTGAACGAGGTCCGGTCGGCGTGCACCCGGAACGCCACCCGGCACGCTTCGCCAGGCGCCAGCGCCACCCGGGTGAACCCGGCCAGCCAGCGCGCCGGCCGCACCACGGACGCGACGGGGTCGCCGAGGTAGAGCTGCACGACCTCGGTCCCCGCGGTGCCGCCGGTGTTGCGGACGGTGCACGATATCTCCACCGCGCCGTCGGTCGGCACGTCGCCCGCGGAGAGCATCAGGTCCGAGTAGCCGAACGTCGTGTACGACAGCCCGTGCCCGAACGCGAACAGCGGCGTCGGGTCGACCGAGCTGTTGCCGGTGCCGGCCGCGTTGCGGGACCGCAGGTAGGTAGACGGCTGCGCGCCCGGCGCCGCGGGCAGCTCGACGGGCAGCTTGCCGCTCGGCGTCACGCGCCCGGTGAGCACCCCGGCAATCGCGGGACCGCCCTCCTCGCCGGGAAAGAACGTCTGCACGATGGCGGCGAGCCGGCCGGCCACGCCGCCGATCGCGTACGGGCGCCCGGTGACGAGCACAGCGACGACCGGCTTCCCGGTGTCG
>Ga0335072_10009099_pt1 | contig 14365 bp, 13 predicted proteins | sample Lox_Sample_21_FD_206725 | JGI IMG/M metagenome (GOLD analysis project Ga0335072, IMG submission 206725) | Soil microbial communities from Loxahatchee National Wildlife Refuge, Florida, United States - Lox_Sample_2.1 | ecosystem: Environmental > Terrestrial > Soil > Wetlands | place: USA... | reverse complement strand
AGTGTTTTATAGAATACAAAACTGTGTTACTCTATGATACGATCCCTAGCTTCCTCGTCGACGTCGTCACTTCTAGGACGAATACTACTAGCTACTAATTAAATAATTTGCCGGCCTGCTTCCAGGCCTCCAATTTGGGGCATTATAGGCATTTATAGCTTAGGAATCAATATTAAAGAGATTTTAACGTGGCCTGAGTAGGTATCCTCTTATAAGACAGTAGAACCAATTATAAGACAATGTTTTTATGTACGTCATTTAGGTATATTGGGCTATAAAACACTGTCTTATATTCCGATTTATTCGGTATATATTACTTTTTTAAGCTCTAAATCGTCATCGTCAGAGTTATGACGGTGAACGGGTAGGCTTCATACTTCCACCATCAACAGAGTCAAAGGAACGTAAGATGAGGCCCTCAGGAAAAAATTGAGTCATATTCCAATAGCAAGCAAGGCTGAATCTGAGTGATTGGATGTGAGGCTCGCGGACGGTTCGTCCTTAAGATCGATCAAAATTACATGTGGAGAACTTGATGATATACTCGAATTCAATAAGAGTCCGGATAGACACTTGGATTATGAAGAGAACACCAGACATGTCACCAAAGGAAATTCTTTTCCCTCTAGCTCCCTGATTCCGGTATACAAATTTTCTTATGCGAATGTCCGCAACATAGATGATATGAATGTTTAAGACAACCCTTAATATGGATCGCCCCGTCTTTGAAAACCCCTCTTCAACATTGTAATTCGCTACACCTCTGTAACTCGTCGGGTAATGTCTTGACAAGTTCTTCAGTTATAGGAAGGTAATTATCTTCTTCGGGTGCATTAAAAATCCTCTCTTTTCATGGTACGTTAGAATATGGAACAACGTTGTTTCGTACAGTAATTAAGTTTACCGATTGCGGCGCTGACACTCCGGAGCGTGGGGTATAAGCTAGCTAGAATGGTACTAGCGCATCGGAATGTGGGGCCAAAACAAAACTCATTAATTTTTGGAACTGACACTGATTTCGATCTTTGCTGTAGTGAGTCAGTGCGGGTGGATTCCAGTTTCAGGTCGTTGTATTTGTCGGAGCCCATGAGCAGGGCCAAACCATGCGAAGTAACAATTTTGAACGACATGCTTCTGGTTGAAGAGGTGGTTGATTGTATGAGATTTGCAGCACTTGCAATACGTCATCGACTCCTCGCTACAATCAATTGAAAGGAGCGGGTAATCAAGACCCGAAATTAAAAACTCACAGTTTCATGGTGATTTCCTCAATTCAAACTTCACCTGCCTATCATTCAGCTTTCAGGAATTTTTATTTGAAGGTTATCAACCCAAGTGCTCGTGGTTCCGTATCCTACAACCAGGTATTCTTACAAACCTGAAGCTACGAGTTCATATCGCAGCATCCCCTAAGATCCTCCTATACTTTCAAAGTCACGCCTACTACTTAGGATGTTTACCTTTACCTTACCTTTGCATCCAGACTCAATTTGCTAGTCCAATTATAGTAGACCCGCGAGCCATCCCTACCAGATTTTTTGTTAACTCTACGCGAACTATAAGTTACCTCTAGGAGTAGTCCGGCATAAAGCTTAGAACTGGGACAATTAAATACTTGGAATCCATATTACTGACCACACTGCCTCCGGCTGCAGGCTCCGATCTCGATTCTGAGATGAAGGGCTCCCGAGGTATTGCTGCGTGGAGAACATTGAGGCGCTGTCATCCCATCCATCAGTGAATTTGAGAGGTAAGGCAGAGCAATGATAATGGCTGTAATCGAAGGCGCGGAAAAACCAGAGAATGCCGAAGAGAAAGTGGCAAAGGTCCTTGCTGCAGCAGGTGCAAAGGTCATATTCCAAATGTTGGACTCAGGCCACTTGATTCCTGAAGGTACCCGGAGAGTTGGCCAGGGCCATCGTAGACTTTGTTGAGAACCTGGAGTAAAGAAGACGCAATATGAAATATCACAAAGATACCTCACTTCAGGTAGAAGACGAATATTAAGATACAGACAAAGATAAAACAGACTATGTCAAGGAACGCCTATCTTGTTTTTGTGTCTAATATTATAAGTTTCGTGTACGTGTAAAGACTGTGATGTATGCGATGCCCCGCTGCAACCCAAACTCAAAAGCAATGCGACTCCTCATTTCGCTCTACTTCGCGCTAGTACCCAGCAACCGTAATAGTAGTATTGAAAGGAGACAAAACCGGTTCATACTGAACACCATAAAGGCTCATCACGCTGGCGCTAAGCACATATTGTCCGTTCTGTGTGCCCTGTGGTAGGGTGACAGTAAAGGTGATTGGGCTCAAGGTATTGCTCTTGGTAGGACCAAGATACTCAGATGCCATGATGTTGCCTAACGAGTCAGGGTATCCTGCTCCTGGAGCGACCCCAAAGGCGACAGCAACGTCATAGACGGATTGGATATAATCCTCAGTGATGAGAGAGACAGTGAAGGGGTTGTAAGCGTAGACGGTGGAAGGAGCCGAGACGCCGACAATGCGGGCGGAGGCGGGAGAGAGGAGGAAGAGGGTAGAGACGAGGCCCGCAGCGAAAGTGGAGGTGAAACGCATCTTAATGGGTTTTTAAGTGGTTTGGCGTTTATGTTGATGTTGAGGATTTTAGCGAGTGACGAATGATCGGATGGTATGTGCTTGCTGTGTTTGATGTCCTGTCCTTGGGTAGCTACTTCCTCTTATATATCGTTCATCGAACACAAGACTCTGTAAGCTGATGCAGGTGTGATATCAACGTCTATTTTTGTGGATAGAGATGCCGGGACAGAATACGAGGTAGGGAGATCAAGAGCGCCTTCCGTTCCCCAATCGCGCTTGGTAACAACGATTCTCGAAACATTGTTTAGTAAGACTAACACCTGGAAAGCGGCAACGGCTGTGGCTGTATAGCACAGCATCTAGCGTCATGGCACCGCAGCTGGTTGCGATCTATTCCTAGCAGTTAACCGAAGGCATCCAACGTCAGCTTCGCTCCTAGTCGGTGGAGGCAATTGCGTAATGTCAAAGCGAATGCGTAATGATGATTTTTAAATCGCGACGCAACTAAATTCCCTAAGAGAGGCGATCAATTCAACATTAATGTACAGCTAATTGACATCTCTAAAATTCAAGACCTCAACCTAAACTCCACGTATACTACATGCAAAAGCCTTCAAGAGACGTATCTATGCCCTCACACCCTCGACCTTATATAGCTCGATCCAAAGGCCCTATCCAAAGGCACTATCCATAATTGTCCATAAATCTCAACCCTAAAATGATTTTATTGACCTATCAGAACCCTAATACTAAGTGCTAAATTGATTCAAGGCTGAATCCATTTTCCCCGCTTACACAAATACTGCTAAGCTGTAAGAAGACTAAGGGTTAAATCCATCTTTAAATCTATATATTAAAAATTCATAGAAAGAGTAGTTAGAACTAGCTCAAACTTTGGTATATGATGAAGCTAATTAATGCGACACTAAAACAGTCATTTCCGCTTTGAAATTCCATAGAAAAGTTGAGTTATTGTGTCTTATCATCGTAAAGAGCGATTTAGTAGGTGTTGGATATATGAGCAGCAGAATAGATGGAGTGCACTGAACGAATAACTTGTACTTGAATTCTTAACTCAACTAAGGACTAACTACAGGTGTATATAGACGTAGAGCGGAGGGATTGAATCTTCCGTATTACTAAGATTGACTTCCATGGCGCTGAGGATTTTCTCTGATTATTATATCAATAACTTCAATGATGTAGGCGGCTCAATGAGCTGGGTTAATATTGGACTGAAGCCGTACCTAACTCCTTGAGTTCCAACAGTACGGTTGAAGTCAAACCTAACATTTTAGGCAGATGCATGCAAAATTGCAACGACATACGTTAGAACCGCAGGCTAGATTCAATTGCGCAGGTTAGAAATTAAGTTTGTAGGCTAGTAGGTAGGGCTCCGTATTGTTTGGTTTGGTTTGGTTTGGTTATTTGCTCAGAACCAAACCACAACCACAAACCTCAGGCATAACCACAACCAAACCACAACCAAACCACAAACCAAACCATAAACCACCGAATTAGGTCACGTACTAGAATAATATGTAGATACCTTAGTAGTTAGGTCGCTGGCCTATTGTCCAGGAGTGTACTACAACACCACCCACTTGCAACCCACATACCTTGAACCAAAGTGGTCCAATTCACTTGACGCCGGGCTCTAATGCAAGCCCAGATTAAGATCTATCATTTGGTCTATTTGGATTTTCAAGTTGAGCACGTGATCATATTTAAATTGCGCTCTGAAATAAAGTTATATTACAATTTACAATTAAAACACCACAGACCGTAAGCTCTTTAACATTATAGCTGCACGCATTGTATCTATTGACAGTGAATGCCGCCGTAGACGAATAAGATCCCGACTGGTTGAAAACAAGCGCTCAACATCAATCTTACCGGCTGGAATTGCAAGGTAATTGTGACGTTTCGTCACACGCACGCAATAACTACTCTCTCAGGCTAGCACTGAAACCCTCAAGGGCAGTTAGCCAGCTTGTGTATATAAAACCCTACCATTCCCCCTTCCTTCCCTTTTCTTCTCTCCTTAGCTTAGTATCTTCGATTAGTGCAATCTACAAAGCGGATTACTCTCGCATTTTGTACGTGCCGTCACAGCTAATCGCTATGCTAGGAATCCATATACTGCTTATGGACGGCAGAGAGTTAAAGAATTGGCACTTGCTGTTCTTGAAAAGCTTAAGACACTGCCTCCTAGTATGACAAAGTCTTTTGCAAACTTATTTGCTAAAAGGACAGAGAGTCTTCTTGCTTAGCAAGAGAAGAAGCTTGTGAGCCAGGAGCAGTTCCCTCTAGTACTAGTGGAGCTATTAATTAAAGAGACTCCGCTTCTATACAGAAAAAGAAAGAGAAGAGCTATAATAGGGCTTGAGGTTGCTGAAGAAAAGGAACGAGGTGCTTCTCGACAACGACGACGAGAAGAGAGAGAAGTTGCAGCATCTGCAATAGTTAATATGGAGGCAGAAGCACGAGAAGAAAGAAAGATGATAGAGGCTGAATGAGTAGCTGATACACAGCTCCAGCTCAGTCAGCTCTGGTACGTGGACGCTGATGAAGCTCAGCCACTTGCTGAGCTCCATCAGAACGAGGAGGCCTTGCCCTTGTTAGAGCCGTCTGACGAGCCTTAAGATGTTGGGCCTCTTGAGAAATCGTTCGACAGTGGGACCTCTAAGGCCTCAGACGAGCCTCGTCGCTCTAGGCGTGTTAAGAGGCCTACTAGTGACATTGAGTCCCAGCAGAAACAGATCAAGATTGGTCTTATACCTGCTCCTAGTGCTAGAGCCAAAGCTAGGGCTCCCAACGCAAAGAAGGAAAAAAGAATATAGAGACTTCACAGTTAAGAGACAAGTTTGAACTTGTATAATAGCATCAATTAAATCAATATATCTATATAATACTCTATAAAACACTTGCACAGTGCTGAATTAGCTCATAACTAGCAGAATGACTAAATTGGTTAGCACGGACTGCCCCGATCCTGGCAGCTCTTAAACGCATGCGCATAGCGTTGTAGTATTTCAAGCTTTTAGCAAGGCACAAGGTGTAGGGTTAGTGACATGTGTGCTGGAATTTAGCGACCATATGCCGGTGTCCTAGAAGAGTCTCTTGCTAACTAAGGACTATGCGTCAACAGAATAGTCTCACGGGCAGCGTTGACGCACAAATCTGCAATAAAAATATAGCAAATATCTAACTCACCCCCCTTTTCTCTGAAAGAGCTAAAATACCCCCCTAATAACTTCGGTAATATTTGCCCTACCCCTCATCTACCCATATGTCCCAAACCCTATATCTCAATGAATACTTATCGCAAAGCTCTCGCGTATTTGAAGCTCCAAATAAATTCTTTCATTTGGTTTATTTGGATCTCGAAACCAAGAATACTCGTCGTCGAAATTGGCTTTGAATATGCAGTAGTGGTAGAGGCAGAGCTTGCTGGAGTTGTGCTTAGTGATCCTAATTAGCGGTCCATAGCGAGCTGATCGCTGAGTCGACTCGCTAAGATGCGAATGTGATATTCCACGATTTTATATTTCTACAAGACAATGCACTTTCACACACAAGCTAGTGACCTATCCGGGAGCTGAAAAAAAAAGCAGGGATTCCACTACTTGAGTATATTGATAATCCTCCAGACACGACCGCAATTGAAAGTGCCCGGATGCTAATTCGCATTTCAATTACTCAGACTAGAATCGACCGCATACTATTGAATGGACAAATCGGGCATGGAGTGCAGAGTGGGCTATTGCATCAGGATAAAATTAGGGCTTGGATATGCAGAACGGCAGTGGTAAATCAATTATTAATAGAGCACGAAGATGGTAATGAGTTTCATGCATAGTTTTATTAATGTATGTTCATAGTATTCAAAGCAGAGAGTGTGGTTGTTGGGTAGCGTGTTGGTGATTTTCGCTTCCAGGGGTGATGGTCGAAAATTTATTTCATTACTCTTTGCCCGCGCCTTCGTATTGTTGAAGTTCCGCCCCCACACCCACATAAGGGGTACGCTAGCAGGGTTGCTACCCCTATTTTGTATAGATAGAAAGCCCTCGACTACAATAGAGAATACAAGCTTCATCCCATTCAACAGTATCTTATAATTAAAGCAGGGTATTGTTAATGCGGGGACAAACGTATTGTTAACGTATTACGAGCCGAGTGGCCGGAACGAGGAGCAAGCCTTGCTTAGCATCTTATTAGCACAAGTCCATAAGCGAAAAGTATCCTACCAACCCGACACTCAACTGCTTGAGATTCACTCCACCACGCACAAATGTGGATCTTCTCCTCCAAGCCCCCCCTATTCTGGGAACCCGTCTCGGGCCACCCCATCTCCGTCAAACTCACTGCCATGAAAGCAGCGCTCGCCTCCGGCGCCGACCCCAACGAACTCGATCACGAGCCCCGCGCCGAAAAAAATCTCGGCAGGCCCCTCCACCTCGCCATCGAATACACGTCGTCCAACCTTTCCCGCCTGCATGAAAATCTTCCCGTCGTGGAATTGCTTCTTCAGCATGGTGCTGATCCCCGATTGGGTGGTATGCAGGGAAGGTATTCGCCACTAGAGGATCTGAGACGGGTGGTGGCGTATAATGATCCGACGATGAGGGAGGCGATGGGGTTTTTTAAGGAGGTGTTGGAGATGATGGAGGTGAAGGCGAGGGAGCTGGATGGTATGTTTTCTTAAGAAAGGGATGAGGATGAGAGTTGACTTTAGTAGAGCGTGATAAGAAGAAAGCGTAAGTTTTTCTTGTTAAGGCACATCTCAGAGGAAGCCGGTCTATTTTATGCCGTCTTGAAGCTAAAGATTGTGGTGGCAGAACTCACAATCGTATGCGATGCGTGGTTTTATAGCATGATTATGGCTGGGACATGTTCTGCCTCCATCTTCAAATAGTCGCGGATCCTCTTCTGACTAGGTCAGAAGTTCGAATGCGATACTGCCGCTATTGCTTACGTGTTGGCTGTCAGTTTATGGTTGCACAGACACCAGTAGGGTATAGACCCCGTGTGGTCTTTTCGCTTTCAATTGCAACTACACGTTTTGTCCTTTCTTGGATATCTGTCACAGTTCTTCACAGTACACGACACCTTTCATACTCGAAGTTACATATATTCTTTGAAGACAATCCATATTCTTCATTAGGACGCAAAGCTTATTCTTTCCACCAAACACTATTATCTATGCTTATTCCATCACAATTAAGAAACTCCAATACAATAAGCTTCCCCACTCCAGAAACTACAAGAGTAATTAGCAATCTCGCTCAGTCTTCAAGAATGTTAGAAATCAGGAGGGCTTACTTGGAGCAATTATTGTCCAGAACCGGATTCCACAAGTCTAGATCACATCAGCATCAGAATTTTTGAAAGTTAAAAGCAAGACTTACAAAGATTAGCAAGCGTAATCCCATTTCTTGTCGCGAAGACTTCACATCCATCTCCCGATTCCGTCACCGCGTACGCATCACAGTCATTCGGGATACCCGACTGCGTGGGTGCAGGTGGTGTGACGCTTGCCTCTATGCTACTAGAGGTAGAAGTTGGAGACGAAGAAGTAATAGTGGCGGACACAACACCAATGCATACATAGTAGCTCAGATATAAATCTCCGCAGCTGGTACCGATGGCTGGATTCCAGGCATATAAGGAAGCCAAAGGAATGGATTCCGCGGAAGCAATACCAGCGCAATAGTCACCGCTCTGAACATCATAGAATTTGTCGCAGTCGGTCACCATTCTGGTCTGAATGGGCGAGGGGGTAGTGATTGTGGAGCCTGTGGTAGTAGGGCCGGTGGTTGTACTGCTTGCGGAACCGAGGACGTCGACACAGACATAAGTTCCTAGTTCAAGATACAAACAAGAAGTGCCCACGGCCGGATTCCAGGCGTAGAACTGGTCTAAGCTGAAGCCATACTCTGAGGCTAACGAGGCACAGGTGTCGCCACTTTCCACGAGATGGAAAGCGTCGCAGGAATTGGTCATGCCGGTTTGGATGGGTGTTGGGGTGGCGATACCGTTAGTCGGTGAAGCTGTGGCTACCGTTCCTGTACCGTACGTTTGCGTTATCCCGCCTGAGTCTCCGACCGTTCCATTCGTGACGTTTGCAATAGCGGGTATCCAGGCACCACCTGGAGGACTGGTAATATGTCAGTGGTTGTGCTATGCAAGTATGCAAGGATACATACCTAATGCAGACATATTGGTTGGCCTGCAAGTTATCACAAGTGCCAATAATAGTGGGATTCCACGCAAGCAGCTGGATTGTGCTTACATTGCCGCCTGCAACGTCGAGCTGACTTGCCAGCGACGCGCAAGTGCTGTCGTCCTCTCCGATTTGCTGAAGGTCGCACGCGGGTGGAAGGCAGATGGAAGACGTGATGTTGCAGTCACTGTTTCCCGAAGCGAGGATGACGGCGCCGGTTGGCACATTGTACTGTAGAGAGAGATATTCGCATTGCTGTGAGATGTTTGCGTATGCCGATGATCCGGAAAGCAATTGACGCTGCTTGAGCTTTGCAGCAGTGATTACCTGGCCAGTGCAAGTCGGTACTGCGATTGAACTTGAGGTGGAAGCTGCCGAAGTCGCGACAACCGTGGCCGATGAAAAGGAGGTGTATGCTGAGAAACTGACAGTGGTGTTTTGGCCACACCAGGCTAAAACATTCACAAGCTCCGCACCAAGATAATCGTTGAAACTGGACATTGGTACGTATGCAGAGCTTAACCTAGCTTCCATCATATCGATGAAGCATTCGTCACACAAGGTTGCGTTATCATACATCTGAGTCAGAGGTTGTTCATCCGCCAGAGTGCCTTGAGCGGTCAGTATAAGGTATGATATCTGAAGAACCGCTCTAACTCACCATCCGTATTGTAGATCATACCTGAACCCACCCAATTCTGGGAATCCACCATACAGGAATTGCCCGTTGAAGATGTCATACAAGCCAAATTCAATCCTTCGACATGCCGCCCAGAGATTGTGTCCGCGGGTACCGCTTTGTTGTTATAGGATACGGTTTCGTTGAGGCAACTATTCACGACAAGCTGGTTCCAAGAAGCTGCAGACGTCTGGCATTCAGAGGTGCAAAGTTTTGTGACATTGTCGGTTGTCCAGAAGAAGTAGTCCACTGATTTTGTTCGTTTGAAAAGCGTAGGGTCACATGACACCGTTTCATTACTAGAAGAAACATCCGGTCAGTCAAAATAAATACTGTAGAATTTCGCGATCACTCACAGTGCCGTCAGACATCCCGCTGACACTCCAAGACTTTGTGCTAGAATGTCAGGATTGACGCTTGGCCAAAGACTGTACTGAGCTAATGTGCAAGATACGGAAAGAGACGAGACGAGGAGTTGTAAAATTATTGCCATGAAGGGCGACGAGAGCAAACGCTCGCACGTCTGAGTTCTTGAATGGCGGTCTTCAAGTATGGAAGAGAATGCTTCAACAAGATCGCACAGAAGACGAGGTATAGTCCTTGGGAGCTTAGAATACTAATCTCCAAAGCTAGTCACGAACGACCTGGCTGGCATTCAAGCATCAGGGGCTTTCAACCCGTTTTCTAATGTCAGATCCATGTAGCCTTCTTGAACTTTTCCGATAGTTCTGTTATTCCCGGTCCTTGTATGCCTTGCAATCTCCTGAATAAGGTACAAAATTCCAGGATCTATATATGATTTCCGCTGCTCTATGCCCGAGTAGGCTTATCAGGGGTAGCCGCTTATTGTATTAGCGGGGTTGAGGCATGACTAGGCGAGTCTTGGTGGGTGTCCCGCGTTTAGTGCTTACATTCGTCATGCATGCATGTCATCCCAATACAACCTCATCTCGGCTTCACTCAGCAACTTGTCATCCATAATATCAAAGCACAAACAGGAAATTGCAACCCTAATAATTAAGACTGACAGTAACCTTGATGAGTTTTTGATGAGTTTTTGGATTCTGTAATAATCCTTGAGGATTGTATATTACAGTCATCTAGAATGCATACTCCCAGTCACATCCGAGTTGCAAAGGGCGGGAAGGGCTGCAACAGCTGCAAGAAAGTTACATCGTCCTATAAAAGCACGGGTCGACTGCTTACCGGAGATGGAAGGCCTGATCTCCTGGATATAAGATGAAAAGATTCTTGTCCAGAGCCGTAATGCCGCTTGCCTCTGAAAAGTATCAAGGGGAATCTCTCGGGCGTCAAGCCGCTACACCCTGGTCCTCCATAGTTCTCTCATACCAGCCGGTAACAAATTTCTTATAACCTCTTGATCTCTAAGCTTACAGGCTCCTCGATCGTCTTTTCCCCCCTCTGCTCATCAGTTCCCCTCATCATGAGACTACTCTTTCTCCTCGCATTTGGCTTCGTAGCCGCTGCGAGCTTCGTTGAGGATGTCAGTGGAAGCTTCTCCAACAGCATACGCAGCTTCCAAGAATCAGATGCCGCTGTGAACTGGCACACAGCTGCCTCCCTCGAGCCGCGACTTGCTACTGGCGCGTGTGACGATGCAACACCATGCACTAATGGTGCTTGTTGCTCAGTATCTGGCTTCTGCGGATACTCTCCTGCTTTCTGCGGAAGTGGCAATTGTACCAGCAATTGCAATGCCAAAGCCGAGTGCGGAGAGTACGCAGTGGAAGCAAATCAGAACTGTCCTCTGAATGTGTGTTGTTCACAATATGGGTAAGTCTGTAACAATCTGTGGAATCACCACAATGCTAATAATGAGACAGATTCTGTGGTACAACAAGCGATTTGTGAGTTGCCACACAGCTTGAATTTCAAGATCAATATGCTTATCGAATTCTAGCTGCGGAACTGGTTGTCAAACTGGATATGGAGGCACATGCGGAGATGTTACTGAGCCTTCTTGCTCTGGGACATCTGCTCAGCAGAAAATAATTGGTAAAGGGCTTTAATCTATCGGCGGCACACATGCTAAGTCCCTTTACAGCCTATTACGAAACTTGGTCTACCGAGAGACCTTGCGATATCGTTTATCCAAGTGATTTAAATCTTGTAGGCTTCACGCATCTCAATATGGCCTTTGCCTATTTCGATCCAGAGTCCTTCACCATAACAAGCATGGACTCAAACATGGCCTCTATGCTCAGCAGTTTTACCGCTATCAAAACCAAGTACTCAGGTCTCGAGACATGGATCTCAGTAGGGGGATGGTCTTTCACAGATCCTGGCTCGACTCAGGAAGCATGGAGCAACATGGCATCTTCTGCAGCTAACAGGGCTACTTTCATCAACAGTCTAGTTCAATTTATGAGGACTTATGGTTTCGATGGGGTGGATCTGGATTGGGAATACCCAGGTGAGTAGATTGTTGTTCGTACGCATGTCTTTTATGAAATGGGATTAAGAAATTTTCAGGAGCATCGGATCGAGGAGGATCAGCAGATGATGGAGCCAACTTCGTTCTGCTGGTCTCTGATATGAGGGCTGCATTTGGCTCAGCGTATGGCATCTCTGCAACCATACCAACCTCTTACTGGTATTTGCAAGGTTTTAACGTAAGCTACAATACATTGATGCATCTAGGGTATGACTAATAAAATTTTAGCCAGTAGAAATGGAACCTTACGTTGACTGGTTCAATCTCATGGCCTATGATCTTCACGGGACTTGGGATGCAACAGATATTTATACAGGTGCGTTAGAATTCTCAATATAGCCAGGCTTGATTCTCGCTTCGAACATAGTTTTGCGCATGTTTTCATACCGATACTGCCGCTAAACAATCTACAGGGCCTTACATCGAACCTCATACAAACCTGACTGAAATCAGCGAGGCCACTGACCTTCTCTGGCGAGCTGGTGTCACACCTGGCAAGGTGGTCCTCGGTCAAGGCTGGTATGGTCGTTCTTTTACGTTAGCTGATCCAAGGTAAGAGTTGCAAAGCGTTATCCTCTAACCCGCTAAAGACCATGAATAGCTGCAACACGCCCAATGGAGTATGTCAATTCACAGCAGGTGGTGCTCCAGGTCCCTGCACTGCAACATCTGGAATCCTCTCCAACGCCGAGATCCAGGCCATCATTGCCCAATACGATGTCCAGCCCGTCTACGACGAAGTCGACGCCGTCAACTGGATCACTTGGAACAATAACCAATGGGTCAGTTACGATGACGACGTTACATATGCTCAGAAGCTTAGTTTCGCCAATGATCTCTGTCTCGGAGGAATGATGGTATGGGCCGTGGATCTTGCAAACCAGTCGATGCCCACAGGCTACGGCTCTCAAGCAGATACAGGCTTGAGTTCTCAAGCTACCGATTTCACTAATCAGCTTGCGGTCAACACCCAGGCGGGAATGGCATGCTATACCTCGCAGTGTGCGGAGTCTTGTCTGCCGGGCTACAGTGGCGTGACAAATATGAACGGCCAGCCAGGCTATCTGCCCACTGCACCTGATTGTCCCTCAGGAAACCTGGAAACATTATGTTGTGCCTCAGGGACTACGCTTGGAACCTGTACCTGGAGAGGATGGAGAGGACAAGGCCTGCCCTGCTCAGGCGGTTGCAATCCTGGAGAGACCCTCGTAGCTCAGAACACTAATCATCACGACACCGCCAATGGCGTGCTAGAAGATCAGACCTGCAATGGAGGCCTACAGAGCTACTGCTGTGATGGATTTGTAGGGCCTCCCTCGATGACAGTCAATACTAAAGAGATGTCTCAAGACGATGTAATCGGACCTGCTGTCAGTGTCATTGTCTCCACCGTAACAGAAGCCCTTGCCAATGCTGCTAAATCGGTGATCGATGCGGTGGCGACTGATTTCTGCGAGGTAGCTGTCCCAGCATTCCTAGCTCCTCTGGAAGATATCGAATTAGCCATCCCAAGTAAGTTTCCCCTGGCACCATTCGCTGTTCACTGAAAATATAAGCTAACGATGATTATAGTCATTGGTTAGTATGATGCTTCCAAGCGTCTTCACATATTAACACACAGCAGGAGAAATCGCCATCGCAGTCGAAGATGGCCTCGAACCAGAAATCGTCAAAGGCTGCGAGGATCTAATCGGGGATGCCGGCGACGCAGTACTAAGTTGGCTCGGTCACACCAGCACCTTATCCATAACTGACATCGTAGAGACGGTGACTGCGACCACAACCGAAGATGTCATGTGCGGCCAAGACAACTGCGTGAACGGCTGCTCCTCCAAGAAAAAACGAGCTTTGCAAGCACTAGCAGCACCTGCCGCCAACCTTGATCCGAGAATCACAGATATACCTTTACCGGTGATCTCCAAGCGCCAAGATCCAGTATGGGGGAGTCTGAATAAGCCCGCCGCTGGAGGCCTTGATAATTGGATCGAGGTTGTGTTCGGGACTAGCAGTGGTGGAAACCTTTACATCATGCCCGATACCCCCACATACGGCGCTTCAGACTCTTATTTCTTGCCCTTTACCTCACCGGCACCACCAACAGCGCAATCGTTTGTGGCACAGTATGGCCTCATAGGTTGTACATCCGTGGTGATAGTTTCTCATCAGGGAGTTCTCATGGTACGCACCCAAAAGTACGAACATGGAATCTGAAGTGGAGCTGATGAAAGTAGACGCATCATTGGGAGAACCCCAATTTCCAGCAGACCGTGGGCGGGAATTTCGCGAACTTCAATACGAATGTAATCCAATACCTCCAACGCATAATCGGCGAACTCCCCCTAAATTTCCTCCCGGCTCTCCCTTCCGAAAACCTCCAGGTCTCTCCCCTCCCCCTCCTTCCCCTACCCTTTCCCTAACGCTTCCTTAGGTCGTGATAATA
>Ga0335072_10009098_pt1 | contig 14365 bp, 11 predicted proteins | sample Lox_Sample_21_FD_206725 | JGI IMG/M metagenome (GOLD analysis project Ga0335072, IMG submission 206725) | Soil microbial communities from Loxahatchee National Wildlife Refuge, Florida, United States - Lox_Sample_2.1 | ecosystem: Environmental > Terrestrial > Soil > Wetlands | place: USA... | reverse complement strand
GATTGCTTTACTCTGCATTACGAGTTATTAGTATTAGTTAGATACGATATGTAGAAAGACAGCTTCAGCAGACCTTTCACAAGCTATATTAGCACATGCGTATGTTCTTCCTATCTCTTCCTCCGCTTTGAGGTTACTGGCTTTATTGCGAGATTGTGCGAGTAGAGAGCTTGCAAGCTCAACGAGCTCGGGAGGCAATGCGCCATTGTGTCGCGGAATCAGGCTTGTGAGCGCTTGCTCCACTGATCTGTTCATTGAGGCTCTTTTTGTGTTGTGGAGAAGTAGTTCGCCCGAGTTTCACATGCGAGCTCCAAATTTTGGGGAAGTTCAAAGCTCGCTGACCCCTGAACAAAGAAATTCCAAACAGTAACGGCTCCACCGGTTCTCTTTAAATGCATGCTTAAAGTCAACTACAGTGCACAATGAGGTCCAGCAAGATTCTGCGATTTTGTGCTGGGTCATTGGCTTTGGCCAGCCTTGCATTAGGTCACGGCCAACATTCTCAAGCACCGTTAGTCGACGAAGACGCGGATTGGGCAACACGGCATATGGCCAGTAAGTGGGCTTTCTGCTATGAATCTGCTTTAGAACTGTATGAGGTCATGGCAATTAGCTAATCATTCTATAGATGAGCATCATATTGGGAATTTTGATGCCGGAGCATTCTTTGCTTTGCATGATTTCGACAATAATGGCGTTTGGGACGGCGGCGAGATCCAGAAGTTTTACGGCTTGGCAGATGTCTCGAATAAGGACCTGCCTAAGTCAAAACGTGATGAAGTTCTTAATGGGGTTTTAAACTTGATGGATACAAATGGAAATGGGGAAGTGGAACGGGATGAATGGTTCGAATTCATCAAGGGCGGGGGAAGTCTCCCAGATTTCGGCACTGGACCCGGTCACCACGGAAGCTTTGAGGTATGTTAGTTCCTCTATACTCAGCTAGCTTATGGAAAAGGTGGTTCTAACAGGAATTTATAGGAGGAATACGAATTGCATCATTGGGAGCAGTGAGTAATCATAACATTCGGTCAATTGGTATTCCTAGACGGTGCTGAACAAACTCATAGATACCATGACGAAAATACCAAAGAAGAGGATCTAACACATCCCGAAGATATTGAACACTTTAGACTGCATGATGAGATGGAAGAAGAGGCAGAGCGAATAGCTAAGATGGATAAGTTATCCATTGTTGAGAAGAATATACCACAGAAGTTCATGAGAGATTGAGACATCTAGATCTGTGTGTATTGGTCTGTGTGTATAGACAAAAAGCATAGACATATGGTGCAGGCGCCATGCAGGATATGACAGCATTTGAGAGGCCCAGCGGTAGTATTGTCATGCGGGATCTTAAACGGATTGGGACAGCTCCAGGGATCAAGAACTGATACGGCGCGGTGATTTTGGGATCTTATATAACGGCCTGTAGAACACATCCTAGGTAAGGCTATGTAAAGATATGTCTGAGCTCGTCATATTTGTGTCTATCATGCTGAACAATTTTGCCCATCATCTGCAAGAGCCAATTCAAGATATTCTTATTCTTGTGGTCATTGCCGATTTGATGAGAGATCGTCTGTTTTCCCAGCCAGCCTTGACAGTGTTCTGGAAAGGTTTTCGATCGAACAGGGGTGTTGAACTACTCCACTTCGAGTTGGGCTTCAGAGCAGATGCAATCAGGAGGATGAGACAATCATGGAGCTGGTCTCAGAGATAATGGCGGATGTAATGGTTGACAAGGGCGGTGTGTTTTCTTGTTGTTGGTCTCATTTCTCGCCATTACTTCAACTTGTCGTCATCAGTTTAGTTTCTCGTAATTACTCACCTCCCCTCTTCGCTTCACCCTTCGGTTTCAATGCAAGCAGCAGACAGATAGGATCAGGCCGAAGAGTCAATGAACAGAACAAGACTGAGGGCGCCTGCCATCAGCCACTTTTCAGGCTCTACAACTCATATTCCGCAAAGCTAACGTGGAGAAGCGGGCTAAAAGTTAGTTGACAGAAGATTATTTGCGTGAGCAACTATATCACGTGATTGATCCAGTATATAGCCTCTCCTCCCATGTTGTGTAAGGCGTGTGTAAATACGTTTATATCACTCAATCAAATTATTGACAATTAGAGTCAAATTTTCTCCATTTTTCAGAGTCTAAGCTGGCTTTGTAGCCTCTATGTCTCTCTGTACACACTTTATCCAACCCTAATATGTGTAAGAAATCATATATACGGTAAAAACCAATGGTCTTCCTAAGCCAGTATCGAAAACTCCATCAACTTAGAATATGCAATTCATATCTCATGAATTCTATCCCATATAACCAGGGAACCATGTCTTCCATCCTAAAACCCGATGTCTAATGCCCAGTGATGATGTCCGTATATGCAGTATCCCAACTCCATTAATGCCGTAAACACATTTCGTCTTTCAATCATCTCTAGCTCCATACAACCCCAACTCATGGGGTCAATGGGCAAATGCCACTGCTAATGCTCCGTCTCGTAGCCCCATAATTCCAATCCCAAGAATTGAGAGTGGCAACCTTCGCTGGATCCGCAGTTGCGAATTTATACTTCTTCGGCGCATACCTCTCGAACTCGCTCTTGTTGCTCATGAACCTTGAAAGCCTTGAGAAGCCGGAGGAAGTGCTCTTAGTGAGCTTCAGGCTCTTGTCGGATGTTGTTTGAGTGGTTGTGGTGTGGATGAGAGCGGGGAGCTGGACAGTGGAAGGTGTCCGGGAGAGAGCGGGGCTGGTGTAGCCGCTGCTTGGAGGGGAAGAGGATGGTGACGAGGATGCGGAGAGGGAATCTTTGCGAGCGCCGGAGACAGCGCGGCGGAAGCGGTCTTTGAGTGCCATTGTTTGATAGTAGGTGAAGTGTTGTAAAGCTCGAGTATGAATTGTGAAGCTCTGAAGTGACCAGCACGTTACTCTCTTGGAGTACTATTAAATAGACTGTGGGATTGATTGCATGTTGAGGGAGAGCTATCAAGCAATATATCTTCATTCAATCCGCAAACCGGATTCCGGAGTCCCCAGAGACATGCTTGGGCAAAGGAATGTGGAGCGTTGTAGGGGCATTTGAAAAGACTATGGACAGGTGGAATTGCTGTTGATTGGACCGCCGCTCAAATCCTTCCGAGAAACTCGCCCCTCTGTTATGGCCTGCCCCTTCTGGCCATCAGAAAAAGTAAGTCCGAGGAAAAGGCCCGAAAAAAAAAATACGTCTTACTCGGTGTCTCCGGACTGCAGATCAGTATCGAATGATCGCGGAAAGTTCTGACTAGCGAGTACCTTTGGGTACGCATGTGCTCGTGACATTGAGGACGTTAAGTCACGTGAATGATAGGCGGACGAACCCTCTATTTGACAGGAATTTAGTGGGATACTGGTAATAAGTGGAGTCAGGTGGCGGAGATTAGGGTTACCCATAATGTTTGGTGAGCCGTAAAATGCCAGTTCAAGTCTGGATACAGACCCAAAAAGAAAATGTGCAAATGATCAAGCTCGTACTCGAGGAGGCTGAGCAGTTGTGCAAGGGACAGAAAGTTAAATCTGGCACACAGAATGGTAAGAAGTCGCTCAACAGGATGGTCGTATATATTAATAGTTCCATAGGCTATATGATACTCCCCACCAACATATATCATGATGAAGAAGTCAAAGATGAGGCAGGCTACTTCCAAGTTCTCACAGACCTCCATCTATGCAGTGCAAATCTATACTCAGCAGTCGAAATAGTGTATCTACCATCTCCACTACTCGGACTCGAATGCAGCGAGTCCAAGCCTGGTCCCATCCAAGAGGCCATTGCAGAGTGGCTTAAAACTGTTCCGGAGCGCTCGTTATGGAAAACAGGCACCACGGCATCAGATTTCGTGGAACGCTCTCCAAAACGGTGGTCCATCTACGAACCCATGCTACTCTTGCCCTCAGGCAGCTTCCAAGACATAGCATGGAAGACTCTCCTTCAATCTTTGGGTAAGAACCACCTCTCCGCACTCTGGAAGAGAATTCTGCACACCACCTGGAAGAAAGAAGGCGGGAAAGAACTCACCCATCTTGCTATCAACTCCGGCATACCGCCTAAGCAAGGCTCTCCCATTGCCGAGGAGCAAGAGAATCATCCTAGCATCCCCCTAAATCGCTCTTCCGCCAGCACCCCCAGCCCCTCCAGCGCTTCCTCCGCTTCCACCTCAAAAGAAAACATCCTCCGCAGCCCCTCCGGCCTCCTCCTCCTCCACGGCGAATTCGGGCCGCCTCTCTCTCCGTCCGCAGCCCTCGCGCCCACAGAAGCCGACTTCCGTCAAGCATTCTGGGTCTCGACCAAGCAAAACGGGATCGTGCAGACCTGGGCGCCTAGATATACGATGTTCTCGCGGGGCAATATTAAAGAAAAGGCGAGGATCTTGGAGTTCCATGGCTCTGGCCCAGCGGTGAAAGCAGTGGAAGCAAGGAGACGGGTTACGCGGAACGAGAGGGGGAGGGCGGCGGCTATCGATCTTTATAGTGGGATAGGTTATTTCGTATTCAGCTATGCGGCTGCTGGGTTCGGGCGGGTGTTGTGCTGGGAGATCAATCCCTGGAGCGTAGAGGGACTGAGGAGGGGATGTTTAAAAAACGGATGGAACTGTCAGATTGTAAGAGGAGGGGAGCTGGACTGGCCGGTTGAGAAACTTTTACGGGATGATGCGAAAGTGGTCGTGTTTGAGGAGGGCAATGAGAGGGCTGCTGAAAGGGTGCAGGCGATTAGGGAGTGGGAGGTACAGGATGAGGAAAGACTTCTAGGTGATGTGTTGCATATGAATTGTGGGTTTTTGCCCAGTAGTGAGGCGAGTTGGAGGACTGCCTGGAGGGTTATATGTAAGTCTAGAAGTGCATGGCTTCATTTGCATGAGAATGTTGGGGTGGAGGATGTTGCGAAAAGGAGAGAGGAGATTGAAGGGACGATTGGGAAATGGGCGATGGAAGAAGGCACTTCACAAGTTGAGGTGGAACATGTAGAGCTTGTGAAGACGTTTGCTCCAGGTGTATGGCATTGCGTCTTTGATGTACATGTTCAGCCAGCTTTGGTAGATGGCCCTGGCCATCCTTCAGGATATGAAGAACCCAATAGTACATAACTCGAGACACCTCTGCAGTCTCTGAGACAAAATTTATGTAAAAACTTATTCTGTGGTCCTTTCCAAACTCCACCGCTATGCAGTCCAATAACAGCAAGATCATTGAGATCTAAGCAATCTCTCCTTCTTCCATATCCACATCCTCATCAGTATTATTGCGTCGAGATGGATCAATATGCACTTTTAGATAGTCATCTTCAAGCATGAAGTTATCCGGTAAAGACGTCGGCGGAGAGGGAAGAGCGTAGATGGTGGGAAATTCGAGAACACTTCGATTTCGGAGTGATGCAGAGAGTGGCTCTGAAGCATTGAGAGGAATAAGGACTCGCGGGCGAAACGATGGTGTGTAAGGGCGGTGGAGATAGAAGTAATAACTTGTAGACACCTCATGGGATTCGTTCAAAGGCACAGGGAGAGGCTCCGTACCCAATTCAATCACAGGTTTGCCATCAACTTCCTCGGATGCAGGAACGACAACTTGATCCCAAGCCAACGAGTCTGGGTTTTGCAATATAGATCTTTGCATGAGAAGATCAAAGCCAGACTCAGCTTTGACTTTCTTCGACATCCTTTTAATCTCGGTTGCCTTTCTCTTTTTGTCCTGCTTCTTTTCCGCCGCTGTCATACCAGCACGCCGTTGTTCCTCTAAAAAAGCAGCATATGCCTCTCCGACGGGGTGAATCTCCAATACCTTTCCCAAGATACGGCTTCCATCATCTCTTATCCACTCAACTTGCCAGTTTATACACTTCTGATGCTTGCTCCAATTTGTGTTGTTGTCTGTATTTCGTTTCATGCCTTTGGGCGCCTTATCCACAATCACCCCTGACCTTTCTAGAGCCTTTTCAAGCGGCGTATCACCTCCAATGTGCTGCCTTGATTTCCATCGGCGATTTTCGCCATATCCTTGGAGCTCCTTGCGATCCACAAGGCGCTTTTCGTCGACGATCAGTCTGTCGGTACGTTCGATACCGCGCTCGATACTGGAAATGAAGTTGTAGTCGTGGTCAATGCCTGCGGGAGTGGCGAGCTCATGACGTGGCTTGTATACTGTAGGATCACGGACGCCATTGCAGTCTGACCACAACTTATGGCGCTTGCTACAAGCCAGAGAGCATGTTTGGGAAGAGCAGCGAGGGCAGCGGTATTTCGGCGGATTAGTATGACAGATACGGCAGAGGGAAGAGAGGAGAGGTTCTGCCATTATTAATAGATTGACCGTACTGGGGCATCGAGAATAAGTATGGAGGAAAGAAATGAGCAATGCTGGATAATATTCATTTCAAGCAAACATGGTAGCATGGACGAAAATATTCGCAGAATGATTATCCCTCTATCGATAAGACTGGTCCGTGCTGTAATCGGAACAATTTGGGTGGAAATTAGCGAGATCACCTGACGTTGACGTCTTTGCAAGGAGATTGGATCGGAGAATTTTCAAAAAGGGGGGATCCTGCAAAGCAAATCTGGAATATGTATTCAGGCACAGGTACAGATAAGCACGCACACCCTTGCCAGGTACATGAACAAGTGGTGTTCGCTCATAGAGACACTTGTCCATACTTTGAACAAAATCAAACAAGCAATGACTATTTCTACGTAACTTATTCAAATTGTTTCAATGTCCATGCATCTATGATTTACATATGCACGCTCAAGCTCTTACCCTCGGCCATCACCTGCACGTCCTCCTTCCCTCGAAGGCCGAAGTATTTCCCGATGAATTATGTGATGATGTGAGTGACAACGCAAGTGTGTGAAAAGCCTTTATCCGGGGGTTTGTCACCACTAAACTAGAGCTATTATAAGCTATTATAAGTGCGGGACAGGCCCCCGAAGCTTGTGGAAGAGCGATATGGATCGGGTTCCATGATCTTCCTCCAGCTCCAGCCCTTCTCCACTGGCCGAAAAGCCGCCGGTTAATCTCGGGTCATCCATGCCTATCTCCTCGTCCTCTCTTCCTGATCCTACCCTAAATATGCCGTCCTCAATATGATCCAACTGTGACGGTTTGATACTCAGCAAGGATGAAGTGAGGCGTGACAACTTCCATTTGCCTAGTGTTGACATGTACGCAATATCAGGCTTGAGTCGTCCAGGCAAGGGCTTGTAGGAATTGCACAAGCTACTGAATGCCTAAGATCAGCTCTTGGCCAGTTTGATGGGCTCAAATATCCTTTGGGATGAATCCGCTAGCATTCAATGACACGATTCGCTACTATCGAGCGCCGTCGGCCGACAAACGCGAAAAGCCTCTCTTGCCGTTAACCGTGGCTGAAACAGAACCAAGTGGAGAGGGGCGGGTTGCATCCAGAGTGGAGTGTTGCTGTCGCTTATCAACTGCTGCAGGCATGTTCCATTGTCAAATCATCTCAAGTCCAGGCACAGTCCAGGGCAGCGTGCAGTAGTGTAAAAGGGGCCTGAGAGTGAGGGTGGCGCTAGACTCGCTTGGGCATATCACACTGCACCTCGCATTCAAACATCGCCATGCCCCTTGGCCGTTCTCCCAAAATGGCCGGCTTTGTTTGATGAGACAAACGAGGCGTGCTCCACAGGCCGTTCACACATCCAGTATTGAGTGGGAGTAGACAGCCACTTACAGTTCCAGCGCCGGAGCTCCTGGACATTTCCTGTGTCAGCTATACACGTACCCCAGCTACACCTGCTACCCCTGCACACCACGCTACGCATAGTCTTTCCCTAACTTGTCTCTCCGCCTCTCTTTAAGTCTCTCTTCTCCTCACTCCAATTCATTTGGATCCTTTGACCACTGCTTGGGCACTGATTTGGCATCCATTGTCGGTCAGCTTTGTTCGCAGACAGTAGGCAATTGTGTTTGCAGCTTGATAGTAACCAGTGTCAAGCAATTCCACCACTGCTAGTTCAGTGTGTCGCCTTCATACCCTCTTTCTAGCACTGCTTTTACAAATCCCTTCTAGAACATCCTTTCCGTTGACCGATAATTGGATTTTCAAGAGATTCAGTCTGAGCAATCTCTTACATCGAGAAACTAACCCCAAGACCTCCTGTACCACGAGAGCACGAGACGGTTGCTTTTACCAGCGTCTCTTGATCTTTTGCAGTCATGGCTCCTTCACTAAGCAACCACGCTTCTTTCGTTCGACCCAGAACTGGAGACCGTGATGGTCGTCCCGGTACCCGCGACCAAGGTGACCAGAACCTGGTTATCCCGAGCAGAACCTCCTCCCTCCACTCGCGCATTACGCAGCCGATCCCTTCTACTTTGAACATTAAGCCTCAGCAACGAACACCGAAGACTCTCACCCACGCTTATATGGTATGCGGTGTTGGACGAGAGCCTTCACAATGGGTAAAAGCACCTGCGCCCGCTCAAGGCAAGATAGGCCACATGAAGGGTGCTGTGGGCCAATTCTGGCTACCAGAGATCCTAGGTAGCAGTCCAAGACTGGAGCAAGATAATGAAATTGCCAGAGCTTTGCACGCTGCCATGAGAGTAAGCAATATACTGAATATATTTGTCAAGTATGGTGCTCATAGAATTATTAGGCTTGTTTCCCTCATGATGTTGAAATCTGCACTGGGCGCAGTCAGCCACATTGCGTGCACCATTCTTTTGTTCTCCAGCAAGATTCGTCCCATACTCTATACGGCATTGCCCTTCGAGTCTGGTCGAGAGCAGATGAGAAGCGTGCTGAAACTATCAGGGATCTCCGCAAAAGAACAGAATCAGATTTCTATGATTCCACTGATGAGACATACTGGATTCCATACTGCTTGTCCTTCCTTTCGCGGTATCCTTTGTACAATCTGCTTGGCGATTACCTCCGTGGCATGTGGATCCACTGGAACAAGGCAACCAACCTTTTCCACGCCGAAGAAGTATCGCGCATTTTGAGCTTCCCCGCCCCAAGACTCAATGACCTTGTACGGATTGACATGAAGGACTACGCTCTGTGCTATCAATTTCCTTCTTCGCCCACTGGTTTTCAAAACTTTGCAATGTGGCCACTGTTCTCTTGTCTCTCGATTCCCAACATTGTAGGTGTCATAGAGGCAGCTTTGTCTCCAACGCGTCGCATTATTTTCGTCAGTCACTATCCGGCAATGCTCACCGTTGCTGCCGAGACAATTAGATATTGCGTCCGTGTCTACGAGTGGAGTGGCCTCTATGTTCCTGTTGTTCATGCTCGTCATGCCAAGGAACTCGTTCAAGAACCTGGGCCGTACATTCTTGGCATTACCGCAGAGTGCCGATCGCTTTTCACAGCACCAACAGACGCTCTTGTTGTTGACTTGGATCGCAATTTCGTCCTCACCTCAAGTCCTCCGACAGCACTCACTGCTGGCCAGCGCACAAAGATGATAACTCGCATGACAAATGCACTCAATGGTGATGTTACCCCATCAGGAGTACCTCAGCACCTTCGTTCGGCATACGGGGGCGGAAAACTTGTGCCAGCTGGTCAAATTATTGTGATGCGAGGCGAAGTCGAATCCATTCAGGATCCTGAATGGTGGAACCAAGATGCAATAATGGCTGTTATGGACCATGTTTGCGAGAAAATGGTGAGTAAATCTAAAACGCCTGAATTACAGGCCCACCAGAATTATGCTGATAGGCGTTTCACTACAGGGGAGAAATACCGGGATGAAGGCTGTATTTGGTGGGGCAGTCAAGAAACCCCTCATGACAAAAGTTTCAATGCGTCACCTTAATGAAATTGTTCGAGAACGGAACCAATATTCCAGGGATGCTCTTGAGGCATGGCAGGATTTCATCAACCTGAAGGGCCGAATGGATACCGAGCTCAGTAAGGTCACAAAGAGGAACAACTTCCTTGTCGAGGAATTGGAGAGCTGGAAACAACAGGTAATTAACTCATCCGATAAGTTATGCGATTACGCATTGACGTTTCAAAGTTCCTCAAATTTCAAGCCTTCGCCGAACAACTCACCAAGGAGACCCAAGATCTTAAGGTTAAGATTGAGAACCACAAACGCGAAAATCGTCGCCTCACTTCGCTCATTGACCAACAAAAGGATGATGCTGCCCGTCTCACTGTCCGCCTTGCAGGTACTGAGAAACAACGTGACGATGCTTTGGAGGCTCTTGTTCTGCAACAAGAAATTGCTGAAGAACTTGAGCGTGAGCGGAAGCGCAACAAGAAGGAGCTTTCCGCACTTCAGCACACTAACCTTACAATCCTCAGACAACGCGATGAAGCTCAACGTGTTGTTCTGCATCTTCGAAGTTTGATCAGCGGCCAGACTCATCATATGGAGCACATTGTTCGGTCATTGGTAAAGACTGATGAGCTCACTGATTATGTTGAAGAAGGCTTTGAAGACGACATGGAAGAACTTGATGACATTGCCGAGGAAGGTGCCCGTGAAGAGGGAGCTGCTGAAGATTCCAAGGCATTTGACTCCCGAGCCTCTTCGCGCGCGAACAGACGAAGCAAAATGCTTGACGTGGAGAATGTCTCACCAGAGATGGAGGCTAGACTACTCAACAGCCCAAAAAGAAACAGCAAGCGCTTCTCACAGCTAAGCGTTATTGATGTTGCTGACCGCCATCTCCGCGAGAGAACTGATGCAATTGCTCACATCATCCGAAACATTGCGGACCAATGTGCCGCTGCTGTTGAGGGTCTTCAGCTAGCCCATGACGCAGAAGTTGAGGCAGAGGAGCTAGCGCTCAGTCAGCAGAATCCACATCGCACAAGCAATGTGTCGAATCTTGCCGCCAGCGATGACGGTAACTCTGCACAGGGTTCAGATGTGGGCGACGACAGCCTACTACACCCCGGCGGACGTGCATCAAGCATTCCCCCAACACCTGATCTCGTCCATAACCGTAGCAGCACTTCCATGTCCATTGCTTCATCAACAACAACACCAGAACGCTCCAGCCAGCAATACAATGTTGGTACTGATATACCGACGAAAATCGTTGAGGATGATGATGAAGAACTTTCCCCAAGCAGAAGTGACGTAGAGGTACCACAGGAGACTGGTGTTGTCCAGAAAGGTCACCACGAGTCGCTGATCCGCAGACCTGCTGGTGCTCGGATCTCAGCCCTTGGTGGACACTGAGGAGAGTGATGTTTTGCGCTATAGGCATCGATTCGGCGTTCATGAGTTCTGGCGGAAATGCGCCTTGATTCAGTTGATTTTATTGGGAGCTATCGGTCAAAATACACTATCCTTTTACCATTATTTCATATCTTCTTGAGTTGAAGGGAAAGGAGAGATGCTGAGCAGCGGAGAAGGTGATGTATGTAAAGTGGTCAAGCGTAGTTGTTAATACCCGGCGCTGCTTTGCTTTGGCTTCACCCTCCTTGGTTGAAACATTATTCAACTAGTCATTTCATACGTAAATATTTCAATTCTATCTTCCCTCTGCATCGCATGTTGCGTGAACAAACAATGGATTAATCGATTTTCTCAACTATACAAGCTGTCCCATATGCACAAACCTGGGAGAAAGTTCCTTGCGGCCCGCAATCAAACCTATGAACAGACGAATTAGCCCACTCCAGTCCACTAAACCCCCTCTCACTTCTCACAACCACGCCCTCCCGTTTCACAAACATCAAACTCACGGCCTCGAATGAAAACACACTCACCTCAGCGCCACAACCGCATTCCCGCCCCTCCCCATCGCCTCCCCCACCAGCCGCTCCAGCGCCTCATTTCTTGCACTATACATCAGCCTCGTAAACAAGCCGATTTCCCCTCCAACCACGCTCCTTAGAATAGCGCCAATATCAACGCCCCAGTTCCGGCTCCGCACCGTGAGCCCATAAACGGTGCCGAGGACCTTGGTGACGCGGTACCCTGGGACATCGTTCATGGTTGAGGTGATGACGCCGTGGGTGTCTGTGAAGCAAGCGGGCGGGTCCTCGGCGAAGGGCTTGTTGGAGGGTTTGCTAGACTCTTTATTACTGGTAGATGCCATGGTTGGAAAAAAAAAAAAAGACGGTGGGCTGTAAGAGAGGAGGTTGGGAATTTTGAGGCGCAGCGGAAGTACAAAGGTGAGATTGTGGGTGGGAAGAGGGGCGCTCTGCAAGGGAAGGACAGAGCTGGATGATTTTTTTTAAAAAAATTTAAATCAATTAATCAATGCTCTTTTTTTGGTCACAAATAAAGAGTCAAAAGTGTGGTGGTTTGCGGTGAAATAAGTGTGTGGATAATTGATTTTGGGGCCTGCCTTTATATATAAAAATATAACCAGCCTGTCGGGAAAACCTTAAGTGGATCGACGGTGCAGAATGCGGCAGGTGATGATCGTGTGAGGGGAACTGGTTTTGATTGGTCACGAGCCATTTCGATAATGCCTCAATTTTTGTCAAGGCTGAACTTTGGCCCGGATTATCCCTCGCAAACATAGCCTTTACTCTTCTAAACCATTCGACTTGAAATATTGTGATAGAATCTGGGTTAATCTTTGATTGTTTTGTGAGTGTTTTAATCTAATCCTATTTCCAATTCCATGGCTCTTATTTGGTTCTGAGCCGCAACGATCCATTTGTGTTTCCTTCTAGCTACTTGATGACTGCAAGCATGGCCAAAAAGCCGTACGGTGGTCGCTCTGACTTGATGAGGCATTTTAAGTATCTGTGAGGTGGCGATAAAATCTCAGGGTACGTACTTGCTTATTTGTATGCCCTAGATATAACGACCAGCCCGTAGAATTGTCCGACCGTTCAGAAGCGGAGCGATGTCTTACCATCTCACGGCTTTGATGTATGGAGAAAGGCGATAAGAGAGGAGTGTAAACACATTATATGCTCACTGGTAATTGTATATGCTTGAAATGCTCTGGCTCATTAGGAATGGAAAAGTGATCTCGATGAGTTAACTTCATTTATTTCAAATTACCTTCTGAAATGAGTGGATAACTTGATTCTCCGCTTTCGCAACTAAAAGCAGCCCCTATAATCTCGTTGTGGTTACGTTCAAAGGCTCTTTGCTCGTATATTACAAATCACCAATGAAACGCCGTCAGATAAAACAATACTTGAACACTCCCCAGTGTTAAAGCAGAAATGAATGTGTAGAGGTTACACTACAGCCATAAGCAGAGCCGGCATTGCGAGGAAAAGACCGAATACCAGCAGTTTCTTATCGACAGGAGCAACCTAGAAGATGTTAGTAATGATTAACGTCTTCTAATCCAAACTAGAGAGGAAGGATCATAGCTCACCTGAGTGCCTAACGATTTCGTGGCTGTGGAAGCCGTAGATGAGCTGGTGTTTGAAGCAGAAGTTGCGGTAGTGAACGAAGTCGTCGTGGAAGCTGCGGCAGCTGAATTCGTAACTGTTGTGCTCGCCGATGCTGTGGCGATGGCTGTGCCTGTCCCAGTCGTAGTAGCTGATGCCGCATTAGGCCCAGCATACTTGGTGCAGAAGCCCAGTGCTTCACTGCTACTCGCCGTGAGTAGTGGGAAAAGGTATGGATGAGCTAAAGATCCAGATGCCCAGCATGACGTAGCAGCATCGTCCCAGATCGACGGGACATAGTTCCCGATATTGTTGTAGCAGATACAGCTTGCCTGATCCTGAGGGGCTATAGTAGCAAACCCGGAGATAGTTCCACACTTCGAAAGCTCGCTGCGGATAGTAGCACAGGCGCCGTCGTGGTCTATACCGAGGGTTGCTTGGAAGCTGTTGAGACAGCTAGCGGGGTTTGCTTCTTGGCAGCATGCGCCAGCAATAGGGAAGTCTGAGGAGCAAGACCCGAAGCCGTTGGGCTGACCATTGCAGAAGTGGTTCACGCAATCTTGTTCAAAGAATTAGCATTGCCTTTCTCGGATCATTTTGAGCATAGCGGAGGAAATACCTCCAGTGGCGTTGGTGAACGGGCAATTGTAGAGCCAGTATTCACACCGTTCATATTTTATGAGACCTTCGAGAGTCATGTTGGAACGGCTTAAAATTAAAAGGTTTTGAGGATGGGAAAAAATTCTTTGTGCTTTCAAGAGACCGCCGAAGGTTGCAGAGAATGCAGCATATAGATGTCGACCACCGCTACTTTAATATAACATTGAAATGAAGCCTTTCGTTGTCGTCATACCTTGCCCTAGATGAAACTTGGATAAAGTTCTGTAATCAAGGTCGCCCGTTCACAAGGCGTACTTTACCTTTCTCTGGGGCTTAGCTATGCCTTGAGATAAGTGGAAAAGCCGTCGTATGATTAGATGGAGATGAGATAGTACGGGAAACAGTTAAGCTTCTACCACTTGGGATGAAAAGGT
>Ga0335072_10009097_pt1 | contig 14365 bp, 9 predicted proteins | sample Lox_Sample_21_FD_206725 | JGI IMG/M metagenome (GOLD analysis project Ga0335072, IMG submission 206725) | Soil microbial communities from Loxahatchee National Wildlife Refuge, Florida, United States - Lox_Sample_2.1 | ecosystem: Environmental > Terrestrial > Soil > Wetlands | place: USA: Florida... | reverse complement strand
TTCTGAGCCACCGCCCGCGATCGCCAAGCTAAACAAGGCGCCATCAGCTTTGACCATCGCACAGGCGTCAAGCAGGTTCTCGAGACCTTTCTTCGGATCAAGGCGTCCTATAAAGCCCATCCGCAACGAACCGTCGCTTTCCGGATCAAAAGCTGGTTCCTGCGGAATACGAACGCCATTTGGAATAACAACCGTGCTGAGCCGTGGAAATCGCTGCAGGCTCTCTACTCGCTCCTGCTCCGAAGTGACATGCAGGACCGTACGCCTACCCGCGAGGGGCTTGCAGGCCAGTTCCCAGATTCGTTTCGCAACAACACGCCGGCTCCCCGCCCATCGTTGCAGCGCCCCGCGCGGCGACCATACCAATGGCTTGCGCAGCACCGCTGCGGCGATCAATGTCGGGAGTGTTGGGAATGAATAGACCCCGGTCAGATGAACCACGTCGGCGCGCCTGACTTCGGCGAGCAGCGGCAACGCGATTGACGGCGCCACCGCATGGCGCGCACGGCGCCGAAGATAGCGCACATCAAAACCTGCAGCCATCGCGATCATGCGGCCGGTATCGACTCCAAGCGTACGGCCAATTCCGTCGCTATTGGTCGTGAGCACCCGTACTTCGCATCCAGCGGCGGCGACGCCGAGACATAGCCGGTAGACTGATTCGACCGGCCCTCCGTATGAACGCGCCGGCATGAAAAAAGGCGTGACGTGCAGAATTCTCAATTCGTTCGGCCCTCTCGCGCTACTCAGCAGCACCTCCCGCGATTACGCCAATAAACCCTCAACTGCGAACAATAGTTCATTACCGGCTTATGACGCAGATGTCACGCGTAGGCGTTCGCTCTGCCTCCCTTTGACGCTTGCAATTTTTGCGAGAGCGTTTAAAAGGCCTAGCCGGTCAGCTTCAAAGTTCCATTCGCCGATGATTTTCCGGCTGGCGTTACCCATTTGCACAGCTCGCTCCGGATTTTCGAGTATGTGAGCAATCGAATTACGCAGAGCAGCTACGTCGCCCGCCGGAAAGATCACTCCATTGACCCCCTCACGTATCAGATCTCTCGAGGCGCCCACCCGATCACTAGCGACCACGGGCTTGCCCGCGTTCATAACTTCGTTGAGCACGAGACCCCAAGCCTCGTTGTCCGAAGGTAACACCAGCAAGTCGCAGAGGTCGTAGAAAGCCGGCAGTTCGCTTTGATTTCTGAACCCTGCCCACCTTATTGAATCGAAGCGCAGCGCGCGCGCCCGGGCTTCGAGGGCGACACGCTCCGGACCATCGCCCACGATCACGAGATAAGGCGCCTCTTCAAACCGCTTTCGCTCGAATCCCGCGCAAGCTTCGATCAGATCGTCCACCCGCTTGAGCCGTTGCAATTTACCAGCGTAGAGCACCATCGGATGTCCTCGCGGAAGTCTTAGTTCTGTGCGAAAAACTTCCCGCCGGCGGGTTGCTGCTGCGGCTTGGGACGCAAAAAAGTCATTATTGACCGCATAGGGCGTCATGAAAATGCGATCGTCCTCAACTCCGAAATGCCGGTAATAGTCCCGATTAGAGCTGCCGACGGCAAGGAAGGCGTCTATCAGGCGGAACAAGCCACTCAAGAGTATGCGTTTGGCCCGACGCTTCGGCGCGCTCGGCCAGGGTGGCCCGAACCGCGAATCGCCGCGCAAAAGGACCGCGACCCCGATGGCTCGAGCGTAGATGATCGCGCGGAGCAGTGCCTGATGCCCGTAGCCATGAACCCATAATGCATCGAAATTGCCGGAACTAAGCGCGCGCCATAGCCCATGTACCGTCGGGCGCCAGAAGGAGAGCCGGCCGTTATTATCGCCTTTTGTCAGAAACCGAAGAGGGTAGCCGCCGAGTGGAGTGTCCCAAGAAATCTCCGCGCAAAACCCGGAATCATAATGTGGCCCAGTCGAAAGATCAGTCAGAAAGAAGACCGTCAGCTCCAGCGCCGGTTCGGTCGCGAGATAACGAAACATTGGCGCCTGGTACTGAATCGGATGGGTCACCAGGCATGCCAGCCGGTAGCGTCTATTCATCGGCGCGTACGGGGAGCCACCCGCCAACGGTTCCGATACTAAATGCGCCAGCCAAAAAGCCGCTGATCGCTCGTCGCTCAGTCGCGTCAAAAACCAACGCGAGATAGGCCAGCAGAACCGATCCCGTGACCGTGCATGCAATCGCGAGGTTCGCGAATGAGTTCGCCGAGTGGCTTGCCGCTAATATCGCAACAAGTACTGCAATACTGATCGCCACCGGGACTGCCAATTCACGCAGCAAGTGGACGCGCCCGAGACCGATCACTCCAGGCGCTGTGACGCTCACATACCACGAAGTAGTCAGTAGCGACGCGACGATCGTACCGCCGATCACACCCGCCAGACCGTAATGGCGGACCCACATCAATGACAGCGTCAGGTTGAGGAGCCCTTCAATAATGGTGCTAGCGGCGTAGCGGTAATGGTTTGTGGTCGCAACCAGAATTCCAGTTGACGGCGCCGTTACCACCAGGATTACAAACAGGGCGATTTGCATCGCAAAAACGCGAGGGCCCGGAAAGACTCCCGGTCCTGCCCATAACTCAATCAAGCGCGGACCCGCAGTCCACAAGAGCATCGCGCCGCAAGTCGCGAACAGGATTCCAACACGCATCGCGATCGGGTAATAGCGCGTGAGCACGGCCCGTTGCGCCAACGCATAGCGGCCGGTGATCATTGGCATCGCCGCATTGACAGCCACGGTGAAGATCAGCGCTGCCATCCAAATCAACCGAAAAGACACGGCGTAACGCGTCACGGCGGCGCCCCCGAGTGCAGCTCCAATAACGAGGTTGTCGATACCCAGAGTCAAAGTGGATCCGGCCTGCAAAGCCAGAAACGCGGCGCTCGGATGTAATAAGGACCGCAGGCACCGCCAAGAGAAGCACGTCAGCAAAGGCCTGGTTTTGCCCCCGATACGTTTCGCGATCAGATAGGCGAGTAGGCCAGCTATCAGGCTCGAGCAACCGTTCACCAGCGTGATCGCGGCAAGTTTGAAACCAGCGATCAGAGCCGTCACAGTGAGGATCGTCCGTGCGAGTGTACTACTCGCGTCGAGCATCTGTTCGCAATCGACTCGCTCAAAGCCGCGGAGCGTGACTTGGTAGATTTTCCACGGCATCGCCAGCGCGATCAGTGTGACGTATACAATGAACGCAGAACGCGCGGCTGGCGCAGTTTGGAGCCACCGATGAGCGATCACGGGAGTTCCAAGTAACAGCGTCGCGATTAATCCCATCGCGACTGCCACGTAAGTCCAAAAGCCGGTCGCCACGAGTGTCGCGACTTGGTCCCGGCGCTTGTATGCCATCGCCTCGGCAACTCGGTTCCCCACAGTCTGAGCGATACCCAGATTCGTCAAGCTCAGGTAGGCCGTGAGACTCATGATAACCAGCCATTCGCCGTATAGCTGATCGCCGAGATAACGTACGCAAAACGGCACCGTTACCAGCGGTGCGAATGCCGACGCGCTCCAGGCCGCATAGCTCCAAAGCATGTTGCGTGAAAGTCTTCGATGGGCCACGGTCATCGGCGATGTAGCAGAAGCGGCGGCATTCGCAGTGGCGGTCAACCCCTCGCTCACGGATTCGACGCCATCGGCGAAGTCTCATTTGCGATGATTGCTCTATCCTGCTCAAGATCTTTTTCTCGCGCTGGTAGGGGCTGCTGGAACTCACGCAGCCACAGTCGCAGCATCACGACCGCCCAGATACGCGACCAATGGATCCGGCCACGCCGAAAGGCAGTCCACAATGCAAGCGCGCCGATCCGATCAACTACGTCATCCCCATCCGAACTGTTCAATAAATCGGTTATCGGCGTTTTCAGTTCGCCGCGCAGCCAGCGTTCAAACGGCAGCGTGAAGCCCACTTTGCGCCGATTCGCCATCTCGGGCGGAATCCAATCGCCCAACGCCCGCACTAGCAGGGCCTTCGGCCGCCCGCGGAATTTCCATTCCGATGGCAACGCTGCCGCGAACTCCGCTAGTTCGTGATCAATCAGCGGACACCGAACCTCTACGCCGTGCGCCATGCTCGTGACGTCCGTGTCACGCAGCAATTGGTTATGCATATAGACTTGGAGTTCGAGCAAAGAGACTGCACTCGCGGTGTCCGTCCCTATACCTGGGATGCTGCCAAGGTAATTTAGAGTATCGAATTGGCAGCGGCCGGCCGCCCAGAAATCCCGGTCGAGAAGAGTCGCGCTGACCCGATCGTTCAACAGGCCACGCACGGCGAAATAGGCACGAGGCAAAGACGGGTCGCCTTTGAAATAATCCCGCAAACGAGCCGCGCGCGAGGTTCCATCGCCGTTACCCAGCAGCCGCGTAAGCAGTCGTCCAGCCGGCGCTATTACGCTAAGAGCGGTTCCCGCCCGAATCAGCGCCGGAACCCTTGCAAAAGAGTCGTAGCCGCCGAATAGTTCGTCACCACCGAGCCCCGACAGCGCGACGACCGTTCCCGCAGCGCGCGCGTATTTGGCAATGAAATAAGTATTTATGCCATCGATCGAAGGTTGATCGATCGCCGCGGCGATCCTTGGCAACTCCTCCACGAGAGCCCGCGCGGTTAGGGGATGTTCGATCAGATCTGCCCCCGAGCGCTGCGCGGCCATTCGTGCCCATTGCACCTCGCCGCCCGGCTCTTCGGGAAAAACCAGCGTATGCGCTTTAAGACCTCCCGAAGAACTGGCTCGGGCCGCGGCCAACACCGCGCTGGAGTCGATTCCACCCGACAAAAAGACTCCTGCCGGCACCTCGCTCACAGTTCGCATCGCGACCGCCTCCCTCACAAGTTCTCGCAGATGCTCGACTGCCTGATTTTCCGTCACCGTGACCGACAAGCGTTCGCTGGCCGCCTCTTCGAGACTCCAGTAGCGCGTAACGTCCAGATGACCACTCGTCATGACTGCATACTGACCGGGCTCCAGCGCCCTGATCGGCTCGGCGATCGTAAGTGGAGCTGGCACTGAGCCTAGCGCAAGGTAGGCGTAGGTCCCGGCGGGGCTCAAGGCGCATTCAACCAATCCCGACGCAACAATCGCGCGCAGCTCAGACGCAAATAGCAACCGTCCCCGCGCCAGCGCGTAATAGAGTGGCTTTTCTCCTAGCCGATCACGTGCGATCAGCAACCGGCGCCGGCGTACATCCCAGATCGCGAACGCGAACATCCCCCGCAGCCGCCGCAACAGGCCTTCCGTCCCCCATGCTTCGTAGCCGTGCAGCACCACCTCTGTATCGGTGCGCGATTGAAACACGTAACCGGCGCCGGTAAGTTCGGCGCGCAACGCAGCGAAGTTATAGATCTCGCCATTGAAGACAATCCATGCGGTCGCGGACGCATTCGTCATCGGCTGCCGCCCCGCCGCCGAATGGTCGATAATCGCGAGGCGGCGGCTACCGAACGCAACAAATGTCCCTGATCCGGCGCCGATCACTATCGCTCCGCCGTGGTCAGGACCGCGATGACGCTGGGCGGATGTCATCGCATCAATCGTGCGCTCGATCACGGGCCTCCTTCCGGCGCCCACGAAGCCGGCAATCCCGCACATTAGCTGGCTGCCTCGTGCCCGTTGACTGACCCACCCGAACCCGTGGTGCTCTTGTCGATATTGGCTGCTACCACCGGACGGTCCTCGCCTCGTCCATTTCCTTCCCCTGATGCCATCACCAACGGACGCGTTACGCCGTGGCCGTTGGTTAGCGCCGCCAAGGACGCGTTAGCGGCTCGCAGCCACTCGTCCACAATCGCCCAAGCTGTCAGCAGGAGCATCACGATAAACCCGCTCAGCGCCGCGCGTGTGCGGGCGACCGGCGCATAATAGTGGTCGGGGACGACTGGCGGCTCCACGATTTTGAACGCGAAATCGGCTTGTACCTGCGCCAGCTTCTCGCGCTGAATCTGCCGCGCCATCAATTCGTAAAGCTGATTCTGCAGCAGCGCGTCCGGCGTCTTAGCGACCTCTTCCGCCAATGACTGCGATGCGGTCGAGGCCTCGCGCACCGCTTCGTTGCGCAATCGATCACGCAGCCGTTCGAGGTAATAGGCCAGTATTCGCTGCGCCGTCACGCGATCCGGATCCATGAAATAGAGGGTCAGATTGCCAGTGCGGTAATCATATTCGGAGTTGAACCGGCTATTCAGCTGGAGATGCAGCCGCCATGGCGTCGGCGCCTCCGGCGAGCCTGAAAAAGCCTGCTTCTGAGTCAGCAAAGGCACCAGGTTGTGGCGCTGAATCAAATCGATATCGAAATCATAGCTCTCCATGATCGCGACGAAACGCTCGGCAGCCACTACGTTATCGCCCGCAGCTCCGATTCCTAGAAGTGCGCTGATCCCGGCGACCCCTTCAAACGGGCTGTCACTAAGCCCGCTGTCTGCTTCTTCGCCCGGACCCAGCGGTGTGATAACCGCCTCAGCGCGATACCATTTGCGGCAATAGAAACGGGTCACCAGCCCGACTGCGAGCGTCACGGCCAACACGATGCCGCCGAGCAGCCATCGCCGCCGCCAGAGCAGATTCCAATAGCGCAGCAGCTCAAGCGCTGCCCGGTCAGAATCGCCGATCACATCGGCGCGTCCATTACCAATCGGATAATGCAAGGCGCCGTTGCCGTTTGCCTGATAACCGTTGGTCAGCGCCATGCGAAGACCCCGCTCGGCGGAGCAAGTCCAATAGAAAGCATCAGCATCATCCGCGTTGAATCGGTATTGAGATAATTAATGTGGCTGACATACTCGGCCGCAGCCGCAAGCTCGAAGTCTGCTATCGCACCCTGAAGCCGATTGATCTTGAACGGCATTCGCGCGAGCCCAAGGCGGAAGCCGGCGCCACGCTCGGTCAGCGACGCATCAGCTGCCGCCAGCGGCTCGCGAAACTCATAGTAGAGATCACTCTTCAGTTTGTAGCGCATTGCGACCCAGCGGCCGAGACCCCAATCCAGACGTTGCCCTCCCGGCCCGAGCGGATAACCCATCAATACGCCGCCGTTGGTCCAATAGAGTGAATCGCTATGGGTTGAATAGTTGCGGTCGAGCAGTGTCCATTCGAGCCGCCCGTCAGTCAGGCCATCACAGGTCAGTCGTGGGACATACAAGCCCAGCGTATAGGATGGCGACTTGAACGGCAGCTTCAGACCAAGCTTCTTGCCAAAGGGCTGGTAGAAGTCCTCGCCAAGGATCTCGGCATAAAGTTCTGCGCTGCGTAGGCTCGGGAAACGCAACTTGCTATAGACACTCACTCTCGAGTTAGTATTCGCGCCATCGGGATTTCCTGTGTCTATCCCCGTAGCGCGGCCGAAAAAGCCGCCGATACCGTAGTCGTCGTTACCGCTGCCACCGAAGGCGATGGCGTGGGTGACGCCTAGGTCCAGATTAGGCAACGGCTTCAGCGCCACTATCTGTCCGGCGATCCATGGATGAGCAAAGACACGGTCATCGTCGAGCTGGCCGAGAAACGCGTTGTAGCGCATCAAACCCAGGTAGCGCAGAAAGCCCGGCAGATGGCCCGGATGGATATTCTGGAAACGCAGCGCCGGAAACGCCGATGCGTTGGCGCTTTGCGCTAGTTGACCGTAGTAGCCAACGCCCCACTGCATCGCCTCGTTGCCATACGAGATCGCAAGATTGCCGAGGCTGACGACCGCGGCACCATTGACTATCCGATCGCGATCAGGCGCCTGCGCACTGTCTGTCAGTGGACCGCCATACGCAGCCTCGGCGTAGCCACTGAGAAAGCCGCCGAAACCTGCCCATCCCGACCACAAAGCGACCCCGTTGTTGCCGCTCGCCGATGGCAAGTCGCTGTCGTCCGGCAGCAGCGGCGTCGCTTCGCTGGCCGTGACCGGATGCGCATTCTCGACGTAGAACTCGCGCTGCTCGCCCGACGAATAGACGTATTGCAGCGCGAGCCGCTGTACCGGGCGCACCATCGGCGGCAGGTTGTCTTCATGATCATCTTCGAGCCATCCAATTTCGAGCGCCAGTTCTGAGTGCAGCGCATCGAGCGTTGCAAGAGCGAGCGGATCGGGCGACTTGATCTGCGCGATTTTGCTATTCGCTTCGATTACCAGCCGTGCGGCCTCAACCCGGCTGATCGGCTTTACTTCCGGCAGATAGGAGTCCAGCAAGCCGAGGCCGTCGAGTGTATCGAGTTCGTCGTAGATCGGATCGTCGAGCGGAATAAACACCACGTAAGTCGACGCGGCTGCCCGCGCTACCAGGCTTAGCATGATCAGCAGAGCAGCAGTCGCGGCCCATTTGGAGCGCGATCGGAATTGACTATTCCTGATCATTTGCCCGCCGTTTGATTACCATTGGTACGAGGCTTTGCCGCTAGGGCGCGATTACGCTGAATCAATTCGAGTTGACGAAACGGATCGGCCTTGTCCTCGGCGGCGCCGTCGTTGGCTGAATATTTTCGGGTTGATGGCGCGCGGCCGGGATCGCGAGGATCACCATCCGACACTGGCTGTGTGAGGTACGCGATTAGCACCTTGCGCACATAGCTCTGGGTTTCTGGGTAGGGTGGGATTCCACCGTAATGCGCTACCGCCCCTTCGCCCGCATTGTATGCAGCAAGGACTTCGGGCAGGGTGCGGCCGGTTGCCGCCGACTGCCGCAAGTGGCTCAGAAACCGCGCGGCTCCCAACAGATTTTCCACCGGGTCGGCTGGATTGATTACACCGAAACGGGCCGCCGTAGCCGGCATCAGTTGCATCAGGCCAATCGCCCCGCGTGACGAGGCCGCAACGGGGTCGTCACCGGATTCGACGCGCGCAATTGCCGTCATCAAGGCCGGATCGAGATCGTAAAGATAAGCCGCCGCACGAACCATTCGAGTCAAGTCCGATGACATCACGCGCTCCTGTCTTCCGGTTTCGGATATCGTGGACGCGGCGGTCGTTTCCTGCGCGCCGGCGATGCGCAGCGGTCCGAAGCTGAACAGCAAGCTAGCTGTAACGACGATCGTCAAGACCGATCGTTCGGTTGCGGAGTGTATGGCGCGGGTCATCCGAAATCCCCCTTTGATTGCCGCGGCAGATAAAATCCAACCGCCGGCCTGTGTTCCCTTTAGAGACCCGCGGCCAGCGCGAAGATTCCCAGGGTTTGTGCGGTCGACGCGAAAATCTGCGCGATATTCGAGTAGAGCTTCATCTTATTCGGATAGACCAGCTTCTCCGGTACGAAGATCGTATCGCCCGGTTCCAGCCGATGACCCATTAGGCCTCCCTGAATTACCGGTAGCAGCGGGAACATCGTGCTGCGTGAGTTATTTTTGAGGCCTTCGTCTGTCAGGATCGAACCGTCTGCCTTCACTACGAAAATGTGATCAGTATCGGCGCCCTCGGCTGGACCGCCTGCCCGTTCGAGATAATCGCGGACCTTGAGCGAGGGGTTGTAAACGATCGCGTTAGGGCTGTAGACGCGCCCCAGCACGTTCACTGAGGAAGGGCGCCGGGGAATCATAATCTCGTCCTGGTCTTCCAACACCACGTTGTCATCGGAATTGACCAACGCGCCGAGCGGCTGCAGATGGATTACGAGACGGCCTTGCGCCTGCTGGCTCTCGGTCTGATCGAGCACCTTTTGCAGCATCTCGAGCGCCTGCGGATCTACGTTAGAGCTCTTGTCATCTTCCAGCGAGGCCGGCATCAGCTGGTAGCGCGCAACTGCCTCCTGTAATTGCTGGCGCGCTTCGTTCAGCCGCTTCTGTTCGATTTCCTTGACTGACTGACGCAAGAAAATCGCTCCGGCCGGATAAGCGTCCGGCAGTATTCCTCCGCATCGCTCCAGCAGTGAGGCGAGCCGTTCGCCTTCGTGAATCGAGTAAGGGCCGGGCCTTACTACCTGCCCCTTGACCTGCACGACCCACGGCAGATGCCAATCGGTGGCCCGGCGCACAAATAGCTGATCGTTGGGTGCGAGCAGCGGATTATCGATTTCGGTGCCGTCCAGCGCATCATGCAAGTTGATATCGACGTAACTGTGGCTGGTATTCGAGCCGTCAATCACCTGAGTGCGCGCGAGTTCGGCGCGTGTGGTGTAGGCGTCGTCTTTCAGGCCACCAGCCAGATAGACCAGGTCGCTCACACGCATCGCGCGGTCGAGCACGTAAAAGCCCGGATTCCGCACCTCGCCAAATATCTGCACGGTCGGAAGATCCTTGATTTCCGCTTCGCTGAAGATCGTCAGCGTATCCTGCGACTGTAATTCGACGTCAGCGTCAGTGCCGATCTCACCAATCGCGGCCCCCAGATCGACCGGCACCAGCCGCACCGATTTGTCGGGCCCCTGGAGCCGCCGGATCAGCGCGTAGCGGAAGAAGGTGCCGGGTGCCACTCCCTCGGATTGCCGCACTAGATCGCCCACACGCATCCCGGAATACCATTGATAATTGCCCGGACGGTTGACGTTGCCACGCACTACCACGATGTCCTTCTGCTCCGGCAACACCGGATACACCTTCACAAGGTCGCCATCAGAGATCGTGAAATGGGTTGCTTTGAGCTGATTCAAATCAACATCAAGCGCGATCCGCTGTGCGTGATCCTCCACCCGTTCCACCTGGACTCGTTGGGCGTAGCCGAATGCGCTGATTCCACCGGCCAACCGCAGTACCGCGTCGAGACCCTCGCTGGTTTGCGCGAGTTCATAGATACCAGGCCGTTTCACGTCGCCTGCGACAGCGGTCACATTGCCGATAACCGGCACAAAGATCACGTCGTTGGGCTCGATCTGCAGGTCTTGCGAGGTGTCGCCATAGAGCAACATCCCATACAGATCGATCACCTTGACCACCTGGTTGCCGCGGCGCAGCTCGATTCGCCGCAGCGAGCCGACCTTGGTGATCCCGCCCGACGCCGCGAGCGCGTTAGAAACGTGAGCCAGGGCGCTGATCGTGTAGGCCCCAGGCTGCTGGACCTCGCCCATCACGAACACCGGGATCGTCCGCAAGCGGCCCATCGTGACATCTACCTGGACCCCCGTGATTTGCTCGCCGCGCATTTCGATCAGTTTTTTGGCCTGCTCAAAAGTCAATCCAGCCACTTGCAGCGGGCCAATCTCTGGAATCAGGACGCTGCCGTCGCGCTGGACAGTCAGGTCGAGCTTGTCATTGACCCGTCCCCAGATCAGAGCTTTCAGCTCGTCACCAGGGCCAATCACATAATCGCGGCCTACCGGCACATCATTGACCGGAGCGAAGGTCGATACTCGCGACTCAAACAGCGTATAGCCGAACTGGCCTAGATTTGCGGCACTCGGTGCGGCCGGCGGAGCGCCGGAATCCAATGCATGAAACGAGCGCTCAATCGACGATAATTCCGGTGGCGGCATCGCCGCCGTCCGTGACGGACTCGGTACCCCGCTCCTCGGTTCCTGACTGAGCTGAGTAGCAGAACCGCTCCCCATCGTGGTGCAACTTTGCAGTTGCGCGAGCTGCTGATCAGTCAAGTTAATTCCCAGCGAACCGGCAATCGCCTGAACGTCGCTCGGCGCAAGTTGCCGTGCGGCGAAGCGCAAACACAATTGCTGGACGTCATCCGGGGAAAGCTGGCCGTCCGCGAGCCGATTCTTGAGGCCCGCAAATTGGTCCGCGTTGAGCCCCAGCTTGCCCGCCAACTCATTCATGGTTGCGGCATCGGCTGTAGTTGCTGCGCCGGGCAAAGTTGCTGCGCCGGGTATGCCGGCATTTTGCAAGGTGGATGGGAGTCCGTCGCGCAAGAGACCGCCGCCCTGCGGCGCGCCTCCGGTGCCTGATTCAGGACTACTCACCGCGGATGGATTAAGTTGCACCGGCTGGCTGCCATTGCCGGCGGCGGCCGCGACATAGTCCTGCGCATGCACCACGCCGAACGTGATAACCAGTGTCGCGATCACTGCCTGCGCCAGCATGCTGACGCACTGGACCAGTCGTGATCGGTTCCCTTTCTTCGTCAGCCGACTACAGCTTCGGTAGAACATAACCTCTGTCCCATTTGGTAATTTGCATTCGCGCTTCCCAGCAGCTCACGTTGGTTAACCAAGCCCGCGACGGCCTCTGGTCATTGCCCATTGGCCCATGCGTCCGCCCCCGCTTGATGTAAGCGGCAAAGTGTCCAGGCGTATGAGAGATTCACTCGCCGTTTTCAAAAGAGGCGTGAGATATCCGGCCACCTTTCCGATCTGGTGGTGTGAAAGGCTCGGCGACCGATTTTAGCGCCAGCCGCTTATCTACTATCAGACGCAGTTATCGTCTAAATGTAGATACTCCAGCTACTCGATTTGCCAAGCCGGAGAATTGAATAGGCATCCCCCCGCCAGAGCCAGGACGCTTAGTTGCGCGGCTCCGTTGCCCCTTTCCCAGATTCGGGATTGGCTGTTGCGCCGTTTTCTAAAACCGGCGCCCCGGCCACTCATTTGTGAGACAGCTTAATTCACGAGCATTTGGTTACGGCCGAAGTGGCCAAAACAACTCGCAAACCCTTGGTTTCAAGCGCATTGAGCAGAATCGCGACGCGCTCGGCACCCGATAGGTAGCGCTCAAAGATCGCCTCGAAACCGCGAAACGGTCCCTCAACCACACGCACCCGATCGCCATTTCCCATTGACTCTTCTTCAATTTTGACGACGCCGTTGACTCCACGGCTTTTGATTTCGTCGACGACGAAATCGGGTACGCTTTGGGGATCGCTGCCAGCCGACACCAGACCCTGCACCCCCGCCATATATTTGACGTCGAAGTAATGCGCCTGGAGATCGAAGCGCGCGAAAATATAGCAGGGAAAGAGCGGCGCGATTGACCATACTAGCTTACCCCAGCGCGGTGCCCGTGCCTCGAGCAGAGGCAGGAAGACCTCCGGAAGGGTCGTCGCCAGTTGGTCGCGCACCCAGCGCTCTTTACCAGCCTTAGTGCGAACCAAGTACCATTCCACGTTGTTTGCTCTCATCGTTCAGATAGCGTCAACGCAGCAGGAAGGTGAGCTAACCGCGTGTCTTAACGCCTTCCAAATCTCGCGGGTCACTTTCCACGTTGGACGCCGTTCAACTGCTTGTCAAGGTAGCCGAGCAAGGCACAGGCCAATCATCGCGGACCAATGCAGGCCGATCTCGCGACCGGAGAGTGACTAAAAAGAATGAGGATAAGCGAATCTAAACGTGTGTAGCATCATCAGTCGCCCAGAGACTTGCGGCCTTAGAGCCTGGGCAAAGGCCGTCGTCTCTTGTAAACTCGTTCATGTCATCGGCTGAGCGGCAAAAAAATGCCCGCCAAAAAAATGACCGGATGCGTGAGGCGAACGATTTAGCCAAATAAAGCCTGGGATAAAGCTAACTGTCACCGATTTCTCGCCCGCCCGACCTCAACTGTCTGCCAAGTCGCGCGTCAGGGCGGCCGCGATATCTCCGATAAGCGCAACTGTCACAGCAAGCTTCGGATGGTCGAGTTCGATCTCGATCTTGCCGTGGTTGGCCAACTCTTCGAATTCCTCCGGCTCGAGTCCGCCTAATGGAAAGCGTACGAATTGCACCGCACTGACGCGATCAGTTGCCATCTGCCGTGCGTCGAAGCGCACCTTCTCTCGCCGCTCACCGATTCTTATCCACAAATGTTTTTCGAGTCCGACCAATTCACGCAGCTTGATATTGCGCTCTTGCGGGTCCGGGTATTCGATCAGCATCGTGGCCGCGAGCTCACCCGAACGCGGCAGCAATTCGTTGTACGTGTCGATTTCGTGGCGAATAGCATCCTCGGCCGTCAGGCGCTCCGTACGCACCATTTCCTGAATCTGGTACCAGACGCTTTGGCCGTTCTCGAACAGCAGAGTGATATGATTCCCGAGCGCTAGTCGATGACGCTCCTTGTCCGCAATTATCAATGGCCGCAGGCGCGGGCGCAGGATTTCATACTGCTCCAGCGGCAGGATTTCCTTGAGCGTAACTGATTTCACAGATCTACTCGTTGATTGTTCATTGCTCAGGCCGGTTCGCCTGCGCGTGGCGGTTCTACTACTTTGGGAAAACCATCGGCTTCATAGGCACGAGCGATAATTTCGATCGGATTGAGCGGACGGGTGCCGGTGCCTTGTTCGATCTGGATTGCCGCGAGTGGGCAGTCCGTCGCCATAACCGCTGCCTCTGCTTCGCGCATCCCTTCGAATGCTTTCGCGCCCCATTCCATCGAGAGAGCGAAGTTCTCTTTTTTCATCGCCCAAGTACCATCGTGAGCTGTGCATGCATCTACGCTGACGACTTCCGCACCCGGGATCTGGCGCATCAGGTCACGTGCTCGAAAGCCAACATTCTGGGCCTTGAGATGACAAGGAATATGATAGGCGACCTTG
>Ga0335072_10009096_pt1 | contig 14365 bp, 13 predicted proteins | sample Lox_Sample_21_FD_206725 | JGI IMG/M metagenome (GOLD analysis project Ga0335072, IMG submission 206725) | Soil microbial communities from Loxahatchee National Wildlife Refuge, Florida, United States - Lox_Sample_2.1 | ecosystem: Environmental > Terrestrial > Soil > Wetlands | place: USA... | reverse complement strand
GAACTCATCGCGGAACGAGAACACTCGTTCCTTCGCGCGTGCCTTCTCCTCGTCCCGGCGGGCACCGCCGAAGACAGCGTCAAACCTGTTGTCCGCGATGGCGTCCAGCAGTGTGGTGGTCTGGAGCCGGTTCCTGCTGGCCCATCTGCCGGTCTCCTCCACGACCTTGCCCGCGTCGATGGACTCCTGCACTGACGCGACAATCAGGCGAGCGCCGAGCTCAGCGACTCTGCGATCCCGATACGCCAGCACCTCAGCGAAGTTGTGCCCGGTGTCCACGTGCATGACCGGGAACGGGATCCGGGCTGGCCAGAATGCGCGCTCGGCAAGCGCGAGCATCACGATCGAGTCCTTGCCGCCGGAGAACAACAGTACCGGCCGCTCGAATTCGGCAGCCACCTCGCGGATCACGTGGATCGACTCGGCCTCGAGCACGTCGAGCTGAGACAACAGGTAATCAGTGCGGGGTGATGGCGGCATCTGGACGACTCCGGGTCACTGGGTTGTGGTTTGGCCGGGCTCGGCCCAGCCGGCTGGCTGGGCAGTTCGCGAGCGGTTGATCGCGTCCAGCAGCGTGGCTGCAAGCTCGATCGGACAAATCAGGATATCAGGAACGGACGGATCCTCCTGGTTGTATCGCAGGTCGGAGCCGTCTATCCGGGAGGCGTGCAATCCGGCTGCCCGGGCAACGGCAACCGGTGCGGCAGAGTCCCACTCGTACTGCCCGCCGCTATGCACGTAAGCGTCGGCTTGGCAGCCGATAACCGCAGCTGCCTTTGCCCCGGCCGATCCCATCGGCACCAGCACTGCGTCCAGGCTGGCAGCCAATTCGGTCACGAAGGCAGGTGGCCGCGACCGGCTGACCAGCAGCCGCAGCGGCGCCCCGGAACTCTGGCGGGCCCTTCCTGCCGGTGCCGCAGTGCTCAGTACGGTGCCCTGAGCAGGTAGCCCGACCGCGCCAGCAGCTAGCTCTCCGTCAGCCCAGAGCGCGACGTGCACTGCCCAGTCGGTTCGTCCGGGCTCGCCGAACTCCCTGGTGCCGTCGAGCGGGTCGACGATCCATACCCGGCGCGCCGACAGACGGGCCGGGTCGTCGGCACCCTCCTCTGACAACACCGCATCGCCGGGCCGGAGCCTCGCCAGTTCGGCAGTCAGGAACTGGTGTGACATGCGGTCGCCAGCATCGCGAAGAGCCGCGGCGTCGCCACCACCGGCACGGAGTGCGAGCAGGCGACGGCCCGCCTCCCCAGCCAGCTCCGCGGCCAGGTCGTCGTCAGAAACCGTCAAAGATGCTCCACAGGGTCAGCCAACGGCCCGCTCCGGCCAGACGCCAGCCTACGGCCTCCGCGGAGCCGTGCCGCCAGCGACGGCAAACCACGGCGCGCCAATGTCCTGACCACGGCTGCCCTGACCACGGCTGCCCTGACCACGGCTGCCCTGACCACTGCTGTCCCGACCACGGGCGCATCCGGCTAGTGGAACTTGTTCTGCGCCGCCGCGAGGCCCTGAGTCAACAGCACCTCGGCGGCATCGGCTGACCGGCCGAGAACCTCCGGCAGTTCATCGCGCTCCGGCGGCGAGAAGTTGTGCAACACGAAATCAGCTGGGTCCATCCTGCCGGGCGGCCTGCCGATGCCGATCCTGAGGCGGTGATAGTCCCGGCTGCCGAGCGCGGCGGTTATCGACCGGAGCCCGTTGTGCCCGTTGTCTCCGCCACCGAGCTTGAGCCTGATGACCCCGTACGGCAGGTCAAGCTCGTCGTGCACGACCAGGATGCGCTCAGGCGGCAGCTTGAAGTACGTGCGCAACGCTGCCACCGGGCCGCCGGAGAGATTCATGAAGCGCTGCGGCTTCGCCAGCACCACCGGAACGCCCGCGAGCTGGCCGGTCGCCGTCGCGGCCCGCGATCTGTCGCGCCGGAAGGCAACTCCGATCCTGGCCGCGAGCTCGTCCGCGCACATGAAGCCGACATTGTGGCGGTTACCCGCATAGCCGGGGCCCGGATTTCCCAGTCCGGCGACAAGCCAGCGGTCCTCAGCCATCGTCGTTCCCGTCGAGGATGCCGGTCGCGCCAGTAGCCAGCTGGCCCGGTCCCAGCGAGCACCGCTCCGGCAGGCACGGTACCGGCGCGCGGCGGGACGCCAGCAATCAGCCAGATCCCTCCGCCGGCGCTGGCTCCGCGCCGGTCTCGGCGGCAGGTGGCACCGCCGCTGGCACCTCAGCTCCGGCGGCGGGCGCCTCGCCCTCGCCAAGCTCGGCTTGGATCTGCGCGGCCGTCGGCGCGGCAATGACATGCAGAACCAGTGCATCTGGCTCGATAGCCAGGGTGACTCCGGCTGGCAGCTGCAGGTCACCGGCGTGCACGGCATCGCCGATTGCCATGCCTTCGACGCTGACCTCGATGGCGGGCGGGATCGCGGTTGCCTCGGCCTCGACGGGGATCTGCAGCACCTGCTGGTCGAGCAGTCCGTCAGAAACCACGTCGCCGACGGGTTGGACCTGAATGTCGACCGTGACCTTCTCGCCGCGGCGCACCACGAGCAAGTCGACGTGCTCGACGGAGCCCTTGATGGGGTCTCGCTGCACGGCCTTGGGGAGTGCCAGCTGGGCGCCGCCCGGCATGCCTTCAAGCCGGATCAGGACGTTGGCAGTGCGCAGCGCGAGCAGCACCTCGTGGCCAGGAAGTGTCAGATGCCGCGGCTCCTGGTGATGCCCGTAGAGCACGGCAGGCACCCGCCCGGCGGCCCTGGTACGGCGAGCCGGTCCCTTTCCGAATTCCGTCCGCGGCTGGGCGTCGATACGTACCTCGGGCACGGTAATACTCCTCGTGATGACAGGAAATTCCCCGGCAGTCTACTCCTCCGGGGTAGCCGTTAGCTCTGGCCGTCGAACAGGCTCGTCACCGAGCCATCGCTGAACACCTCGTTGATGGCCCTAGCGATGAGCGGCGCGATGGACAACACGGTCAGCTTGTCGAATCGCTTCTCGTTCAGGATCGGCAGCGTATTGGTCACGATCACCTCGCTCACCCGCGAGTTCTTGAGCATGTCTACGGCATTACCGGACAGTACGCCGTGGGTCGCGGTAACGATCACCTGCGCCGCGCCCTGATCGAACAGCGTATCTGCGGCTTTCACGATCGTCTGCCCGGTGTCGATCATGTCATCGACCACGATGCAGGTCCGCCCGGCAACCTGCCCGACGACCTCGAGCACCTTCGCCTGGTTTGCAACGTCGGGGTCCCGCCGTTTGTGGATGATCGCCAGCGGGCAGCCGAGCCGGTCGGTCCACCGCTCACACACCCGGACCCGGCCAGCATCGGGCGCCACCACGGTCACCTGCGACACGTCCAGCTTGTCCTCCAGGTAGGACGCAAGGATCGGCAGTGCGAACAGGTGGTCAACCGGCCCGTCGAAAAACCCCTGGATCTGCGCGGTGTGCAGGTCGACCGCCATCAGCCGGTCGGCACCCGCGGCCTGGAACAAGTCGGCCATCAAGCGGGCCGAGATGGGCTCCCGGCCCCGGCTCTTCTTGTCCTGGCGGGCGTAACCAAAGAAGGGGGCCACGACCGTAATTCGCTTCGCGGATGCGCGCTTGAGCGCGTCCACCATGATCAGTTGCTCCATGATCCACTGGTTGATCGGGGAGGTGTGGCTCTGCAGCACGAAAGCGTCGCTGCCACGGACTGACTCGAGGAAGCGGACGAAGATCTCGCCATTGGCGAAGTCGTAGGCGGTAGTGGGGGTCGGCTCGATGCCAAGGTTGCTCGCGATCTCCTGCCCAAGCTCGGGGTAGGCGCGACCGGAAAAAAGCATCATCTTCCGCTCGGGAGTGGCGGTCATGCCGGTCACTTACGTCAACTCTCCTTGTGTTCCCGCGTGCTTGAGCTCGCGGCCGCCGGCGTCCCCGCCGGCGAGTCGCGCTTGGCGTCCTGCTGATCACCAGCGCCGGGCTTGAGATGGGCGAACGGCCCAATCACGGCGCCCGGCTCGATGACGATGTCCTCGCAGACTGCCTGCAGCACCGTCGCGCCGGCCCCCACGGTCGTGTCGCGCAGCAGGCAGTTAGGCCCGACCCGGGCACCGGATCCGACGGTGGTGCGGCCCTCGAGCTGGGTGGCTTGCGAGATCGCCGCGCCCGGCTCTATCAGCACGTCCACGTCAATCCACGTACTCGCCGGATCGACGATCGTCACGCCCGCCGCCATCCACTGCGCGAGCAGCCGCTCGTTAAGCACACGCCGTGCGGCGGCGAGCTGAACCTGGTTGTTGACGCCCTGGATCTCATCGAAATCCGGACAGAACGCGCTACCGACCAGGTGCCCGTCAGCGCGCAGGATGGCGGGCACCTCGGTCAGGTACTCCTCGCCCGTAGCCCTGGCGGGCGGAACCCGCTTGACTGCGTCGGCAAGCAAGTCGCCATCGAATGCGAACATGCCCGAGCTGATCTCGGTCAGTGCCCGCTGCTCCGGTGTCGCGTCGGCTTCCTCAACAATCCCGGTGACCTGGCCGTCCTCGTTGCGCAAGATCCGGCCGTAGCCCGTTGGGTCTGGTGCCCGCGAGGTGAGCACCGTCACCGCGGCGCCCGCTGCTTCGTGCTCGGTGGCGAGGCTGCCCAGCGTCTCGCCGCGCAACATCGGAGTATCCGAGAACAGCACGATGACAGTGCCATGGATAACACCAAGAGACTCGACCACGGTACGCACGGCGTGCCCCGTGCCCCACGAGCCGCGGCGTTCCTGCACTACCAGAGCTGCTTCCGGCCACTGCTCGCGCGCGTATCCGGCGACCTGGCCGCCCAAGTCGCTGACTACCAGGATCAGCTGCTGCGGCCTCAGCTCGCGTGCGGCTGCGAGCACGTGGCCTAGCATCGGCCGGCCGCATACCTCATTGAGCATCTTCGGGGTGGCTGTGCGCATCCGGGTACCCTCGCCTGCCGCCAGGACGATGACGGCGGCCGGACCGTGTGCTGTCACTCGGCTCGGCTCCTTCAGTGTCGCTCGTGAACTGGTCACTCTCGTCAGTTTTAACTGATGGCGCCGAAACTGACGGCGCTCGCACGGACCACGCTCAAGCGGCTGGCCCGCGCGTATCGCTGTCGGCTTTTCGCCCTCAGAGGTGTCGCTGTTATGAGTGTCCCCGCACGGGTCGGCCCTGCTGTCCGGGACTGCAGGCTGTCAAGCTGTCACCCTCCCGACATGTGCAGGATACCGGCCTGTTACCTACCTTCGGCCAGCCTGGGTGGTTGATCGCACCCATTGCGGTGCTTGCTCACGATCGTGCCACACTCGCGGTCGCCGACCTGCAGCATCCCGGTAGTCAGGCACTACCCCGGGCCCCTCATGACCGCCTCGCGAACCACCCCAGCAGGCTTGCTATGCGGCCTACGGCTAGCTGACTGCGCGCTGGACAACCGATCTAAACCTGTGAACGAACCAGGAACGCCCGCGACCGCGCTGGTCCCTTCGCACTACTCGGCCTTGCGGACGGCCTCCAGCCCTCATCACCGCCTGGAGCCATCGGCCCGCGCCTACCTCGTGAGCGCAGGCGTCGTCTGCTGACGGCGGATCGCCGTACGATTTTCGGACGCCACGACGCGGCCGCCTGTGAGCCGATCACCGACCGGCTCATCCTGGTCCGAGTAGGCTTTCGGGGCAGGATCTGACCTTCCCGGGTCGTCTAGCCGGCAGGACAACGGACTTTGGATCCGTTAACGAAGGTTCGAATCCTTCCCCGGGAGCGCTGCGCGTTACATGAGGTTCGGAACCTGACCCTGTAGCCGCCGTTGCTGCGGAGACCCAGCCTTCGATCCGCCTATACAGGTCTACGCTCCGGCGAACGCTGACGATCAGGCAGCCGCGGTAGTCCTCGCCGGTGTTCTTCCGGACCGTCTTCGGATTGTGCCGCTTGAGTGTTGGCGCACGAAATTGATCCTCCGGCAGGCCAGTCATCACTCGCCAGAACTGCTGGGCGCCCTCGACGTCCGCACTTTCGTGGATGTGTACCCGGCAGATAAGTCGCTCCGGCGTGACGCCGGTAACCATCAGAAACCGCAGGAAGAGCCTGATCAGGACTGGATCGCTGTTGATGAAGACGACGCTGTCCTTGCGCGGCCTGTAGGGCTTGCTCTTAGTACCCTCGCACCAGTATGCGATGGCACCGGCGATCAGGAGCTCCCGCTCGCTCAGCTCACCTATCTGAGCTGCGGCACTGTCGCTGATAGCTCGCAGCCTCGCCTCGCGGATCGGCCGCTCAGCCGCCCAGTACCTGGCTACGCCTTCGGCGTTGCGCTTGCGGAACTCGGAGTAGCTCAGCCGGCCGCAGCGCGGGATGTCGCGCACCCAGAGCGAGACCGACCCTTTCGAGACGCTGAGCTCGGCAGCTATCTCGTCATACGTGCGGCCGCTGGCGCGCAGTTCGCGCGCCTGCATGCGCAGCTCGTCCTTTGCCCTGGGCCGTAACGTCCACAGCGGCGCCGGCTCGTCGCGCAGCGCCGGGTTGAGCGTGGAATTCCCGACGCCAAGGATCTCCTTGATTTCACGCCGGGACTTGCCCGCTCGACGCAGCGCGACGGCCTGCTCGCGCAACTCCAAAAGCTCGTCCTTAGTCCGCATACTCGAATTTTAGGTCGAGGTACTGACACTTTTCCGAGTCGGCTCAGTATCGCGTTCGAGTGCTGGTTGGGAATGCAAGCGGCCACTCCGGGTACGGGGCCAATGCTGGCCGTTGCACATCCACGTTCATGACGATGCCGGAAGAAATTTCTCCGGCACCTGTGTGCAACCTACGGTGACGTAGGTTACGGTTACGTAAGCGTATCTGCAGGAGCCCCTGCCCACGGCTATGCAGACCGGTTGTCCCGCAACTGACGGCTGAGTGCCAGGCGAGGATCCACATGACTACTGTCGCTGACAACACCACGACCGGCGGCACTTCAGGCGCTGCTAGAGCAGCCGCCGGCGCCACTGCCATTGACATCAAGCCGACGGACACCACGGCGACGGCAACAAGCGCCGAGGTAGCCGCCGGTACCAGGGCACCACTGAACGACCTCATGGACGATCCCAAAGGCCGCGGGTCGAAGATCCTGGTCGGGGTCTTCGTCGCGGTACCGATGCTTGCGCTGGTCGCGGCGATACCGCTGGCCTGGGGGTGGGGCCTCGGCTGGCACGACGTGATCCTCGCGGTGGCCTTCTACTACATTTCCGGGCTTGGTATCGCGATGGGCTTCCACCGCTACTTCACCCATTCGTCCTTCAAGGCCAAGACCGGCCTGCGGATCGCGCTGGCGATCGCCGGCTCGCTCGCGGTAGAGGGCCCGGTGATCAACTGGGTAGCGGACCACCGCCGGCATCACAAGTACAGCGACCGCGAGGGCGACCCGCATTCGCCGTGGCGGTTCGGCGACGACTGGAAGGCGCTCGCCAAAGGCCTGGCCTGGGCGCACGCCGGCTGGTTCTTCGACAGCGACCGCACCTCGAAGGAGAAATTCTGCCCCGACCTGCTGGCGGACAAGAAGATCGCCCGGATTTCCAGGCTCTTTCCGGTCCTGGTCGTGGTCTCGCTGCTTGCCCCGGCACTCATCGGCGGCCTCTGGGCCTGGTCATGGGCCGGCGCCCTCACCGCGTTCTTCTGGGCCACCCTGGTCCGGATCGCGTTCCTGCACCACGTCACGTGGTCCATCAACTCGATCTGCCACACCTTCGGCAAAGAGGAATTCGAGGTCAGGGACAAGTCGCGGAACGTGACCTGGCTGGCGATCCTGTCCTTCGGCGAGTCCTGGCACAACCTGCACCATGCCGATCCCACCTGCGCCAGGCACGGCGCCCTGCGCGGCCAGATCGACATCGCCGCGCGGCTCATCTGGATCTGCGAGAAGCTCGGCTGGGTGTACGACGTGCGGTGGCCGGACGAGGCCAGGCTGAGCGCAAAGAAGACCGGCACCCGGCGGCTCGGATCCATGACCCGGAGCTCTACCGCCAAACCGGTTGGCCGGACCGCGGCCTTACCGACCATTATGGAGTCGTGACAAATCAGTCCGCTCCGAGCAACCGTAAGCGCATGACGGGTAAGGAGCGGCGCGAGCAGCTCCTTGACATTGGCCGGCGGCTGTTCGCCGAGCGCGGCCTGGACGGCACTTCCATCGAGGAGATCGCCGCCCAGGCCGGCGTCTCAAAGCCGGTCGTCTACGAGCATTTCGGCGGCAAGGAGGGGCTGTACGCAGTCGTCGTCGACCGCGAGGTCGAACGCTTCCTGACGATGGCCACCACGCTGCTCGACGGCGAAGACACGATGGCCAAGTTCGAGGTGGCAGCGGTCCACCTGCTGCGTTACATCCAGGAGAACTCTGACGGCTTCCGGATCCTGGTCCGTGACTCGAACCCGACCTCAGGCTCAGGCACGTTCGCCAGCCTGCTCAGCGACATCGCGAGCCAGGTCGAGTACATCCTCGGCGACGTGCTGGAGCACCGGGGCTACGACCCGAAGCTGGCGCCGGTCTATGCCCAGATGCTCGTCGGCATGGTTGCCTCGGCCGGCCAGTGGTGGCTCGATGCGCGCAAGCCCGAGCTTGAGGAGATGGCCGCGCACCTGGTGAACCTGGCCTGGAACGGCATGCGTGAACTCGACCCCAAGCCGAGGTTGTCGGCCGAGGCGCTGGAGCTTCTGCGGCAGCGCAAGTAGCGAGAACCCGGGCGGGACGAGCTGTTAGGCCCGCTGCGCGACCACGAAGACTCGGCGGAACGGCAGCACAGTGCCATACGGCGCGGCCGGGTAGTACTCCTGCACCCGCTGTGAGTACTCGACGACGAAGTCGCGGGCTTCCGCCGCGTCCAGCGCGGCGAGGACCGGTCGCAGTCCGGAGCCCTTGTACCACTCTGTCACCGGGTCGGGGCCCGCCAGGACGTGCAGGTAAGTGGTCTCCCACGCGTCGACGAGCAGACCCAGTCTCGCGAGAAGGTCGACGTACTGAGCCGGGTCGCCGGCCTGGCGGTTCAGCTCAACCTCGGCCAGCCGAGCCCGCCACCGGGCCGAGCTTGCCAGCTCGCGCAGCACGGCATGGTTGGGCTGGTCGAAGTTGCCCGGCAGCTGAAACGCGAGCCAGCCGGCCGGGGCCAGGCAATCCGCCCAGCGCGGCAATAGCTGCATGTGCTTGGGCACCCATTGCAGCACCGCGTTCGAGACGATCACGTCGACCGGCCGGGCGGGCAGCCAGTCGTTAATGTCCTCGACGGCGAAGGTCAGCCGGCCGCTGCGGGCAGCCTCGCCGTAATCAGCCAACTGCGCTGCCCGGACCATCTCAGCCGATGAGTCAATGCCGATCACCTCAGCTTGCGGCCACCGGACCGCCAGTGATGCGGTCAGCTGGCCAGGACCGCAACCGAGGTCAGCGACGAAGCTTGGTGCGGTCGCATTGATCCGGCCGGTCAGGTCGTAAAACGGGCGTGAGCGCTCGTCTGCGAACTGCAGGTACTGCGCGGGATCCCACATGGCGACGCTACCCACATTTCTCTTGATATCGAGATAACTTTCTTTCCCTTTCTTACTCCGCCGGAAGTCTCGATGTCAAGAGATATGCTCCCGTCATGGCATCCAATCGCCAGCCAGCGAGCGACGAAGTCGACGAGATCGTCGCGCGCTGGCAGTCTGAGCGACCTGACCTGGACGTAAGTCCGCTGCAGGTGCTGAGCCGGGTATCCCGGCTGGCGCGCCACCTCGACCGGGCGAGGCGGGCGGCCTTCGCCGCTCACGGCCTGGAGACCTGGGAGTTCGACGTGCTGTCGGCACTACGCCGGCAAGGTCCGCCGTACCAGCTCAGCCCAGGCGCGCTCATCCGCGCCACACTGGTGACGTCGGGCACCATGACCAACCGGATTGACCGGCTAACAGCCGCCGGCCTGGTCAGCCGGCGGCGCGATCCCCAGGACAAGCGAGGAGTACTGGTCCAGCTCACCGGGGACGGGCTGCGGACCGTCGACAATGCGTTCGCAGCGCTACTGGCGCGCGAGGAGGCGCTGCTCACCGGTCTCGACGCCGGTCAGCAGGAGCAGCTGGCCGCGCTATTGCGGATCCTGCTGGTCCCGTTCGATGCCGGGGAGCCCGCCGTCGGCTAACTGCCCACATGCGAGTTGTTTGGTGACTTTCCTCGGGTGATTTATCCCTTATGTGGTCGGCAAACAACTCGCATGTGGTTCCAGGTCACGGGCTACCCCCGCAGATGCCGCTGTCGCCAGGCAGGCTCAGCCGCCGAGCTCTTCGGCCACGGCCAACCACCGCTCCTCCAGGGTGTTGCGCTCCTCCTGCAGAGCCCGCAATTGCTCGCCGAGCTCGACCAGCCGCTCGTAGTCGCTCGCGCTGTCGGCCAGATCCTTATGTAGCTGGCCTTCGCTGTCGCTCAGCCGGGCAATCTGTCGCTCCAGCCTGGTCAGCTCCTTCTGGCCGGCTCGCTGCTGCGCCGCCGACGGCCGCTCAGCAACGCGGTCCGCCAGCGGCGCGTGGTCCTTCGATCCAGCCCCAACCGGCCCGGCCTGGCGCGGGCCGCCGGTGGCAAGCTCGCGTTCCCGAATCGCAAGGTATTCGTCGATGCCGCCGGGCAAGAAGGCGAGTTGCCCGCCGGTAAGCGCAAGGACGTGATCGGTGACGCGCTCGAGGAAGTACCGGTCGTGACTGACTACCACGACCGAGCCGGGCCAGCCGTCCATCAGGTCCTCTAGCTCGGTCAGCGTCTCGATGTCCAGGTCGTTGGTGGGCTCGTCGAGCAGCAGCACATTCGGCTCGGCGAGCAGGATCAGCAATAGCTGAAGTCGGCGACGTTCGCCGCCAGACAGGTCACCAACCCGTGTCCACTGCCGGTCGCCGCGCAGCCCCAGCCGCTCCAGCAGCTGGCTGGCGGACAGCTCGCGCTTGCCGATCACGGCCGAGCCACGCACCCGCTCGGCCGCTTCCAGCACCCGAAGATCAGGATCGACCGCTGGCGGTTCCTGGGTCAGGCAACCGAGCTGAACAGTGCTTCCCCTGACCACATGACCGGTGGTCGTGACCGGACCCGCCACAGGTACCGGGAGATCTCCGGACAGCAGCCTGAGCAGGGTCGTCTTGCCAGTCCCGTTGGCGCCGACAATCCCCACCCGGTCGCCGGGGCCGAGCTGCCAGGTCACATCGCCGAGCAGCGGCCGGTCACCAGCCGTGACCGAGACGTCGTCGAGCTCGAGCACGGTTTTGCCCAGTCGCGTAGCGGCCAGCCTGGCGAGTTCCACGCCATCTCTGGCTGGCGGCTCGTCCGCGATCAGCGCTGTAGCAGCCTCGATCCGGAATTTCGGCTTGCTCGTCCGAGCTGGCGGGCCACGGCGCAGCCAGGCGAGCTCCTTGCGCATCAGGTTGCGCCGCCGCTCTTCGGTCGCTGCGGCCGCTCTCGCCCGCTCCGCCTTGGCGAGCACGTACGCGGAGTACCCGCCGTCGTAGGCGTACACCCGGCCGTCGGCCAGCTCCCACGTCTCCTCGGTCACCGCGTCCAGGAACCAGCGGTCATGCGTAACGATCACGTAGCTGGCCGCGTGCTGGCGCAGGTAGCCTGCCAGCCAGGTGATCGCTTCGATGTCGAGGTGGTTCGTCGGCTCGTCCAGGAGCAGCAAGTCGTAGCTGCGGCGCAGCAATGCGGCCAGCGCCGTCCTGCGCCGCTCGCCGCCCGACAGCTGACAGACGCCGGCACTTAGGTCGATGCCTCCCAGCAAAGCTCCGACGACGGAGCGGCTGCGCGCGTCCCCGGCCCATTCGTGCTCGGCCATCCCGCCCAGCACTATCTCGCCCACCGAGCCGGTTAGCCGCTCTGCCTGCGGCAGGTAGCCGATGGTTACATCGCGCGCTCTGGTGGCACGGCCGGAGTCCAGGTTCGCGCTTCCGGCGAGTGCGGCGAGCAGCGTCGTCTTGCCAGCTCCGTTGCGGCCCACGACGCCGATACGCTGCCCGGCCGAGACGCCCAGTGAGACGTGATCGAGCAGGACGCGCTCGTGATAGGCCTTGGCCGCTTGCTCGAGGTTCACCAGGTTCATGTCGGTTAGCGCTAGCTAGTCGTCACGACGGCTGACGGTCGCGGACCAAAGCCGCGCCAGGGGCAGGGCCACTGGCCCTGGCGACGGCGCGGCACACGCCGGCGCCCGTCAGCGCGACCGCGATGTCGCGTGCGTGCGCCGCGTCACTGGCCAGGAAGGCGCAGGTTGGCCCGGAGCCGGAGATGATCGCTCCGAGTGCGCCGTGCTCCCGCCCTGCGTTCAGGGTGCGGCGCAAGTCGGGCTGCATCGATAGCGCAGCAGGCTGCAGGTCGTTGGACAGCAGCGGCCCGACCCGCGCCGGGTCGCCGGACCGGAGGGCTGTCATCAGCGGATGGCTCAGCTCGGGGTCTTCAGCCTCGGGCGGGTCACCTGCTGCCTTGCGCGCCGCTCTCAGGCGATCACAGGTGGCGTAGACCTGGGCGGTGGACAAGCCCTCGTATCCGAAGGCCAGCGCCCAGTGATAGCTCCCCGAGGCCAGGGCGGGGGTCAGCTGCTCACCGCGGCCGCGGCCTACCGCGGTGCCGCCCACGAGCGCGAACGGCACGTCGCTGCCGAGTCCGGCAGCCAGCTCTGACAGGTCGCGCTGGGACAAGCCGGTCTGCCACAGCTCATTACAGGCAAGCAGGGTGGCCGCGGCATCCGCGCTGCCGCCCGCCAGGCCTGCTGCGACCGGGATCCGCTTCTTGATCCGGATCGCCACAGCCGAACCGCGCAACCCAGCCGCCTGCACCAGTGCGCTCGCCGCTTTCCAGGCGAGATTCGACCGGTCACGCGGAACCGCGGCCGCGTTCTCGCCGCTGACAGACAGCGAGGTCTTCTCCGCTGGCAGCACGGTGACCTCGTCGAAAAGCGAGACCGCGTGGAAGACCGTCACGAGCGGGTGATAGCCATCGGCACGCGGCGGGCCCACGGCGAGCTGGAGGTTGACTTTCGCCGGTACCCGGACAGTGACCGCCTCGGGAGCCAGCCTGGTTGCTGAGGTCACGATCTGCTGATCGTATCCGGACCGGCTGAGCGCGCGGCAGCAGCGGCTATCCGGGCGAAGTCGGCGATGCCGAGCGCCTCGCCGCGCAGAGCCGGATCGACGCCAGCTTCCCTTAGCACTGCCTCGGCAGCTCCTGGCGAGCCGGCCCACGTCGCCAGCGCTGCCCGCAGCGTCTTCCTGCGCTGCGAGAACGCCGCGTCGATCACGGCGAACGTGTCCGCCCGCAGCGCCGTCCCGCGCACCGCGGCAGCGTCGGGCTCGGCCAGCCGAACCAGCGACACCAGGCCAGAGTCCACCCGCGGAACCGGCCAGAACACCCCCCGGCCCACCGAACCTGACCGGCGTGCAGTCGCGAACCAGGCGAGCTTGGCCGACGGCACTCCGTAGGTACGGCTGCCCGGCGGAGCGCACATCCGGTCGGCGACCTCCGCTTGCACCATCACCAGGGCGCGTGCCAGCGACGGGACAGTTGCCAGCAAGTGCAGGACGACCGGCACGGAGACGTTGTACGGCAGGTTCGCGACCAGCACCGTCGGCGGCTCGCCCGGCAGCTGGCCGACCCGCGCGGCGTCTGCCGTCACGACCTCGAGCCGGCCGGCCAGCTGCGGCGCCCTGGCGGCGACTGTGACCGGCAGCTCAGCGGCGAGCGCCCGGTCGACCTCGACCGCGATGACCCGGCGGGCGACAGCAAGCAGCGGAAGGGTGAGTGACCCGAATCCCGGTCCGACCTCGAGCACGACATCGTCCGGGCCGAGATCCGCAAGCGCTGTGATCCGGCTGACGGTGCCTGCGTCTACGACGAAGTTCTGGCCTAGTCGCTTCGACGGCTGGACGCCGAGCCGGGCAGCCAGTTCCCTGATCTCCGTCGGCCCGAGCAGCCGAGCGGCCGGCACCGGCGTCAGGCTGGCCAAGGCCCGAAAACGCGCTCGCCGTTGGCCTCGATGACCGCGCACAATTTGGCGACGTCCATCTGCTTGGCCGCCGCGAGCGCGCGCACCGTGTGCGCGACCTGAGCGGGCGCGTTGGACTTGCCCCGGTTCGGGGACGGCGTCAGAAACGGCGCATCGGTCTCGGCCAGGATCAGCTCGGCGGGCGTCACAGCAGCGGCCTCGCGCAAGCCGGCCGCATTTCCGAAGGTGATGGTCCCGGCGAAGCTCAGCAGGTAACCGGCCTGCGCGCACCGCCCAGCCAGCTCGGCGTCACCGGAGTAGCAATGGAAGATCACCTGATCAGGCGCGCCATCCGCGGCGAGCATGGCCAGCACGTCCTCGTGGGCGTTCCGGTCATGGATCATTAGGGGCTTGCCCGCCTGCTTGGCGATGTCGATGTGCGCA
>Ga0335072_10009093_pt1 | contig 14370 bp, 16 predicted proteins | sample Lox_Sample_21_FD_206725 | JGI IMG/M metagenome (GOLD analysis project Ga0335072, IMG submission 206725) | Soil microbial communities from Loxahatchee National Wildlife Refuge, Florida, United States - Lox_Sample_2.1 | ecosystem: Environmental > Terrestrial > Soil > Wetlands | place: USA... | reverse complement strand
GTGCCCGGCTGCGCGTCCCGCTCGTCGGCAGCCGGGCGCTGGTCAACAGCCGCCCGCCGATCCGGTACTACCGGTCCGGCCGGTAACATCAGGTTGTTAAGTCCAGACTTACTATTGAAGGTGGCCCATGCCCGGATCCCGTCCCGTCTTGCTCGTCATGGACTTCCAGTCCGGTGTCGTCGAGCGGTTCAGCGCCTCGCTGGTCGTCGACGCGGCCGACCGGGCCGTCAAGGCCGCCCGAGCGGCGGAGATCCCGGTGATCTTCGTCCGCGTCGCGTTCCGCCCGGGGTACCCCGAGATCGCCGAGAGCAACACCACGTTCAGCGCGGTGGCGGCGGCCAGCGGCGACCTCTACACCGAGTCTCACCCGGCGACCCAGGTGCACGCCTCGCTCCAGCCCCTGGACGGCGAGCCGGTCGTCGTCAAGCGGCGCGTCAGCGCGTTCACCGGCAGCGACCTCGACGTCTTGCTGCGTGGCCTCGACGCCGGCACCCTGGTCATGGCGGGCATCGCCACCAGCGGGGTCGTGCTGTCCACGGTGCGGCAGGCGGCCGACCTTGACTATCGCATCACGGTGCTGTCGGACGCCTGCGCCGACGCCGACCCCGAGGTCCACCGGGTCCTGACGGAGAAGGTCTTCCCGCGCCAGGCCCAGGTCACGACCACCGACGAGTGGATTGCCGCGTTGTAGGGCGGCCCTTCGGCACCGGTCGCTCGCGGCCTGCCCGGCGAGCGACTGGGTGCCGAGAACGGCGACCAGCGCGAGGCGGTCGGCATCGACGGTGCCCGCTTTCACCGGCGCCCGCCCGGCCTGCCGCCCGGATGCTGGTGGTGAGCATGTTGTGAAGACTTTTGCTGTTGTGAAGAAGAGAAGCCCGCCCGGCCGGGACAACCCGCGTGGCCGCAGGCAACGCTGGTACCGCTGAGGAGCGTGCGGCTACGGCGTCCAGTACGCCAAGGCGTTCCCGGGCATGCAAGCGGTCGCCGAGGGCGACGGGCCGGCCGGCGGCCCCAGCCGGATCGCCCTAGCCACCGCTCCCAATCACCATGCTGAAATCACGATAGAAGAATTGCCCGGCCCCGTGAAAGCTTCACAGACAACGCGGGCTCGGGGACAATTGCGCTGGACGCGGTGCTGCCGGTGGAAGGGGTCCGTTCGGTATGGGAAGTGCACTTACGGGGCCGGAGGCCGTGGAGCGGGCGAGGCGGCTGGTGCCGGTGCTCGCGGAGCGGGCGGCGAAGGCGGAGGCGCTGCGGCGGCTGCCGGATGAGACGTTCGCCGACCTGGTGGCATCGGGACTGTTCCGGATTATCCAGCCACGGCGTTTCGGCGGGTCCGAGCTGGGCCTCCTTGACGCGTACGGGGTGATCAACCAGCTCTCGCGGGGGTGCGAGTCCACGGGGTGGACGTATGCGCTGCTTACCTCGCACCAGTGGTTTCTGTCGCTGTTTCCCGACCAGGCGCAGCGCGAGGTGTGGGAGGCCGACCCGGACGCGGTGATGAGCACGTCGTTCTCCGGTGGCGTGCCGCCCGCGCCGCAGCCCGGCAGGGGGTGGCGGATCGGCGAGGGGACCTGGCGTTTCTCGACCGGGGTGCACCACGTGAGCTGGGTCGCGCTACTGTGCCCGGTCGTGGTCAGCGACGACGGGCCCCCGGACATGCGGTTCCTGCTGGTCCCGCGGCCGGAGGTCGAGATCATCGAGGACTGGCGGGCGGCCGGGCTGGCCGGCTCGGGCAGTTGCAGCGTGCTGGCCCGCGACGTCATCGTGCCGGCCCACCGGGTGCTGCGGCTGGCCGACGTGCTGGCCGCGACCTCGCCGGGGCGCGAGGTCAATCACGGGCCGCTGTACAAGCTGCCGCTGGTGGGGTCGTGGCAGGTGTTCCTCACCGCGCCGGCCACGGGCATCGCGCGGGCTGCGATGGACGCCTGGATCGCCCGCACGAAGAGCCGGGTGCACCCGTACACGAGGGCACCGGTGACCAGCGATCCCGCCGGGCTGGCTCACCTCGGTAGCGCGGCAGCGCGGATCGAGGCCGGCGAGACGCTCATCCAGCAGGTGGCCCGGCGGGTAACCGCCGATGTGGAGTCGACCGGTGGCGTCGCCGAAGAGACGCGTGCCCGGGGCCGCCGGGACTACGCGTTCGCTGTCCGGCTGTGCGTGGAAGCCGTGGAGGAGCTCTTCCTGGCCGCCGGGGCCAGCGCCCTGGACGAGTCCTCGGTGATCCAGCGCTGCTGGCGCGATGTGCACGCGGTCGCCCAGCACCAGGCGAACGGCCTGGACGTGGCCCTGAGGTCGTGGGGCGAGCGGGCCCTCGGCCTTGGTGACGGTCTCCGCTTCGGCTGACGCGGCATCGCGAAGCGACGGGGGCCGGGCATGCCGACAATCCGGGGCGCGCTGCGAGTCTTGCTTGCCCTCGCCGTCATCGCCCTGGCGGCGCTGCTGCTGTCACGGCTCAGCCGGCCGTCGCCGCCCGCCCGGCCGGCCAGCCAGCCCGCCGAGGCCGTCACGACGGCGCCGCCGTTGTACGCGCCGGCCGTCCTCGGCATGGGCCTGCCCGCGCAAGCGGCGCGGGACCTGCGCGCGGTCGAGCTTGGCGTGGCGCGGATGGACGGCGACCCTAAGCCAGCCTGGATCATGGCGGTGACCACGACACGGGCGGAGGCGATCCGCGACGGGCGGCCGGCTGGCACCGTGCTCGACCTGGGGCCGGTGGTGTACCTGGTTGTCATGAAGGGAGACTTCGCCTACGCCGGCGTGGACACGCAGCGCGCGGCCCCCGCCTCGGGGTACTACGAATCGGCCATCTTCGACCCGGGCACGCTCGCCCCGCTGGGCGCGAGCATTACCAGCAGCGCGCCTCCGGTGCCGCTAAGCCGCCTCGGCCCGGTTCTCAACCTGCTCGCCATCCGGTAGCCGACGGGGTCGTCCAGCGGCGGACGGGACCCGGCTAGCCCTGCTCTGGGTGCTCGGGGTCCTTCGGCAGGCTGGCCAGGCGCATGCTCGCACGGTAGACGCGGCGGTCCTCGCGTTCCGCCTGGAGGGCCGCCAGTCGCTCGCCCGACGCGGTCTTTAGCTCGGCGTTGATCTCACTGTCGGTCATCATGTCCGGCCGCATCTCGGGCGCGTGCCTGTTCCTCGCCGCTGGCCCGGTCGTTGCCCGCTCCATGTGCGCCTCCCTTGGACCCGCTCCACCTCTAGCGTCCCCAGTACGGCCGCACGTGAAGCCTGACCGGGCATGCAAGACAAGGATGCACGTTCCGCTGCACGCGCGTCAGCACTTTCTCAGACTCTTTTTTACCGATATGTGAGAGCCCTAATATCGCCAGTGGTCACCGGCCCGGCCAGCGGACGCCAAGGGGCAGGTCACGGACCGGAGCGGCCCCGCTGAGCGCGTGGCGCCCCCGGCCCGGTCGTTAACGAAAGCCTGGCCGGGAACGCACCTCTACAATGACGGCGACAAGGGCTCCAGTGGAAGCGTCAATCGCCTTATCCTTAGCCGCCGACGGCGTCGGTCAGGTCGTGGACCCGGCGGCCGAGCCGGTCACCTGGTCGTCGGGCCAGCGGGAAAGCGTGCGCTCCCAGTCGAGCGGCAGCGTGACCGCCCCGTCGCGGGCCAGTTCGCTCTCCCAGTCCTCGACCGGGACGCGCCACATGACCTCGAGCTCGATGCCGCTGGGGTCCTTCGCGTACAGCGATTTGGACAGCCGGTGGTCGCTCTCCCCCACCAGGGCGCCGGCCTCGTCGAGCTTCCTGCGCATCTCGACCAGCTCCGCCAGGGTGCCGACTTCCCAGGCCAGGTGGTACAGGCCAACCGCCGCCGCGCCCGAGGCATGCCCCGCGCCAACGTCAAACACGCCGAGGTCGTGGTCGTTGGCCGAGCCCGGTGACCGCAGGAATGCCCCGATGCCGGGAATCTCTGCTCGCAGTTCGAGCCCGAGCACCTGCGTGTAGAAGTCCACCGTGCGCCGTAGGCCATTAACGTAAAGAACGGCATGGTTGAGCCGACGTACTGCCACCGGAGCTCCTGCGCTACTCTCCTGCGTTTACGGGAGCTGGCCGCGCTTGCGCATGCCGCGGATCCGGCGGCGGTTGCTCGGGCCAAGCGCCATCCAAAAGCCAACCGGGGCGGCGATCGCCAGGGCGATGATGATGACCCCGAGCAACGTGTTGACGAGAAGCAGGATCAGCCCGAGGACTACCCCGGCTACCGCGGCCCACTTCAGCTGTGGTGACATGATGGCTCCATCCATCCGGCTGGGACCCAATATGCATCTCCCAGCAATTCCAGCTTACCCACCCGCCGTACTCACCAGCGACCTGTGGAGGAATACGTGCCGATCGCGCTGCCCGTCACGCCGGAGGCGAACGAGTTGCTGTCTCGCAATGGGCTGGCCCTGCTCATCGGCATGCTGCTGGACCAGCAGGTCCCGCTGGAGCGGGCCTTCAGCGCCCCGGCCGACCTGGTCTCCCGGCTGGGGCACGAGCCGACCGCTGAGGAACTCGCCGGCTGTGACCCCGACGAGCTGACCCGGGTCTTCTCCGCCCGGCCCGCCTTGCACCGGTACCCCAAGGCGATGGCCGCGCGGACGCAGGCCCTGGCGCGGGTCATCGTCGATGATTACGACGGCGAGGCAGCGGCGGTGTGGTCGACCGCGACGTCGGGCGCGCACCTGCTTGAGCGGGTGGCGGCGCTGCCCGGATTCGGGGCGGTCAAGGCGCAGATCTTCGTGGCGCTGCTCGGCAAGCGGCTGGGGGTGCGCCCGAACGGCTGGCGGGAGGCCGCTGGCCCGTTCGGCGCGGAGGGGTCATTCCTGTCTGTCGCCGACATCACGGACGAGGACTCCCTCGGCCGGGTGCGGGCCCACAAGCAGTCGGTAAAGGCCGCCGCGAAGGCGGCCGGCGGCACCGCTACGGCAAAATGAGCTTTATGCGACATTCGACCACCGGCCAATGATGACCGGGAGAGTAGGGTGGCCGCCATGACTGCCCGGCAGCAGCTCGCCCGCCTGCTTCCGCTGGCCGCCCTCGTCTTGCTGGCCGCCGTCGGGCTACGCGGCGGCGTCACCGGGCTCGGCTGGAACGGGCCGCTGCGGGCCTACGGGGCCATCATCGGCCTGGGACTTGAGGTCATCTTCGGCGCCTTGCTCGGCTTCCTTTCCTACCGGGACCGGATCACCGCGCGCTTGAGCACGGCGCCAGCGGGCGACAGCCACTCACTCGATGACGGCGACGACCGGGACGTCGCCAGATCCCTGCGGGTGCTGCTGCGGTTCCTGCTCGCGGCGGCCATGCTCGGCGTCGGGGTAGTCGAGCTGCTCAACCTGCACCTGCACCTGTTCGCGGGCACGGTGCACCCGCCGAGGGAACCGATCCAGGCCGGGCACCGGCCAGGCGTGAAGGTCCCCGCGAGGTCGGCCGCCGGAGGCGGCTCCGGGCTGCACGTGCCGCTCGGGCCGATCTTGTATGCCCTGCTCATCATCGCCCTGCTCGCGGCGCTGGTGCTCAGCGTCTGGCTGGCCCGCCGGATCAGGCAGGCGGCGCTGCCCGGTGCCGTGCCCGACGATCTCTCCGAGGACCCCGGGGAGTTGCTGGACGCGGTGGCCTCCGGCCGGGCGGCGATGGCCGATCTTGACGACGCGCGGGCGGCGATCATCGCGTGCTATGCGGCGATGGAGGCTCACCTGGCCTCGCGCGGCGCCGCCCGGGGGGCCGCCGACACGCCGGACGAGCTGCTGCGCCGGGCGATCGACCAGGGCATCGTACGCGGCCGGAGCAGTGTCGCCCACAACAATGCCGCCCACAACAATGCCGCCAGAAGGCTGACCGTCTTGTTCTACGAGGCCCGGTTCTCCACGCATGAGCTCGGCCCGGCGACCCGCGATGCCGCTATCTCAGCGCTCGATGACCTTACGGCTGAGCTGGCTGACGCCGTCGCCGGAGCCTCCTCATGAGCCAGTGGCGGCGGGCGCGGCCGGAGGTAATGACCGCCGCTGTCATCGTCGCAGTCGCCGCCCTGACAGGGCTGGCGGTGGCGGGCTGGCCCGGGCTGGCCGTCGTCGCCACCGTCACGGCCGCGGTCACCCTCCTCGTGCTGCGCGGCCTCGCGCCGCATCCGGCCCAGGACGCCACCAGGAAGGCAGCGGAGTCCGACAGCGTCAAGCGGACGCTCAGCGGATACTCCCAGCGACGGTTCCTCGTCGCCAACGCGATCAGCAGCCGCTCCTTCTACGACGCGGACCTGAGGCCCGTGCTGGAGCACCTGCTCGCGGCCCGGCTAGCCGAACGGCACGGCATCAACCTGTACACCGACCCCGGCGCGGCGCGGCGGACGTTCGTCCGCACCGCTCGCGACGAGGCCCTGTGGCCTTTGGTCGACCCGGGGCAATCGCCGGGGGCCGGGCCGCCCGGCAGGCCAGCCCGCCGGGGACCCAGCATCTCTGGCCAGAAGCTGGCCCAGCTCATTGACCGATTGGAGCACTTGTGACGGCTGATAGCCCCCTACTCGCGCGCGGCACCCGAACTCCTGAAGGCGGCTACGGGCCGACGGGCAGCGTGTCCCCCGCCGAGGCCGCGCGCCTGGCCGGGGCGATCCTTGACGAGCTGGAAAAGGCGGTGGTCGGGCGGCGCCGGGCGCTGGAGCTGGTGCTGATCGGCATCCTGGCCGGCGGCCACGTGCTGCTGGAGGACCTGCCCGGGCTGGGCAAGACGCTGATCGCCCGGTCATTCGCGCGGGCACTCGGCCTTGATTTCGCTCGCATCCAGTTCACCCCGGACCTGCTGCCGTCCGACGTCGTCGGCGCCCCGCTGTATGACCAGCGGACGGGCGAGATGGTGTTCCGCCCCGGGCCGGTCTTCACCCAGCTTCTGCTGGCCGACGAGATCAACAGGACACCGCCGAAGACCCAGGCCGCGCTGCTGGAGGCCATGGGCGAGGGGCAGGTCAGCATCGACGGGCAGACCCGGCCGCTGCCCGAGCCGTTCATCGTGCTGGCGACCGACAACCCGATCGAGTACGAGGGCACCTACGAGCTGCCCGAGGCGCAGCTCGACCGGTTCCTCATGCGACTGCGGCTTGGCTACCTGAGCGCCGACCATGAAACGGACATGCTGCGCCGCCGGGTCGCGCGGACGACGGAGGCAGTGACGCTCACGCCGGTCACCGACGCGGCGGGCGTCCTGGCGATGCGCCAGTCCCTGGAGCGGGTCGAGGTCTCCCCCGAGCTGCTTGACTACATCGTCGCGATTGTCGGCGCGACCCGGAAGGACCCCCAGGTCCAGGTGGGCGCGAGCCCGCGCGGCGGGCTGGCGCTGCTGCAGCTGTCCCGGGCGCAGGCGCTGCTGGCCAGGCGCGACTACGTGATCCCGGACGACATCAAGCAGATCGCGGTTCCCGCGCTGGCCCATCGCGTCACCCTCCGCCCCGAGCTCTGGGTTCGTCAGGTCTCGGCGGATGACGTGGTGGGGCGACTTCTCGGGACCGTTCCGACTCCCAAGACAGACCCCGCCCGAGCCGGGGCCTGATGACACTGCACCTCCGGATGGCGAAGCCCGACGGGCAGGCAGTGACCCGGGTAAGTGCGGGGTCCGGGGGGCTGGTTGTTACCCCCCGGGAAGTGACCGTGCGGTGGCGGCTGTCACGGCACTCACGGCGGCTGCTGACCGTCGCGCTGCTCGCGCTGCTGCTCGCCGTGCTCAGCCGGCGGCCCGAGCTCGCGGGCGTCGCCGCGCCCGCCCTGCTGCTGCTCGCCGCCGGCCTGCCCCGCCAGGCGCGCCCCGCTCGAGTGAGCGTACTGGTCAAGCCGGGCGCCACGCGGCTCTTCGAAGGCGAGCCTGGCTGGGTAGACATCGGCCTTGGCGACGATGGTGCCGCCGCCGGCGGCCCCGCCGGGCTGGCTGGCTTCGACGCCCGGTGGGCCTTCCAGCCGGGAAAGGGCATCGAGCCGGCCAGCGCGACCGCGGTGTCGGCCGCCACGGCGCGCTTTGAGTTCACCATCCCGCGCTGGGGCAAGCGGCGGGCCGGGCTGGCCGAGTTGCAGCTTCACGACCGCTGGCGGCTGACTGAGGGCCGGGCGGTCGTGCCGCTACCGTCGCTGGACGTGTACCCGAGGCCGGGCATCCAGGAGGAAACGGTCACCCTGTCGCGCCTGCCGAGCCGTCTTGGCGAGCATGTCGCGCGGGTCCCTGGCGAGGGAGCCGAGTTCGCCGGCCTGCGCGAGTACGTCCCAGGCGACCGGCAGCGGCAGATCAACTGGCCGGCCTCGACGCGCCGCGGGCGGCTGATGGTCAACACGTTCGCCGCCGAGCGGTCCCAGGACGTGGTACTCATCGTGGACGCGACATCGGACGTCGGCGAGCCAGGAACATCGGCCCTGGACTACGCGCTGCGCGGGGCCGCCGCGGCCGCCCGGGCCTACCTTGGCCGGCGGGACCGCGTCGGGGTGATCACCTACCAGTGGGGCAGCGCCGGATGGCTGGCCCCGTCGCTGGGACGGCGTCAGGTCTACAAGATCATCGACTCGATGCTGCAGGCCGATGCCACCTGGACGCAGGGGGCGAGCTTCGCCCGGCTGCCCCGGGCGGCGCTGCCGCCCGGGGCCCTCGTGGTGGCCTTCAGCCCGCTGCTGGACCAGCGGTTCGTGGAGTCGCTGCGGGACCTGCGCGAGCGCGGATTCGCGTTGCTGGTCGTAGACGTGCTGAACGTGTCGCCGCCGGCGCGCAGGCTGGCCCTGCCCCGCGGGACTGACACGCTCGCGCGGAAGGTATGGCAGATGGAGCAGCAGGCCATCCGGTTCTCGCTGCGCGAGCTTGGCGTGCCGGTCGTGCACTGGAACGGGACGGCGCCGCTGGACCTGCCGCTGGCCCCGTACACCCGCCGTCCCCTGGTCGTGCGCCGGTGAACCGGGCCGGGCCGCGGATCGCGGCGGTATTGCTCGGGGTCGCCTGCGTGGCCTGGCCGGCGGTTCCGGTGCTGAGCACCGGGTGGCCGTGGCTCGCGCTCATCGTCGCGGCGGCCAGTGTCGCCTTCAGCGGCCTGCGCATGGCCCTGCTGGACGTGCCCGAACCGGAGGAGGCCTACTTCCTGTCGCTGCCCGGCCGGGCCTGGCGCAGCTTCCTGACGGCGGTCCGGCTGCCCCCGTGGGAGGAGATCGGCGGTGCCTTCGTGCTGTGGCTGGAGGTGCTCCACCCGTCTCGCCCCTGGCACACGGCGATCCTGGGCATTGTCCTGATCGCCTGGCTGCTGACGGTGCACATCGCCGAGTCGGACGCGCCCGCGGCCGGGCTGCTACGGCGCCAGGCCAGGGTGCTGGTGCCCGGCCTGTGCCTGCTGGCGCTGGCCGCCGGGGCCAGCGCGCTGCCCGCTGTCTCGCCGGGGGCCGGCGCCGAAGCCCTGGAGGTCCTGGCCGCGGCCGCGGTAATCGCGGCGGCGATCCTGGTGCTGCCCGGCTGAGCGGCGGGGCTGGAGATGCGCCCGTTAGGGGGTAAGGACGATCTTGCCGCGGACGTGGCCGGTTTCCAGGTGCTCGTAGGCCTGGCGGACCTCAGCCAGCGGGTAGGTCGCCGCGATCGGGATTTCCAGCTCGCCCTCGGCGATGAGGGCCGCCAGTTCGGCCAGGGTCTGCGCGCTGGCGCCGGCGCCGTTGCCCTCGGCCTTGACCCCGTGCGTGGCCACCGCGTCGAATCGCACGATCGTGTCCACGCGCTGCGGCGCCACCCCGAGGTCGTTCAGCGCGATCTCGACGTAGTCGCCGCCGTACGTGTCAATGAAGGCATCGACCGCGTGGCCGGGATGCACCAGCTGGACTTTCTCCGTCCAGGCCATGCCCTCCGGCGAGGGCGTGTACGACGCGGTAAGCACGCCGTGCGCCTCGAGCCACTTGTGGTTGGCCTCGCTGGCCAGGCCCCACACCCGTGCCCCGGTCCGCCTGGCCAGTTGCACGGCGATCGAGCCGACACCACCCGCCGCCCCGGAGACGACGACTGTCTCGCCCGCGTGCAGGCCCACCGCGCGGACCGCCGCCCAGGCGGTAAAGCCGGCGACCGGGATGGCGCCGGCCACCTCCCACGGCACGCTGGGCGGCTTGCGGGTGAGGTTGGCCGCCTCGACGACGGCGTACTCGGCCTGGCTGGAGCGGGTGTCGACCCAGCCGATCACCTCATCGCCCGGCGCGGCACCGGTCACGTCCGGGCCCAGCGATTCCACGATCCCGGTGAGGTCGCTGCCCTCTCCCGAGGGGAAGGTCGCTGGCCAGCGCTCGTGCAGCAGGCCCTCGCGGATCTTCGACTCACCCGGGTTGATCCCGGCCGCCTTGACCCTGACGAGCACCTGGCCGGGGCCGGGGACCGGAACCGGGACGTCCTCGATCTTCAGGACGTCGAGGCCGCCGTACTGATCGAACCGCACTGCCTTCATGTCCGCCGCCCTTCCGCGTGGACGAGCTCCTGCCTGCCTGGCGCTCACCGGTAACCGCCGCCAACCGCTCATTATGCCCAGCTAGGCCGGCCAGCCGACGTCTCGTCGGCGGCACCGGGCACGTGAGCCCCATGTTTCGGACGTAACGACACGGTGCGCACCCGTTACAAGCGGGGCAGCGGAGGGGCATGATCAGTGTGTACGGGATGCCGAGGGTAGAGCAGAGTGGAGGCCGGGATGCCGGAGATCGTGCGGGCGGCCCTGGTGCAGCAAGCCTGGACCGGGGACAAGGATTCCATGATCGCGGCGGCGCTACGGCATATCCATGCCGCCGCCGACCAGGGGGCGCAGGTCGTCTGCCTGCAGGAGCTGTTCTACGGGCCGTACTTCTGCCAGGTGCAGGACGCGGACTATTACTCGTATACCGAGGCCATCCCTGACGGGCCGACGACCCTGCTGCTGCAGCGGGCGGCGCAGACTCACCGCATCGTCATCATCGCGCCGATGTACGAGGAAGAGCAGCCGGGCCTGTACTACAACACGGCCGCGGTCATCGACGCCGACGGCAGCTACCTCGGCAAGTACCGGAAGAACCACCTGCCGCAGGTGAAGGGCTTCTGGGAGAAGTTCTACTTCCGGCCGGGCAATCTCGGTTACCCGGTATTCGACACCGCCGTCGGCCGGATCGGCGTCTATATCTGCTATGACCGGCACTTCCCGGAGGGCTGGCGGGCGCTCGGCCTGGCCGGGGCAAAGATCGTGTTCAACCCGTCGGCGACGTCCCGGAGCCTGTCGGCCTACCTGTGGCGGCTGGAGCAGCCGGCCGCCGCCGTCGCCAATCAGTACTTCATCGGCGCGATCAACCGGGTCGGCGTCGAGCCACTCGGCGATAACGACTTCTACGGAGGATCGTACTTCGTGGACCCGCGCGGGCAGCTCGTCGGCGAGGCCGCCGGCGACGACGGGGACGAGGTCATCGTCCGGGACCTGGACATGGGCACGCTCGCCGAGGTGCGGGACCTGTGGCAGTTCTACCGGGATCGCCGCCCCGACTCTTACGAGGGACTGGTGCAACCGTAATGAGCATTCTCATCAAGAACGGGACCGTTGTCTCCGCGACCGGATCGGCCAGCGCCGACGTCCTCGTCGAGGGCGAGAAGATCGCGGCCGTGGCCGCGCCGGGGACGCTGTCGGAGGGGATCGTCGATGAGGTCATCGACGCGGCCGGCAAGTACGTCCTGCCCGGCGGGATCGACGCCCACACGCACCTGGAGATGCCGTTCGGCGGGACGTTCTCAGCCGACACCTTCGAGACCGGCACGATCGCCGCCGCCTTCGGCGGCACCACGACGATCGTGGACTTCCCTGTGCAGGCCAAGGGGACCTCGCTGCTGGCCACGCTGGACGCCTGGCACGAGAAGGCCGACGGCAACTGTGCCATCGACTACGGCTTCCACATGATCGTCTCCGACGTCAACGAGACCACGCTCAAGGAAATGGACGCGTGCGTCGCCAACGGCGTCACCAGCTTCAAGATGTTCATGGCCTACCCCGGCGTCTTCTACGCGACCGACGGGGAGATCCTGCTGGCGATGCAGCAGGCCGCGCGGAACGGTTCCATGATCATGATGCACGCTGAGAACGGCATCGCGATCGACCAGCTCGTCGCCCAGGCCCTGGCGGCAGGCCGCACGGACCCGGTGAACCACGGGCTGACCAGGCCGCCGGAACTGGAGGGCGAGGCCACGAGCCGGGCCATCCAGCTGGCCAGGGTGACCGGGTGCCCGCTGTACATCGTGCACCTGTCGGCGATCAACGCGCTCACCGCGGTCACGCAGGCCCGTGACTCCGGACAGAACGTCTTCGCCGAGACCTGCCCGCAGTACCTGTACCTGACGCTCGACGACCTGGCCAGGCCGGGCTTCGAGGGCGCTAAGTACGTCTGCTCGCCGCCGCTGCGTCCCCGGGACCACGGCGCGGCGCTGTGGCGGGGCCTGCGCACCAACGACCTGTCCGTGGTGTCGACCGATCACTGCCCGTTCTGCTTCAAGGGGCAGAAGGAACTTGGGCTCGGGGACTTCTCGAAGATCCCCAACGGCATTCCCGCGATCGAGCACCGCATGGACCTGCTGCACCAAGGGGTGGTCAACGGCGAGATCACGCTGCAGCGCTGGGTGGAGATCAGCTCGACGACGCCGGCCCGGATCTTCGGGATGTACCCGCGCAAGGGGACGATCTCCGCCGGGTCGGACGCGGACATCGTCATCTACGATCCGGCTGCCTCCCAGGTCCTCTCGCAGGCGACGCACCACATGGCCGTCGACTACTCAGCCTTCGAGGGCATGGAGATCACCGGGCGCGTCGTCACCACCATGTCGCGCGGGCAGGTGGTCGTCTCCGACGGCGAACTGCGCGGCGGGCCCGGCCACGGGAAGTTCATCCCGCGTGACCTCAACCAGTACCTAACCTGAACGGCGCGGGCACCGCAACTGCGCCATCGCGTAGCTCTGGGAGACCGCAACTGCGCCATCGCGTAGCGCTGGGAGACCGCAACTGCGCCATCGCGTAGCGCTGGGAGACTGCAACTGCGCCATCGCGTTAAGCGGGCGCCATGAGCGGGAGGACGACGTCGTGGAATTCGGTGTGGTGCTGCAGCCCAATCCCCCGGCTAGCCGGGTCGTGTCGATGATGCGCCGCGCCGAGGAGGCGGGGTTCTCGCACGGGTGGACGTTCGACTCGCACGTGCTGTGGCAGGAGACGTTCGTCCTGTATCCGCTGATCCTCTCGCAGACGTCGTCAATGGTCATCGGGCCCATGGTGACCAATCCGGGAACGCGGGACTGGTCGGTCATCGCGTCCTTGTTCGCCACCCTGAATGACATGTTCGGGAACAGGACGATCTGCGGGATCGGCCGGGGCGACTCAGCCCGCCGCTACATCGGGCAGGCCCCGGTCACGCTGCCGGTGCTGTCGGACGCGATGACCGTGATCAAGGGGCTGGCCGAGGGCCGCGAGGTCGAGCACCACGGGAAGCCGCTGCACATCCCCTGGGTCCGCCCTGGTGCCTCGCTGCCGGTATGGATGGCGGCCTACGGCCCTAAGGCGCTGCGCCTCGTCGGCGAGCAGGCCGACGGGTTCATCCTGCAGACCGCCGACCCTGACATCGCACGCTGGACGTTCGGATCGGTGCGCGCGGCGGCCATCGCCGCCGGCCGGGACCCGGCGTCGATCACGATGTGCGTGGCCGCCCCGGCTTACGTCGGTGACGATGTCGCCCACCAGCGGGAGCAGTTGCGCTGGTTTGGCGGGATGGTCGGGAACCACGTCGCCGACCTCGTCTCTCGGTATGGCACGGACGGTCCGGTACCGCACGTCCTCACCGACTACATCGCGGGACGGCAGGCCTACGACTATGAGCACCACGGCCGGGCCGGCAACCCGTCGGCCGACTTCGTGCCGGACTCGATCGTGGACCGCTTCTGCCTGCTCGGACCCGCGTCGGCGCACATTTCCCGGCTGCGGGAGCTGGCGAGCATCGGGGCGGACCAGTTCGCGGTGTACCTGATGCACGACGATGAGGACGCGACCCTCGAGGCATACGGCGCGGAAATCATCCCGGCGCTGCGCTAGCCCAGTCGGGCACCGCGCTAGGCCGTGACGCGAGCGACCCCGGCCGCGATGAAGTTGTCCTTGACCGCGCCCTGGCCGTCCGGCGGCCCTGGCTGCCAGTCGGCGCTGTCCACGATGCCCGGCGCGACCAGGTCCAGGCCGTCGAAGAACCCGGCGATCTCACTCCAGGAGTGCGCGTAGATGCGCGCGCCGTTCTGGCTGTTGTAGGTACTCGCGAAGTCGGCGGCGTCGGCCCGGGCGAACCCGACGGAGAGGACGACGTGCGAGCCGGGGGCCAGCGCGCCGGTGAAGCCGGACACGATGGCCCGGGCGGTGCCCGCGTCCAC
>Ga0335072_10009091_pt1 | contig 14371 bp, 18 predicted proteins | sample Lox_Sample_21_FD_206725 | JGI IMG/M metagenome (GOLD analysis project Ga0335072, IMG submission 206725) | Soil microbial communities from Loxahatchee National Wildlife Refuge, Florida, United States - Lox_Sample_2.1 | ecosystem: Environmental > Terrestrial > Soil > Wetlands | place: USA... | reverse complement strand
GTGCCCAGCGAAGATAAGTCCGCCGGTCTCGGACCCCTCGTCGTTGTAGAAGAGCAGTCCAGCTTGTGGCCTGTCAGCGGGCGGCCGTTCTTTTCCCTTCACGATCACTCCGGGCAACTCTGCGGCATCCGATATGACCAATCGCAATGTCCCGTCGGGCTCAACTACGTCAATACGATGAACGTTGAGCTCATCGAATGTTGCGATCTTCTGAGAAGCCGCTCCCGCCAGGACAGTGACCAGGAGAGCAGTACTCGCGATCGTCGAATAGCTGATTAGGATCTTCTCACCGAGCTTGGTCATGTGAAGCCCCTCGTTATCGGCGCATTGGAGATCGTGGAGCGGGACGAAGTGTAGCGCGGCGGCCGGGCAGAGACGCCACATCGGTCGCCGTGCGGCCAGAAGCGCAAGTAGACAGCCTTCCGCTGACCGTCCAGATGCAGGACACTGGATGTATGGTCAGAGCAATGCCGCAGGCCGCTAATCCGGAGCGTCATAAACGCTGGCGCAAGGCAATCGGCAGAGCAGCCGGCATTATTGTTGTTCTTGTATCTGCCGTCGGTCGCCAATTCGCTTGGGCTCAGGAGCCACATGTTGTGGTTAGAACCGAGTTCGGCTCCGAATATAGTGATGGCTCCTCAACGGCCGTCGGGGATTCCGCGACCTTTATCGCCCATCCCAGCTTCGTACTGCTCAAGATCGACAGTGGACGTCCGGTGTACAGAGCCGTATTGACGTTGCAAACACGATATGGGCGTGTGATTACCTATGAGGATCCGCGATACACTAACGAAGACGATCTTCAAGATGTGTCGGCGGAGGTTGTGAGGAATTATGCAAGGTACGCACCTGGAACCGCGCCGAGAGTGATCGTTCCGAGAGGCGGGGAATTGACCGTCCGCCTACCCGTCTCCACCAACATCAGCTCACACGAGCTCAGGCTAGTTCTTCAGCAACTCGTGCGCGCGCAGGCGACCAGCCCTCGCGGGGGGCATTTTCGTGTAGAACAGGATGGAGACCTCTTTCATGTGGTACCGACGGAGGTTCGGAGTCGAAAGGGGAACTGGTCGCGCTTCAGCTCGCCGCTAGACACCCCAATTTCGCTATCGAATGAGGATAGAACCGAGGGCGAATTGTACCGGGCAATCACTGACGCGATAAAAGGAAAAGCACGCGTTTACGTGCTGATCAATGGCGGCATCGTTATTGGCATACCGCAACCCCCGAGTCTACCGGCGCACGCAGTCCGCCATTGCATCAACCTCATCGATATCCTCAGAGAATCCCAGTTCTCTTCGGATCTTCGACGTGTCATAAGCGATATCCTGCGCAAAATTCTTCGCATCCTCGGATGCGAGAGCAACGTCCCGATCCGGTAGACGACTTAGCCGTTCGGCCATAGTGGGTGTGTACGCCTCGCCAACATTGAAGACGTTATTCGCGGCGCGCGGATCGCATACTGCGAGAGCGATCGCCTTCGCGACGTTTTGGACATGACCGTGCGTCCACCGCCATTGCGGGTGGTGGCGAAAGCCGTAGACCGTGGCGAGCTCCGCGTTCTCCTCCGGGCCGTACACTTTTGGGAGACGCAGAATGGTACCAGGTAGTTCACTCCGGCTACGCACCGCTCGCTCCACCAGAATCTTGTCGTACCAGTATTTGAGATCTTCCTGGGAGGGCGCAGACTCCCGATACGGGAACAGCCGCTCGCGGAGCGGTGCCTCCTCGTTCAGGGGGGTCGGCTCTAACTTACCTGGTTCGGTGCCGACGAACCGCCCGTACGCTCGATACACATCGCCGCTCGACAGCGCGACAATACGCCCAGCGCGACCGGCGAAAGTGGTCATGGCCGCCTCAGCATCCTGCTGACCCATCGCGATCATGTGCAACACGACATCGGGCGCAAATCTTATCGCTGCCGGCGCCAGGCGGAGAACAGGAATGCCCGCGAACTCGTCCGTGAATCGCAGAACATCCGGTGGAAGTGCGGCGACGTGAATTCCACGGTGCAATACCGCAACGCTCCAGCCGCACTGCTGGAGCTGTCGAACGACGTATGGTCCAATGACCCGCGTTCCCCCGATAACCAAGCATCGCATGCAGTACAGAGTATGTGCCCGTGGCGACTTGTAAAGACTCGATCATCAAAGTGTCCCCCGACTTGCACGATTAGGGTTTTGGGTGCTCCAGAGCGGCCATTCGCGAGAGGCAGGTCTGGGTCGGTTGCGTCGGAAGCGGCAGCGATCACGGATGACCGCAGTAGTGCGGGTCGCCGACACTCTCGAGCCGACTGAATTGGGGTCTGACCGGCCACTTCCGGCCGTACGCACCAGAGAAGAGCCTTCTCGTAAGCTGCCATCCCCGAGCATGCGCGACGCGGTCGTCTCAGCGCCTTCGCAGCCCCGCCACGCAAACCCCTTGTCCAGACTCGGCACCGTGGGATCGCGATTTGGGTCCATCCAGCGCGACCGGATGCAGTATGACTTGAGCGTCGCGAATTGGGGCGCTGTAATATGATTAGGTTCCGAGCTACCAACTGAGGATTCATCGCGAAAAAGGTAGTTCTTGGCGTGATTTTTATCGTAGCCCTTACGATCCTCGCGTTCGTGTTTCGTGACGCGCATGTTTGGACCTTGCCGATTGGTCAGCAGTAATTCCACGTCCCGAAGTGCGTGGACTCGTCGAATTACGTCGTGGCAGGGGGAGGCTGTCGGCCATGAACGCAACTAGCAGCGGCAAGATTCGACGCCGCAAAGCCATCATTCACGAGTCAATGCTGCGTTGCCAAGCGGCTATTGCGCCGCTCGGTCAGTCGGATTAGCGGGATGCGGCCAGATGCGCTTCGGATGTGACCGAGATCGCCTCTTCCAGGCCTCCCGCGGAATTGCGCAATGCAGAGAGTTCGCCAGCGCTCCAGACATGTGCGATACGTCCCGAAAGGAGCAGCGCAGCGCGGTCAGCGTAGCGCTCTACAACGTCGAGCGCGTGCGTGGCCAGCAGCACGCTGGCGCGTCGAGCATCGACGAGGGCGCGAAGATGGAGTTTAAGTGTGCGTCCGCTCGCCGGGTCGAGACCATTGAACGCCTCATCGAGCACGATGAGCTTCGGAGCGCCGATCAGCGCCAGAAGAGCAGCGAGCTTCTGGCGCGTGCCGAGTGAATAGGTGTCGACGAACTCATCGAGCAAGGGCTCGAGCGCAAAGGCCTTCATGAGGTCGAGGACGGTGGCGTCGATCTCACGAACACACTTGGCGGCCGCGTAAACCTCCAGACACTGCCGGCCGGTCAGCAACCCGGGTAGCCGCTCGGGCGCGCACGCATAGCCGAGGAGGTGCTTCGCCGAGCGAGCATCGCGAACAAGCGCGAAGCCGCAGATCTCGATCTTACCGGCGGTGGGTTGCAGCATGCCGGCGATGCAGTAGAGCAGTGTCGACTTTCCGCTTGCGTTCGGCCCAAGGAGCGCGACCCACTCCCCGAGCTGCATATCGAGGCTCACGTCGCGAAGAACAGGCTGCCCATCGTACCCGGCGGTAACGCTCGCCACCTGCAACACCGGCGCCGCCTCCACCGGGATGGGCTTTGGCTCTGTGGTCAGCGTATCCATCGATGCACGACCGAGCGCGCGACCGACTGGCTTCGAAGCGCAATCAGACATGCTGCTGCGCTCAGCACGCATGCCGCAGCGATCCAGATGAGGGCCGACCGGACCACCAGGTGGAGAACGGAAGGACCGGTGACTCCTGCTGCGATGAAGACCAGAAGCGCACAACTTGCGATCTCGCCCACGAGTGCGCGATGAGAGACTGCAAGGGTGAACCGAGCTGTCCCGACGGGCGTCGGTGCGAGCCACCATGCTGCCGCGAATGCCACGCGCACCACCCCAACCAGCAGATTCACGAGATGCATCGTGACGAGCCAGACCAGCCCTCCGGCCAGCGCCACTGCACCGGGAGCATCGAGCGGTACAGCCAGGAGGTACAAAGCGAGACCACGCGCTCTCATTTTCGGCCTCTCTGAGAACCTTGCCTGGGCCATTGGCCAGTACCCAAGTGGAGCGAGCGACGCGCTGGTCGCCCACCCGGCACGTCGTCTGTGCACGACCGCATATCGCGACGCCGGGGGCACAAATCGCGACGGGGCCCTTCGTCGCTTCGCGCGACGCTCGGCCAAGCGCTCCAGAGCCGCGACGATTGCGACTGCCGCGACCGCAGCAAGAAGACCCGCGGCAAGGGCCAAGACGACGGCTGCGGCAGAAATAAACGGAAGCCTTGGGGTAACACCTGCCGTGAAAAGCGCGAAGGCGGCACTTGCCCAAGCCAGAAAGGGTAGGCAAGCCGCTCGAGTGGTCAGAGCCGAATCGCTCGGAAGGGCCGCAAGCCAATCGCGATGACGATTGCGCGCTAGCCGCCGGCGGCGGCGATAAATCACTATCGCGAAGAGAAAACCGGTAATCCCGAGCACGGCGAATGGGTGACTCGCCGCCGCTGCTACACCGAGTCGCAACGAGGTAAGCCCGACGAGTGCCCCGATCACGACCAGCGAGATGACGAGAGCCGGTGCGGCAAACGGCCATCGTCGTATCGCGTTGTAGATCCCGAGGCAGCAGACTCGCAGGGAGGGTTGCTGCTCCATCCAAGTCGGCGGAACGAAAAACATCGGTCAGGCCTCAGTCGCGCCGGCATGTATCTTACCTTGCCGTCAACCGAAGTACGTTCAAGCGCTCGGCTTGGCACTCGAGCGGTACATTCCACCGCAGCTGTCGGGCCATGTGCGGACAGGCGAGACCGCGGGTAGACTGACCCCAACCGGTCGTTCCCCGGCGTCTATTCTCGCCGCGAGAGAAACAAGAGTGGGGCGAAACCGCTGATGAGATTCTTCCCGCTCGTCTGGTCTGCTCTGTGGCGCAAGCCAGGGGAGGCGATCCTCATCGTCCTCGCAGTCACGGCCGCCTTCACGCTGTTCGGTCTGATGCTCGGTCTGAACGCGAGCTACCGTGAACTCGTCAACAATTCGCACGATGATCGACTGGACGTGGATCCTCGGTTTCCAATCGCCACAGGACTGCGCCTGCCCATCGCCATGCGCGATCAGATCGCCAGGATCAAGGGTGTCACGGCGGTGAGCGCCTGGTACCAGCTTCGGGGCTATTACCGCGACCCTCACAACGTCGGGCGGATTATGGCCGTCGATGAAGCCATGCAGCGCGTCTGGACCGAATCGCCCATCACTGCCGCGCAGTGGAGGCAATTGCGCTCCGCTCCGGACGGCGTGCTGATCAGTCGCAAGGCCGCGCAGCGATGGAATCTCGAGGTCGGCGATACCCTTCCGTTGACCACGGCGCCCGGATTACGCGCGGACGGGGCAACGTACTTCCTGTTCCGGGTGCTGGCCATCGTCCCGGATGCCCCGAGCCCTGTCTATGGCTTCGTCCTGGGAAATCTGCGCCACGTCGACGACTCGCGTCCACCGCAGGATCAGGGCACGGTGGTGGAGTTTCTCGTGGCGCTGGCCGATGCAGCTCGCGCCGATGACGTGAGCGTCACGATCGATCGGATGTTCGCCAACTCCGGTACCCCAACGATCACCATCCCAGAGAAGACGAATGAGGAGAACGCACTGCGCTCTGGAACATCCACGGCAACAATCACGCTGCCGATCGCGGGTGCGGGGCTGTTCATGACGCTACTGCTGGTCGCCAACGGGATTGCGCAATCGGTTCGCGAGCGCATTCCGGAGTTCGCGGTGCTTCATACGGTAGGCTTTCGCGCCGGCTCCCTCTCAGCGCTCGTTTTTGCCGAAGCGGCGTTGCCATGCCTCATCGGCGCGCTCATAGGAAGCGCGCTGGCGGGGTTTCTTACACAGTGGCCCTGGAAGTATCTACCACAGGATCTGACGGGGAGAATTCCGAAACCCACTCTGTCGGGCGTCGTGCTGGCGTGGGCAATCATATCGGCGACCCTCCTGGCTCTCACCAGTTCCGCCGCACCCATTCAGAGACTTCGCCGCGTCAGTGTGAGTGACGCGCTCGCAGGCCGCTGACATGCGGCCGGCCGGGCAAACTCTGGCCCTCGTGGGCATGAGCCTCAGAAGCCTGCCGCAGCGCGCGGGATCATCCTTGGTGATCGTGCTCAGCATGGCCTGCATCGTTGCCGTTCTGCTGTCGATGCTCTCGGAGACCGAAGGACTCGTACGCGCTTATGACAGCGCGGCCGACCCTGCCTGCGTGATCGTTCTGTCTGCGCAGACGCCGAGCGAATACGGCAACGGGCTCACCCGGGACGAGGTCGGCACCATCCTGGACGCTCCCGGTATCGCGATGGCACCGGATGGACACCCGGCCGCCGACGCTGAAGTGCTGTTCTGGATTCCACCCACTGACGCCTACACGATCGGCTCACCCGAGCTGCGCGGAATCGGTCGCGAGGGATTGATTATCCGACCTCGCCTCAGGATGCTCTCAGGCAGGATGTTCCACGCCGGCCGCCACGAGTTGATGGTGGGCGTGCGTGCGGAACGCGCTTTCGGCCTGAAACCCGGCGACAAGATGATTCTGCCAGACGGTGAGTGGCCGATTGTCGGTGTGTTCGCGGACGGCGGCAACATTGATGAAGGTGAGCTTCTGACTGATGCCGATACCGTGATGTCGAGCAGTGGCATAAACGGGTTTGGCAGCGTGCTCTTGAGGCTCGATAGTCCCGGCGCCTTCCTCAGATTCGCACGCTGGCTCACCACCAATCCCACGCTTCTGGTCACTGCCGAGACCCAGTCGCACTACGCCGAGCGGACCGCCGACCAAGCGGGCGCATTCTTCACCAAGATTGCCTACGTCATCGCGACCATAATGACGCTCGGGGCGCTGTTCGGTGCGGTGAAGATCATGAACACCTCGGTCGCGGTCCGAGCGCGCGAGATTGCGACGCTGAGAGCCGTGGGCTTCGGATCGGTTGCTGTCGCGATTTCGGTCGTTCTCGAAACGGCGATCCTCGCTGTCGCCGGCGCCACGTTGGGCGGAGTCCTCGCTTGGCTGTTATTCGGCGGAAGGCTGATCAGGGGCATCGAGAGCGCCTACACTGCCTCCGTTTCTCCCAGTCTCTTCGCCCTTGGCATTGCGTGGGCGCTATCACTCGCGCTGCTCGGCGGCTTGCCGCCGGCCGTCCGTGCCGCGCGCCTTTCGGTATCGAAAGCGCTGCTCGCCGGTTGAATCCGGAGTCCCGATAGATGGCTTCGGGTCGAGTTCAGCGGGTGTGATCCGGGGCTCACTGTCGGCCAATACCCGACCTTCAGCTCTTGCATTGAGCTTCCACAGAGCAGCCGTTGCCAGCAACGACTGCGGTATGCGATTGCGAGTCGACCGGAGCGCTCTCTCTATACGGCCAGCACGAGTCGGATGCCCAAATCCACGTCGAGCAGCAAGTCCGGCGCGAGCCTACCGATCCGATCCGTCAGCAACTGCTTGTCGACCGTGATCAGCTGCGACACGTTGACGACCGAATCTCGGCTCAGGCCGCTGGCACGTGCGCGGACCCGAACGTTGCCGGGCGCCCGCTCGAGGCGGAGGTTGGAACTTATGACCGCACAGATGACCGTGCGAATCGCGCTTTCGTTGAAGTCATCGGACTGAACAATGAGTAGAGGTCGCCGAAATCCTGGCCCTGATCCAATCGGATCTGGAAGCGATGCCCACCAAAGCTCGCCCCGTCGCATCCTCTACCACTTTTCCCTGGGCAGTGACTGCGACTGCATCGTTGCAAGCTCAGGGTCGAGCTCCGACGCCTTCGGCTCCGCTCCATATACGGTATCGAGCTGCTCTCGTACCCCTAAGAACCTTTCATCCTTGACGTAATCCGCAATTGCGGTGGCGTACAGCTCGCTGCGCGAGATGCCTCGCCTTTTGGCGAGAGTCTCGGCTTCCCTGAAAAGGGCGTCGGGGATCGATATTGCTGTCTTCATCACCGTAGTATAACCATGGTTATACTACCATTCAAGGACACACGAACTTCGTCTCGAACCCGCTCGGCCTGCTGGCAGTCGCGAAGAACGCGTTGATCGTTAGCGTACGGACGAGCAGGTGCCGTCGGCATTCAGCAGCTGTCGGCCAATACCTGCCAGTGGAGCCAGTGCCAAGCCCCCTCCGAAGCGGTCGTTCGGAAGCATTGAGAATGGAGCAACTGGGACATTCCGCGGTTACCGCACCCACTCAGCGAGCAAGGTCAGGGTTTTGCTGTTCGAACCTGGAAAGGCGGCACCGGGGAATCGCTGCGCATACTCCGTGGGCGTACAGCTCACGACCTCTTCAGGGCGTTCGTAGGATCCCGGCAGGTTTGCACGGACGGATAAGTCAGCCCCGGCGTCCAGGAGAATCCGAGCGACAGGCAATCCCCAGTCACCAAACTGCGTTACCGCGTGGTAGATCGGGGTTTGGCCCCCAATTCCGTGCTCATCGACGGTGGCGCGCGCGTTGACGTCCGCCCCGCTCGCGATCAGCAATCGGGCGGCTTCGGCGGTGCCGAATTCAGCAGCAACGTGCAGGAGAGTGGCTCCCGTAAGTAGCAGGCGGCGGGCACCGGTCGCGCCGATATCCAAATCCGCTAGCGGTACCCGAATCACTTCCGGACTGCTCTGCAGGAGCGCCTGAAGGCCAGCTAGCCGATTTGCAATTACCTCGAGAGCGCCGTGACCATCATGGCGACTGCGACCGCCCGCCGAGGCTAGCGCGTCGATGCATTGAGCGAGGTCACTGCTGCGGACGTAGGTCCCAAGCAGATAATCGAGTGCCGTCGCTCCTTTGGCGTCTCGCGTGTTCGGATCGGAGCCACGCGCCAAGAGCCAGGCGATTGCGCCAGGCTGCACTGCCTCGCAGGCCGCGAACAGAATGGGAAATGAACCATGAAACCTGCCGTTGACGTCCGCCCCGTGTGCAACGAGCAGCTCCATCATTGGGATGCGTTCGTCGCGCAGCGCCGCCCGCATCAAAGGGGCGTCGCCTCCCTGATGTACGTCCGAACCGTTCTGGATCATCCACTCGGCAATGCGCAACCTCGCGGTCGACGGTGGGCCTGAGACGCCGCGACATTCGGCCACCCAGGTCAACGGACCGCCGCCAAGATAACCAATCGGAGCCGCATGCAACGACGAATTCCGAGTCATGAGCCCCGTAACACAAACGAAATCCTCACGATCGATCGCCTGTCTTAGCTGACCGCCTTCCTTCAGCAGCTCGATGTGAGTCTTCAGTTTCGGCCAGCTCGCGAATCCGTAGCTCTTGGCCACGGTGAACAGGGCGTCAGCGAGCGTATCGGCACCCCCGGACTTCAGCAGATCCTTGGCCTGGTTCTTCAGGTGTCGGATATCAGGAGAGGGTGGGAGTGAGCAGGGCGCGCTCGAGGATGAATCGGACATAGCGAACTCCTTTCATGTAGCGCCCGGTTGTCCGCTTGACGGGGCTGAAAGAAGTTTCGCGATGGATCGAACTGATGGGTGGGCTTCTACCCTTTCCGCGGACCGGTTGCGTCCCAGGCGCGAGAAGAGCTTAGCCGAACGGGTTCACGCGTGGCAAATGACAATACGGATGAGCTTCGCCACACCCTGCCGCAGCTTGCGGGCCAGAAGGCGACATCCGAAGCAAATTTCGACTGCCGGAAAGCAGTCATGGAATCGCTATTCCTCAAAGGCGAAGTTGGCAGGTCGCTAAGGGTTTCGAGCTGCGGTGGGAGGTTGTAAGTGACCATGCGAGGTGTCGCGCTCACTCAGCGGGTCGGCGCATCAGAGGCACATCTGGCGGCTCACGCCGTGACGCTTCGAGTTGACGCATCCGATCCTTGAGTGCTGCTAACTCCCGCTCAACAGACGCTATGCGGTCGACGGTGTAGTCGAAGCCCGAGTAATCCATTGCTTCTGACCACCTAGCCACTTTGTTCATCAGCCGACGAAGCGCCCCGGGTCCCGCGCCAACCTCAGTTGTCATGGTCATTGCTCAGTTGATTGTTCGGATAACCCGTCAGACGCGCCGCGGCAGGAGCACCAAGTCGGCCGCTTCCTCAGCATCTTTGAGGAGCGTCTTGCGCGGCGTGCCTAGCTGCGCACGCATGGTCAGCCCACGCGCTAGATCCGTGACTTGAGTTGCGCGCGCGGCGACGGGAAAGTCAGATGGGAGTTCGCCCGCGCTGATCCCGTCCCGGATACGGCGCTCCACCAGCGCCACGCCGCCGGCGACCGCGCTCTGCAGGAACCGCTGAACCTCAGCGTCGTTCACAAGCGGCGCGACGCACATCATGAGGCAACCCCGGGCGGACCCTCTCTCGGTCGCACTTTCGACGGCGAATTTCAGAAAGCCCGTGATCGAGTCGCGGAGAGTTTGTGGCGAGAGAAGTGCCTTCGCCGCTGCTGCGCCCTTGCGTTCTGCGTACGCCTTAAGGGCACGCAAGAATATCGCCCGCTTGTCTCCAAAGACGGCATACAGGCTCGGCCGACCCACGCCCATCCCTTCGACGAGATCGTCAATGGTCACGCCGTCGTAGCCTTTCGACCAGAACACCTGAGTCGCCTTTTCCAGCGCGCCCGTCTCGTCGAAGCTGCGCGGCCGACCCCGCGGCCTAGCGGTATTCTGAATCATTTGGTTCAAAACTCGTTGACAAGGGTACTCGCCCTAATATATAACTGAACAGTTCTAAATTAGCAAGCCGATCTGGCCTCGCGAGGCCTCACGACTCGGTTTTTACCCCACGGAGCTGCCTCATGGATCATTCGATTGCTCTCGTCACCGGCGCCACTTCCGGGCTCGGTCAGGCGGCCGCCCGACTTCTTGCCGAAGCGGGCTGGCGCGAGATCATCGTCACCGGGCGCAGCCTGACCGGGGCCCAGCAAGCGGCCGCTCAACTCGCGGCTGAGCACAAAACAGTGACCTTCACGCCGCTGGCGCTGGATCTGGACAAGCTGTCCAGCGTTCAGTCGGCCGTTGCCGAGATCGTCAAGCGCGGCCAGCCGATCGATTTCCTGCTGCTCAATGCAGGGTTGGTTCCCTTCAAGAAGCGCGCACTTACCGCGGCGGGCGTCGAGTCTTCTCAGGCCCCGCTCATCGGGCATCATCAACTGACGGTTGCGTTGCTCAATACCAGCTTGCTGAGCCCCAACGCGCGGATCGTTATCGCAGGTGCAGAACCTGCCCGCGGTGGCGTCCCCATGTTCAAATACACCGACCTGCCAGCGTTCGCGGCCAGTCGTTACCAAGGTAACCGAACCGCCGCTGTTGAAGCCCTGATACGCAACGGGCCGAACGTGAAGTACGTGCCCAACAATGCGTATGCCGACGCCAAGCTCATCGTCGCTTGGTGGACCGCGGCGCTGGCCCGCCGGCTGCCCTCCGGGATGGCCGTGTACGCCGTGTCGCCCGGTGGCGCGACAGGCACCAAGGTGGTGCGAAGCGCTGGCTGGGCGTTGAGGCATATCTTTATCCCAATCGTGAACCTCATTCCCGGCATGAATCAGACGCCGGAGACCGCGGCCGGGCGGTATATCCAGGCATCAAAGTTCGGAACCGATCTCTCGGGGCAATTCTTCGCCTCGGCCAAAGGGAAGTTCTCAGGCCCAATGGAGGTGCAGCGCCAACCACACCTCCACGATCGCGCCAACCAGGAAGCCGCGTGGCAGGCCGTCGTCAAGGTCTCTGGCGTCGATTTATCGCCCGTCAAGCCCGCGTCGCAGTCGATGGCTCCACTGATTAAGCACGGCCCATAGGTTTATCGCGGTCGAATTGATCCCGGTTTCCCGAATCTGCCAAGCGATTGCGGAGCTACATGCTCATCCGCGCGGTCTTGCGGCTGTTTTGAACTATCAAGTTCACAATTCTATTGACCGCTGGCTCGTTGCCTGCTTATCTTACTGAACAGTTCAAAATAAGCAACACTGACCTCACGAGGAAAATACACATGGAACGGTACCAAGGTAAAAAGGCAGTAATTATCGGCGGCACGAGCGGCATGGGGCTCGCGACGGCGAAGATGCTCCTCGATGGGGACGCGCGCGTACTGGTGACGGGTCTCTCGAAGGCCGGCCTAGAATCGGCGCAGAAAGAGATTGGCAAGCACGGCATTGTGGTTTCGAGCGACGCGCGGTCGTTGACGGACATCGACGCCCTCGCCTCTCGGGTGAAGGCCGAGTTCGATACCTTCGATCTGCTCTCCGTCAGCGCGGGGTTCGCCACCCGAGCGCCTCTTGGGAGCATCACCGAGGCTGGCTACGACGAGATGTTCAACCTGAACGCCAAAGGGCCGCTTTTCGCGGTGCAGAAGCTCGCGCCGCTGATCAACCACGGAGGCTCTGTCGTCCTCACGACCTCGTTCGCCAACGTCAAGGGAATGCCCGGGAACCTTGCATATGGAGCTGCCAAGGCTGCGCTGCGATCATTCGCTCGGACGCTCGCCACCGAGCTGCTTCCTCGGGAAATCCGCGTCAACGCGGTGTCACCCGGTCCCATCGACACGCCGATCATCGGCAAAGTGTTTACCGGTAAAGACGAGGCCGCCCAGATTAGGGAGAAGATGGCCGGTATGGTCCCGATGAAGCGCTGGGGGACGTCGGAGGAAATCGCGAAGGCGGTCCTCTTCCTCGCGTTCGATGCGACCTTCACGACCGGCGCCGAGATTCCGGTCGATGGCGGTTGGTCGCAACTCTGATCCTGTGTGCGACAACACCGACTCGGCACCGGAAAATTACCTGATTGAGCTGCCCGATCCCGGGCGTTGGCGAACTTCCGCTCTGGGTCGCGAGGGAATGTAACGCAATCGGTTGCCAGCGACCGCTTCCGACTCGGATGGAGACGGAGGGGCGCGGCCTGCCTTCGGGTCCGAACGGCCAAGAGCCGTCCGCGCCTCGCTTAATTAGGCTTCCGCATAGCGGACGGTCGCGCGAATCGCAACCCAACCCTCGACCCGGTCCAAAACCAGAAACCAGACGAGGTCCACAGCATTTGATCGGCCAATGAGTGGAGACTCGGGTCAGTCGACAAGGAGGCCGTACCAATGAAGACACCCAACCTGATCTTCCTCGGCGCTCTTGGCGCGACAGCCGCTTATTTCGCATTCCGATTCATCAAATTCGGCGGATTTAAGGCCGCTATGTTCGGAGCGCGGATCGAGCGTACTGTTGGGGAGGCTGAGGGGTCTGATGGCAGCATCATGAAAACCCTCGTCAGAGTTCACGTCTTGGATGGCAGCCCGGAGAAGGCGGTGGGGTTGGAGTTCGTGGCCAAGAGTTTCGCCAGCTATCAAATGGTACCGATCGCGCTATCAGAAAGTGAGGCACGCGGCTTGATCCGCTACCTTCAATCCGCAGTTGGCGAGTCCTGAGACGTAGGGTGGTGTGCGGCCTACATTTAGTGAGCCAAGGTGAAAAACACTGTTCGGTCTTGGCTCGTATTCTTGGCGGGTTGCGCAGTTGGCGGCGTTATCGTTCTGGGTGCGGTAGCAGCAGGCTGGCCCGGCCCCAAACCGCCATTGCCCTCGTTGCTTCAAAACGTTTCTGCTGGTGGAGGCTGGTGGGGAGCGTGTCCGCCACAGACGGAGGAAGAGGCTCGCCTACGTGAAGGTAGGCCTATCGCAATCTCACCAGAGCTTAACGAGCGTCTGGCGCGACAATTCCCAGCGGGGACAATGGAAAGTGTTCTGACTGATGCGCTTTCGAGTCAGAGTTTCTCCCTGCTGCTGCCGTGCAAAGGCGATAACTCAATCCGGGTCGCTGGGTTCCAACAACAGGGCGGCGGCCTTCTGTCGCCTCCAATCACAGCTGAGGTCTATTGGAAGGTCGATCAATCCGGAGCTATCGTCTGGACGAAAGGCTTTGTCCGTTACACCGACCTCTAGGGTAGGTCGTGAAGCTTTGGACTACCGATAGCTGTCATTGGTGACTGGCCCGAGTGGGTCGTAACGGAATATGACCTAATCGATTGCGAGTGGCGGCTTCCGACACCCTCGGAGACGTTGACAGTTGCGCCGCCACGGAGGGATCTGAACGGCCAGCTCCGGTCAGTCGCAGCAAGTACCAACTGACCAGGAAGCGCTCATCGGAGGAGGCTATCGGGGTGCGTAGCCGTTTACGTGTTAGCCGCGGTCGACTTTCGTTTGGCGGTCCCGGTACCCGCGCCGGCCGGACCCAGCTCGCCTTCGCGCCGAACACGTTCGCGGATGATCTCCGCTAGTCGCAAAGTGCCGGGGCCAGCGTAATCGCGATCCGCGAAGATCAAATACAGCTCGGCTGAGCGCTCGGCGCCTTCGCGCAGGGGCAACAGCTTGAGCTCACCGCGGTCGAGTTCGCCGCGGATGGTGTCCTCCGGAAACCATGCATAGCCGAGCCCCATGCAGGCGGCGTGGATCGAGGTC
>Ga0335072_10009090_pt1 | contig 14372 bp, 15 predicted proteins | sample Lox_Sample_21_FD_206725 | JGI IMG/M metagenome (GOLD analysis project Ga0335072, IMG submission 206725) | Soil microbial communities from Loxahatchee National Wildlife Refuge, Florida, United States - Lox_Sample_2.1 | ecosystem: Environmental > Terrestrial > Soil > Wetlands | place: USA... | reverse complement strand
CGATCCAGAGCCTGGTCGATACGGGTCAATTCCGCGGCTTCCTTGGGTGTCTCGGATTTATCAGCGAGGAGCTGACGAAGAAGCCGAATCAGTTCCATCAGTTCCGTCCTTAGCTCTGATGGAGAACCAGTCTCATTGCTGGAGCGGATAGAGACTTTCTCTTTCCCATTTGCAGCTTTGACCGTAGACGGAGATTGCTGCTCGCTTCTGGCAATATCTGACACCACGACTACTGCTGTATTCGATTTATCCCGGATCTGAAGCATGCAGAATGAGAAACTTTACTACAAAGCGTTCAACGACAGTCGTTATCACGGATTAAAGTTAGTAGCTCCTTTTGTATTGCGGCACGCTGAGTCGACGACAGTGGGAAACTAAAAACTTCAAGTCTGGGCAAAAACGTGTGAAATCTCCTGTAACGAGTGGACAGCTGCCACGCGTCCAGTATGCTCGAAGCATGCTAGTGGCATAGCGTGGGATTCACTGCCCACCCGTTACAATACCCCCACATCTATTAATAACCGTCTTGGACGCAGCTGCCCGGAGAAAATCCCCCGCACCCCGTCTTGGACTCGGCGCCGGCCCCCATCCTTATCCGCAGCGTTTATATCGGCGCCTTCGTCAACGAGCTCAACAATAGCCTTTTCAGAGCCAGCTCAAGCGGCTTCGCGGAGGGGAGTGCGACCGTCCCCGTCCGCTGCATTTACATCGGCGCCTTCGTCAATGAGCCTAACAATAGCCTCTTCAGAGCCAGCTCGAGCGGCTTCGTGGAGGAGAGTGCGACGGTATTCTCTAAAGTGGCCCATAGACACCATTCCTCAAATATAATAAAGCGATCAGGCTGGGAGATACCGAGGATGAATTGGCTGGTGAGATTTTGCACCCACGCTATCCCAATTCTTATTGTCGCCGTAAAATTACACCTCCCGTGATATAATAAAAAAGTTGGGCTCTGCGCTTGACATAAACGAGATGAACATCTTCTCACGATCACTACAGCTTATGTCAGACAGATTAAACCGCGATATCTACGGCTTACATGCCCCCGGAGTTCCCATCGATAAAATCAAGCCACCCGATTCCGATTGGGATCCACTATCCCCAGCACGATACTCGTGTGTTTATTGGATTGACCACCTGCTCGATTGCAATCCCGCTAGGAATGCGACTAATGATCTCCAGGATGATGGATCCGTCAACGAGTTCCTGTGCCAGAGCTACCTTTACTGACTCGAGGCTCTTAGCCTTTCAGAAGCATGTCTGAAGGGATGGTGTCAATGGCGAAACTAGACGCTCTTCTTCAAGTAATTCTTATCCCAGCCTTTGTGAACGACATATGCTTACATAATATAGGCAAGAGCAAGCGCGCGGGGATTGGTCGAATTAGTTCGAGACGCCTGTCGATTCATTATGTCTTACAAGCAGCCGATACGGATCAGCCCTCTTCAGGCATACGCGTCTGCACTCATATTTAGTCCAACTAGTAGCCTGATTAGACGTCATTTCAAAAAAGAAGAGCCTGAATGGATTGTAGTAAAGCTGAATGTTCGGGATAAATGGAGCTCTTGCCTACAGACGCTCAAAAGCGATAGCAGCGGTGTCAGCTCCGTCGCCTTCTCGTTAGACTCGACGCGGCTCGCTTCAGCGTCGTGGGGTCCCACGGTCAAGATTTGGGACGCCAGCAGCGGCGCGTGCCTACAGACATTCGAGAACCCTAGCAAGGGAGTCTGGTCAGTCGTCTTCTCGCCCGACTCGACGCGGCTCGCGTCGGCGTCGTGGGACCACACGGTCAAGATCTGGGACGCTCGCAGCGGTGCGTGCCTACAGATGCTCAAAGGCCATAGCAACTGGGTCTGCTCCGTCGCATTCTCGCCCGACTCGACGCGGCTCGCGCCGAGTTCAGCCGACCACATGGCCAAGATCTAGGACACCGGCAGCGGCAAGTGCTTGTATACGCTCAGCATTGGCAAGTTTCTCCACAGCATATCCTTTGATATTACAGGCACGTATCTTTATGCTAATAACGGTGCCATTGCTATCGATACGCCATTAGCTCTAGATGATATGGAATGTCGAACTCCGTAATATCGTGGCGTAGGTCTGGGTCTAAACGGAGAGTGGATAACGTATGATTCCGAGAACCTGCTGTGGATACCATCTGAGTATCGTTCGTCGATTTCGGCCCTGTCATTGTCACAGAGAACGATCGGTATTGGCACTGGATCTGGGGAAGTGTGGATGTGCACTCTGCAGCTCACCGGCGTAGAACATCGCTAGAAACCACTGTATGAAGCATCTTTATCCCAATATATTATTTTCTAATATCCCTATCTCATAGACGGGTCTAGGGTAAAGCGTGAATATATACTCAAGTAATTTGCCTGCTGCTTACGTCGAAGCTTCTAGAACCACTACAGGAGAGCGAAGGGTACTACTAGAATCTACGAAGATCAAGCCATGACATCTCTCCACGGCCGGTACTTCGTTCCCGACGTATTCCAGAGGAGCCGAGTGTCCGAAGTAACGTCCGTTCGACGGCGGGGAAAGCCGACGAAGTAGCTTACGGCGCGAAGGAGTGGCGTACTCGCGTAAAGGAGGGTAGAGGCGGGCTCAAGAATGAGGCCGGTTCGAAGATGTAGGACGGTCAGGCTTATATGCAGAGGGTGTGTCGGTGCGGTTTAGTCGCAGGAAGGTGCCAGGTAGGTTTTGCGCGTCGTTAGAGACGCTTCGTATCAGCTGTCATAATAGCGCGAAAAGACCATGGGAATTTGCTACGCGTATCAGTTTAACGATTTGCAATATTACGCATGGAAGATATTACATTCAGAGGGTCGAACGATACAAGCTATCAGAACAGGTTGGTGCTGGTTCAGCGTTCTCTCGCCGTCGATCAAGGTGCAACGAGTGGCCTTCCTAGCTTACTGCACAGCGCCTACGGTAACGAATTACGCTCTTTGAGGGCGCGAAAATGGCTGCGCCCCATTGCACTGCCCCGTCGTCCCCGCTCATTTCTTTGTAAGATGCAAGTCTGCCAGCCAAACATGATTACATCCCTTCGGTTACCCAGCACGGATAATGTGTTCTTATCTATCTTCGTGATTTCCCTCCCTAGAGCTCCCCGAAAATGTGGTCATAATAATACGTCTTTTGACATTTAATGACGATGGCGAGTTGAGCGTAATGGAATTTATTGGTAATGAGATTCCGCGGTACGCTATACTTTCACATACTTGGGGAGCGGATAACGAAGAGGTTATATTCAAAGACCTAATGGAACGTACTGGCAAAATTAATAAGGCTGGCTACAAAAAGATTCAGTTCTGCGGACAGCAAGCCGCCATCGACGCTTTGCAATACTTCTGGGTCGACACTTGTTGCATTGACAAATCAAGCAGCGCCGAGGTTTCAGAGGCTATCAATTCTATGTTTCGCTGGTATAGTGATGCGGTTAAATGCTACGTGTATCTGTCAGACGTTTCAGACGTTTCAACCAACGGCTCTGTCAGAGGCTCTATTAGAGACGATCAGTTCTCCCAGTGGACATGGGAACCAGCCTTTCAGAAAAGTAGATGGTTTACTCGAGGCTGGACACTTCAGGAGCTTGTTGCTCCGCGATCAGTTGAATTCTTCTCCGTGGAGGGCACACGGCTCGGTGATAAGAGATCACTAGAGCGACAAATTCACGCTATAACAGGAATTGCCCCTCAAGCCCTTAGCGGAGCCCATTTGTCTCAATTTAGCGTTGACGAGCGGCTGTCGTGGGTAGCGAAACGCCAGACGAAGCGCGGAGAAGACATAGCATACTCTCTGCTAGGCATTTTTGACATCCACATGCCGCTCCTTTACGGTGAAGGACGGAAGAAGGCATTGGTTCGGCTGTACAAAGAGATTAAAGAGTCTTCTAAGAGATCGCCCTCCCTACCGCCAGCGCTCTTCCTGAAGTATGAAGGCGCAATCGAAGGGCCCGTCCAACCGCCTCAAGTGCCCACCTTCGACGCCGTGAATCAATCCTCATCCTCGACTGTCCTGGGCCCAAACCGCAAGCACCTACAAAACGTAGACTACGTCTATGATACCTTATATTGCTACTCATACACCACAGGCTTCCACCGCCTGCTTGACTTCATTGTCCGCCGCTTCCACTCGGACAACCGCATCCGCATCGCCAAAGCCCTTGCCACTATCGGTCCCTCCCTTATCACCCTCCTCCAACACCTATCAGACAGAGACCTCACCTTCATGGAAGTCTTGGTCCAACGCAAACTCCATGAATACGTCAAATTCATCAAAGCCTACGGCACGCCGACGCTAACCACGCGACGTGATGGTGCCGTCCTCACCGCCAGCAAGGAGTTTATGATTCTGACAGGCTGGACGAGGGAGGTGTTGCTGGGGCGCGAGGAGAATCGGAATGTGAATACGGAGGGGCGGTTAAGGGCGACGACAGCGCTGGGGGGCTCGCAGCTGACGAGGGGGGATAGTCCAAGAGTTGGTTCGGCGATAACCAGGGTGGAGGTCGCGGCAGGCAGAAAGAGGGCGTTTGATACAGGTACGGCAACAGCGGAGGCGGCGGTAGTTTCTTCTTCTGCTAAGCCTGGTAATGCTGCAATGACTGGTGGTGCTAGCAGGGAAGCGACAGAGGAATTCCAGCCCGTGCTCTTTGCGGAGCTCATGGATCAGGATTCGGTGGTGGAGTTTTATGGGGATTATGCGAAGCTTGCGTTTAATGGTGCCCGGGGCCATGCGTGTCGACGGGGCAGGCTGATCAAGTATCGCGCTGAAGCAGACGTGCTCAGGGCTGAGCGGGAAGAGAAGATGTCGAGAAGTACGATGAGTTTTGTCGGTGATGGTAAGACTGGAAATGATATGAAGATCAACCGGCTGGGAGAAAAAGATGACGTGATTGATTGCATGTATATTTGGGAAGTACGGAGGGATGTCTTCGAGGCACCGATGATGGTCGTTATGAATGTAAGTTCGGACTTCGATGTTGGCTTAGTTGGCTGCCATTTGGATGGTTTGAATTAATACTGACACTGGAACAGTTTCTGCCGATTATCTGACTGTTTTGGTAGAATCTGTCTCTTACGCGTCTATCCCTGCTCGGTCATAGCTAAGGTGGGTACCTGGAAACTGAGGCGAAAGAACATAAAGACCAACTCCACGGTAGCGGTCGACGATAACTTGAACCTGTACACTTTTAGAGGCAGTTAGCTGGCTAGCCATTTGCGCTCAAGTTTCCTTAATATCCCTATAGAGCTAGTGTGGCTGAGTTTGTGCGTGGGTGCTCAGAGGGTGACACCGATTTCGTTGTAGACTGTAGCACTGTGGCAGACATTACCCTAGTAACTCTATGTCCTGGGACCTTTACCGCCGGTTTTGGCGGTTTTTGCCGCGGATTTTCGCAGCATTTGCACCCAGGGATCCCCTGCTCAGCGCGCTTGCTAAAGAGCTTTGACTGGCCCGGCTGACATCCCGCACTGCCACCAGACCCTCTTTTGGCTACTCTCGTCGCTTCCTTTCACGTATTCTACGTGTCAATCATGATGAATTCAAGTGTGAATTTATTGATATTAGCTATGTTTGTAACGATATCACAACCCGTGGAACATCGAACGTTGAAAAAGAGCTATTCCAATGGAAAGGTAGAATCCTTACAAGTGGTCCAGTCAAACAATAGTGATCATTTGGGCCTCGGCATAGTTGGTCATTTCATCGTTTCCATCGATGAGACCAACACGTCGATAAGCTTCAGCTGCGTGAGACCAGCGGAGAACAAGCCAAGGATTGTACAATCCCACAAGCGAATACAGTTCCGCACATAATACTTCTTCGCCTTGCCTTAGCCTTTCACTGGGTTGCATTTCCTCGCACTCCCTGGAGAAAGGCTTCCATTGTTGAACGTCTACTTCCGCATCGAATGAATTGGATTTGGTTCGCACCTTGACCTTCATTTTGTCATTCTCAGAGTCCGAGCTTGCCGTGAGTTCAAGAACACCTCCAACTGTAAGGGCAGAGCCGATTAGCGTACCCCCGTTGACCGATCCTGTTGGGTCTGGACTGTCAAGTGTTGTGACAGCCTTGTGGACTTGAAAGGGACGAACAAAACTTTTTTCGTCTCCGATATCGGTGTGACCATAATCCTCGGCCTGAAAGCTGATGGTACCAAAGTCGACAGTCTGGTTGATTGAGGCCCAGGACCAGGAAGGTTCCGCAATCCGTCTAGACTCTCTTGGATTATCCGCCCAACTAGACCAGCCAAGTTGCACGTGGAGAAAGTTGCTCCACATACCAGCAACGTAGTCGCCCAGCTCGGCGGGCTGGAAACATTTGGCTACCCCAGATAATGCAACCAGCCTATCAGAATCCTTTGTAAAGCGACCGAGAGTGTAAGGGCCAACCAATTCGACCCACAACGTGATGACTGCAAATTTATTCCTAAAACGCTCCGAGCGCATGTCCAATGTCTTAAACTGGCTGAAAGGATTCGCTCCAGGGCGGCTAACGTGGCTTTGGGTGGTGGGGGAAGACTCACCCTGAATCGATTCTCGGCAATCCCAGATCATCTCATCCTGAGCGCAATGAAGGATTCGTTTGGATAATAATCGTTCTTGAAAAATCCATCCCCGGGATACGGAGGGATACAGACTCGAAATTTGGGCTTTCACCTCTTCCGTCGGAATTTTATTAATGAACCCTGAATACTCCCACCTGCTGAAGAGATGCCATTGTGTGCGAGAACAGGACCTCCTAGCGTAGACTCCAGGGAATTTGAGCTTGAAGGTCTTGTTTCGTTTCAAGTCTCCAAATATTCCGTGTGCCACATGTGGTGATGACGTTGCTGAGAGTGTGAGTAGTGCATTCTGGTACACAGTGTTCATCTTCGCCGTTTCAGCCTGCCAGTCCTGTTGGTCATCTTGGATGATACACAAGGCGTCAATCCAGATGTAATCGATACCAAGATGTTCCGTGAACAATATTGCATCCTGGAAAGTCTTCGGAATATCATCCCAGATGATGCCCTGTAGTCTGCTGGAGATTGTCCCCTTTGTTGTCGTCAAAGTTTCCGGCGATCGTCGGCAGTAACTAAGCGCAATGTAGTCGGCGTTCTCACCGCAAGACTCGTACAAATGAGGTAATCCATTCGCGTTGGTCACTTTGATTACGCGTTTTGGAAGTTGTGGTTTCTCATTAGTAGTGCAGCTAGTGTGTGATCGAAGACACTGATCGAGCCAGCTACGGGCCTTATCAGCTGCCATCTGTGGAGTGACAAACTCTGTGAGTATCGGCGCTGTTCCGAAGGAGGTGGTCGTGACACTTTCCTTCGTTGTTTCATCTAGCAAGTCAGCCGAGATATGCATGAAGCTTGACTAGGTCGTTACATACCTTGTACTGTGAAAAGCTCGATGATATTGAACGCGCTCTTCTTGTTAACAGCGTATTGAAGCTTTAGCACGTCACCTTGGATTCTATGGACAATTATCCAATCGACAACTGTAGAACCTTCCACAGCAACAAGAGCCTCCACAATCAGAGCGCAAGTTTCACAAGTTTGTGCAGATTCGTAGATATACTCGGGTTTGTGAATGTTTACCCCGAAGCCGGTTCCCCTCGCCCAGTGGGTGGCCCGGACCCGACGGAACCGGTCATGTCGGTAGGATGGCCATGCTTGGAGGTTAAAACAAGTTAGGCAAGACGGCTCCATTGGTTGCTCGCATCCTCGAGATGGCTGTCACAGACCGCCTCCAACATTGAAAGATTATTTGGGAGTGTTCAATGCCGAAGATCTGCCGTCAAACGAAGATCCCGAAACAGCGGCAAATAGTCCCGCTAAACCCAAACAGGGGCGCCCCAGGACGGAGTTTACCTTTCAGACCTGACATCGAAGCACTTAGTCAGCGAGCGCCAGCGAGCGGGCCCCTTGGGCAGCGAACGCAGTGAGTGCTGCCTAGTGCGACACTACGGCTCTCCACGGGCCTCAGTGTTACTCTCGGGCGATTGTCCAATCACCTTCGATCTTTGGATCGGGCGAGGTCCCTGGCCTAACGAAGTAGACCGAACGGAGTATTTAATGTTCGACGTATCCGGTAGAGGATGAGCTGTAGGGCATTTTTTGATCGCGATCAATCTGGTATGTCTGATTATCGAAGTGGGACATTTCGCGGCCGAAGGGTTCCTAAGAAAGGGTGTTATCCGAAGGGTGGTAGGCGCCGGGATGGCAGGAACTCTACCACGGGACCATGCATCTTTTTCCGAGTTGAAGATGAACATTCTCGTGCCCGATATTCAGATGAAAAAGATCTATTCGCAGAGGATACGAAGACTTACGTTGATTTCGGAAGCCGGGATATGAGATTGCTCGGCGAGGTCGAGAGGCAACTCGATTGGAGAAATAAGATTCCTACACCATTTATTTCGATGTACTGTGATAAGAGTGTGGCGTATAGAGAAGCAGAACGGCGTGTCAGAGCTGGAAAGAACGACGTGAAAGTCTACAAGATTGATATGCGGAAGAGTAATGGGTGCACGGAGTATCGTAATATCCGGCGTCTTGCAAAAAAGCTAGGCTTTCATATCCCTGAGCGTGCATGGAATAACTCGGAGTTCGAATATATCTTTCTGCACCATGTACCTAACAGTGCGGTTGTTGGTTGGATTGATATGTAATCGGCGCCGCGACTGTAGAAGCTAGACGTTGGAGCTAGAAATGAATAGAATGATGTCCTGGTCTTGTTAGTTTGCTATGATGTGACGTTAGGCAAGAGCTGCAGAGTGTGGTGGAAAGCAGGGAGTCGACCAGACTATACACGAGCGAACCCTGCAAATGCTGCTGCAAAATATCCTCAAGACGCAGCAGCGAATGCCTCTGGGGCTTCCTCAAGAGAGGTACGAGCAGGGTCACACGATGACACAGCAAGGTGAACGCAGCCCAGACAATACACGTAGGCATACTGTAAAGTCTGTGCCTGGAAACTTCTCCTCGTGGGCCAAAAGGACAATATAATCCGGATCTGGTCGGACCTTTGCTGTAGTACTTATAGTCATTACATAGTCCGACTTTGCAGCGCGGGATTACTCATCTGAAATGACGATAACGTCAATATACTTCAAAATGGCAAGATGCAAGCACGCTAATACACCCAAGGTGTGCTAAACATCACCAACCCCATTCGGGACCACCCTTTGATCCGGCGAAACCCTTTCCTCGGTTCAAAGCGGCATTCCAAGGCTTCAAGCCATGTTTCTTCTCGATGAACTTCCTCCCACTGGCACGCCAAACCTCGAAGAAAATCTCATGGTTGAGTAGTGGGGAGTAGCTGAAGCGGCGGTGGATGGCACCAACGAAGCGATCGATAGCATGACCAGCACCGCGATAATTCTCATTTAAAACTGGTTTCCTAGAGCGATGTAGCCGCGGAAACAGTGACATATATTCACATACCCATAAGAGAAAAATCTTCAGAGGTCTAAATAGCGAATTCGTCTCGCCACGGCGTGTGTCTGTTGCATTATAATCCACCAACCCACCAGGCTGAGTAACGTGATCCGTATTTTGGCCTAATGGCCAACAGCGCCTCTCGACGCAGGGAGGGACATTAGTTATAATGTAACTAGACTTGCTAAGGAGACTCGGGTAGCGCAGTCCTGACACGATCAACAAGATGCACAACGAACTGTGGCACTAAATACCTTACTCCTAAATCGCTGCATGTACAACAACCTCCGCCACACCCGCAGTCTCGTCAATCTTATTGACTGTAACCGTCCACGCACTCCCCAACGAGAAACTCACTGGCCCACTCCCCTTGGGAAACAATCCGTAATCTCCTCCTACCTCGGTTACGACCAGTGGAAAACCATTGCCATCCAGCTCATGGATTAGCACAGCGCTCTCCGGAATGGACGCATCCCATCTTGTTCTGGTCATCAACTCGACAGTCCACTGCGTTCCGCTGCGATTGGTGATGCGAATCACGCGCGGGCCATTGACTTCAGGACGATTGATTGCCGCGATCTGGGTGGGCAAGCCGTCGTAGCCAGGACCGGCTTCGATGATTTCGCTGGCTAATAGCCACCCTTCTTTGATGCGGTAGGCGGCCACAAAACTGCTTGCTTGTCGGCCGTACGTGTTGTAGCCAAAGTAGTTGTTTTCTGCACTCATTTCGTCCCAGCGATCGCAGTAGTCACCCGGTGCGCCACCGCAGTTGTTCAGCTTGTCGTCCCTGCTATGGATGAAGCCGAGGCTGTGACCCATTTCATGGCTTAGAAACTCGGTGTCAGTGCCATACGTGTCAACGTTAACCAGGCCATAGGTATGCGTGATGCCATTAAGTGTAAGCTGGTTCCCATTCAAACCCCAATTGCCACCGTCAATGTGCAGGTCCGAATTCAAGACGGAGACAATCCCATTAAAATCTTCAAACGGAAAGCCTGGATATGCTTTGGCGGCAGCATTGGCGCAGGCAGTTGTGAAGGCGTAACGGCCAGAAGTAGGGGGAAGGCCAGAATCAACCCATCCGAGAACGGCGGTGGTTCCTATGTCCATCCGGCCATAAGACATTTCGGTGAAGTAATCAAACAAATTATTAGTACCAGATCCTTGAGTGGTAAAGAGCTGATAGACGCGGGATGTATCGCCGTCGGTGGGATAGCCGTTGACACGACACATAATGACCAGTGTAGGGTTTACGGCGGCGTCATCCCAAATGCATTTCCCACCAACGTACTTCAGACCGCTTTGGCAGTCCCCGTTGCAAGAACGCATTCTAGGGTGCCCCAGAGCGCCGCATGGTTGGCATGTATTGGTCGAGTCTAGCAGGTTGTAGCCTGGCCGACAACAGTACAAATTATTGGGGCCCGAGTAGTTGAAATGGCATTTTGGATCACATGGAGGCTGACCGAGGCTTCCGCACGTGCATTTTGAGCCAGATATATGTCCTGGAGGGCAGCAAAAACCGTCAATAACCTTGCCTGTGCACTTAGGCTTAGGGGCCCTCGTGCAGCAAGACTTAAGGCCACAGGCGTATTCGGGAGGGCGGCAGCATGCGGAGTATTCCCGATCGCACTCTGGACTAGGTTAGCCTCGCCAAGTAAAGAGGCGTAAAGCTTGCCTTTTGGAGTAAAAATCGGAGCCTGGTTGAAAGGCGTGTTAGCAAGAACGATGCTACCAAGGAGGTAGAAGGCGAGCAATCCGAGCATGAAAGCCATGGCGGATTTATCGTTGAACAGCAGCGCCTTATGTATTTCTGTTACGGTGTTACCAACACCGGTCACGACTCTCTTACTTAGTCCAGGGCGTGATCCAAAATGTCGCCATGCCATTGTTCAGCTCAGCTTTGGCGCCCACGTTTGCATTCTATCAGTAGCCAACCACAGCACCTCTTATGTTTGACGTACACAAAATGGTGGCATGATATTCAGCGCAGCTCCACAGCATCACTAGACCACGTATCATTCGCAAGCTACCTCACAAGGCATGAGACATTGAGGGCCTGGAGCCGAAAGCGGCCAGTTTGGAATTAGGCGTGCAGAGCTTTTGGTTCCTAATTCGCCCGCACACAAACGCCTTACCTACACGCTTAAGGCGCAGGTCTTGCGACATCCAGAAACTCCAAAGCAGAGTCTTCGTCCGCGAACGGGGTTCCCCTGGGTCTCCGTATTCATCCGAACCCGCTGTACGAAGACGCGCGAGCTTTCGCAAGTTTCAAGAATCACCGGCCACTACCCAGCCGCGGTGGTTCTTTGGCAACAATACGAAGGCAATTGAGCTCTCTAGGCATAACCATCCCCTCGTGCTATGGTTTTGGATATTCCCAATACATAAATTCTTTATAATCCAGCGGATGACGACAGTGAAGTTCAGAGAGCGACGCTCTGAATGAAAGCATATCACTAGCAATGCCGAGTCACATTTGCCATCGCGCTCGTCTTTGAACGTTAATCCGCAGGTGTACGAAACGATAGTCTGACGGGTTTTCTAAAGGACATTGTACTCTATTCTGTCGATACAAACTCTAAAAGACTACACACAACGTCTATCAGTATGTGGCGAGAAACCTACGTGCGCAGAAGATAAGTCTCTCCGTTACAAGACAAATAATAAACAACCTGATGGTAAACGAACTCTCGTTCCTACTGGCTGTCGTCATAGGCAATTTGATCCCACATTGATTATCCTGTCAGCCTTCCCCATACTATTCTGCTTCGACCTGACCTCAATCGGAGTAGAGATGAAACGTAAACTGAGTGTGTCACTCACGCTTTGGCATCTCCCCTTGCAAATCAAATAATGCAAGAAGGCAGTCCTGGTGCAAATCACTGAGTCATCTTATTCTGCATTTCTCGTTTTCATCAAAATCCGATAACCGAGATCCGGCACCTTCGCCGTTCCAAAATAGAAAGCCTTCGGCTTGGTGCCGTCAACAATCTTCAAATCGTAGTTAAGAAGAATATTGGCAACCATTAGTTTCAACTCAGTAACAGCCAAAAACCGGCCAGGGCTTTCGGCGTCAGTCGGAATCAGGCAGCTGCCGAGGAAGGACTTACCAAGCATGTTTCCCGTGTCCAAAGACAAGGTAGTTCAAGTCAGTGTTGACCATCTGGTGCTTAGTCGGCACGGCACTGTTGTTGCTCATTCGACTATATCTAAAGCCGTCAAACTCTTCAGGGTTGGCAAGGTTGGTTTCTTCGATCTGGAACATCGTGATGGGTGCCGCGATGGAGGAACCCGCGGGCACAACCATACCATCCGAAAAAGTAAAATCCTTTCGAGCGCGGCGAGGCATACCAACTATAAATTGGTGAGCAGTGCTATTCCTATTCTGAAGCACTCTCTACTTACTAATGCCCAGTGGTTCGAGCCTACCACACTCCCGGAGGAAGCTGTCGAGTTTGGACATTCTGAGCAATGCGTTTTTATCAAATCCGCCACCAATAAAATTCTCCAACGCCTCAGCTCTCAGTTCTGGAATGTATTCGGGCCGGGTTGCCAGGAATATGATTGCTGTCGTGACTGTCTGGTTGAAAATCAGAGACGCCACACCGGCTTTTGGACCCTAACTAACCATTGTAGTCGTATGAATGGAGGCCATATTTATCGTCATCATTCTCTCAACAATCTGGGGCATGTTCCTTTCCGGTTCCGGTGCGGAGTCAATCAAGAATTGGATCATGTCCTTCGGCTTCTCCTTTGTGCCCCAGTTTGTGTCGAGACGCTGTTGTACGTAAGGACCCATCAGTTCTCGCGATCTCTTCTGCACCCTAGCATAAGGCGTGAATAGAGCGACAAACCTACAAACCCATCAATATCTTCTCGTGCATGCCGGCTTGATTCTCTACTCACGGTTTAAGCCATCTCGGGAATATACGAAGGATCTCTGCCGAAATTACAACTCCTTGAGCGTAAAATATCGCCACTTTAAGGAACTCTTCGTTCCGGCCTAAGACGTTCGTCAGGAGACTCGGCGCCGTAGTCGATATCACACCTACAAAACTCCATGCCACTTAAAGCATTGTTGCTCACTCTCGCAACTATCTTAACCATCAGCTCGTAAACAGTGATGGGCATCCACTCTGAGAAACCATGTCAATAGACGAATTCGTTCTGGCAGATATATCGCTACCTTTTGGCGTGCCAACAAACACATTAAATCCTTCCTTGATTTCACCAAACATGGAAGGAATGTTGGCTGCAATGGATTGCGTAAGCTTGGTTCGAATCAATGGAATATGATATGGGCGATGAGCAACGCCGTAGCCTAGCGTCCATTCAACCTGAAGAATGTCCAGGACGCTGTCGTGAAAGTTGAGCACTTCGTCGGGCGCGGCCAGATACTCGGCAATCCTGTCCTTGTTGGCCACTATCGTATACTCAATAGCATGAGTAGAAACTCTGAAGTAGCCGCCTTTGTACTTTGTGCATCCTTCTTTTACTGTCGCCACGGGATCTTTCATGAACGTATACACGCCTTTCCAAATTCCAAAGAAAGGAAGAGATCCATAGCCAATTCCTGGAGCGTTAGGAAACTTGCGCTGATTCGTTACCAACTTCCAAGCGGTCAACCCGATCAAAAAGAGTGCGCTCAAGGCTAGCACAGATGGCAAGAACTCCATGTTAGGGGGAAACACGTTGGGAAGTAGGCTAGGGTTAGCTTTTAGCCGTCGCAAGTTCGAATACGACCTAATTGTACTGCCAAAGTTCCGTGGAATAGCGCCCAATGGTTTCGATAGTCCTGAAATGATGGTTAGGAGCGAAAGTGCCAAGCGCCTGCGGAAAAACTCTTCATGACGTTCAGTTACACAAAATTTGATTTGATAGCAAGCTCTGCGTTGGGACCACGTGCATGGCACACGTTGTTCTCGATAGAGTAGTG
>Ga0335072_10009089_pt1 | contig 14372 bp, 16 predicted proteins | sample Lox_Sample_21_FD_206725 | JGI IMG/M metagenome (GOLD analysis project Ga0335072, IMG submission 206725) | Soil microbial communities from Loxahatchee National Wildlife Refuge, Florida, United States - Lox_Sample_2.1 | ecosystem: Environmental > Terrestrial > Soil > Wetlands | place: USA... | reverse complement strand
AAGCCAGGTGCCGCTTTGTGTCGTCTCAATGGGAGATAAGTTGGAGCGATGTGCATTCCTCCTAGGCATTAATGGAGGGCTCGGAATCAGAAACACGCTCTTCCCTCAACTGTAGGCGCTGGCAAACAATCAACCTTAGATTACGTTAGTTCGCGTCGGTCGAGGCAATTTCATTCAGGTGAGCTTCTTGATTCGCTTGTTCTTTCACGGGCAAGCCTTCGGCGTATGACCGCAGCGTTCCAAGACTTCTTCCACTCCACCGCCAATGAATCATACCAGAAGAACTTCCGTAATGTCTCTTCCATGTTGTCCCATTCCCTCAACCGAGGATGATCCTCCAGCAGCTTATCCATGATCTGATTTCCCTTTTGGTAGAGAGAGCCTTTGCACGTACTCGCTCCAACCACCGACACCCACAACAGGCAGTCCGTCTCGATAGGTTTTGGCTCCATTTGTTCGAGTGCCATTGGAAGGTCTTGTACCACCCAATAGAGCTCAGGGCTGAATTTCCTTTGCGTGAAGACTTCTAGGCAATAAGCGATGAGACCGTAGTGTAAGCATTTTTCAATGCTGCTTCCTCTGCCCGATGACATCAAAACCTCGAGGCACCGATACGCCTCCTGAGCGTCGACTTGAGGCTCGTGAGCTTGCAACAGGGCCATCTCCTCAGGCGTCCCAGCCTGCTGAAGGATACGCTCTGTGCATATGTGCCACTCAGACATGCGCTCGAGGATTTGCACCGTCTCTATGCTCAACACGGCTTCCAGAGCAAGATCGCGGAAACCCTTGGGCATTTTTGCAATGGCGGAGCAGACCTCAGACCGGAAGGGGTGTGATGGATACTCTAGGCTCTCAGTCGGTGTGAGGTTGGTGTACCTTGATTTCTGGTTTCTCCTCTTGGTCCATTCTCTCTCAATTCTAGATTTTCGGACAATTAGTAGCATGTCAATTGGGCGGCCAGATTAACCCACCGTAAGACCATAGCTTTGGTAAGGCCTTTCAGACCGAGGTTTTCAAGCCCACCCCCGTGGTCCACCAATTGATAGATCCCCTGGAGAATGGTTTCAGACGTAGTCAAATCGCCCATTAGATACTGAGAAGGTCAGTTACAAGAACAGGTGTTCCTGGGCCACGCTATTGACCCACATCCACTCCCATCAAGAACAGAAGGGTAATAATGGCCGCGTCATTCGAAAAGTTTGACGAAGGCATCAGCTGTGTTCTCAACTCAGTAATCGCTTTCCCACGATGGTACAAAACTTCCTTTGCGAGAAAATTGTCCTGCTTGTAGTATGTTGAAGAGAAGCATTGAGCCCATGCAACAAGCGCTTCGAATAGTCCTACGTGTTGCAAAGCCAGAGGGAAAAGCTCGGAAAGTAAGAGATTACCATCCTGACACTGCGAGTACTGTCCAATATGGGTGGGAGCCCACAATTGACAATCTACCATCCGTCTTAGTCAGTGAGGAGACTCAATTGCAGAATTGATCACAGATGTCCTTACAAACGTCCACGGCATTGGTCACAGGGTCCCGAGCTTGTACTGGGTATGAATTGAAGGGATCTGTACGAAGTCCACCAATGGAGTACCCGAAGTTTGCGTGCTGCGACCCTTCCCCGTCCCGCCGTACAAGGGAAGAGTGACCATGCTGGGAGGGTGCATTTTCAGACGTCTTAGTCCCTGCTCTGCCAGTTCCCCTATGACGACCCTGGCCAGGCCTAATTTGTTTTAATTTTCTCCTCTTGACACTATTCACAAAAGAGTTGACGGCTTTTCGATGTTGCCGGTTTAGCAAGTTCGAGGGAGTATAGTTGACAAACTCGATATCGTCGTCAATTGCAGGGTCATGTCGTGTGATAACAAGTATTTGATCGGTGCTTTCACTCATGGTTTAAGAGTGAGCTGCTGCTATCAGATCGTGCGCCAGAATTTGGTCACATGGAGGAGGCGCAGACAAACAGCTGTATCGAACAAGACGTAGCCTGGCTTGTCGGCAAATGGGAGGTTACTTCGGTGGCGAAGGAAAGGCACAAGTCGTAGGAACCTAGATCAGAGAGGTCAACGCTTCTTTTAAGGCTGCAGCATGTGTCTGTCCGGGTGCGCCTCGGAGACGAATCTCAGGAGCGTGTATTGCCGCATCGATGCTGGCCTATCTTTGCTCCAATCCAATATCATCAGAATCAAGATGTAAATATGCACGAGTAGGAGATACCGGCTGTTGCCGCATCTGATAAGTCTTCCCCTGCAGCTGATGGTCCGCAGGATGGACAGCAAGGATGTTGTGGTAAAGCCCGCCAGCTTGCTGTTCCATTTGAATGGATAGGAGGAGATTTTAGTTAAGCTTTCAGGGGGTCTAATTGGAAAGGTCCTGTTGATCTAACGGCCGAAGCCGCCCAGTTAGCCTCTAAACCCTCTAATCATGTTGCCGACTACGGAACTACCCCAGAACATCCCAGACAAGCATCACAACAGCCATCTCGAGACGCAGAGTCTATTGGAGTGCACAGGTGCGTCTCGAGATACCTATATAATATGGCCGATCTACGGCGTACCTGAAGCAGAGGGGGTCGATTGATCGATATCCTTGGCTGGCGTAGTGGGATATTCGGTCGCCATGCTTGCGAAGACAGTAGAAGATAGTCTTGCGAGCTCCTGGCTCGGCCTTGATTTCATCATCGCTGGTGGAGAAATCACCCCCGGTTGTGCAAGATCCAGATGGCGAACGGTATTGGTGGGAGAAGAGGCCAATGCAGAGTAACTGAGGATAATATCGAGCCAGTAGAGTTTGGAGAGGTCCTTGCTTTAAGAAGGCGCCTTGGAAAGCATCTTTCTGCTGTGGTGGTACTAACAGATCGGTTGAGCCCAGGCAAATGTTACTAGAATGAAGCAATCCTAACAGTCTTACTCGAAAAGTGAGTCTTGAGACCAGGCTCGACTGTTGCTTCGAACTATGCCACAGACTTTCCCCTTCACTGTCTGATCTCTCACACACCTAACATCAACATGTTTGCTCGGTGGCCAAGATCTCCAGCCTCCTGAGCCGGTACATGACCAGCAGTCTCCCGAACCCAACGGGACCGTTCTGTGCGGCCGCGCAGGTTTTACACCAGCCCAGCATAGGCTAGTACCGAGAAGAATTTGCCATTTCCATTGTGATCATCCGGATGTTAATACCAAGGCCTTTGTTTGCAGGCGAGTCTCTAAGGATTGTCTTCCTTTGATTCATCTTTCGTTGCAGTGGCTGCTATCTCGGCAGCTTGGTGCCACTATTTCCCCTGTATGGGGACTATCGTGCTGGCTAATGTTGACTGGTCTTGGATATCCATATGCTGATTGGAGTCAGCTCAGAACAAGGCCTCTTGTTGTGATCGCTCCTGCGTGCTTGAATCTCGCCGCCGAAGTTAATGAGGCAAGGGTGCAGTCGGATTTCGTTGTGATTTGTGTCATAGTGGCTAAAGTCGCTCTAGCTTCCTCGAGCAGTGTCCAGGAGGGCACAGATAGCCGTCTGGCGCTAGTTCCAACTGTCCTAAAGTGTACATCCTCGACACTGCCATCCGATCCTGAGTCCAGGCATGGCGACCTACACGGCGCCAATGGAGGCTTACCTGCTCGTGGTTTGCAGACCTTCTCGCCTTTGGTATACTTTGCCCGAAGAAAACAACTGGATGGCAGTTGCTGAAATAGCTCAAATAGATGTTAGAATGCTTGTTGGATTTTGCGCATCTAGGGGTCGAAAGTCACCTACAGAATTGACTCTGGACGCACTGTAGCATTTCCCAAATATCGACAACTATGAGCTGTCCGCTTTTGGGCACACTAGCTCATGTGGCATTGTCCAGGGAGTGCTCATATGTGGCCAAACTCCGCAAGAAGTTCCGTGGTGCTGCGTCCTTCAGTTTTGTGCCTTGCTATGGCTCTCTTCGATGGTGGCGATCGAATCTCCGTCGTAGGCGTCTCTACCCCTCTAGCTCTCTTGTTCTGATCACGAGGCTCGGTACCTTGCGCCTTCTTGGCCTGCGAAGACTTGACTTTAACGTTATCAAACCAGACAGTCCGAGTCCCAGGATATTCTTCAACGACATGCGTCCAAAGTCTGGGGCTCCCAAGCCAGCACTCTAGCAGAGGAAGCCTTGCCGCGACGTCGGGCTTCTTGTCCGTAGCCAGCTGTTCAAACAATTCCTGGCTATTATAATAACATCCAGACACAGCGCCGAGATAGAAGTCCTTGTCGTCGAGAAGCGGTCGCAGACTCTTAGCACTCCGTTTGGCCGAGCGTGCTAACCAGCCGTATTTCGCTGCTTCTTCCTCCCAGTACGACCTGTTCTTCTGATGGATCTTCAAAGAGTCTGTGATGAGAATAATGCATAGCGATGGGAAACAGTCGATGTACTTGAAAATCCACTTGGAGATGGCTTCTTGCCAACCAAGCATGAGCACTCTGAGATGCCTAAACGCGCCATTGGCGGCAAGTTCTGACCAGGTCTTGAAAACACGCTCATCGAGTGGCATAGCCGACCGTTCATTGGCACGTCCATCGGAGAGGTCCAACACCGCCAGGTTTTTAATGTTGGCAATGCGAATGACGTCTGCCACTGGTATCTCCCTCGGAGGTAGGCGTAGGCAGGTGAACCATTTGACGTCTACCGACGTGATGCCTTTGTAGTAGTCTTCAAGGGGAAGGCCTGGCTGCTTTATATCGATCAGATAGCGATGCATACCCGTATTGAAGCGATCTGGATAAGCCGCAGCAATAGTACGCCAGGCATGGAAACTTTCGGTCCGACTGAAACAAACGGTCAGCATTCTGTCCGGGAGCTGAATCCCGTCGAAAGCTTACAGGTCAATGACCTCATTCCACACTTGCTCCATGATTTCCCACGGAATATCTGAAAGATGACGCGAGCTTAGGCCTCTCATCTGTTCTGCGACAGTGTTTTTGGCCATTTCAAACAACGAACGAGCTCCATTTGTGTTAGGCAGCCGCTCCCTTACAAGGTTTGGAGTCTTAAATTCTCCGATCCAGTCTGAGCGTTGCCTTTTGTTGGCGTAAACTTTGACCTCCTTGAAAACCTGGCCCGAGTGGACGTCATATGTTTGGCTATGCGTAATGGGCTTTGTGGTGCCTCCGTTGGCATGGCTTGCAGGCCTGAAGTGAGTTAATTGTGGTCGGCTTTTCACTGCAGGCTCGCGATGTGGTTGCATTTTGAACGCCACCTACTCAGGGCGAACGGTGCAGAGGCACTGTCTGATATGCGTAGAGCTGCGCAGGCGAGACCTTTTCCTAGCGGATGCGCATGAGAAGTGCTGAGCAAAGACCGTTTACAATTTGTCGAATAGGTGGCTAGCTTGTCCGTCTCACGCGTCTTGCCATTGCTATTAGTCGTTTTTTTGCCATCGGGGAAATCTTTCTGTCGAAAATGACGTCAAATTTGATCTAGCAACGTGAAATCCTAGGTGGAGACGGGTACGTGATGGGACTTTGAGAGCTGAGCAGACTGATTCAGCTTCTTTACTACATCCAGCTCGTGGAATCTCTGTTCTTCACATTTTGCCACGCTTTCCTGGCAGCTCAATGCACTAGTTCTACTTTGATGCCAGTGTCAAACCCGTTTCTCCGTCTACCGACGTCATTTGGCCCCTCTTTCTTTTGGATGGGAATGTACGCGGTACTTAGTTTTGATGCGAACTGCGAAAGAAAGATCTAGCGGGCTTGTATCTTGTCTAAATTGTTCAATTACTTCTGCAATTGAAAGCGCGACAGTCCCTCTGATGACCGGCCCGCCACACCCAACAGCGAAGCATGTTTCAATGCCCATCCCAAATCCATTGGGTCCAGTGACCACCCGCCATAGAGTAGAGAAGTGCTTGGTATCCTTAATGTACACTAAAATTCATTGAAATATCTCCAGCCATAACGTCGCCAATTACGTCGCACCGAATGTGTCTCCCAGTTGGTCATCTTCGCACCCGGGTGGATTCTCTCGACGGAGAACTCATAGTCCAGCAAAGAGCCTGTGCTCCTGCTGAGGTGTTGGCCGCAAAATAATAAGCCTCAGTTATGTACGGTTGAAGTACTGCACAGCATTCTGCGTCCTGACAGATAGCAAGGACAAAAAGCCCAAGAGGCTTCCGCACCGATTGAATCAGATGATAAGTTTTTTGAAGATGGGGCTGCCACTGCCGTGACAGTTATGGCCCAATGAAAAACAGTCAGGTTGTGGCGGCCTCTTCACTCCAGCCGCCGTCCTGGCCGAAAGAGTCCCAAAAGCCCTCTGCAGGTGTGGTTTGCCCAGAGCCGAGGCCGTGGGTGCTGTCATTACGACTGTAGGAATCGAAAACTTTACTTTCCTGGCTGAAATTAAATCCAAGTCCAGATGATGGCACGGTGTTATTGCCATTCAAAGGGGGCATTGTGGCTGTTGTGGCTGAGAAGGCATCTGCGCCAGATTCCAATACACTAGGTGCAAGAGTGGCTGACATGCCATTGAATGAGGGATGCATCGTAATTGTTGATTCCGCAAGCTTGTCATTGCCTTGCACATTGCCCCAAGGGTAATATGGGTTGGAAATGTAGTTCTCGGAACCTGCCATAAGCACAGATGTAAAAGGATGGTTGGGGTCAAGTCCCGGTCCAAGAAGCTGCTGTGCCTCGGGTGGTAGGGAGGTAGTGAAAGGGCCCATGTCTTGCCAGACAGGGGGAAAATTGCCAGCGAGATGTCCGGATTGGGCTGCGGTTGCCGACTGAGTCTGCTTCTGATAGTCGGGGGCGGCGGGCTTAATGCCGTTTACATCCGCGGACCACGAGCCGGGTGAGCTGGGAATCCCGGCAGGTGTGGACATGCGCCGACCGGCAAGGGCGTTTGATGGCATCGATGGACTTTGCCAACTCACTGCATTGCTTGAGACCTCGGTGGGAGCCGCCACAGAGTATGCACGTGCATGCGTCTGTCGGAAGCCCGGTTGATGAGGACTAGGATATGGTGTGGACCGATAAACACTGTTAGGGTTTTGTGCCACGTGCTGGTTCATTATCGGTGAATTGTACATTGCTTGTTGCGGGTGGCCAGCGTATTGCGGGTGGGTTGGGTACGGCGGCTGGTTGTAGGAGTTATTGACCATCTGCTCCATTGCGCTCCTCATGGCAACCTGGTTCGTCAGGTATGCTGCAAGTCGCTGATTAAAGTCGACAGAATTTGTCTGAAGGTGTGCCGTAAGTCGGCGATACTGTAAGGGTAGATCGTCATCTTCCTCTTCGTACATCTCTTCGTTGATAACATCTTGCTCAGTCACTCGAAGCGAGCGACCCGTGCGTCGCTTGTGGATCTCAGACGCGCGCCTTGCAGACTCTACTCGGGCTTCGAGACTTCGATCGCTTCTTCTGGAAGCGGCAATATATGCTCTGAGGTACGAGTCAATTCGCTACCAAAAAAGACAAGAAACATGAGCGACCAACCTCTCCTGGTTTTCCTCATGAGTTCTCTCTGTCTTCACCGCTTTCACAGGCGGGAACGTACGCGTAGGCGGCATTCTGATTTGAAACTTTGCTGCGGTCTGCTGTGAATGGGAGCCTCCCTAGAAATTGCACTCTAAGAAAAATTCTTCCCGGCGGCACATATGAAATTCGCTAGGTAGAAGGACGAAATACTGCTTTGCAAATGCCGACAAATGTGTGAACAGCGATATTCTAGCAACTCTAACTGATTTGTTCCGTGGCGGCTGGTAAGAACTTGCCACTGGTCAAAATCTGAGTGTAGATTTTGGTAGCGAGAGATACAAATTGGTCGTGATCGGAAAGTGATACGATTAGCAAGTGAGTCTGAGATTCGCAATAGAAAAATTGGTACGATACACGGCGGTTCGATGTGGAGATGGCGTAGTGTTCAGATCGATCAGGTCGAACTGCTAAGGTCGAAAACGCCACTGAAGGCGGCTGGAGGAAAGTGGAGTAGGCACCACCCAGTTATCTAGTCTAGGCGATTCCAAATAGCAAATTGCTGGATTGAGCAGACTCATATGGAGACGAGTGATGAAGAGAGTGACAAGGTTGAGACAGATTTCGAAGTAGGAGAAATGAGGGCAACACGTAGGTGGGCATAAAAGTAAAGAAGGGGGAAAAATGGCAAAGCGAGGACGGCAGTAGGGCCAGAAGATGGATGGCGCGAAAGACTGCGCAACAGCCACCGGAATGTTGATCCTTCTCCGCCGGTAGGGGATGACTAATTCAAGTCTTCGATCTAGAGTGCGGGCAGCTGATCTGCATTAATCGCACGCTCAAGTCCCGGAGGGGATCAGTATCCGAAGAGATGAGAATCAGCCCACGCGGCGATAGCTTTAAGGGGGGGGAAATCTGACCCTGTATGGTTGGGAGGGCACTGTCCCGAGCCAGCGAACAGGGTTAGGAACAAGCGTGTTGAAAGTGGCAGGAGGATGAGGGAAAACGCGCACGAGCGGGTCTGCCTGTCCACAGGACCGTTTAGGCGAGTACGAAATTCCATGCGGCAAATCGATTTATGCAGATCCGCAGAATGCACACACAGCAGCCCGACAAGTCAGAGCCGAGGCTGGTTCAACGGGGGTTGGGGAAAAAGTTCTGCTTCCATCGCCCCCCTAACGATAGCGCCAGATCTTAGCGTGATCGGTTTATCTCACCGAGGCGGCGCTGTGAACATCTACGCCCGCTACGGCAGTGGAAGCTAGGAGATCTTCCCTTAAACAATTCTGGATCCATCGCGAGGACCTAGTGCGCTCTTCGACCATGATATCGCTGGTGATCTCGAAATAAAGCAGGCTTCACCAGGGTATTTTCAAAATCGCCCGCGATCAGGGCCTTGGGTCGCTGCCCACAGAGGTTCTGCATCGCAATATTCCCCCAATGCGATGCTTGCTCTAGTCAAAACCTGGACACTGGAATCTCGATCTGCACCAGCCACAGCTGAATCTCTGGCATCACACTTACTTTGACATGAGGGCTGAGTTCCTTCTTAGTTCTTTCATCGATTGACTAGTTACATCAGATCCGACCCCAATGCAAGCTTCAAACACCAAGGTTTTTGTTTCAGCTTTGGGATCGTCCCAACATGTTCGCTTTACTCTCCGGTGGTAAGCTTCAAAAGCCCAGTTCTATACTGTCATGTGTATAGTCGATACTTCTCATTCGGTCCGCGATGATTGGCCTCGCTGTTCATGTGGTGCAGCTGGAGGAATGATGCCGTTCGCTCAAACAATTGAAAAGTAGAATAGGGGTGGTTCTTCTGAGGTTAGGATACCGTCACGAGCCCGCAATTTTCAGAGATAACAAATATCCCACCCTCTTTATGGAATGTTCGTTGCTCCAGGACAAGATCCTTATTAATGCAGGAAAGTGTATCAGGGGGTTAAAGGAAGACAGCTACGACCCTTACAACAGATCAATCAAGTCCTGTGCTGGGCTTCGAGGCGTCACGCATACGTGTCTGTATCCCACTTCGCCGTCATGCTTGCTTGAAGCTACGTCTACAACGGGCGTGCTATTATAAAAGACATTGAATGGTAGGTTGATTGAGGTTGGATTGCCCGATGCTCTATGCAATCAGGCAATACCTAATGAGGGCACATTGCCTTGCTCTTCATGTGGTTGTGCGTTGCGCTGGTAAGAAACCTTATACCTCATCTTAACCGTGCTACCCTTACCGAGAGGTACGCCAGTCAATATGATTTCCTGTTCGATGCCATCCTGCTGATTTGGCGCAATATTCCGTCCTGTTTGCGGTTTCAGCTTGAGTGAATACACCTGGTTTTCAATTAGCTGGATTCGTTCCCAGTGTATTTTCCGCGAATTTCATACCTTTTCAACAGCGACTTGAAAGTGGAGTCCACTGATTGCTTGCAGCGTATCATTGGAAAATCGAGCTAGAATGTGTATCGTCTGATCTTGGGCTTGACGGGTCGCTAGAAAGTCAATCTTGATGTAAGACGAGAGGACTTGCAATTGGTGTGACATTGGCTGAGTGATTTCGGCTTCCGGCAGTGAGGAGGCGAAATTCCAGTCTTCTTCTCGAGTCTTGTCAGGCTGTGAGGAGGCCGGGGGTGCAGACGAGCTGTCCATCAAGTCTAGTAAAGATGAAGAAGTACCACTGGGGTTGGAGCTGCCTCGTTGATGAGCTGGAGAGCCTGCCCGCGGACTAGGAGAGACAAGCGCAGCGAAGGGGTCCATGGCCGTCGTTGCATGAGACGAGGTCTGCTTCTGCTGCTGCACTGACGGTGTAGGAGTTGCGGGCTTCGATGCAGGTCTGGAGCCTGAGAGTGTGGAGAAAGGGTTATAATTTGGTTTCGCTGATTGTAGCGCTGAAGTGGGTTGAAGGATATTGGCCGGTGTGGACGATCCGGCAGAGCTTTGTTGCATGGTGGATGATAGGAGGGCGGGCCCCGGAATGCCAGTATTCGACCCAAACCCCAAGGCAATGCCGCCGGACTGACCATATGGCTTGTCGTCCATGGAAAGCCCAAGCAGGTCATCTTCCACAGATTTTGTTTGAGTTTGGGCAGATGGCGTGCCATTAGGATCTCCGTTAGGTGTTGCTTCTGGCTCAAAGTCAATCAAAGATAACTCGTTAGCGGCGTTCTTGCCAACACCAGTCGTTGTTCCAAGGGTGCCTTTCGGAATCTTTGCGGCAGCCTCAACGTCTCCTTTTTTCACCAGTTTGTATCGCTCGATAGTCCTGTGAATGCTGTCGTTGATCTCCAGGAGTTTTGCGACAGCTTCGGAATCGTCGGATTCCTCTTCACACATTTTCTGTATTTTGGGATGCGCGCTTTGCAGGGCACTCGCAAGTTCCTACATAGGCGTTAGTTCAGTTCTCAGTTGGACTTCTGCTTGCTGGCTCACCTGAAAGACATCCCCTTCCCCAACCTTGTCACCCGCTTTATGATTCTGCAACATGTCTTCCAGAAGCTTTGCTTTCTGCTGAACCTTAGCTACTTCTTCCGCCGCTTTTGCTCTATAATCCGTTTTGTGTCGCGTATCATAGCCCGCCATGACTTTCATTAAGCGGTTGGCTTCTTGAAGGTCTGAGGGACCGCCTCTCCGAATGAGCTCTTGCAACTTTGCGGATTGGGCCGCTCGTTCTTCTTGTTCCATTTCTTCGGCAGATTGCAGGTTCTGTGTGATCGTCAGCGGCATTTTCTACTTGCTTCCAAATCTTGACGTACGTCGGTCGGATTCAAAACAGCAGCATCCTCTCTCCTGACTTCGGGGAACATGTAGCCTTTGTACAACAAGAGCCTGTGCATATCTCTGATGAAGCCCAGGTCTTCTTTGTATCTTGAGGTTTGACATATCGTCTGCCGCCATTCTTCAATAGCTTCCAAGATCTTGGTCTGGACTCGCGACGGGCGTATAGGGGGTCGTTCTGGAAAACGGCGAACAAGCTCGTTTAAAAATTCTTTTGTACTGATCTGCAAATGAAACGGGTATCCACAATTCTTAACACAAATGTCGAGTAGCTGAGACACCGTAAGCCTGCGTCGCAGTCCGTCTAGGGGACCTCACATACCGAGAGAGCAAGGAGGTTTACGTTCGGGTTTCGATGGTTGACGAAGCTGACAATGGCGACCGCCGCTTCGCGGGGGCTTTGCATCCGCTCAGCAGATGTCCTATGACAAAGGGTGATTGACTCACGCATTCCCCTTCTTGGAGTTTATGAGGTCTGCCACTTCAAGATTGAGGGCGAGGTTTGGTTCGACGTTTTGTGGGTCACAGGCATTGTCTAAAGGAAATCAGCATATCGCACCCTCCGGATCGTTACTCAGTCCTACATATGTATCGCTGTAGCGTTGACTTTGGCTCAGCTGGCTCTCCGAAGCCGCTGCCGAAGCGATCTCTGGAGGCCATGCGCGCGGAAGCGGCCTCCATTCTACTTGAGAAGACGGTGTCGCCGCCGTCGTGTCTTGCAATTAAAAGCAGCCAAAATGTCGGAGGGGCTGAGCGGTGGCCTGCGGGCTACGGTTGACGTACCTAGGGTCCAAAACATTATTTTAGCTCCGCAGCCCTTGTCGATCTCCATGCCATCATGATACAAAAAGTTGTTCAAGAGTGTTTTTGATTCTTTACGGCCTTCGACCTAATTACCATAAACTCTTCGAGACGGTGATCTCAACATGGTCCGTCACAAGAAAGATGGATTCTCCTCCAAGTCGAAGAAGTACTCCAGCACACCGCGTCACAAAGCGATCCCCAAAGATGGCGAAGAGTCAAGCAGCTACATAAAGCCGCCATTCAAGGCAGCATGTTGGGATCTTGGGCACTGCGATCCCAAACGGTGCTCAGGAAAGCGTCTTATGCATTTTGGTATGATGAGGGAACTGCCCATCGGTCAGAAGTTTCCAGGAGTTGTGATTTCGTGAGCGTGTCCCTGTGCTCTCTTCATTTTAGGGGCTTACACATCTTCCTTAGACCAAACGCCAAGCGCATCCTCTCTGGCGCGGATCGCGACCTCCTTGAACAGTACGGCGCTGCGGTTGTGGAGTGCTCATGGGTGAGAATCAAAGAGGTACCATGGTCACGAGTCGGCGGCAAATGTGAAAGACTGTTACCCTATTTGGTCGCGGCAAATCCAGTCAACTATGGGAGACCGTGGCGTTTGAATTGTGTAGAGGCTCTAGCAGCTTGCTTCTATATCTGTGGACATCCAGATTGGGCGGAAGTGGTATTGCAACATTTTTCATACGGCCAACCATTTCTGGAAATCAATTCACAGCTACTCAAGAGATATGCCGCCTGCTCATCCGAAGAAGAGATCAAGAAGGCGGAAGAGGTATGGCTTGAAAAGATAGAACGGGAGTACGCCGAGAGTCGAGCAGACAAGGATGGCGGCACAACTGGCGACGTATGGGCAGAGGGTAATATGAACAGGAGAGAGTTGTTCGAGTCGGGCGATGACGAAGATGAGAATGGCAGCGAAGGCGAGGGATCCGAGGATGCCAACACAGGCCACGGTATCCTACTGAACATGCCTGATAGTGAGGACGAAGATGACGGGGAGGAAATGGCCGAGTTAAGGCGCAAAGTTTTAGCGTCCAAGCCGTTTGCAAACCCTGCTATCGACAAGCAGCCATCCAAAGACATACACATTCTAGAGAAGCAGACAAGTCTGGATGCTGAGGTGAACGCCGACCCTCCGGCGCCAGACTCTGATGCAGAATCTGGGACAGATAATGAAGATTACGACGACTTCGATCAGATCGCCAATGCGACGCCAGTCACTGATCGCACAGGGCTTACAGCGAAAGAGCGACAGCGCAAGCTTGATAACGCGAGTGCCACTTTCTCGAGGACTGTATTACCCGCGCCGCAGAAACGGTAAGGGGAGCCATCGACATAATTGCCACTTCGTCTCTCCCGTCGAGTAACAACTAAACCGGCCAAGCCACCGCCCTTCCGGGCTTTTCAACACTCATGTGTATAACGTAGGTCCTTCGGCTACAAACAAGGTCAATACGCCCTATGAAGAAAAGCATGACGAAAGTTGTGGGAAGCTAAGCCGAGCCACTGGTATCTGATTTGCATAAGTGGGTGCGAAACGCCTTCTCACGGCCCGCCGTGCTTCCCCCCTCTCGTTTTGCACGCTACTTTCCGTGCCAAGGATTTTGCCATCTTGTTATTTCTGCAGACCTCCCTCCACATTACTTATTTGGACTGAGATATACTTACACTTGGATTCCACACCAAGTAGTTCTTCAGCTTCATCCTCAGACATAACCAAGCCCTTGCTTGAGTGCCAGAAGCAATCAGGCAAAGTATTCTTTCCTTTGCGTCAGCTTCGGATCTCTAGCGTCAAGATTAAATCAACGTGCCGTTACTCAAGTACTCAGAATTTCGAAGGCAGGTTCTTACGGCTAAACTCTCATTCCAGCTTGAATACTGACCCGGCAATAAGTCCCTTGTTCTGAACAGCAAATCTGACAAGATGCCTGCAATGCTCGATGATCCGACGTCTCCCGTCATTTACCGTGCATCAGGCGCAGAACCCTTCCCAACGGTTCAAGATCCGCAAATTCCGTCCTCAATCTTTCCACGACCCATCACTCTGCGGGACCGTGTGACCGTTGCTACCCTAGTACCATTCTTCTCTCCCTCACAAGTCCCAACTCGTCTTCTGTCGTATCTTTGCGAGACGCTGAACAAAGAGATTGAAGGAGGAGACACTTACCCAATGATCAATCCACTACCTGACGAGACTTTTGGGCCTTACTGGTTTGGAAATTTCGCTGCTGTCATGGTGCGCGGCGATATTGGGGGTATCGAAGCCATTCAGGAAATGGAGTCTAGCGGCACCGATTGGAGCAAAGTCTGTTTGGGGAGCTTTTACGTCAAGCCAAACTACCCTGGTAGGAGC
>Ga0335072_10009088_pt1 | contig 14372 bp, 7 predicted proteins | sample Lox_Sample_21_FD_206725 | JGI IMG/M metagenome (GOLD analysis project Ga0335072, IMG submission 206725) | Soil microbial communities from Loxahatchee National Wildlife Refuge, Florida, United States - Lox_Sample_2.1 | ecosystem: Environmental > Terrestrial > Soil > Wetlands | place: USA: Florida... | reverse complement strand
GCCCGGTTCGGCTGGAATCCCTCACGCAGGTTCTCGATCGCGGCATAGCTGAAGTCCGTGCCGAGCCCGTCGGTCAGGACCCGGCGCAGCTCGGCGTGCCCGTGCCGGCGCAGGAGGGCCTCGAACGCCACGCCGCGGCCGATGGCGAACGGGGACTGCCCGTAGGGCATCTCCTTGCTCGTGCCGGCCAGGACCCTGTTCGTGTCGACGCGGGCGGCGAAGGCGACGGCCGCGGTCGGGCACGAGTGAACATTCGCGAACGCCGCGAGCCTGCGGACGTTCGCCTGGATCACCGGCGCCCTTCCCCGGACGCGGTCCAGCGCCGTCGCCCCGCCGGGCTGCGGCTGATGCAGGCTGGTCATCGCGCGGACCTCACCCTTCGCCCTCGGCCACGACGCCGATGCTGGTGCCCCATAGCTGCTGGTCTGCAGGCAGCTGGCCGCGGGCGCGGGCGGCCGCTTCCTGCCGCCAGGGCTCGTCCCTCTCCCGCAGCGGGCCGAGCTCTGCCTCCGCGGCGGATGCCACCCGCGCGGTGTCGACACCGGCGCCGTCGAGGGCACCCGGAATTGAGGCAGCCATCTCCGCAACCACAGGCGCTAGGCGCTCGGCGACCGCCGCGTCCCGCTCGCTGAGCCAGGCCAGCTGCCGGGCCAGCTGCGCGGTCGCTGCCAGGTGGTCGGCCCGCTCGGACCACGGCCCGAGCAGCCGCCGCTCCAGCGGCCAGTCCGACAGCGTGAGCAGGCCCCGCACCGGCTGGAAGAACCGGCCCTCGAGCGCGGGAACGACGTAGGTCGGGCGGGCCGTGCTCTTGTCCCAGGCCCGCCGCTCGTCGCGGCGCAGGGCGGCGAGCATCCGCGGCTCGACGCGCTGGCCGAACCTGGCCCCGGCGTAGTCGGCCACGATCCGGGCGCGGCAGGCGACTCCAATCTCGGCCAGCGCCCCCGTGATGACCTGCCGGGCGCTGCGCGCGGGAGCAGGCGCCTGCGCCACAGGCACAACCGCCGGCTGCGCGGCGAAGTCCGGCATTCCGGCCGGCGGTCCGTCGGCCGGAATGCCGGCCCTCCTCCTCGTGAGCGCTTTCTCCAGTTCCCTGGTCAGCCGGACGGCCCCGGCCTGGTCGCCTGCCTCGATGGCACTTATGACCTGCCGGGCAAGCCCGAGGCTCACCTCGTCCTGGCTAGAGCTCACGGAAAATACTGTAGACATCTGGATCCATGTATGTCCATGCTTTCGCATGAAGACTCTCGATCGTGCTCACATACGCCGCCAACAGCATCGCATCGTCCCCCCGCCACGGCGGGAGAAATCGATAGCGCCGCCGGCTGCAGTGCGCACCTAACTACACAGGTGGGACGCAGACCCACCTAACCCGGTTTACGGCACAACTGGGATGGGTCACCCCAACCCGGTCACCGGCCCAGGAGCGCCGTCGTGCGACGGCCACACCCATAGGAGCGGAGAAGTGACAACCCCCGAGTTTCCCCAGCCGGACGACAATGCCGGCCAGTTCCTCACGGCCAGCCAGCCGCAGTACCCGGCCGGCGCAGCGCCGCAGTACCCGCCAGGCGCGGCTCCGCCCGGCCGGCCGCCTCGCCGCGGTCATCGCGCCCGGAACGTCATGCTGCTCACTATCGGGCTGCTCGTCATCGTGGTCGCGGCCAGCGCGATCGCCAGCAACGGCGGCAAGGACCACCGCGGCAGCGGCGGAGCCGCGCCGGCAGGCAGCGCACCGGCGCATGCCGCCACGACCCAGGCACTGAGCGCCTCCGCGCAGCAGTTCGTCAGAGACCTGCAGTCGAGCTCGGTGTTCAACGTCGGCGGCTCCACCTCCAGCACCGACATCGCCAGCTACGGACAGCAGATCTGCAGCCTGCGCCAGGGCGGCCAGACGCAGACCGCCGCCATCTCCTACACCCAGACTGCCTGGTCGAACATGTCGCCCATGCTCTCCGACGCGCTGACCCGCCTGGCCGAGCAGGACATGTGCGCCAGCGACCTGCCCGAGCAGACCGTCACCTACATCGTCCGCGGGTCCGCGGGCGCGCAGGTGAGCTACGGCCCGGCCGGATCGGACTTCAACGGCAACGTGCCGATGCGGGTGACCGAGCGCCTCGGCGACCCGGAGTACTACGCCATCAACGCCCAGCTCCAGGGCGGCGGTACCGTGTCGTGCTCGATCGAGGTCGACGGCGTCCCGCTCTCGACAGCCAGCGCCACCGGCGGCTACAACATCGCCGACTGCGAAATCGGCCAGGACCCGATCACCAACCTGTGGGAGAACGACAACACTGGCTGACCAAGCTGCGCGCGAGGCGGGCCCGGCCTGTCCGGGCTCCGCAGCGCCGGCCAGGTTTGCAGCACCCAGGGCTCGTTCTCGGTCCGCAGGAGCGCCAGGAGAACCGGAAGAATGCGGGTCATGGGCGCGCTGCGCCCGGCGCCGAGAGGCGGCGGTCCCTTGCCGATCCTCTTGACTGTCCGACCTGCGGTGTGAAATAAGCGCAGCTGGGCGGGTTTACTTTCGCGCGAGGCTTGCGTGCGGCCGTACTGGCTGCTGCGAGTTTGGCCGACAGGCCGCAGATGGGCGGGGCGTAAGTGAATGCATTCGTCGCGGGCGAGCGAGTCAGGCGCGCGGCTACCAGTGAGGACGGCGTGGTGCTGTCCACGGGTGACGGGATACTGCTGCAGGTTGCGTTCCCGTCGGGCACCGTGTGGATACACCCCGAGGAGCTCGCCAAGCTGCCGGAAGGGCCAGCCGAGCGCCTTGCCGCAGGCGATGTCGGCCACCTTGAGCCGTTTGGCCTGCGGCTGCAGTCTTTGTACCTGAAGCACGCGTACCGGTACGACCCGCTGACAGGCCTGTCGAGTGCGCGCATCGAGCCGCAGCTGCATCAGGTGTTCGTCGCACACCGTGTTACGCAGAAACTGCAACCGCGGATGATCCTCGCCGACGAAGTGGGCCTGGGCAAGACCATCGAGGCCGGGCTTGTCATTAAGGAGCTGCGGGCACGACAGCTGGTCAACCGAGTCCTGATCATCGTCCCGGCGAGCCTGCAGCTTCAGTGGCAGAGCGAGCTGCGGTCTAAGTTCAACGAGGACTTCGAGGTGCTGGACGGTGCAGCGCTTCAGTACCTGGGGCGCGGCGGGGCCAATCCTTGGATGGCCCGGCCCAACGTGATCTGCTCGCTGCCCTTCGCCTCCAGCCCCAAGCGCGCCGAGCAGATCATCGAGGCCGAGTGGGATCTGGTGATCTTTGACGAGGCTCATAGGGTGCGCCGGTCGCTGCAGGGAGCCAGCAAGACCAGGACGACGCAGGCCTACAGGCTCGCCGACGAGCTGAAGGAACTCGTCAACGGCCTGCTGCTGCTGACCGCTACGCCGATGCAGGTGCATCCCTTCGAGCTGTATTCGCTGATCGAGCTCGTCGAGCCCGGTCTCTTCCCTACCTTCAGGGCGTACGACATGCGGCGCGGTTTCCTGCCGCAGCTGAATGCGCTCATGAAGGACCTCAAGGGCTGGAACGCGCTGTCGGACAAGCAGCGGGCCAGTTCCGTCGAAAGCAACAGCAAGATGCTGGGTGAGCTCGGCGTCCCCGCACAGCGCGCGATGATGGTGCTCGCCCAGGATCCGGAACGCGAGCGGCTGATGGACGTCCTTGTCAGCAAACACCCGATCGCGGGCGCGCTCGTGCGCAACCGCAAGGCCGAGGTCGGAGGCTTCACGCCGCGCGACGCCAAGCGCATCGCGGTCCCTCTCGAGGAGGACGAGCGGGAACTGTATGAGGACGTCACGGGCTACCTGCGGGATGGCTACAACCAAGCGCGCGCTGAGCGGAATCTCGCTCTGGGCTTTGTAATGGTGACCTATCAGAAGATGCTCGCGAGCAGCTCGTATGCGGTGCGGCAGAGCTTCCGCCGCCGTATCGCCAAGCTGCGGCTGCAGCTCAAGGAGACCTCCGCCGCAAAGGCCAAGCCACCAGGCGAGAGTTACCTCGAGGAGCTCCGTGATGCCGAGGAGGCGACCCAGGCGCTGACCGAGTTGGAGTACGCCGTAGCCGACACAGGCGGGCTGATGCTGGAGATCAAGCAGCTAGAGGATCTTGTCGAGCGGCTCGGGCAGGTGCGGGACTCCAAGGCCCTCACGCTGCTGACCGCGCTCGATGGGATCTTCGACGGTGACCAGCAGGAGAAGGTCGTCATCTTCACCCAGTTCATTGAGACCCAGGAGTTCCTGGCGGCGACCTTGCGCCACAATGGCTATACGGTGTCGATCTTCAACGGCCGGTTGGGCATCGACGAGAAGGAAGAGGCGGTCCGGAGCTTCAAGGCCAGCGACCAGATTCTTATCTCCACCGAGGCCGGCGGCGAGGGCCGCAATTTCCAGTTCTGCCATCTCATGGTCAACTACGACCTGCCCTGGAATCCGATGCGCGTCGAGCAGCGGATCGGTCGGCTAGACCGGATCGGCCAGAAGCGGCCTGTCTGGATCTACAACCTGTTCTGCGAGCAGACCGTCGAGGAGCGTGTCCTGGAAGTGCTGGAGCAGCGCATCGGCATGTTCCAGGAGTCGGTTGGCTCGCTCGACCCGATCCTCGGCGAGGTCGAACGCGACATTGAACGGCTGATCCTCTCGGACGCGGCCAGCCTCGACGAGGGATTCCGGGAGTACGAGGCAGGCCTTGAGCGCCGGGTCAGGGAGGCGAGGGAGAAAGAGCGGACCCTTGCTGATTTCGTCCTGGACCGGGCCAGCTTGCGCCACGACCTGGCGACAGAGCTGCTCGAGCAGAGCCCGCTGGCCCGATGGTCTGACCTGGAACAGTTCGCCGCGCGCTGCCTGCCGTACTTCGGCGGGACGCTGAAAGATCACTATGAGGGCGGTCAGGTCGTCTCGCTATCACCCCGCCTCATGTCGCTCGTGCGGGAACGGCAGAGCACTGTCCGAGGCACCTTCGACCCGGAGGTCGCGCGCGAGAAGGAAGAACTGCCCTTCTTCGCCTTCGGCCACTGGCTTGTCGACGCGCTCGCCGAACTGCCTCTTTCGGTAGAGCCTGCGACCACCGCGGTTCGGCGTGCTCCCGACATGCCGTCCGGCGAATGGGTCGAGGTGTACTACGAAATCCGCGGTGAGGGCGTCCGCCCTAGTGGCTGGCTGCTACGCCACCTGATCGGAGCCGATCTCTCGGTCCGGTCAGAAGAAGTTAAGTCGATGCCGGCGATCGGGGAACCGGTGTCGCGGTACGAGCTGCCGGAGTGGGTCGACGGCGCGCTTGCGGCCAGCCGCCGGCAGTTCGAGACCGACTATGAGCGCGCCCGCGAGCAGGTCCGGATGGCCAACGAAGCCGCTAGGGATGAAGCGCTCACGCGGGCTGAGCGGATCTTCAGTTACCGGCGGGTGCGGCTGACAGCAATGATCGAGGAGCAGGAGGACTGGATCAGGGAGAAGGAAGCCTCGGGCTCTGACCGTGACCGGCGCGTGCTGCCGGCCCGCCGCGGCCAGGTCGCGAAGAACCGTGAGCGCCTGAACAGCCTCAATCTTGAGTACGAGATGGAACTAGAGGACATCCGCGGCCGGCAGCCCGGAGCCTCGGCGACAGTCCTCGCTGCAGGGATGGTGATTGCATGATCGGCCGGCGCAGCGGCGAGCCAGTCGCGTACGGGATCGACTTTGGCACCACCAACAGCTCGATCGCGGTCGCATACCGGGACAGGATCGAGGTTGTCCCGGTCGAGTCCGGCGGAATGCCGGAGATCCTGCCCTCGATTGTCTACCTCAACCGGGATCGCAACCGCGCGGCCGGCCAGGAAGCCGTCGAGCAGTTCCTGGTCACAGGATCGCAGCGAACTCCGTGCGGACGCTGCAATCTTGTGCACGTCGTCGACAGGAAGCGCGAGAGCGCGTGCAGGCAGTTCCGTCCTGGTGGCGGCTGCCACAACGCCAGGCTCATCTCCGGCATCAAGTCTGACCTGTCCGAGACCGATTTCATCTCCACCCACTCATGGGCCACTGATTTCACCCTGACCGACCTGGCGAGCGTGATCATCCGCCGGCTCAAGGCCGCCGCAGACCGGGCGACCGGGACGAATGTCCGGCGGGTCGTCCTGGGACACCCCGTGGTGTTTGTGGGCGCCGAGGGGCCCTACTACCGGGAGCGGCAGCAGCTAGCCGAGGACCGGCTCCGGGACGCCGCGGCCGAGGCGGGCTTCACCGAGGTCGTTTTGCTCGACGAGCCGGCGGCGGCTGTCATCAACGAGGATCTCCGCGAGGGCGTGGCGCTGGCCGCCGATTTCGGCGGCGGGACGTTTGACGTCGCGGTCATCAAGTTCGCCCCCGACGGCGGAGACGTGATCGCTCTGGCCGGGGTGTACGTCGGCGGCGAGCAGTTCGACCGCCTGCTGTTCCAGGCCAAGGTCGCGCCAGCCCTGCACCTCAATGACGCCTACGAGGTCCGGCCCGGCGAATTTCGTGATCTTCCGAATCAGTTCAGGAATCGGATGTCGACGCTCAGCGGGCTCAAGAACCTGCTCAGTGACCCGAACACCGCGTCAATCCTCTCCGCTTACCAGGGCGCTAAGGACGGCAGACGGCTAAAGACGGTGGAGAACATTCTCTACGGCGGCTACGCCTACCAGTTCTATGCGGCGGTCGAGCAGGCCAAGATCGAGTTGTCGAGCACAGCGCGCAGCTTCATCGACTTCCACCGGCCCGGCATCGATGTCTCCGTTCCGGTGATGCGCGAGGAGTTCGAGGAGGTCATCGCCCCGTCCATGCAGTCGGTGCGCGCCGAGATCCTGCGCGCGCTCGAAGACGCGGGTATCGGCCCGGAGAGCGTCAGCCTGGTGCTGCGCACCGGCGGATCTTCCAGCATTCCCGCGTTCGTCAGGATCCTCGAAGACATCTTCGATCCCTCGGTAATCCAGGAACGACCCGTCTACACGACGGTCGTCCACGGACTTGCCATGTACGCACTGGGGCAATGGTCATGAACCGAGAAGAGCAGCGCCGCCGGGTCCCCACCAGCGACGAGCTCGAGCGCCAGGGCGCGCTCGCGCCCGCCACCGGAGAGCCGCGTGCCGTCCGCCGTAACGGCCTGCTGAGATTCTTCCGCGCCAGCCGATTCCGCGTGGCCGACGACGTCGCCGCACGCAAGCACGTCGGAGTGCCCGGTGCTCAGCCGCCGGGAGCCGCGCCGGCAGCCGGGAATCAGTCGGCAGCTCCCAGCCACCGCCCGGGCCCGGCGACCGCCGCGCCGACTTCAGGCCAGGCCGCTGCACCGGCTTCACGCCAGACCGCCGTGCCGGCAGCTCGCCAGTCGCCGGACGCGATTGTGCCCCGCACGATCCGCATGGATCCCTCAGTCAAGGAGCGCCGCGGATTGGGGCGGAAGAGGCCACGCTAGCGACATCGCGTCAGCCGAGCCTCGACCCGCGCCTGCTTATCTCGATTTCCCAAGCCCAAGGCAGGTCCCAGCGCCTGTGCAACAAGAGCGCGCAGTGATTGATGCGAGGCTGCCCCGCCGACCGGCTCCAGCACGCCGCATAGTCCGAAGCGCCCGGCCCGACGGCGAACGGTCCCCGGGGCGGTCATCACCGTGGCGTGACTCAACTGCTACCTGGATACAAGCGCGAGGGATCGCCGGCGGCGATTGTTTGGCCGGTGTCCTGGGTCGTGGCGGGCGAGGGGTCGGCTAGCCTGCCAGGCGGACGGGCGGGCTTTCCGGCCCGCCCGGCGCAGAGCCCGAGGGCCGGCCCCGTGGGGCCCCGCCACGGGGCCAGGTGGCTAAAGAATCGCCGTCTGACGCTGAACGCAACCATTCGGTTCGCACCGAGCGGAGACGCAAGGCAGCGACGGGCGCAAAGCCTGACCATCTTCTCTTGGCGTAGATCGCGGGAATCGGCGGGGAAGCTGACGCCGTGGCAGACTTCGCACCATGCCGTTTGATAGTCCCGACCTGAACCTGGGTGAGCTTCTCCGAGACGTGGGGAGTGGCAAGATCCGCTTGCCGGACTTCCAGCGAGACTGGAAGTGGGACACAGATCGGATTGTTGGACTGCTGGCCAGCGTTTCGCTGGGCTACCCCGTGGGGGTAGTGATGCTTCTGGAGACTGGCGGGCCGGATGTACAGTTCGCCACTCGTGTGGTGAGCGGCGTCGACGAGTTGGGGGCAAAGAAGGACGCGGATCAGCTGATCCTCGACGGTCAGCAACGTCTCACGTCGCTATATCAGGCCCTGGCGTCCGGCCGGGTTGTGCAAACGCAGGACGCTCGCCGGAAGAGGCTCGAACGCTGGTACTACCTGGACATGGCCGCATGCCTGTCCGAGGACAGCTACCGCGAGGAAGCGATCGCCGCCGTACCGGAGGACCGGGTTGTCCGCGACAACTTTGGTCGTGACGTGATTCTGGACGTCTCGACGATGACGTACGAGTGCCAGCGAGAGATGTTCCCGCTCGCGAGAGTGTTCGACACTTCAGCCACCAATGAGTGGATGATGACCTACCTGCACCTCGACTTGGATCACATGGCCGAGCGGCTCGATAGGTGGAATGAGTTCCAGAAGACGGTTCTGACCAACATCACGAGCTACATGTTGCCCGTCATCGTGCTGAAAAAGGAGACCCCGCGAGAGGCAGTGTGCACGGTCTTCGAAAAGGTGAACACGGGTGGCGTCATCCTCGACGTCTTCGAGCTCCTCACCGCCACATTCGCGGCGGCCAAGTTTGACCTTCGCACGGACTGGGAGGCTCGATACAGGCGATTGGCCGAACACAAGGTACTTCGGGGACTTCAGAGCACGGACTTCCTCCAGGCAGTGACGCTATTGGCCACGCGCGAGCGCCGCCGGGCCTGGCAGACAGGTGATTCCGACAAGGCTCCGGCGGTGTCGTGCCGACGAGGCGACATCCTTCGCCTCACCCTTGACGACTACCGCGCATGGGCCGCGGAGGTCGAGCGCGGCTTCAACTGGGCGGCTCGGTTCCTGAACGGCGAGCGGATCTTCGAGGCCCGCGACATCCCCTACCGCACTCAGCTCGTCCCGTTGGCGGCTATTCACGTCGCGCTTGGCAAACAGGCCGAGACCATCGGGACCGTGGGCAGAATCCGCCGCTGGTACTGGTGCGGTGTACTTGGCGAGCTCTATGGCGGCGCTATCGAAACGCGCTTCGCAAACGATCTCGTCCAAGTTGTCGACTGGGTAGCGGGCGCGACCGCCGAACCGATCACGGTCTACGAGTCGTCCTTCGACGCAAGTCGTCTGCTTACGCTTCGAACTCGCAACTCGGCCGCGTACAAGGGAATCTACGCGCTGCTCATGGAGAAGGGCTGCAAGGACTGGCTCTATGACCAGGACATCACCCTGGCCAACCACCACCAGCTTGCCGTTGACATCCACCACGTGTTTCCGAAGGCGTGGTGCAACGCTCACGGCATCGATGACTTGCGCCGCGAAAGCATCGTCAACAAGACAGCCATCTCGGCGGCGACGAATCGAACCATCGGAGGGAAGGCGCCAAGCAGGTACGTCGTGCAGCTTGCTGAGCGAGCGGGAGTTCCTGAGGCATCGATTCAGGCGCGCATCGAGGGCCACCAGATCGCCTTCGGGGCTCTGGCGTCAGATGATTTCGATAGATACTTCGACGCCCGCCGGAGCGCTCTGCTCGCAGTGATTGGGCAAGCCATGGGCAAGGAGATCGCTGACACCGCCAGCGGCCAACCGGCAACGGCAGGCGACTACGAGGTGGACGAGGAGGAGGCGAGCGACTCCGACATCGAGGAGCAGGTGGCGTGACGTGCAATCGCCGTTACAACGGCACGCCGTTGCGGCCAGAATGCCGAACGAGCTAGTCCTGCCGCACGGCGTGGGTTTCGGAACACCCACGAGCGGGCCCGGCGTCAGACATCGATCTGCTGGAGCAGGCGGTAGTCATGCGGGTTGTCGGCGGTGCTGCCGGTCAGCCATACCGCTAGCCGGAGTGGGTTCCAGGATTTCAGCGGGGCTGAAACGGGTGGCCTGCCGGAACTCGCCGGTCGGCACATCCGCGACGTCGTGAGCATCGTCTAGGAATGCGGTATGGCCCACCCGATTGCTTCACGCCCATCTGCACTGGATGTCCATTGTTCGCAACGAATGACCCCAAGCAATAAGGCGACTGGTTGCGGGGGCGTCAGCGTTACCAGGTGATCGGGCGGCCCTGCTGCGGCTGCTGAGGCGGCGGGAGGAGCTGGGGTGGGTCGTCACGATGGGCAGTGGCCGCGGCGGTGCGGAGCGGCGAGGGCCGGCCAGTATGCCACTGCTGGCCGGCTCTCAGCCGGTCGCGGCGCATGGCGTGCCGGGCCTGGCGGAGCGCGCGCTGCCTGTCTGCGGGGCCTTCTCCGGCCACTACGGGCGGCGGGGCCACACGGCTGACGGCTAGCCGGCGCGCCGCCGTGATCGCGGCAGCCGCGTGTCGCCAGGCGGGCTCACTGATCGTGCCAGGTTCAGGCCGGGGGCCGAGGACATGCCGAGGGTTATCGGTGGTGATGGCCTGCTGGTCGCGCCAGGCGGCAACGACGCCGACATTGGCTTTCCAGGCGGCTGCGGCGGCCGAGCGGCCGGGTGGGGCGCCGAGGGCCTGGAGCCACTGGGCTTGAGTGGCAACGGCGAGCTCGGCGAGGGTCGTGACGCGCGTGGAGATGACGTAGCTGAGGTCGCGAAGGTAGCCGGGGATGTCGTCGCTAGCTGCGGAAGCGGCACTGGCGGGCACGGTCAGCCAGGCTGGCATGCCTTCGTCGGCTGGGCTGCGGCGTGACAGCTGACGGCGGAGGTGGTCGTGGACGCGGGCGGTGAGCTGTTCGATGAGCTGGTCGGCGGGGATCGGGATGCCGGCGGGCTCAGGGATGCCGGCTGCGGCCAGGGCCAGGAGCCGGGCGGGATGGGCGCCGCCCTGCTCGCCGGCCAGCAGGGCGCGGCGCAGCTGCGGATAGCCGGCAGCTTGGGCGAGGGTATCGGCGAGCTCGTCGCCGTAACGATCCCGCAGGATCCGCTTATAGGCCGGACGCACCGCGATCTCCAGCACGTGCTGGAACCGGGGCGCGAGCTCGGCCAGCGACGCTGACGCGGCGAGAGTGTCGCGGATGGCCTGAGTGGCCGGCTTCTCGCCGGTCTCGCGGCCGAGGATGGCGGTGAGGACCTCGCGGGCGGCCCACATGCGCTTATCGGTAGCGGCGCGGTCGAGCTCGTCGTCGGGGTCCATGCCGGGCAGGTCATGGGTGACGACGTAGAAGACGGTGTGGTGGCGGGCGCGGGTGGCGGCGACGTACAGGTGCTCGCGGCTCATGCCGGAGGTGACGAGCGGGTGGGCGGTGTCGACGGTTGCGCCCTGCGCGCGGGTGGTGGTGGTCGCGTACAGCAGCTCAACGTCAGCGCCGACATATGAGGTCGGCAGCCGGATGGCGCCGCCGCGGCCGAGCCTGCGGACGGTGAGGGAGCCGTCCGCGTGGCGGGCGGTGACCAGCCATGCGTCGCCGTTCTTCACCCAGTCGGTGCCCGCGCTGGTGCGGAGGCGGCGCTCGTTGCGGCGGGTCAGGATCCAGTCTCCGGCGCCGGCCAGGTTCCCGTCGTGCAGGGTGACGCCACCGGGCTCCACTTGCCCGGCCGCGATGCGGTCCTGGCGGGCGCGGGCTGATAGCGCGGTGACGTCTGCGGTGGTGGCGGCGGTCATGATGGTGGTGCGGCCGGCGCTCATGTCGGCCTTCCAGCCGTTGTAGGCGGCGTCGGTCATGGCCTGCAGTGACCCAGCGCGGATCCGGCCGTGGCCGGCGTAGAAGTCCAGGGCGGCCGTGTCACCGGTGCGGAGCTGGAGGGTGGCGGCCGCCTCGGCGGAGTCAGCGAACCGGTATAGCGCGCTGAGCTCGATGGCGCCTGCTTCTTCTGCGATGAGGCGCAGAGCGCCGCCGCAGCCGGGCGCGGACAGCTGCCGCCAGTCGCCGAGCAGCCGCACCAGAGCGCCACGGGCGGCAGCGATCTTGACGAGCTGGTCGAGGTGGAAGGTGTCGGCCATGCCGGCCTCGTCGACCAGGACCGTGTCTCCGGGCTGTAGCGCGAACGCCGCGGCCGCCCCGGCGACGGGCAGGCCGGCGGCCAGCCGTGCGGCGTGCGGGCCGACGGTGTGCTCGTGCAGGAACTTGTGCAGGGTCTCGGCGTGCAGACCGGTGTCGGCGGTGAGCACGTCGGCGGCGGCGGCGGACGGGGCCAGGGCAATGACCCGGATCCCGGCGGTGGCGGCGACGTGAGCGTAGGCGCGCATCGCCGTGGTCTTGCCGGACCCGGCCGGGCCCAGCCCGGCGGCCAGCAGCCGGGTGGCGGTGGCGAACCCAGTGACCAGTGCCCGCTGCCCCGCATCCATGCGCGTCCCGGCGGCCAGTTCGAACGCCGCCAGGGCTGCCGCGGCCCGCTGCCGGCTGATGCCGGTGACAGCTGGGGTGGTGGCCGCGGTGACGAGGCGCTGCTCAGCAGCCAGGACGTCGGCGCTGGTGTAGCGGGCGCCGCCGTGCTCGGTGAACACGCTCTCCCGGCCGGTGCCGGGCCGGCGCAGTGACCCAGGCTCGGTCACCTGCGCTGGCGCATCGATAGCGATGCTGTAACCAGGCGATAGCGCCCGCGCCGTGATCGCGGCGGCGAGCCGGTCGTGTACCTCCGGCGTGTCCGCGGCGCCCGAGAAGCGGACCAGCCGCTCGGCCTCGGCGCGGACGTTCCACTGCGTCCAGGTGGAGCGGGCCTGCCCGGTAACGGCGACGACCCGGCGGGCGGCCGCGTCGACGTCCAGCGCCGGCTGGACGGGCGCGGGGCTGGCGATATTGACAGCGGGAATCGCGGCCATGACCCGCGCGACAGCATCGAGGCCGAACGCGGCGGTGAGCGCGGCGCGCCAGTCGGCGCGCATCTGGTCAAGGGACCGGGCCGGGCCCTTGGTATCGCGGGTGTCGAGGTTGGCCTGGCGGGCCAGCTGGTGGCAGACCGAGCGGGGCGGGTCGTAGCCGTGCTCGGCGCGGTAGTCGCGGATGAGCTGCTGGTAGCGGGCCTCGATCGCAGCGCGGCGGGTGGAGAAGAACGCCAGGAACGGCTCGGGAATGCCGGTGATCTCACGGACCGGCTCGGACTTCCGAGCGGTGTCGGCCCGGGCACTGAACCTGGCGGTGTGTCCGGCGGACTCCAGGCGGGAGGTCAGCTCTATCTCGAACCGGGTGTTGTAGAACTCAGACGCGGCGACCGTCATCCGGTACAGCGGCCGCGCGTCCAGTGCCCGCCAGATCCCGTCGGTGCCGCACACCTTCGCCGAGACCGCGACGTGGGTGTGCAGGTTCGGCTCCCCGGCGCGGGAGTCGTAGTGGTCGAACACCGCCATCGTCAGGCCGCGGGTGGCCAGCTGGGCGATACCGCCCTTGCCGGTCCGGGTGAACGCCGCATGCTCCTCCAGCAGGGCCAGCGCCGCGTCCCGGGCAGCCTCATGTGCGCCGCGGACCGCGGCACGGACCGCGGGGCGCTCGTCCAGCGCCCACAACAGCGCGGCTGATTTCACCGGCGCGAACACCACATCGAACCCGGCCACGGCCGCGCGTGCGCGGCGGGCCTCCTCCGCCTGGATCTTCTTCACCTCGGCCGCGCTGGCGGCGCGCCCCGCGGCGGACTCCAGCGCGCTCACCCTGGCGGCGACCCGGGCGGTGAACGGCCCGATGGGCTGATAGGCGGGGAATGGCGCGCCGAGCGAGGCCGCTGCGTCCGCGCGCTGGGCGGCGGCGGCCAGCTGCTCGCCGCTCATGTCCGCCCTCACGTGCACGCGCAGGTACTCGGCGATGATCTGGGCGGCGTCGGGATGCATGCCGGAGCCGAACAGCGCCTTCATCTGCGCCTCGGTGACCTGCTGCCCGGCGACGCGCAGGATCTCCGCGCCGCGGCCCGCCCACCGGCCCGGCGGGTTCCCCTGCGCGGTGTAGTAGCCGGCGGCGTCCTGCGCCCGCTCCCGCTGCACATCGCCTCCGGCGACCTGCCGGGTCAGGTAGGTGTAGCCGTCGCCGGCGGTCAGCTTGTGGATGGTCATCATGACCGGGCAGCTCTTCTGTCGGCGTCACGCGAGGGCGCGAGAAGGCGTGCAGCAGAGCCCGGCTGGCGGGCGCGTAGCTGTGGCATGCCGCGTTCCAGGGGGCGGCCGATGCGCGGCCGACGGCCTGCCTGGAGTGTCTGGTCGGCCGGCGCACGTCGCGGTTGCGGTCTCAGCTCGCGCGCCCCGGTCCCATTTCTGCGAATCGGCAAACCTTGTAGATCGGTCGTTACCCGGCGCGGGTGCAAGAGGTGTCCTGTCGGCATTGACCTCTGGCGGGGCATGCGGGATGTGATGGCA